>Ga0335078_10003067_pt1 | contig 24975 bp, 23 predicted proteins | sample Lox_Sample_32_FD_206711 | JGI IMG/M metagenome (GOLD analysis project Ga0335078, IMG submission 206711) | Soil microbial communities from Loxahatchee National Wildlife Refuge, Florida, United States - Lox_Sample_3.2 | ecosystem: Environmental > Terrestrial > Soil > Wetlands | place: USA... | reverse complement strand
TGCCGTTGATTGTCGCGCCCAGCGCGTAATTCAGTGGTTCCGTATCGGTGCCGGCCCGCGTCCTGCGCAAGAGATCCACCTGAATGAGGCTCATCGGATCCACATAGGGGTTGCGCAGCCGAATGGAACGTGAGAGCACGGAATTGTTCTGCAGCAACTGGCTCTGGCCGGTGATGGAAAGAATCATCCGCCGTGTGCGCTCGAACTCCTGCTGCAAGACCTTCCAGACTCGGCCGCGCAGCCTGGAGTCGGCAACCAGGGAAGCATACAGGCGAGCAATAGTGAGGTCGGCTTTGGACATCGCCAGCTCCACATTGCGGATGAGATCGGAAAAAAGCGGGAACTCGCTCATCATTTCTTTCAATAGTTGCACGTTACCCGGACCCTTGGCGGCGAAACGCTCCAGCGCATGCCCGATGCCGAACCATGCTGGGACGGCATGTCGGCTCTGCATCCAGCCGAACACCCAGGGAATGGCGCGCAGGTCTTCCAGCCTGCGGCTTTGGCTGCGCCGCGCCGGACGCGACCCAATGCGCGCATACTCGAGCTGATTGACTGGGGTGGCCTGCTCGAAATATTCCAGCACATCGGCATTCTCGGCAATCTTCGCCCGGTAGCACGCGTAGGCCTGCGACGACATCTCTTCCATAGCCTCGGCCCAACGCGCATCGTCGCCCGGCTTCTGCCCATCCGGACGGGCCAGCGCCTCAAGGCTGGCTGCGATCATCAGCTCTAAATTCCACTCCGCCAAAACGGGATCGGAATACTTCCAATAGAGCACCTCGCCTTGTTCGGTGATCCGAATCTGTCCGGAAAAATCTCCGGCGGGCTGAGCAAGAATAGCGCGGTGAGTAGGCCCGCCGCCGCGTCCCACGGTGCCGCCGCGGCCATGAAACAGCCGCAAGTGGACGTTGTGCTCGCGTGCTGCGTGGTGCAGTTCGCGGTGGGCTTTGTAGAGTTCCCAGGTGCTGGTAAGCATGCCGCCATCTTTGTTGGAGTCAGAGTATCCAAGCATGATTTCCTGCCAGCGCCCCCAGGAATCCAACAGCGGTGCGTATTCCGGCGAGCTCCAAACAGTGCTCATGATCTTTGACGCCGCGCGCAATGACTCGATAGATTCGAACAGCGGCACCGGCATAAGCCCGGGATCGTCGCCACTGGCCGCCATCCGAACGCCGCAGATTTCAGCCAGACGCAAGAGGTTGAAAATATCCTGCTCGCTTTCCGTCCCGCTGATGACATAAGCGCGGATGGCTCCCACTGGGAAAGTCTGTTTGAGGTCCGCGATCTTGCGAAACGTGCCCACCAGATCGCTGGTCTCCGGGGTGAGCGCGTCTTGCTTATCCTGGCCGATTACGGCAAAGCCGTCCTTGAGTTCAGCCAGGGCCTGAGAATGGACGCGCGCGTGCTGGCGAATATCAAGCGTGGAAAGGCGCAACCCGAAGGTGTGCAATTTGCGCAGCAGGGGATCAAGCAGCAAATCCGCCAGGCGCTCGCCACGATTGGTATTCAGGCTCTCGCGCACCACCATCAGATCCTGTTCGAACTGCCCCGCGGTGGTGTAGGCCTTTGCATGGGTGGAATCTTCCCGGCTATGGCGCAGCCGGACAACAACAAAATTCAGGAAGCGCCGGTAGAGTTCGGTGCGGGAAATCCGCGCCAGGCGGGAGTGCTCTTCGCCGATGGCGGCAGTGTATTGATCGAGTTGAGTCCGAAGTCTTTGGGAGACCGCGATCTGATGCACAGACGAGCTTAGCTGGCTGATCACGCGCTGGATTTCCGCGATGTAGTGGTCAATAATCACGCCGCGCGCCCGCTGCAGCGCCTCCTGCGTATATTCGGGTGTAACGAACGGGTTGCCGTCGCGGTCGCCGCCAATCCAGGAGCCGAACCGCAGCACCTGGGGCAATTCTCGCTGGTTAAAAGGGAGGCCGTAGACGTCGCGGAACGAATCTGCGAGTTCGCTGTACAGGCGCGGCAGCGTTTCAAAAATTGACATCGGGTAGTGGTCCAGACCCATGCGGATTTCGTCCGCGACCTGTGGACGTTCTACACGCACCTCGTCGGTTTGCCACAGCGCGGTGATTTCCGCCACAATGGCCGCCTCGTATTGCGCGGCTTCACTGGCAGGAAGCGGCAGATGGTCCAGCCGCTCCAGGTGCTGGCTGATGCGGCGGCGCTTCTGCAGTACGGTGCGGCGCGCGACCTCGGTGGGATGCGCGGTAAAGACCGGCACTACTTTGACGTTGCGCAAGAGTGCGAGCGCATCATCAGGATGGATTCCCGCCGCGCGCATGCGGCGCAACGTGCCGCGAAACGAGCCTGGCAGCGGGGCCTGGTCGCTGTGCAGCTTGGCGGCGCGGCGGCGGCGCTTGCGGTGATTGGTTTCAGCCAGGTTGGTTAGCTCGAAGTAAATGGCGAAAGCTTTGGTGACGCGATACGCGTCTTCGATGCTCAGGCGTTCAATAATCTTGCGCGCCTTGGTCATCTGCACCGCCCGCGGGTTGCCGGCGGAACGCGAGCGTTCGCGGTTGCCGATGAGCAACTGGCGAAGCTCCTCGACCACGTTGAAGAGCCGCTCGCCTTCCTGCTCGACTAGGACCTTTCCCAGCAACCGCCCGAGCGAGCGCACATCGCGCCGCAGCGGCATTTCCTTGGTGGCATCGTCGGTGGCGGCGGCCAATTCGAGCAGGCGGCCGGCTTGGTCGCGCGTGCTCCATAGAGGAGTCTCGCCCATGTCCCATCATAATAGAAGCCGGCGGCTCGGCAAGAACACCCGGCCACCGTTATTGCGCTGCTTCATAGGAGATTCAATGTCCACATCGCACCCACGTTTCACCACCGAAATCGAGGGCCCTCCTGAGGTCATCTTCCACCTTATCGCCGACATGCCCAATTATGGCCGCTGGCTGCCGGGTTCAGCGGCATTCGGCGGAACAACCAAGGTATCGCCTTATCCGGTCCGCCTGGGCACGACCTATCTCGACGCGGGCCCGGCAGGCGAGAGACCGGGCTCGGTCACCGAATACGATCCTCCAAAGCGCATCGCCTTTCATCACACCATGCTGTTGAAGCAGGGGTTGCTTACCGCAGACATTGATGTGAATATCCGGTACACGATTGAACCGTTGCAGCGCGCAACTCGCGTCTTGCGCGATCTCGATCTCACCATCCAAATGCCCCGCCTGATCAGGATTGCGGAACCCCTGGTGCTATGGGCGTTCCGCAGGGAAAATGTGCGGATACTCGCGGAGCTCAAACGTTACGTCGAAGGGCAAGCGCCCGGGAAGTAGAGCAAGCCGGCAACTCAAAACGTAAAGAGAAAACACTCGGAACAAATTGCGTCTTACCGCCGAGTTACGCAGCGCTGCCGCCAACCATGCGGCCGATTTCCGCGGGCTCAGGGCGATCGGTGTAATCGGCATTGGCTGAGGCGAACAGGATAGTTCCATCATGGTCGAGAATGAAAGTCGCTGGAATTGGCAGTTCCCAACTTTCATCACCATTGACGAATGGCAGGTTGACAAGAGCGCGCTTGTAGACAGCCTGCTGATAGTCGGGAACTCTGTAGACGAGGCCGAACTGGCGCGCGACTTGATTGCCTGCATCGCTGAGAAGCGGAAAGCGCAACTTGTGTTGATCGTGCATGAAGAAAGATTGCTGCACGGTCTGCGGAGAGATTGCGACGAGGGATGCGCCGGCTTGCTGGAGTTCCGGCACGATCAAGTTCATAGCTTCCATTTGGCCCACGCAAAAGGGGCACCAGCGTCCGCGAATGACGCAGATCACGAGTTGGCCGTGGTTCAGAAGTTCGGAGGAGCGAACCGGCTTGCCATTGTGGTCCTTGAATTGGAAATCTGGAGCTCTTTGGCCGGTGGAAAGAGCACACTCAGCAAGGCCGGCGGATCTGAGTTCGGCGACGACCCGCGCGTGGATGTCGCGTGACTCCTGCGGAACATATTTCTCGATGAGTTGCTTGCGTTCGCTGTAGATCTCGCGCAGGGGACGAATCTGCGTGTCAGGAGCCGATTCTTCGAGCGACCGCCACCTCATTGGTTCGCCTGCCAGGTGTAAGTTCGTGGCTTGAATCTCTTGAGTTGACGAGTGAGGCCTCGCCACTGCCCTTCGTGCATCGAAGCGCCCCAGAGCACAAGGTGGCGGGAACTGCCGGGCGCGTGCGCGCCATCGCCTGACTCGTCAACATAAAGAATGTGCATTACAAACAAAAAAGGCGGCTGAGCGAGACCTTCGTCTCCTCACCCCGGAAACTTCATTCCCGCCATTCTCCGCATGAAACTGCCCTTGCCCATCTGCTTGAACATTTTGCGCATCTGCGCATACTGCCGGAGCAGATTGTTCACTTCCTGTACGCTGGTGCCGGAGCCGCGAGCGATGCGCTTGCGGCGGCTGCCGTTTATCACTTCGTGGTGCAGCCGCTCGTGGTTGGTCATCGAGTTGATGATGGCTTCCACGCGGTTGATCTGCCCTTCATCCACATTGCCGGCAGCCTTCTGCAATCCGGAGAAAGGGCCGACGCTGGGCAGCATTCCCAGCAGGCTCTGCATGGAGCCCATCTTTTTTACCTGGCGGAGTTGGTCGCGGAAATCTTCGAGCGAGAAGCCGTCGCCGGAGAGCGCTCGGCTGGCGATGTCCTGGGCTTTTTTCTTGTCGACGTGCTGCTCGGCTTTTTCGATGAGCGACATGATGTCGCCCATGCCGAGAATGCGCGACACGATACGGTCGGGGTGAAAGGGCTCGAGCGCGTCGTATTTTTCGCCGATGCCGATGAACTTGATCGGCTGCCCGGTGACCTGGCGGATGGAAAGCGCCGCGCCGCCGCGGGCGTCGCCATCCATTTTGGTGAGCACCACGCCAGTGAGAGAGAGCTTCTTGTGGAATTCGTCGGCGGAGTTGACTGCGTCCTGGCCGGTCATGGCATCGGCGACGAACAGGATTTCCTGCGGATTGAGCAGGCGCTTGAGCGACTGCATTTCCTCCATGAGCTGGTCGTCAATGTGGAGACGGCCGGCGGTGTCAACGATGAGCACGTCGCAGCCCGAATTCACGGCCTCGCGGCGGGCTTCTTTGGCAAGGCGCTCGACGGTCGTCGTGTTGGCTGCGCCGACTTCGCCTTCATAGATGTGCGCCTTGATCGCCTGGGCAACAACTTTAAGCTGTTCGCGCGCGGCCGGGCGGTAGACGTCAACCGAAATCAGCAGCGGGCGATGGCCGCCGTTTTTCAGCCAGTTGGCAAGTTTGCCTGAGGTGGTGGTCTTGCCGGAACCTTGCAGTCCGGCCATGAGCACGACCGTGGGCGGCTGCGAAGCGAACTTCACCCGCGCGGTGTCGCGGCCCAGAACCTCAACCAGTTCGTCGCGGACAATTTTGATGACCTGCTCGCCGGGTGAAAGCGCGGTCATCACCTGCTGGCCCACGGCTTTGGCTTGCACCTGATCGATGAACTGCTTGACCACTTTGAAATTGACGTCGGCTTCCAGCAGCGCCAGGCGGATTTCGCGCAGCGCCTCAGCGATGTTTTCTTCGCTGAGGACAGCCTGGCCGCGCAGGGATTTGAAGGCGCGCTGAAGTTTTTCCTGAAGATTCTCGAACATAGAACGGTAAAGGATTATTCTACCAGCGATAATAGGGCTCTCGAGCGCTCCCATCGTTCTAGAATGCGCGATGCGGGCGGGTAGGCCAAGGCCGGGCGTTTGAAACCTGCACTCTGAGCCAGCTTGAAATCTTAAATCGCAGAGTGCGCAGGAAATAGCTGCCGAGTCTGCGGAGACGAACCGCTGGCACTCTCTAAGTTGGGTACAATTGCTTGGCGGCAATGACCGTATTGCAGTGGATGGTCACGGTGTCCTCCACATTTTGCGCGTAGCCGCCAGCGTAGGTCACCATCACCGGGATGTTGCGCGCGCGCGCCACGCGAAAGACCAGCTCATCCCGCCGTTTCAGGCCTTCGATCGTAAGCTCCAGGCCGCCGAGTTGATCTTCACGGTAGGGATCGGCTCCCGCGATATAGCAAATCAGGTCCGGCTCAAACTGTCGCAGGCCGGAACTGAGCGCGTTATCCAGCCAGGCGAGGTAGTCGTCGTCGCCAACTCCGTCAGGCAAGTCCACGTCAATCGAAGAAGGCGGCTTCCACGCCGGATAGTTGTTGTGCTGATGCAGCGAAATGGTGAACACCTCGCCGGCATGCGCGCCGCGCATTTTGCCCGCGGCAGGCCGTCCCAGCGTCGAAGCTGCTGCCGATGGCAGCGGCTCACTCGCCGTCCGCGTTCCCGCGAAGATCGCCGCCGTGCCGTTGCCCTGGTGAACGTCGCAATCCACAGTCATGGCGGTGCGGATTTTGTCGTCGCGCTGCATGCGGCGAATGGCCACGGCCACATCGTGGATCATGCAGAAGCCCTCGCCATGATCGGGAAATGCGTGGTGAAAACCGCCGCCGATGTTGAATGCGACTTTGTCTTTGAGCGCATGCTGTGCCGCCAGAATTGAGCCGCCCGCCGCCAGCCAGAAGGCACGCACCAGCTCGGGAGAATAAGGAATTTCCATTTCAAGCTCCTCCTGCGTGGAGAGCGTGCCCGTCTTCAGCTTGTGCACATAGTCGGGTTTGTGCACCAGCAGGATGTCGCGGTCGGAAGCTGGCTCGGGAGTGAGGAAATCTGATTCATTAGCAATACGATTTTCCAGCAGCCGGTGGTGTATGCGCCGGTATTTCTCAGCGGGGAAGACGTGCTGCCCAATGGGGAGGTAGTAGTCAGGGCTGTAGATGAGCTTGAAAGGGAGCATGGACTGAACCACCCAATCATAACCTCACTACTGTCATCCTGAGCGGGGTTGCCCTTCGCAGGCGAACGGCAACGCACCTGAAGGGCCCCGCGACTGTCAGCAACGGCTGAATATGTCGGGGAGTTTTCTTATTGAGTCCAGTCGGCCCGCGATACTGCGTCGTGCCGGAGGGGGGTGCGCTCAGTGACAATGACGCATTCCGAAAGCGCGACCTGCGAGGGGATTCTTCGACTCCGCATCGGTCACGCTTCGCGTGCCAGGTGCTCCGCTCAGGATGACCGCGAGGGATTTATTTCTTCTTGGCCAGCGTTGGCGTCGCGAACCCCCGCCGGATGGGCACTATCGCCCCTTTTGACGGGTCGCCCGCCGCTGTTGCCCGGCTGAGCACTTCCTGCTGGATGTACTGCACAAACTCCTGGATCTGGCGCTGCATCTCTTCCATGCGCTCGCGCATTTGCAGGATGATGGCGATTCCGCTGATATTCACCCCCAAATCGCGCGCCAGGTTGAGGATGAACTCCAGCCGCTGCAGGTCCTCGTCGGTATAGAGGCGGGTATTGCCTTCGGTGCGCGACGGCTTCAGCAGGCCCTCGCGCTCATAAAGGCGCAGCGTCTGCGGGTGAATTCCATACATCTCGGCGACAGACGAGATCATGTACGCGCCCTTGGACTTGCGCTTACTCATAGGTGGAGAAGACCCTACTAACTTTACCACCAAAAACTTCACGGCCACGGATTCACGCGAATGCGCACGGATCAGCTAAATCCGTGTAAATTCGCGTGAATCCGTGGCGAAGAAGTTTCTATACCGCGGGCTGCGGCTTCTCTTCCACCCGGTCCCACCCGGCGGGCTTAACAGCGTGGTTCAGGAAATAGGCCACGACGCCCGCCCCGATGAGGATTGCCCCAAAAGCGAACGAGCTCATGCCGAGGACATACTCGCTCTGGCTGCGGACCAGGTCAAAGCCAAGAAGCAGAATGGGCGGTATGCCGACGGCGATGGCCCCGATAATCCCACCGGGCACGCGGAATGGACGCGCCAGATCGGGCTCGCGAACGCGCAGGGCGATCAACGCCGCGAACTCCAGCACCACGCTTGAGCCATAAAGCAGGATGTCAATCGTAACCAGCCGTTCAAACCCAAGCAGCAGGCATGGCGCCCAGAAGATGGCGCAGACCACAATCGAAACCCATGGCGCCCGGCTCTTGGGATGCAGCTTGCCGAAGACCCGCGGCAGCATGCCGTCCTGCGCCATGGCCAGCGGCAGGCGGGAGTAACTCATCACCAGGGCATTGAACATGCCGAATGCGCTGATCATGCCGCCCAGCACCAGTGCAATCCGCAACAGCGGACCGCCCAGCAAGCCGGCAATATCGGCCCAGGAGCCGGTTTCCCACGCCGTGGGCGAGAGGCCGGTCATCCACACTGCCGCGACGGGAACTACGTAGGTGAGCGTTACCAGTACTACCGCCGCCAGCATCGCGCGCGGATAAGTGCGCTGCGGCTTCTCGACTTCAGTCGCGATGGTCGAGGCGTTGTCCCAGCCCATGTAATTCCACATGGCGACCAGCAGTCCGCCGATGATGTCCACTCTCGAGGTGGTGGGCGTGGTGACGGCGTGCAGCAGCGCGCCAAACTTAAATGGAGAGAGCACCACCATAATGGCGAACGGCGCCGAAAGGGCGAAGAACAGCCACAACGAAGTAGTCGAAACTACCCGCACTCCGGCGATATTCAGCAGGGCACAGGCCAGGACCACCGCCAGTCCCACGACCAGCCCGCGATGGCCGTCGGCAAACCACGGAAACAGCCGCTCCAGATAAAGAACGAACAACGTCGGATAAATCGCCATGTCGAAGACGCTGGCCACCAGCGAGAGCCAGGCTTCCTGAAATCCCCAGAAATCGCCCATGGCGCGGCGCACCCAGGCGTAGTAGCCGCCTTCGAACGGCAGGGCGCTCGATAGTTCGCCGATCATGAACGCGGTGGGCAGGCTCCATAGCAGCGGGGTGAGCAGCAGGATCAGGATGCCGGCGCCGTAGCCCGCGCCATGCACAATGTCTTCCGTGCCATAGGTACCGCCCGAAACCATGAAAAAAGTAGCCGCCACCAGGGGCCAGAGGGTGAGGCGGACGAATTTTTTCCGGTTGGGGATTAGGGTAGGTCGAGGATCTTCAAGACGCGGCGAAGTAGCTGTTGCCAATTTCGATGGCTTCCCCCTTGAACGACTCACTCTCAGCTCGCTCCTACAGCGCGGCAACGGCTGCCCGCGCTGGGCTTGCCTCCTGGTGCTTAGATTCCAGGAATGGCGCTGGAGTTAGTTCGCAGTGATGAGATTACGGGAAATTCCCACGGACGCAAGTATTTTTTTGAAAAAATTTTCGCCACAGGGCAGCGACGTAGGTAACGAAACGCCAATGGGGGCGCGGCAAACCCAGTACAGGCGTGGGCGTCCCCTCGACAACGACACCAGCCAGACCGTGCCTTCGTCCTTTTTGCGACCGGCTGCGCCTGAGTTGCGGGTGAGCGACCGATCACAGGTATACTTCGATGCCTGGAGGAACACGGTGATCGAAGCGGCGAAGAGCCTGTTCCTGATTCTAAGCGCGCTGTTCCCCATCGTGGACCCGTTGGGAGGAAGCCCGATATTTCTGGCGTTAACCCGCGAGTATCCTCAGGATTCGCGCAAAGCGCTCTCGCTGCGCATTGCCATCAACAGCTTTTTCCTGCTGATTGGGTCGTATTTCATCGGGACCCACATCCTTGCCTTCTTTGGCATTTCCCTTCCGGTGGTGCAGGTGGGCGGAGGGCTGGTGGTTATTTCGACAGGCTGGGCGCTCCTGAAGCAACGCGACGATGATGACCAAAAAGACATGAAGCGGAGCATTCAGCCGCAAGATCCGTTCCGCCACGCCTTTTATCCCCTGACCATGCCGCTGACGGTAGGGCCGGGATCAATTTCCGTGGCCATCACGCTGGGAGCGAATGCGCCGTATCATCACGGCTTTCACCTGCTGGCCATTTTGGCGGCACTCATCGGCTCGGCCTTGCTCGCCGCCAGCATTTATCTCTGCTACGCCTTCTCCGACCGCCTGGCGCGCGCCCTGGGAGCAACCGCCATGACTGTCATCGTGCAGCTGACCTCATTTCTGCTGGTTTGCATTGGAGTGCAGATTCTCTGGAATGGGGCCAGCGTCTTGCTGGCCTCAGTTGGGACGCACGTGCGGTGAGTGAATCAGCGTATTGCCGCACAACGTGGGTGGATCTGGTCTCCGGAAATCCCCGGTCACATCGCATCTCGCAGAGTTCTTATCTCGATAAACATCCGCAGTGCCATGTGGCTGAAGGGTGCCTCTTCGTGTGCCTTGGTGACGACCATCGTGTACTTCGTGTGAAAGCTCTTCCTTTGCAGCCGACAAAACCGCATTTCACACGAAGAGCACGAAGTCTGCTCACGAAGGTACACGAAGGGAAAGGATGGCTCCTGCAGGCGACAGCCGGGGTTGGAAGTTGTGCATCGTTTCCGGGATTGCTATAATCTAACTAACCGGTTAATTAATTATGGCGACAGCGGGTCACAAACTGCGCCTGGGATCGCGGCGGCAGCCTGAGGAGAGCCGGGCGGCCATTTTGCAAGCGGCGATGGGGGAGTTTTCCAAAGAGGGAGTAGCAGGCGCGCGCACCGATGCAATTGCCCGTGCGGCGCGGGTCAATAAGGCTCTGCTTTACTACTATTTCAGGGACAAAGAGGCGCTCTACAGCGCGGTGCTCGATCAGGTATTTGGCGGTTTGGCGGCCTTTGTGCAGGAAGTGCTGGCACGGGATTTGTCGCCGCGGGAAAAGATTCTGGCTTATGCCGGCGCACATTTCGATTACATCGCCAGCCACCCATTGTATCCGAGGATTGTGCAGTCGGAGATGATGAGCGCGGGACGGGAAGGTTCACACCATCTGGAGCGAATCGTAAAGCGTTATTTCCGCCCGCTATTTGAAAAGCTCTCAGAGGTGTTGCGGCAGGGATTCGCCAGCGGGGAATTCCGTCAGGTGAACCCGCTACACTTCATTCCTTCGATGATCTCCGTGATCGTGTTTCATTTCACCAATGCGCCGGTGCTGCGCATGATGACCAAGCAGGACCCTCTGGCGCCGGAGTTGCTCGCACAAAGGCGCGCGGCAGTGCTTGACTTCATATCGGCTGCGCTGTTTACGCGGCCAGAGGAGCGGCAGTGAGCATACGCAATCGTTTCCTGATCCTCATCGGCGTCATTCTTGCACTCGCCCTGGGGTATTACTTCATTTCAGTCCCCAGCTCGCGCAATCTGGTGCTGGTCGGCACGGTGGATGCGAACCAGGTGGTGGTAAGCCCGCAGATCCAGGGACGCATCGTCAAATTGCTGGTGGACGAAGGCACCCCGGTAAAGCAGGGCGACTTGATCGCGGCGATGGACCCTTCGGAACTGCAAGCGGAGGTGCAGGCCGCCACGGCGAACATCGCCAGCCTGCAGCACAAAGTGAATGAGATGCAGGCGACCGAGCAGGCCACCCAGGGCTCGACCAGCAGCAGCGTGGCCAATGCACGGGCGCGGTTGCAGTCAGCACGGGCGCAGTTGTTGCAGGCGCAGGCCACGTTGCAGCGGGTGCAGAGTGACAGCCGACGTACCATTGAACTGGCCAAAGAGGGCATATCTTCCGATCAGGACCGGGTGCAGGCCGAAACCAATCTTGAAGCTCAGAAGGCGACGGTGCAGTCGTTGAAAGATCAGGTCAGCGCGGCCGCGGCGGACTTGAAGACGGCGCAAGCCAATACCCATCAGGCCCACGCCGCGAAAAGCACCGTGGAAGCCACGCGGGCTGATTTAGCCAATGCAATTTTTCAACGTGACCAGGCGCAGGTGCGGCTGGGCTACACCAAGATTTACGCCCCTGTAACCGGAACCGTCTATGTGCGCGCGGCACGCGAGGGCGAAGTGCTGAACGCCGGGGAGGCGATTGTCACGATCGTGGATTTGAGCGATACCTGGGTGCGGGCGGCGATCCCTGAAACGGAGGCTGATCACATTGGAATGGGCGATACCTTGCGGATTCAACTTCCCGGCGGAACCACCACCAGCGGAAAAGTATTTTACAAAGCGCCTGAAGCGGACTTCGCCACGCAACGCGACGTCAGCCGGGCCAAGCGCGATATCAAGACCATCGTGCTCAAGGTGCGGCTCGACAATCCCAAGGGCGCTTATGTTCCAGGCATGACCGCGGACGTGTTGGTTACGCCACAGCAGCTTTCCGGGGCGCAAGCGAAAGAGAATACGGCGGCAGCCAAGCCATGAATCAGGGAGAAACTCTAGCAACGCCTTCGATGAACCGCGGCAGCGCCGGGAACCTTCAGCCTTTCGCCGGCGAGGGCGCCCGCGCCGCGCTTATGCCCAACGCCATTGAAGTGGAACACATCGTGAAGAAGTTCGGCGATTTCACAGCGGTGAATGATATTTCCTTCAACGTAAAGGAAGGCGAGATTTTCGGGCTGCTAGGCCCCAACGGGGCGGGCAAGTCCACGCTGATTCGCATGATGACGACGCTGCTGCCGATTACCGCGGGCCGCGCCAGTGTAGCGGGCCATGATGTGGGGAAAAATCCGGACGCGGCGCGGCGGTCCATTGGGGTGATTCCGCAGGCGCTCACTAGCGACATGGACCTGACGCTGGAAGAGAACATGAGTATTTACGCCAAGCTCTACGATGTGCCGGCGAAGGAACGGCAGCAGTCCATCGAAGAACTGCTCGAGTTGGTGGACCTCACCAAGTGGCGTTCGGCGCAGACCAAGACCCTTTCCGGTGGCATGCGGCGGCGGCTGGAAATTGCGCGCGGCCTGGTGCATCACCCGCGCATTTTCTTCTTGGATGAGCCGACCACCGGGCTCGATCCGGTTTCGCGCGTGGCGGTATGGGAGATGCTGACCAATATCAAAAGCAAACGGCAGCTGACCATTCTGATCACCACACACTACATGGATGAAGCCGACCGCTTGTGCGACCGCATCGCCATCGTTGACCATGGCAAGCTGGTGGCGCTGGATACGCCGGCGGCGCTGAAAGCCAGCGTGCCGGGATCGAACGTGATCGAGGCGCAGTTCGACCACGTGCCCCCCGACTGGGAAGAGCGGTTGCACAAGTTGCAGGACGTCACTTCGGTAAAGAACGAGGCCGCGAACATGTACCGCATCCTCACCAGCAACGGTTCGCGCACCACAACGCAGCTGGTTGAGATGGCGGTGCAGGCAGGGGTGAGCGTGAGGTCGCTCTCAGTGCAAAACACCACCCTAGACGACGTATTCGTCCACTACACTGGGCGGCAACTGCGCGATGAACTGGTGAAAGCCTACAGCTTCATTATGCCGCCCAGGCCGGGGATGCAGTAATGGGACACATTCTCGCAATCATAGAACGTGAGTTGCGGAAGTTCTTCCGCTCACCCGCGTTGATGATGGTGTCGCTCATTTTCCCGCTGGTGCAGTTGATCGTTCTGGGCAATGCGTTCGGGGGCAAGATCAAAGACGCCAAGCTCGGATTTGTGGATGAGGACCATGGCGCGCAGTCGCTAAAGCTGCGCGAGGCCTTCGATTCGGTACACGCCAACATGCGTACCTTCGCCGTGATTCCATACGACAACGAACAGCAGGCACTGAAGGACGTGCGCAATGGCAAGATCCAGGGCGCGGTGATCGTTCCGCCACAGTATTCCAGCCTGGTGTACCAGCAGAACCATCCCCAGATCGGGCTGGTGGTGGACAACAGCGACAACTTCATGAGTTCCACGCTGGAAGATTCGCTGACCCAGATCACCAACGCGCTCAACAATCCCACGATCACGCCTCGCCTCCTGCAGCAGACGGCGCTGCAGGTGGTGGAACTCTACCCCTACATTGAGTATATGAAGTTTCTGCTGCCGGGCTCGATTACGCTGGCGCTGTTCATGTCGGTGATGATCGGCGGCGGCATGCTCTACATTGACGACAAGGCGCGCGGGGTGCACGAAGGCTACTTGGTTACGCCCATCACCAAGTCGGAACTGGTGCTGGGCCTGAACGCGGCCAGCGCTATCAAGGCGGTGCTCACCGGGGCGGTGATCACGGTGATCGGCTCGCTGCTGGCGGGGGTGGGGACTATTTTTGATCCGCGGACGATTCTGGGTCTGGCGATCATGATCGTGCTGACATCGGTGTCGCTGAACGCGATGATGTTCCTCATGATGGTGCGGGTGGAAGATCCGCTGGTGCCGCGGGCGACGTTCGGGATTCTGAATACCTTGCTGTTTTTCCCCAGCGGCGCCATTTATCCCATCCAGGCGTTTCCATGGTGGCTGCGCAGCATCGCTTATGTAGACCCTTTCAGCTTCGCCGTTCATGGGTTCAAGATGCTACTGCTTAAAGAAGCCGGCTTTGCCGCGATTCTGCCTGACATTGGGTACCTTTCGTTGTTCGCGATCGTGGCGCTGGGGTTGGCTACGCCGCTGTTCAAGCGGACGTTGTAATGTTGCTGTACCGTCACTTATTCCTTGGCCGGAGGCACAGCCGCCGCTACGAAAAACGAGGAGGTTGGGCGCGTTACAGCTTTGCCGGCGAGACGCCGGTGCTGCGGATCAATTATCCTAAGAGTGCTATGACACTCCTTGATGCCCAGGTGTATGACGAGGCCAAGGCGCGGCGGCGGCGGCTGACCATCATCGCGATCTGTGCGGCGGTCGCTGTGGTGGCGGGGACGCTTTGGTTCTTGCGCAACTGGCCGGAAGAGCACGTCGCCAACCTCTTCTTCGCTGCGCTGCAAAAGCAGGATTACGAAAAGGCCTACGGCGTGTGGATGCACGATCCGCAATGGAAGCAGCATCCCGAAAAGTACGCGCGCTATCCCTACAGCGAGTTTTACAGTGACTGGGGCCCGGGCAGCGAGTGGGGTGTGATCAAGTCTTATGAGATTTATGGTTCGGCGACCCCCAAAGGCGGCGGCAGTGGCGTGGTAGTCGAGGTGATCGTCAATGGCCGGGCCGAGCATGCACGAGTTTGGGTGGAGAAGTCTGATAAGACGATGACTTTTTCGCCATATTGAAAGACCTGCCTTTTTTTCACCACAGAGACAAAGAGGCGCAGAGAAAAACTGGGACTTCACGTCCCGCCCTCCAGTGTCCGCCCGATCCGGCTTTTTCTCTTGATTTGCAGTTCTCTGTGTCTCCGTGTCTCTGTGGTGTAATGGATTCTTCTCTATGACCGATCAGGAACTGGACCAGCTGCGGCGGGAGAAGTGGCGGCTTAACGGGCCGCCGGTGCGGACACTGGAAGATGCTCGCAGCTTTTTGGAATCAGTGGGCTTCTGCCTGCTGTATCCGCTGCGCCCGCCGGTGCTGCTGCCTACCCTGATTGGCGCATGGGCGGGTTCGGATGACCGGCTGCCGCTTTGGCAACAAGCCTATAACGATCCGCGCGCCCAGGAAGCTGGCGAGCTGATGGTGCGTCTGCTGCGTGAGCGCGACGCCTACGACGCCAACCTGTTTGACGAAAACAGCACGCTGCTCGTGGCAGGGTCAATATTTCCTTATTTCTATGCGCTGGCCGGCGAGCGTAATCCCAAGCTGCCGCCTGTGCCCGGGCCGCGCTCAGGATATTCCCAGTTGGCGTGTGATGCCTTCGCGGCCATCGAGCACGGCGGACCAATTTCGAAGCAGAAGCTTCTGCAAACTCTGGGCGGAGGCGTTTCCTCGGCGGCGCTGGACAAGGCGCTGGCGGAGTTGTGGTCGAAGTTGCGCATCACTCGCGTAGACCATAAACCAAGCGAAGGCGCGTTCTGGGATTTGCTCTACCGCTGGTCGCCTGATGCAGTGCGCGAAGGAATTGAGCTTTCGGTGGCGCAGGCGCTTTCGGCACTGCTTTCGAAATATCTTGGCTGCGTGATTGCCGCCGAGCAGCAAGAACTGGACGCTTTCTTCGGAAAGCTGGTGGCCCGGTCACGGGTGAAAGACTCGGTGCACGCCTTGCTGGCGGCACGGGAGCTGACGTTTATCCCGGTGGGAAACCGCACTCTGCTGCAAGTGACCTCAGCGAGAGCCGAATACAAAGAGCGCACACCACCAGGAACGAAGATTACCTCCCGCTAAGCACCGGCACTTGGCCGTCACCATTCTTGGCGGTCACTCTCTATTACTTCGAGGGCCAAATGCTGAGTGCCAAGTGCTAAATGCTACGGTTCAAAACCCTGGCGTAAGCGTGAAGTTCACCGTGATCTGCGTGTCTACTTCCATCGGTTGGCCATTCAAAAGATAAGGCTGGTAGCGCCATTGCTGGACCGCGCCGATGGCTGCGGGAATCAGTTCCTTCGGGCCGGAGAGCGGTTTGAGGTTGCGCACTCGGCCATCCGTGCCGATGAGGACCTGCAATACCACTATGCCTTCCACATGGTGCTCGCGTGCTGTCGGCGGATACACCGGGGCCACCTGGTGAATGAGCAATCCTTGGGCGACCCCTCGCGAAACTCGAATTCGCTCGGCCGGTTCACCGCCAATCTTTGTGGCGGCATCCGGCGGAATCTGCTTGGCTGCGTTCAAATCTACAGTGGCCGTGTTGTCGGCCGAAACGCCCTTCTCCATGATTTTGTCGCGGAAGGCAAAATCCACCGGCATTTGCCCCGTGACTTTGATGGCTTTCCCGTTTTTGATGAAGGGCTGGAACTTCCACTTTCTGGCGGCGTCTACCGCAGCTTTCGCCAGGACCGGATCGCCCCTAACAACGTCCACTTTTTCCACGTTGCCGTGCTCGTCTACCAGAAGCTTCACCCACACTTGCCCTTGAATGCCCTGTTTCTGCGCTTCAATCGGATATTCCGGCGCGCCAGTTTTGATCGGGATGAGCTTGGTGGAGTCAGCAGATTGCGCCAACAGAGTGCCGGCGACAAGAAGAATCACGGTGAGTGCGCTCCAAGCTCTCATGGTGTGGGAGCTACAAAACCAATTCATCCTGAGCAGATTGAACTTCACGCTCCGTCGTGATCCTTCGCTGCGCTCAGGATGGACAATTGTAGAGCGCAGCCTATCCCTCTTCTTCTTCCAGGAATCTTTCGACTTCCAGCGCCGCCATACATCCTGTCCCGGCGGCGGTGATGGCCTGGCGATAGCGGCGGTCCTGTACGTCCCCGCAAGCGTAGACCCCCGGCACGCGGGTAAAGACGTAGTTCTTGGTCTGCAGATATCCTTCCGAATCCGTGTCCAGTTGTCCGGCGAACATGCCGGCGTTGGGGACGTGGCCGATGCCGAGAAACATTCCGCTGGTGGGGAAATCCCAGACTTTGTCCGTCTTCAAATTGCGCAGCTTAAGAGCGGTGACTTCCTGCTTGGCGGGATCGTAAATGTCTTCGACCACGGTGTCGGTCAGGAAGTCAATCTTGCCGTGCTTCTGGGCGCGCTCCAGCATGATTTTGCTGGCGCGGAACTGGTCGCGGCGGTGAATCAGCGTCACTTTGGTTGCGAACCGGGTGAGGAAAATCGCTTCTTCCATGGCGGAGTCGCCGCCCCCGATCACGGTGATCTCTTTGCCGGAGAAAAAGAAGCCGTCACAGGTAGCACAGGAGGATACGCCGTGGCCGATGAGCGCCTGCTCGCTGGGCAGTCCCAGCCAGCGGGCGGAGGCGCCGCTGGCAATGATCAGCGTCCGCGTCAGGATAGTTTCTCTTTCTACCTTCAGCGCAAAGGGGCGCTTGCTCAGGTCGGCGCTCACCACGTGCCCGAGTTGATATTGCGCCCCGAAGCGCCCGGCCTGCCTGCGCATGTTCTCAATGAGCTGCGGCCCTTGAATGCCTTCGGGGAAGCCGGGAAAATTTTCCACCAGCGTGGTGAGCGAGAGCTGGCCGCCGGGTTCGTGACCTTCCAGCACCAGGGGTTTAAGGTTGGCGCGCGCGGTATAGAGCGCGGCCGTGTGTCCGGCGCAGCCGGAGCCAATAATTACAACATTGCGGATGTTGTCCATAGGGAGTTCAGCTATTAGATTGCGGGTTGCGGGTTTGGATGCAACCACCACGGTAGCGGCGTCGTCAGCCCGAGTGCGCTTCCGCTCTCGTTCAGGGCAAGCACGGGCGCTATCGCCGGTTCGTTCATTTTCTTTTTGCTTTTCTGGCGGCCGGCTTCGATTCTCTACGCGCCGTGCCGGTAACCCTCTCCAGTTCGTCGGGTACGGTGTGCTCTACTGCCAGCAGCCTGCGATAATTTGCAACCACCCCGGAGGCTGACTGAAACAACGGCTCGTACGCAGTTTGATTGGGAACGGTACCGCCTTCCGCACTCGAGCAACGCGCCAGCACAACCGAGGGCTTTCCAAAACGCTCCAGTTTAATGCGCGTCGCGGGCGTGTCAGTAGAAAGCATGGCCGGCGCTGTGGTCACGGTGGAGGCACTGTCCTCGATGGTCACCTGCAGCAGGTCTTTGGGCTCGCGCACCCGGAACATCAGCGTTTCGACCATGTTCTTGGCATCGCGGCTGAAGGAATACTGCACGGTGGAAAACAGCGCCTGCACGGAAAACTCGCGGCGGATGCGCACCCAGGCCGCGACCGAGCGGTCGGAGTCCGAGTCGCTGGGCGCGGCGCCGCCTGGCTGCGGCTGCAGAAATCCCGCCGGTTCATCGAGGATGGACTGTCCGCGGTCCACCTCGAAGTCATCGCTGAACAGCGGCTGCCTGGGAATACGCGCCAGCGCCGACGATATTTCTTTCTGCTCCTCGGGGGAAGGCGAGCAAACGTTCAGCACATTCACCTTGACCTTCGGAGCGGGCGGCTGCTGCGCGCCCCCGAGCAGTTCGCAACTCAGTCCGACAAGGGCCAGTAGCAAAAGGTTTCGGAGCACAGGGCATTTTAGCAGGGAGGGTTTCGATGTTGGGGGGAAGCATTCGGCATTCGGCACTCAGCACTCAGCTCAGCATTCAGTCAATCGGCTTTTTCGCCGCATTCCAAGCCCACAGGGGCCAAATGCTAATTGCCAAGTGCTAAGTGCTGACGGCAGAATGCCGAGTGCTGAATGCCGAGTTTGAATGCTCCTCAGGGGCAAAGCCACCGCGCTAGAATCACTCCACGCGATGAAAGTCCACATCCGCCCGGCCGTGGCTGCTGACATCCCTATTCTGGGCTTGCTGATTGATGCCTCGGTGCGCGGGTTGCAGGCTGGGGACTATACGCCGGCGCAGATCGAAGCCTCATTGCGCACGGTTTATGGCGTGGATAGCCAACTGATCGCCGATGGAACCTATTTCGTGGCAGAAGCCGAAGTTCCGGGCGAAGCTCCCGCGCGGTTGTTGTTGCCGGCTGCGGCGGCTGGAGCAAGCGCAAAACGCTCTTCGGCGGAGACCACTGGACTCATCGCCAGGATGATCTGCTCGACCCGGCAAAGGATGCCGCTAAGATTCGGGCATTCTTCATCCATCCCGCTTGGGCGCGGCGGGGAATCGGCAGCATGATTCTGCAAGCTTGCGAAGAGGCAGCCCTCTCGGCCGGTTTCTCCCGCTTCGAGATGGGCGCGACATTGACTGGAGTCGCGTTCTATCTGGCGAAAGGGTATCGGGTTTTGGAGCGGGTGCAAGTCCCGCTCGGCGAGGGCGAAGCACTACCCATCGTTCGCATGGGGAAAATTGTCGCTTGAGGCGAGGCCTGGGAGCTTGCAGATTCTCACGTCCGCAGATTCACGCCGGTGAACGCGGATTTCAAATCAAAGGGAAACGAGAAATCAGGGAAAATTTGTGTGCATCCGCGGCCCTGAAGTTACTTTATATGGCAAGTCGCCAGGCCGCGTTTTTCCAGATACTGCTGGTGGTAGTCTTCCGCTTCGTAGAACTGGGGCGCGGCCACGATCTGGGTAACGATAGGTTTGCTGAAGCGGCCGGAACTCGCCAGTCGGCCCTTCGATGCCTTGGCCGCCGCTTCCTGCTCAGGCGTATGGAAAAAGATCGCCGAGCGGTACTGCGTGCCCCAGTCCGGGCCCTGGCGGTTGAGCTGAGTGGGATCGTGGTTCTCCCAGAAAACGTCGAGCAACTTCTCGTAGGAAATCTTGCTCGGATCGTAATCCACTTCGACGGCTTCGGCGTGGCCGGTACGGTCGGTGCACACTTCTTTATAAGTCGGGTTGGCGGTTTGTCCGCCGATGTAGCCCACGCGGGTGGAAGTTACTCCGGGTAATTGGCGGAAGGTGGCTTCTACACCCCAGAAGCAGCCGGCGGCAAATGTAGCTTTGGCCATAGGTTGACTCCGCCTCTAGTCTACCAAGGAACGTGCAGACACAGGTCCGCTCTACCCCTCAGATTGATGACCGCCCCTACTTCGGCTTCGCGGAAGCACCGTTTTCCCGCTCTGCTGGGAATCCTTGCCGATGGTCTGCGGCGTGGCTTTCCGCAAGGGCCAAGCGCCGTCCCAGGGCGTAACCTTGAAGCCTTTGCCCGCGCACTCTAAACTGACAGAAGTGCATACCCATGTCCATGGCGGAGGGCCGGGACCCCTGCGGGTCTTGCGTATTTCCCTGGCGGTCACGCTCGCTTATATCGCGTTGCTGGTGGTGGCCGGCCTGCGGGCGCACTCGCTGGCCCTGCTTTCGGAAGCGGGGCACAATCTCTCAGATTTCCTCGCCTTGCTGCTTTCGCTGGGAGCGCTTTACCTGGAGGGGCGTCCGGCGAGCGCTACCAAAACCTACGGATGGCGGCGCGCCGGCGTGCTGGCGGCGCTGGTGAACGCGGTGTCGCTGATCGCAGTTTCGTTCTTTATCTTCTATGAAGCGTTTCGTCGTCTTCAGGCCCCGCAACACGTGCACGCCGGCACCATGATGGCGGTAGCCGCAGCCGGCGTAGTGATGAACGGTGCGATCGCCTGGATGCTGCTGCGCTCCCAACACGACGTCAATATGCGCAGCGCGTTCATTCACGAGATCGGCGATACCCTCTCTACGGCGGCGGTGATCCTCGGTGGCTGGGCGATTCTGCTGACCGGGCGATATTGGATTGATTCGGCGCTTTCCTTCGGCATCGGCGCGCTCATTCTCTGGTCGGCGTTTGGCATTGTGCGCGAGACGCTCAACATTCTGCTGGAAGGCACGCCGCGCGGCGTGAAGCTGGAACTCGTGGAGGCCGCAATCCGCACGATTGAGGGCGTGCATGATGTTCATGATCTGCACGTGTGGAGCATCGGTTCGGAGAACCACGCGCTCTCCGCGCACATCGCCATTGCCGATATTCCGCCTTCGGTGAGCGAGCGCATTCTGCGTGATGTGAAAGAACGGCTGCATCATGAATTCCACATTCACCACACCACGATTCAATTCGAGCACGAAATCTGCGAAGTGGCCCACGGCTGCGTGGTTGCGGTCAGCGAGCACGAACATTCTTAGCGCCCTTCCCCGGCGGCCCACGGCCCGATGGGCGGGACGACCAGAATAGTGCCTGTCCGGAAGCGAAGGTCTATTATCCTGAGGTCATTGTGAAGGAAGACGGGGGTAACTTGTCCTTGTGATCGTTCAGGTCGAAGATTTATATGTCACTTCCGCGTCGTGAACTGTGGGGCGAAACGCTGAGGGAAGTCGGAGTGTTGCTCTTGGTATTTGCTCCACTCGAGGCTGTGCTGAAGCAGTCAGGAATATCCATCTGGGAGACAGTTACGGCCTGGCAGTAATGTTCTTCAGTGTCGCAGGTGTAGTTGCCATCCTTTGGGCATCAGGCTAGAAAGCGAGATCACGGTTAAGGGGAAACGGGAATGATGGTTGCGGCTGCTTTAACGATTTCTTGCGTCATCCTAGTGGGAATCGGAATCGCGAGAGAGGTGGAAAGGCACCGCGAGAAGAGGCGAATCTCCGCTAACGGCACCGGCTCCGAAGTAGATTCTAAGGCGGCGTAGTGCAGACCAGTCTGGGCAGGAACCTCTCCCAGTCGGGTTCCTAACCTTTCCTCTCTCTATCCTGCACCTGCCCATATCGGAAGCACTCCACCGCGTGGTCATTCACCATCCCCACTGCCTGCATAAACGCATAGCAGATGGTTGATCCCACGAAGTTGAAGCCACGCTTCTTGAGGTCCTTGCTCATAACGTCGGATTCGGCCGTTTTTGCCGGCAGCTGCGCCCCGCGCCGCCAGGAGTTGATGTGCGGTTTGCCCCCGACAAATTGCCAGATATAGCGGTCGAACGAGCCGAATTCCTTCTGAACGGCGAGAAAAGCCTTGGCGTTCTGCACCGCCGAAACAATCTTCAGGCGATTGCGCACGATCCCCGCATTGCTCAGCAGACTCTGGGTCTTCCGGCGGTCGTAGCGGGAAATTCGCCGTGGATCGAAACCGTTGAAGGCCTTGCGGTAGTTTTCCCGCTTCTGCAAAATCGTTTCCCAACTCAGGCCGGCTTGTGCCCCTTCGAGAAGCAGAAACTCGAAGAGCGTACGATCGTCGTGGCTGGGGACACCCCATTCCTCGTCGTGGTAGCGAACCGAAAGGTCACTCCCTGCCCAGGAGCAACGAACGAGTTTGGCTCCTTCGCTCATTCGGTGAGAGAATCAGTGTAACCGGGCCACCGGGTCTGGCGCAGCCGATAGAGTATTCGCGGTTGCGACGATTAAGACTCTAATTCTCACGTCCATCCGCTCAAAGTCTTAGCACACAGAGCTTTGCCTCGAAGGTGCCGCAAAGCGCGCCGCAATTCGAATTGCGACTTGTGGAGTTTTTTCGGGTTTATAGGACCAGGAGAGCGGCAAGACCACCGTAGGGTGTACGATATGGCCTCTTTGTGCCATGACCGAACGGGCGCTCCTTCTGTAACCTTGGAAAGGGACTGGCCCTGGCCTAGAGTCAGGCTAGTAGATGCGTCTTGTCCCAAGGTTTTTCGGCCCCTCACGTGCATCCACCTGCGAGGGAAGCCGTTTGACGGGCCTGGGCGGGAAAAATTTGGAGTGGGTAGGTATGAAGTACATATGGTGGTGTTTTTTTCTCGGAATGAGCGTAGCGGCAGCTGGCCAGTCTCCGGTTGCAGCACAGACCCCCTACCTGCCCGCGGCCAGCGCTTACGCCAACTCCGCCACCGGGGCCATTACTCCGCCGGGTGACGATTCCGTCCTTACCATTAAGAAGCGCGTCGATGAGGTCAACGTGCTTTTCATCGCCACTGACAAGCATGGCAGGTTCGTCCGCAACCTGAACCAGGGCGATTTCGAAATTCTGGACGACCACAAGCCGCCCCAGGCGATTGTGAGCTTTACCCGCGATACCGACCTGCCGATTGAACTTGGCCTGCTGGTGGATACCAGCGGTTCAGTAAACAGCCGCTTCGCATTCGAGCAGGAAGCCGCGGTCAATTTTCTGGAACAAACCGTGCGCGCGCACTTCGACCGCGCCTTCATCGTGGGCTTCAGCACCCGCAGCCGGGTGGCGCAGGACTTTACTGACAACCTGCCGCAGCTGGAGGCTGCCGTGCACGGCCTGCGGAATGGCGGCGGCACCGCGCTCTATGACGCTATTTACCGCGCCTGCCGCGACAAGTTGGGCAAGGACCAGCAGGACCACCCAGTGCGGCGGGCCATTATCGTGGTAAGTGACGGCGAAGACAACCAAAGCGAATTCAGCCGCGCCCAGGCCATTGAAATGGCGCAGCGGGCGCAAGTGATCGTGTATGCCATTTCCACCGACGACAGCGGATTGGTTCTGCGCGGCGACAAGATTCTGCAGCAACTAGCTGACGCCACCGGCGGCAAGGCTTTCTTTCCCTACAAGATGAAGGATGTGACGCGGGCGTTCGCGTCCATTGAAGACGAGTTGCGCAGCCAGTATGTAGTCTCTTACCGCCCCGCCGACTTCGATGCCGACGGCCGCTATCGCTCGATTCAAATCACCGCTCTAAAGAAAGACCTCCAGGTGCGGGCGCGCAAGGGATACTACGCGCCGCAGCAGTGACCCGAAGCCTTGGCTTAAGGGCTTGGCTTCCCAGTTTCTCATTTCGACGAGGAAATCGCTGACAGTCGCTACCCACTGCTGGAATGCCCATGGGCTGCGGGGCCAATGTATCCCTCGTACTGCTCGTGGATGAAGTTGTCGGTCATTCCGGCGATGTAGTCGCAGACAACCCGCGGCAGTGGCTCCTGGCCGGCTTTCTCCTGGTAGGCAGGCGGCAGCGATCCAGGCTTTGCCGTCCAGAAGTCGAAGAGTTCTCGGACCACGCGCTCGGCATCCTCTTTATCGGGTTCGAGCGCGGGATTCAGATAGAGATGGGCGTAAAGAAATTCTTTGGCCTGGCGACGCTCCTGCTCTACCGGCGGGCTGAAGTTGACCAGGCGTTGCGCGCTGCCGCGGACATCTTCAACCCTGCGTATTTTCTTTTCACTTACCTGGCTCTGTGTGTTGCTGATCAAGTCGCCCACAAAGCGATCCAACATTCGCTTTAGCGTCTCATTGAATTTGAGCTTCTCAATCGCGGTGGGATACAGCCGCTCTACTTCCCGATAGAAGCGCTCAAAAAGGGGCACTCCTCTTCGTACCTCGTCCAGGGCTATCAGGTGGGCTTCATAACCATCGTCGAGATCGGCAGTGGCGTAAGCAATTTCGTCGGCAAGGTCAATCAATTGGGCCTCAAGCGGCGGCCGCTGGTCGAGCAAATATTCGGCCAGTTCAGGAAATTTCGCGGCGTCGTAGTCGCGCGAGTGCTTGATGATGCCTTCGCGCACTTCGAAGGTAAGGTTCAGGCCGCGGAAAGCGGCGTAGCGCATCTCAAAGTCTTCTACAATGCGCAGGGCGTGAAGATTGTGGTCGAAGGAAAGCCCATGGCAGCGCATGGCAGCATCGAGCGCGCGTTCCCCGGCGTGGCCGAAGGGAGGGTGGCCAACGTCGTGAACCAGGGCCAATGCTTCCACCAGATCAACATTGAGCTGTAATTGGGCGGCGATCGTGCGCGCGATTTGTGCGACCTCAAAAGTGTGGGTAAGGCGATTGCGGAAATGGTCGGAGTAGCGGCGGGTAAAGACCTGCGTCTTGGCCTCCAGACGGCGGAAGGCGCGGCAGTGAATGATGCGGTCGCGGTCCCGCTGAAAGTCGCTGCGGTAGGGATGCGGGGGCTCGGCAAAACGGCGTCCGCGGGAGTTTTCCGCGTGGACAGCGTAGTCAGCCAGCATGAACACAGTCTAGCATTTCGTTTGCCGGAAAGCCCC
>Ga0335078_10003066_pt1 | contig 24982 bp, 19 predicted proteins | sample Lox_Sample_32_FD_206711 | JGI IMG/M metagenome (GOLD analysis project Ga0335078, IMG submission 206711) | Soil microbial communities from Loxahatchee National Wildlife Refuge, Florida, United States - Lox_Sample_3.2 | ecosystem: Environmental > Terrestrial > Soil > Wetlands | place: USA... | reverse complement strand
AGGCATTTGCGGCGTTCACGGAAGGAGGCGCATGCGCACCCGCGGCCACGTAATCTCCGCCATCGTCCGCCGCGAGCTCGCCGGATATTTTTCCACGCCCACCGGCTACGTCTTCATCTCGCTGTTCGTGTTTCTGAGCGCGGTGGCGGCGTTCTGGCAGGACAGCTTCTTCGCCAACAACCTGGCCAATCTCGACCAGTTGAACCGCTTTTTTCCTTACTTGCTGGTGTTCTTTATTCCGGCGATTTCCATGAGCCTGTGGGCCGACGAACGCCGGCAGGGCACCGAGGAATTGCTGCTCACGCTTCCGACCAGCGATTTCCAGGTAGTGATGGGCAAGTATTTCGCGGGAGTGGCGATCTATTCGGTGTCGCTGTTGTTCTCTTTGAGCCACGTGGTGGTGCTGCGCTGGCTGGGCAAACCGGATCCGGGTTTGATGATCGCCACCTACGCCGGATACTGGCTGTGCGGCGCGGCTTTGCTGGCGGTGGCGATGCTGGCTTCGCTGCTTACCGACAATCTGACGGTCGCCTTCATTCTGGGCGGATTGTTCTGCGGCGTGCTAGTGTTTCTGAACAACGCGGGCGCGATTTTGAGCGGCGGCCTGCAGCGCCTAGCGGAAAATCTCTCGGCCGTGGAGCAGTTGCGCGACCTGGTGTCGGGGGCAATCACGCTCAACGCGGTGGTTTACTTTACAGGGATCGCGGCGGTGGCGCTGTATCTCAATACGGCGCTTCTCGGCCGGCGCCGCTGGCCCACCGGACCGAAGACGCCGAAATTTGCCATGCATTATGTGTTGCGCGCGGCGGCCCTCGCCGCAGCGGTGGGAAGCCTCACCTTGCTCGCGGCGCAGACGCGCATCCGCTGGGACGCCACCTCGGAGAAGATTCATTCGCTCTCGCCCGATACGGTGGCGCTGCTGAAGCATCTCGATCCGAAGCAGCCGGTCTTCATCTACGCGTACTTCAGCCCCGACGTGCCGCGCAGCTACCTGGATGCGCGCAACAGCCTGGCGAGCATGCTGCGCGAGTTCGACGCGGTGGACGGCGACGCGGTGCACAGCCGAATCATCGATACCGTCCGCTATTCGAAAGAAGCCCGCGAAGCCGAGGAGCGCTACAACATCGCCGCCAATCACGTGGCGGCATCGGAAGAAAGCGCCGGCGCGGCCAACGACATCTATCTCGGGCTGGCGTTCACGTGCGGCGCGGAGGAATTCGTCATTCCGTTCTTCGATCGCGGCCTGCCGGCCGAATACGAGCTGGTTCGGTCCATCCGCGTGGTCTCGCGGGCGCATCGCAAGAAGGTCGGCGTGCTTGGTACGGCGGTCCAGCTGTTCGGCGGCTTCGATTTTCAAACGAAGCGGCAGAACCAGGAATGGTCGATCGTGGCGGAGCTGCGCAAGCAGTATGAAGTGGTATCGGTGAATGCCGACAACGACTATCCCGCCGATCTCGACGTCCTGATCGCTGCCCAGCCGACCAAGTTGACGCAAGCGCAGGCGGACCGTCTGACGGCCTATGCGACCTCGGGGAAACCGGTGCTGCTAATGCTCGATCCGATGCCCGGATTTAATCCCGACCTGGCTCCGCAAGCGCCGGCCGATCCGGAAAGCTCCGACGCACCCACCGCAAAAGCGAATCTTCGGCCCTTGCTGGACGCGGCGGGCGTCATCTGGCCGATGGATCGGATTGCCTGGGACAACTACAATCCGCATCCTCAGCTCAGCAGCCTGCCGAAGGAATTCGTATTCGTCGGCAAGGGCTTCAACCAGAAGGATCCAATCACCTCGGGCTTGCAGGAAGTGGTGCTGCTGTATCCCGGCGTGCTGAGCGCGCGGTCCGATGCCGCGCCGGGCCAGGTGACACCGCTGATGGAAACCTCCGGCGATTCGGGCACGGATCGCTTCAAGGACCTGGTAAGCCGGAACATGTTCGGCGCGGTCAGCTTCAACCCGGATATCGAGCACAAACCGGAGGAAGGCAGGAAAGCGCTGGCGGTGCGGGTGAAAGGCAAGGTCAACGCCGTCATCGTGGCCGATATCGATCTGATGGGCGAGCAGTTTTTCGAGCTGCGGCGGCGCGGCATCGAGAATCTCAATTTCGATAACGTGACGTTCCTGCTGAACGCCGTCGACGAACTGGCGGGAGACAACGCCTTCATCGCTTTGCGCAAGCGGCGCCCCAAGGAGCGGACACTGGAAGCCGTGGAGGCGAAGACGCGCGCCTATGAGACGCAGCGCCTGGAAGAGATCCGCAAAGCCGAAGCCACCGCCGACGCCAGGCTCAAGGAAGCGCAAGACCGGCTCGATCGCGCGGTACACCAGATCGAGCAGCGGAACGACCTGGACGACCAGGCGAAGCAGGTGATGATCGACAATGTCCAGGCCATCGAGAATCGCCGGTTGAAGGTGGCGCAAACCACCATCGAAGACGAGAAGCAGCGGCAGATCGACGATTCGCGGGCCGACATGGAAAGCTCCATCCGCGGGATTCAGAACACCATCAAACTGATGGCGGTGATCCTGCCGCCGATCCCGGCGGTGCTGCTATTTCTTTTCGTCTCGCTGAAGCGGCTGGCGAGAGAACGGATCGGCGTCTCGGCCGATCGCCTGGTGGACGAGCGCGCCAACGAAGTTTCGGAGGCGCGGCCGTGACGGAGACACTGAAGACCGCCTGTTTCATCGGCGGGGCGCTGGCGCTGGCCGTCGCGGCCGGAGTCGTGCAGCCGGAACATCACACGGCCGCCGTGTTCAACGACGAAGGGCAGGCCTTCTATCCCGATTTCAAAGATCCGCAGGCGGTGAAAGCGATCGAAGTGGTGGACTACGACGAATCCACGGCTACGGCGCGTCCGCTGAAGGTGGAGTTCCGCGACAAACGCTGGCTGATCGCGTCCAACAACGATTACCCGATCGACGTCGGCGACCGCATGGTGAAAACGTCGGCCGCGCTGATGGACTTGCATAAGGACCGGGTGAAATCCGATCGGGTGCAGGACGAGGCGAAGTTTGGCGTGATCGATCCGCTGGATCAGAAGGAGGCGAGCCTGCAGGGTCGCGGGAAGCGAGTCACGCTGCGCGATGCGCAGAAGAACATCCTGGCCGATTTCATTTTCGGGAAAGCGGTGGAGGGGAAATCCGGCTGGCGCTACGTTCGGGTGCCGGGCGAAAAGCGCACGTATGCGGTCAAGACGGACGCGGACCCGTCGGCCCGCTTCGCCGATTGGGTGAATGCCGGGCTGCTGCGGATGCCCACGAGCAATATCCGGAAGGTGACGATTGCCTCTTACTCGGTGGATGAATCGAGCGGCACGCTCGACCAGGGCGAAACCGTCACCCTGACGCAGGACAGCGGCAAGTGGTCGTCGCCCGGCGGCGCGGTGGTGGAATCGGCGGCGAGGGCCATGGCGGCGACGCTCGACAGCTTGAAGATCACCGGGGCGCGGGCCAAGCCGCGGGAGATGGCGGAAGACCTGCGAAGCGGTCAGATGCGGCTTTCGGCGGCGACAGCCGAGGCGCTGCATCAATTCGGATTTCTGCTTTCGCAGACTGGACGCATTTTTGCGTCAGACGGCGAAATGACCGTGGAGATGGCGAACGGGGTGGCGTACCAGATCCGTTTTGGAGACGCGGCGTCCACGTCGGACGCAGCCAAGGCCGCCAGCGGCGGCGACCGGTACATTTTCGTGACTACCACCTGGAACAGCGAGCGCGCGGCGGGATACGGCGACAAGACGGACGCGGGTCAGAAAGCATCGAGCGATCTGAACTGGCGGTTCGCGGATTGGTTTTACATCATCGGCAACGCCGATTTTCAGAAATTGCGGCTGACGAAAAAAGATCTGCTGCGGACGGATCCATAGTTTCACGCGGCTTGGGCATCGGCTGACTGCGTGTTCGTCAGTCGAGCCTATCGGGTAATAGCGGAACGATGTCAAAACCCCGCGTGGGTAACGCACACAAGGCGGCGGGTTGGAGCTTACAGTGGAGTAGGGCTCCGAATTCGCGGCGTGGGAGCGGTACCGGCGCGCCCGTCTAACGGCTGCGCTTTTGCGACGGCGCCCGCAGCGAGCCAGCAGCCGGGATCCGCGCGAAAAGGGTCCTCTTCGAGCGCGAAGGCGAGGCAACGAAGGCCACCGCGGCAATCTCGCTCGTGCGGGCAGGCCTCGCAGCCTCGAGCTACTCGGGAAGGGTCGCGCAGCGCCTTAAGAAAAGGGGAATCGAAGTAAATGTCTGTCAAGCGTTCGGCAAGCACATTGCCGACGCGCACGGGCATCCGGCGGCACGGGCAGACGTCACCGTTGGCGAGGATCGTGATAAGTTCGTCGCCAGCGCTGCAATGGTAGACGGGACCACCTGCTAAGAACTGCAGCGCGCGCCCCAGCCTGACGCGGGTTCTTGTCAGCCACGAGCGCTCGGCTTCCTCCTGGGCCGATCGTACGATGCCGACGTATTCCTTCACTTCGCTGAGCTCTAACGACTCGAGGCCAGCCCCATAGCCTGCCGGGATGAGCCGGTCGGTCCACACCCAAGAAGCGCCGAGTCGGCGAGCGCACCTCACCACGTCTGGGAACTCGCGGTAGTTCCGTTTATGGGCGGTGAATGAGACTGACGTCGGTACGCCGAGGCACACCAGTGACCCAAGTGCGGAGAGCACAGACCGGTAGTCCCCCCTGCCGCGAATGGATTCGTGCGTCGCCTCGCTTCCCTCGATGCTCACTTGGACGAACCGTGGCCGAAGCTCTCGCAGCCGCCAGGCAGCAGAGAACCTGATCAGCGAGCCGTTCGTCAGCACGCCAAATGTCACCTTGGGCTCGGCCGCGCGAAGAGCTTCCAGGAGGCAGAACCAATCGTCCCGAATCAGCGGTTCGCCGCCGGTCACGTTGACGTGACCCACAACTCGGGTAGGGTGCAGGCTCGTCACGCGATCAAGCAGGCCGGAATACTGGCGGAGTACTTCGAGGAGGCCGCCCAAGTCCATCTCCGGACCGGGTGGTCCTACCCCGTAGCAGGGTGCAACACCGGTTGCACCGGTCCGTAATGTGCCATTGCAACCGGAGGTGGCGGTGCCGAACTTGGGTTTTCATTCAATCGACACGATCATTCAACTGGGCAGGGTTCGTCGCCGCAGGAGCAGTCGTCGCAGCCGCCGCCGCAAGCCGAGCAGCCGCAGCCGCCGCACGGGTCCTGGGCATAAACGGTGGAGCCGTTGAAAGCCGACCTCAATAGCTTTCCGGGCAGGACCCGTAGCGCGAGACATATGGCGACCACTGTGGCGAGTAAAAGTACGGAATACCTTCGCATGACCGAAAATCTCCTTGTCCCTGTGCGCATCACCGGCCGCAGCTAGTGCAGGCCGAGGTTGCGCTGCCCTGGGCTCGCGCCCACACTTCCGAGCCCGATGTCGGCGCACGGTTCCCCTTATCGTCGGTGACCTCGGCGACCGCGGTTATGGTCTGTCGGTCTGGCGAGATCGTCATCCTTCTGACAAACTGAACGAATTTTCCCGTGTTCTTCTGCCGCGTTCGGTACGACACGACCAACACGGCGCCGTCCCATTGGGCGAAAGCCGTGGTGTCACCGTGGACGTACTGTTGCCCGTCAGTAGTAAGCGGCAGCGTCAATTGTCTCGCATCGGCCGAGGTGAACACGATCTCGTGAATCATGTACAGCGACGGCTCGTTGTGAGCGATGGTTAGCTGGAAGCCCTTGTAGGGCAAGTGCAGGCTTTGGTAATTCTGGGAGTGTTTGGTGTCCAGCAACCACACTCCTGTGAAGTTGGGCTTGGTTTGAGCACTCAGTCCCACTGCGAGCAAACACAGGGCTGACGCGATTCTCAAAGCTGTCGAAATGGGACTCTCCTATTGACGTTTGCGATACATCTCGTCGATCTTATCCATCCTCTTCTCCGACTCGACGAATTTGGAGCAGTCATGCTCCTTGCACCAGTCCGAACTTAGAGCCTTATGGGTTAGGTCTGCGGTCCGATATGTGAGTCTGGCGAATTCCGACGGCGGAACTTCACGGTACGAGTCTCCGGATTCGGTTTCGCTTGCAGAGGGCTCCTCGGCCAAAGCATACTGCGCGACATCCTCCCATTTCTTATGATAGGTGCCGTCGAGTTGGCGCTCTTCGCGAACCTCCTTGAGAACGGCACACCCGAGCTCCGGCGCTCGATACCAGGTGGTGCGGTAGAGGAGCCCGGTGCTCGCCATCGCCTCGCGACTCCAGCCCCGCACCTCGTAACCGGCAATTGTATCCCTGCCGACCGAGACCTCGAGTGGGTCCCGGCATCCGGTAGCCTGCGCGTGCGACGCGCGCGTCAACCTATCTTTCAATTGAGCCAGTTCGAGGTCGGAAAGCCGCATCGTGGTACGGACGCCTTCGTCATCATTGATGGAAATTAATCGACCGTCCAGCAAAGCCAGCTCTCTGTGCCGGCTGGTGCCAGGGCCGACGAGAGTAGCCAGCACCCTTTTCGCCGAGGTCCCGTCGGACCGCCGGACCATCAGTGTCTTGCTTTCGATCTGGCCCTCCGGCCTGGCGGCGTAGTTAGTCAGCCAGCGCTCGATAACATAGGGCTGGACGTGAATCGTTGCACCCGCCTGGGCGTGCACGATGAAATTTCTAGCTCCTTGGTAGCCGGAGAAGCAAAGGGCAACCGCTAACGCTGCGTAAACACTAAGAGGACGTCCCTTAAGCCATTTTGACATCTATGCCTCCATTCGATTGTCAGATCAGCAGTGGCAGCTGTTGCATATCCAGCAGAACGCCATTGTGTCTGCGGAGCAGAACCGGCCCGTGCCTCCCCAACAAATCTGGCAGTAATTCGAGCAGTTCACACTTGTCATGTTGCAGCTCTGGGAGTTGCAGTAGTTCGTCCACGTGACGCTGATTCCCAAAATCGTGACTGTTGAGGTGCCGCAAGACGCGTCAGTCACGCTGGTGCAGTCGAATATGCTATAGCTTCCGCTAGGAGTGCTTATAGCGCAGACTGCGTAGCCGCGGCTTGCCCCGAGAACCATAGAGAGCGGCAGCGCCAGGAGGAGCCGGAACAGGTGTGATAGTCGCGAGGCTGACAGGCGGACACGGCCTGCAATTTCTCCGACACTGAGGCTCCGTCCCAAGTTGGCCCGCATAAAAGTAACTGCTTCAGCTATGCGCGGGTTGACTGCCTCGATTGGCGTCGGGATCCGGGTTCCGTTTTCCGGCGGGGCAATCACTGAACGCACGTGGTTAATATACGGTTGAATTATTCATATATCAAGGTCTTATTATCTTAAATAATCCAAACTGATTGCTGTCGGCTGCTAACAAATTTGAGGAAGAAGGATCTGCCGCCATAGAGGCGGCGCCGGACCGAGTGGGTCCGGCAGAAATCCGCAAGCAACTGATTCCATTGGCGTGCCACTCCCCAGACGGACCGACTCGGTCCGACGGAGGGCGGATTTCAATCCGCGGCGGGTTTCAACCCGCCGTCTGTAATAAACACCGCAGCCCCTCAACCCAAAACACGCAGCTTGCCGCGCTCAAGACTCGCGGCTCTCGCCTTTGACGAAGAACGGCGCCATCTCCCTGTACTCCAGGATCTTCACTGTCGCCGTCTTGGGACCGTTGCCCTGCGCTATCGCGAGGAACGCCTGTTCCGACTGCGCCATCATCGCGCGCGCAAGGTCGTTCTTGTGGATCGAGTGGTACTTGGACGGCATGGCCCAGTCGCGCAGCGGCATGACCCAGCCGAGCACGCCTGGCGTGTTGGAGTTACCGAGAATGACGGCAGGACGATACAACCCCAGAAAGTCGAAACTGACGGACTCGACAGCTTTCTCTTTCTGGCCGATGATTCTCGTGTACTTCATCCCCGCCTCGGGATCCGCGCCCGCCGCTGTCATGACGCCGCACACAGAAGCGCCTCCAGCCTTGGCGGCGCGGCAAAACGCCAGCGGGTAGGCGATTTCGATCTTGCGCACCACCTCCTCGGGCATGTTCGCGCTGCGCTTGCCGACGCCGAATGCTGCGAGCGCGATGTCGACTCCCTGAGTGTGCGGCGCAACATCTTCCTCGAGCCGATCCATGTTGACAACCACCTCGGAGACCTTGCGAGCGTCGAAGGCGTCCGTCTTGCGGCGCGTCACCACCACCAACTTCGTGCACAGCGGGTTCTTCATCAAAAGATGCACGATGCGTCGGCCCACGTTCCCGGTCGCACCCAGCACCATCGCCGAGTACTGCGCCTTTGCCGATGCGGCTGCCATCGTCACCCTCAAGACGGCAAGTTCGATACATCCCAGCCGCCGCCGAGAGCCTTGATCAGCAGCACACTGGCATCGATGCGGCGCCGCAGGATATCCACCTCCGCGATCTCATTCTGCAGATCGATCGTCTGCGCTGTAATCACTTCGAAGTAGGTCACCAGCCCGCCCTTGTACCGATTGACCGACAGAATCAGCGACTGGTGCGAAGATTCCACGGCAATACGCTGCGCCTGCGCCTGCTGTTCCAGCACGCGTAACGTCGAAAGGTTGTCTTCCACATCCTGAAAGGCCGAGAGCACCGCCTGGCGATAGTTGGCGACCGCTTCGTCGTAACCCGCGCCAGCGGATTCGGAGGCGGCGCGGCGGCGTCCCGCGTCGAAGATGGTCTCCGCCACGGATGGGCCGACGGCCCAGAGACGGCTCGGCCAGCTCAGCCAATTCACCAGGCGGTTGCCTTCGAAGCCGCCGGTCGCGGTGAGCAGCAGGGTAGGGAAGAAGGCGGCGCGGGCGATGCCGATCTGTTCGTTGGCCTCGGCCATCCGCCGCTCGGCGGCCGCGATATCGGGCCGGCGTTCGAGAAGCTGCGACGGAACACCTACGGGAATGACCGGCGGCGTCATTCTCAGAGGCACCGATTCCAGTTCGAGGCTCTCGGGAGTGCGGCCGGCGAGGGTGGCAATGGCATGCAGGAACGTGGCGCGGGCCACGCCGACGCCGACATCCTGCGCGCGCGTGGTTTCGAGCTGGGTCTTGGCCTGCGCGACTTCGGCGCCCGAGCTCAGACCGCCATCGAAGCGGTTTTGGGTCAATTCCAGCGCTTTCTGGTAGGCGACCAGGGTTTCGTCGAGCAGCCGCTTCTGGGCGTCGAGGCTGCGCAGCTCGAAATAGTCGACGGCCATTTCGGAGTGCAGGCTGAGGCGAACCGTCTCCAGGTCGGCGGCGCTCGCCTGGGCTTCTTCCCGCGCCGCGGCGATGGAGCGGCGGATCCGTCCCCACGCGTCGATTTCGTAGTTCACATCCACCGGCAGAACGTAATTGCCGTAATCGCCTGGAAGAGAGCCTAACGGCGCGTGCCGCGATTCGCGATTGGTGGTGATCGAAGGGTTGGTGGTAACCATGGGGAACAGGCTGGAGCGGTTGAACTGGATCTGCGCGCGCGCCTGGCGAAACCGCGCTTCAGCGGCTTTGAGCGTCTGGTTGGCGGGGTCGACCTGCTCTTCGAGGCCGTTCAGCTCGGCGTTGGCGAAGAGCTCCCACCAGTCCTTCCGCAAGGTGGTCTCCGCGGGCTGCGCCTGTTTCCAGCCCTGCGATTCCAGGAACGACTGCGGCGGCGGCTCGCTGAACGCGGGGGGGGAGGGAGCCGGCGGCTTGGAGTATTTCGGCCCGACGGTACAACCGGACAGAAGCAAAGCCAGGGCCGCCAGACACGCGTGCTTCATTTCGCCGCCCTCGCCGGATGCACTTCGGTGCCTGAAATCAGCGAATCCGACGGGTTTTCGATGATTTCGTCCTCCGGGCTGACGCCGGAGACCACTTCGATCTCGGTGCCATAGTCGCGGCCGAGCGCAACGGAGACCAGCTCCGCGCGATTGTCTCGAACCACGGCGATCTGCATGCCTTCCGACCGAAAAATCAGCGAATTCACGGGCACGATCACGGTGCCCTGCCGCGAGCTGAGCTTGAGGTGGACCGAAAGGAACGCGCCCGGCAGCAGCTCGCCCGTGGGATTGTCGACATCCACTTCCGTCAAGAGGGTGCGGGAAGCCGGATCGATGGCTTCGGAGTTGCGGACGATCGTGCCCGAGAAGCGGCGGCCGGGAAACTCGGCGAGCGTCAGATCCGCCTTCGCGCCGGGCCTTACGTCGCGCGAATAAACCTGGGGCACGTTGATATAGACGCGCAGCTTGCTGGTGGCGGCGATATCAAACAACTCGCGGCCGGGCGCATTGGCGCCGGCGTCGATCAGGGTGCCGAAATCGATGTTGCGGGTGGTGATGACGCCGTCGAAGGGAGCGTAGACTTTTTGAAATCCCTGGGTCTCCTCGAGCCGGCGCACATTGAATGTCGCGGAATCGACGATGGCCTTCTTGGCCTGCAGGTCGCCCACCCGGTCGTCGACGTCCTGCTTGGCCACGGAATCGCTTTTGAACAGCAATTGATACCGTTGCGCGGTGGTCTGAGCGAGATCGAAATTGGCGCGGGCGGTAGCCAGGTCGGCGCGCGCCTGGTCCAACTGGCGATCCACTTCCGGAGTTTCGATTTCGGCCAGGAGCTGCCCGGATTTCACGTGGGCGCCGATATCGAAATACCACTTCTTGATATAGCCGTTGGTGCGGGCATATACGGGCGTCGCCACGTAGGCCTGGGCATTGCCGGGCAGGACCACTTCTTCGGCGGGCGCGCCGCGCCTGGGATGCACGACGGACACGGTCGGCACCGCCAGGTCGTTGGCCTCCTGCTGCAGCTTTCCGGCGGTGCGGGTGCGCGTCGAAATGCCGTTGACGACGTCGTAGGCGATGGCGCCGGCCGCGCAGCAGATCACGATCGCGATGCCGATCCAGAAAATGACGGGCAGGCGCGGCGGCGCCGGTTTATGCGGTGTGGCCGTGGCGAGCTCACTCATTTGCGGACACCTCCGGGAAGCGGGGCCGGCGCGCCCCGTGCAGCATGGCAAAAACCGAGGGAACGAAAATGAGCGTGGCGACGGTGGCGAGGAGCAGGCCGCCGATGACGGCGCGGCCCAGGGGCGCATTCTGCTCTCCGCCCTCGCCCATGCCCAGCGCCATAGGCACCATGCCGATGATCATGGCGAGCGCGGTCATGATCACGGGGCGGAAACGGGTGAACCCCGCGGCCATCGCCGCCTCCACCGGGTTGCCGGTTTCGAGCAGCGTCTCCTTGGCGAAACTGATCACCAGGATGCTGTTGGCGGTGGCCACGCCCATGCACATGATGGCGCCCATCATGGCGGGGACGCTGAGCGTGGTGTGAGTGGTGAACAGCATGAGAATGATGCCCGCCAGCGCCGCCGGCAAAGCCGTAATGATGATGAAAGGATCCAGCCATGATTGAAAGTTGACCACGATCAGGAGGTATACCAGGAGGATCGCGAAAAACAGTCCCGCGACCAGACCCGAGAAGGACTTTCTCATGGTATCCACCTGGCCCCGCACCAGCATCTCCGAGCCGCGGGCTAAATGCGGCCGGTCGGCGTTGACGATGCTGTCGATCTGCGCCCCCACGCCGGCCAGGTCGCGGCCATCCACCGCGCCGTAGATGTCGATGGTGCGCTGGATATCGTAGTGGTTCACCGAGGCCATGCCGTTGCCGCGAGTGATGGACGTGATGTCGTTGAGGATTTCCGGCGGCCGTCCGGAACCGGCGGTGAGCGGCAGGTTGCGCAGGTCCTGCAGGGTTTGAACGTCATACTGGGGAGCCTGCGTGACCACGCTGTAGCTGACGCCGTTCCTGGGATTGAGCCAGAACGTCGGCTGGGTCTGAAAACTGCCGCTGAGGGAGATGAGCATGCTTTGCGCGACATCGTTTTGCGTGTAGCCGCTTTCCGCGGCCTTGATGCGATCGGTGAGGACGTGGATTTTGGGCTGGTCGAACGTCTGCTGAATGCGCAGGTCGGCGATCCCGGGGATGCGGCGCATCTGGCTCAAAATGTGGTTGGCGAGCAGGCGGTTGGCCTGGACATTGGCCCCGACCACCTGCACGTCGATGGGCGCCGGAAGGCCGAAGTTGAGGATCTGGCTCACGATATCGTCGGGCAGGAAATAGAACTCGGTGCCGGGAAATTCGCGGGGCAGGCGGGAGCGGAGGAGACGGACATATTCCTCGGTGGGCCGATGTTCCCTGACGAGCGACACCATGATATCGGCGTCGGCGGGGCCGACCGGGGCTGAATTGCTGTAGATGGTATTGATGCTGCTGTAGGGCAGGCCGATTTCATCGAGAATGTTGACCAGTTGATCGCGTGGAATCTGCCGGCGGATGGACTGCTCCACCAGGTCGCACAGGCGCGCCGTCTCTTCGATGCGGGTCCCGGTTTTGGCTCGAAGGTGCAGCTTGAACTGGCCGGTGTCGGAGGCCGGGAAGAAATCCTGTCCCATCCAGGGGAACAGCAGGAAAGCGGCGAGGCAGGCAAGAAGAAAGATCGGCACGAAGATCGCGCGGCGATGAACCAGCACCGCCAGAATGGCCTGGTAGCCGCCGCGCAGGCGCTCGAAACCGTTCTCGAACGCCCTTTGGAACAGCACCAGCGGATTGCGCGTGGGGCCGTGGTGCTGATGTTTCAAGAGATACTTGGCCAGCGTCGGCACCAGCGTGCGCGACAGGCCGTACGAGGCCAGCATGGCGAACACCACGGCCTCGGCCAGCGGCACGAAAAGAAACCGCGCCACGCCGCTGAGAAAAAACATGGGTAGGAAGACGATGCAGATGCACAGCGTGGAAACCAGCGCGGGAACGGCGATCTGCGAGGCGCCGTCCAGGATGGCGCGTTCGATTTCCTTGCCTTGATCGAGATTGCGGTTTACGTTCTCGATTTCCACGGTGGCGTCGTCCACCAGGATTCCGACCGCCAGCGCCAGGCCCCCCAGCGTCATGATGTTGATGGTCTGGTGCAGAAAACTGAGCACGATGATCGAAGTCAGAATCGAGAGCGGGATGGAAATGGCGATGATGAGAGTGCTGCGCCAGCTCCCCAGGAAGAGCAGGATCATCAGGCCCGTGAGGCAGGCGGCGATGACGGCCTCGCGAATGACGCCGGCGATGGATGCGCGCACGAAAATCGACTGATCGGCCAGCGGCTGGATTTTCAGCTCCGGCGGCAGCGTGGCGGCGACGGCCGGCAGAAGCTTGTGGATGCCGTCGATCACTTGCAGGGTGGAAGCGTTGCCGCCTTTCATGACGGTCAGCAGCACGGCGCGGCCGCCGTCCTGGCGGACGATGTTGGTCTGCGGCGCGAAGCCGTCGCGCACGTGCCCGACATCGCGGATGTAAACGGGCGTGCCGTTGACTACTTTCACCGGGAAGTCGTTGAACGCCTCGACGGTGGGCGGGCTGGCATTCAGATCCACATCATACTCGAACTGGCCGATTTTCGAGGTCCCCGCCGGGATGATGAGATTCTGGTTGCCGATGGCATTGGTGACGTCGGCGGGCGACAGACCCTTGGACTGAAGGGCCGCCGAATTGATGTCCACCATGATCTCACGCTGCTTGCCGCCGTACGGATAGGGGATGGCGCAGCCGGGAATCGTGACCAGGCGGGTGCGGATGAAGTTGACGCCGTAATCGAACAGCGCCTGCTCGCTCATGCCGCGCCCGGACAGGCCGAGCTGGATGATGGGCACGCTGGAGGCGTTGTAGGTGAGGAGAAACGGCGGCGTGGCGCCGGGCGGCAGCTGGCGGAGAATCGGCAGCGAGATGGCGCTCACCTGCGCCACGGCGGCATTGATATCCGCGCCGGGCTGGAAGAAAACCTTGATGATCGCGCGCCCGTCGACCGACTGCGACTCCATGTGCTCGATGTCGTTGACGGTGGTGGTGAGCGAGCGCTCGTAGATCGACGTGATGCGCTCTTCCATTTCTTCGGCGCTCAAGCCGGTATAGTTGAACGCCGCCGCGATCACGGGGATATCGATGACGGGGAAGATGTCGGTCGGGGTGCGCAGAATCACGACCGGCGCCAGAATCAATATGAGCAGCGCCAGCACGACGAAAGTGTAAGGGCGCGCCAGCGCAAGTCGGACAATCCACATCCCAGGTCACTCCCTCGAGCGCATCGCCCGCGGCGCAATAGTAGACGCAGGCGTTTCGAAATTCGTATATTCAGAATTGTCGCACGAGATGCTGGCCCGGAAGAAGCCCGAGCGCGGAAGAGGACGGCCGCGGGACGAATCCGCACGCCGGCGCATCCTGCAAGCCGCGATCGATCTGATGGACGAGACCTCGTTCGCGCAGGTGACGGCGGAGGCCATCGCGGAACGGGCCGGCGCCAGCAAAGCCACGGTTTATCGCTGGTGGCCGAACAAGGCGGCGGTGGTGATCGAAGCCTTTCGCGAAGCGGTGGCGCCGGAGCTGCCGCTGCGCGACACCGGATCGCTGCGCGAGGATCTGACGACGCAGATGCGGAACTTCGCGCGGCTGCTGGCGGGACCGCGCGGGCGGATGCTGCGATCGTTCGTGGTGGCGGCGCGGAGCGACCCGGAAGTCGAGGCAGCATTCCGTTCCATCTGGAGCAATCCGCGGCGCGCCGAAGCCAAACGGATGCTGCACCAGAAACAGCTGAACGGGCAGCTGCGGGCCGATGCGGACCTCGACCTGGTGCTGGACTCGTTATACGGTCCGCTCTACTATCGGTTCCTTGTCAAGAACGAGCCGCCGTCGCAGAAGTACGCGGAGGCGCTGGCGGAGCTGGTGATTCAGGGGTTGAGCAGGAACGGGAACTGAGGCCTGCGCCTACGCAGCAGTACGACTGCGTCGGCAAGAGTGCCGACGCTGCACGCAGGAGTGCGTGCGCCACGAACTCTCAGTGTGATACCGCTGCAACTGCCCGCGCGATCGCCTCTTCCGCGGCGGGGGAAAGCTGTTCACCGATTTCGAAGCTGCCGACACCTAATCCGACGAACCACGCTTCGGGAGAAGCGCCATACGCCGCTTTCGCGAGATTCAGCAGGCCTGCCGGACTGGCATGATGTTCGAACGCGCGCCGTTCCGGCGGACCGGAAGACGCCGCCACTCGATTGAGCGAGGCTTCGCCCGGCGGCACCGCGGTATCGGCATCGATGAAGAAGACAACTCTCGCGGAAGCAATCGCCTCCGCGATTTCAGGAGTCAGTTGATGCACCGCGAGCGTGCGGAAGCCGTGTTCCGCCAGCCGCCGGGCGGCAACCGGACCGGCGGCGTCATCGCCGCGCAATTCGCTGCCGTAGCCGATCACCAGCACGCCGTCAGGAGACACTGGAAATCTCGTCCAGCCTGGCGCCATCCGGTCCGACCAGCTCGATGCGCATCGGCAGGATGCCGCCCGCGTGCGTGGAGCAGCTCAAACAGGGATCATACGCGCGCACCACGGCGGAGACGCGGTTCAGCATTCCTTCCTGCAGCTGGTTGCCCTTCACGTAATACTTGCTGACCTGTTCGATACTGCGGCTGATGGCAAGATTGTTGTGGCCGGTGGCGATGATCAGGTTGGCCCATTGCATCGCGCCGTGTTCATCCACCTTGTAATGATGAATCAGAATGCCGCGAGGCGCTTCCGCCACGCCGACGCCTTCACCGGCATTGACCTCCGCGCGGGCCCGGACATGGCGGTCGAGAATCGCCGGGTTTTCGAGCAGTTCCTGCAGCCGCTCCAGGCAGTAGATCACCTCGATCAGGCGCGCGTAGTGGAAATGGAAAGAGCTCGCCACCACCGGTCCGAAATGCTCGCGGAAATCGCGCAGCTCGCTGTCGGCGGCGGGCGTGCCGCAGCGATCGGCGACATTCAGCCGCGCCAGCGGCCCCACGCGATAGATTCCGGCGGGATACCCCAGCGGCTTGAAATACGGGGCTTTGAGATACGAATCGGAGAGGCTGGCTTCGCCGATGTAAGCCGCATAGTCGGCCGCGTCGATTTCGGCCGCGATCGTTCCCGTGGCCGTCTTGAAGCGAATGCGGCCGTCGTACAGCCGCAGGTCGCCGGCATTGCTCACCAGCCCCGCGTACATGGTCGGCATGTTGCCGAACGACGCGACCTCCGCCTGGAATCCGTCCAGAATGCACTTGAACAGGTCGAGCGTCCGCCAGGCGATGTTGCGAGCTTCGGGCAGGCCCTTGAGGATGACATCGCGCGAAGCCGAAGCGAGCGGCGCCGCCACGCCTCCCGGCACGATCCCCGCCGGATGGATGCGCTCGCCCGCCAGCCGCTCGATGATGCTTTGGCCGAATTTGCGCAGCGCGATGCCGTCGCGCACGATATCCGGGTGCTTCTCCGCCAGGCCGAGCACGTTGCGCCTGGCCGGGTCGGAATCCATGCCGAGCAGCAGGTCGGGCGCCGACAGGTGGAAGAAGCTCAGCGCGTGCGATTGCACGAGCTGCCCGCAGTGGATGACCTCACGCAGCATGGCGGCGGCCGGCGGAATCCGCACCGCCATGATGGCGTCGCAAGCCTTTACCGAGGCCAGTTGATGGCTGATCGGACAGATGCCGCAGATGCGGGCGGTGATCGCCGGCATCTCGTAATAGGGCCGGCCTTCGGTGAACTTTTCGAAACCGCGCACCTGCGTCACGTGAAACTGGGTCCGTTCGACGTTCCCGTCCTCGCCGAGGTGGATGGTGATCTTGGCGTGTCCTTCGATGCGCGTGACCGGGTCGATGGTGAGTTTTCGCATGGGATCTCCTATCCGAATTTCACTTCCGTGGGTTTGGCCGCGCGGCCATGCAGCAGATCGTCGATCAGGGCCAGGATGGCCTTCGGCTGCGGAGGGCACCCCGGCAGATGGACGTCGATTTTGACGAATTCATGCGGCGGGCGGGCCTGCGGCAGCAGCATGGGCACGCCCGCCGAGGGGATTACCGGGCTGACATCCGCGCCCTCGATGTACACCCGCTGCAGGATGCGCTGCAACGGGACCACATTACGCATGGCCGGAACGTTGCCGGTGGTGGCGCAATCGCCGATCGCCACCACTACGCGGCTGCGGGCGCGCACCATTCGCAGACGGGCGGCATCTTCCTGGGAGGATACCGCGCCTTCCACCAGCGTCACGTCGACATCTTCGGGAAATACCGCTGCGTCGACCAGCGGCGAATACACCAGGTCGGCTTGAGCCGCCACCGCCAGGATGACTTCATCCAGATCGAGCAGCGACATGTGGCAGCCGGAGCAGCCGTCCAGCCAGATGGTAGCGAGCTTGATCTTGCTCATATCTGGGCTCCTTTCCGCGCCGCGGCCAGCGCGACGGCATCGGTGTGCTTGACCATCTCCTCCACGGCTTTGGCCTTTTCGGCCATGGCGCCGGTGGGGCAGGCCTGCACGCACTTGCCGCAATGCGTGCAACTGGCCGCCTCCGCCCAGGGCTGATCCATTTCGCTGATCACGCGCGAGTGGATCCCGCGCCCCATGATGTCCCAGACGTGAGCGCCTTCCACTTCGGCGCAGACGCGAACGCAGCGGGAGCAGAGAATACAGCGGTTATGGTCGATGACATACCGGTCCTGCGAGAGATCCACCGGCAAGGCGGGATAGCGGTAGCGGAAGCGGGCGCTGGTGACTCCCAGCGACGCGGCCATCGCCTGCAGCTCGCAGTGTCCGTTGGAGACGCACACGGCGCAGACATGGTTGCGCTCGGTCAGCAGCAGCTCGATGATCATCCGCCGGTAGGCCGCCAGGCGCGGCGAATTGATCACCACCGAAAGTCCTTCCTGCACCGGCGTGGTGCAGGCCGGCGCCAGGCGGCCGCTGCCGCCCACCTCGACGATGCACAACCGGCAGGCGCCGACATCCTGCAGGCCCTCCATGTGGCAGAGCGTGGGGATAGTTTTGCCGGCTTCCTGGGCGGCCTGGAGAATGGTTTTGCCTTCGCGCGTCGGCACCAGCTCGCCTTCGATTCGGATGGAGATTGATTTCGATTTCTGTAGCATTCCGGTCACCCCCTCACGTCGCACCGCAAGCAGCGGCAGGCTTCTTCCCGGGCCTCTTCGGTTGTCAATCCAAGCACCACTTCGGCCTCGCTGCGAACGCGCAGCGCGGCCGAAAGCTCGCTCGAACGATGCCGCTGGCTCTCGCTCACCTTTTCCGGCGCCGTCTGGCTGTAGTCGAAGCCGCCGAAAAGCTGGGCGAAGCGCCTCACTCCCATGAGCTGCTCATCCATATTGCGGGCCGCCTTCTTGCCGTAGCCCATGGCGTTGGAAACGTTGGAAGCGCCCGTGATCACGTCGCCGCCGGCGTAGAAATTGGGCCGGCTGGTTTCGAGCGTATAGCGATCCACCACGAAGGTTCCGGATTCGGCCAGCGTCAGGCCGGACGCCCGGGCGAAATCCAGGTTGATGGTTTCCCCCACCGCCAGCACGACGGTGTCGCAATCGTAGCGGACGATTTCACCCGTCGGCACCGGCTTGCGCCGGCCCGAATGGTCGTATTCGCCGAGGTGGGTTTTTTCGATTTCGATGCCTTTCACGTGGCCCTTGGCGTCTCCCACGATCCGGTGCGGAGCCGCCAGGAACGTCAGCCGCACGCCTTCCTGTTCCGCCGCGGTCACTTCTTCTTTGATTGCCGGCATATCTTTGCGCTGGCGGCGATAGAAGATGGTGGCTTCGGCGCCCATGCGGATGGCGGTACGCGCCGAATCCACCGCGGCATTGCCGCCGCCGATGACGGCCACGCGCCGGCCGGCCTCCGCCAGCCCTCCGGAAGCGATTCGCTCCAGGAACGGCAGCGCCGGAATGACGCCTTTCAGCTCCGTTCCGGGGAGATACACCCACGATTCTTTCCAGGTGCCGATGGAGAGGAAAACCGCGTCGAACTGCTGTTCCAGCTCGTTCAGGGTGATGGCCGATCCCACCGCCGTGCCGAACTGGAACTGCACGCCCAGGCGCTGGATGAGCTCGACCTCCCGCGCCAGCACTTTCTTGGGCAGCCGGTATTCCGGAATGGCGTATCGCAGCATTCCGCCGGCTTCTTCCTTGCTTTCGAAGACCGTGACTTCGTGTCCCAGCAGCGCCATGTAGAAAGCGCAGGTCAGTCCCGCGGGGCCGGCCCCCACGATGGCCACGCGCTTGCCCGTGGGCGCCATCTTGCGGGACGCGAAACGCCCGGCGATCTTCTCAAATTCGTCCGACAGCAGCACCGAATCGGCGATGTAGCGGTGCACCTCCCGCATGTTGACCGCGGCGTCGGTGGTCTGCCGGCGGCAGCGGTTGTCGCAGGGATGCTGGCAAACGCGGCCGGTGGAAGCCGGCAGCGGATTGTCCAGGATTACCGATTCAAACGCGTCCGCCATCCGCCCCTCGCGCAGCAGGTCGAGGAACCGGGGAATGTTCATGTGCAGCGGACAACTGTTTTCGCAAGGCGAAAGCGCCAGGCTGTCGCAGACCCCGGCGCGGCAGCGTTTCGCCAGAATGTGATCGTCGAACTCGTGGCGGAAATGGCGCATGCTGGTGAGCACCGGATTGGGAGCGCTTTGCCCCAGCCCGCACAGCGACGTGTCGCGGATCATGCGCCCGAGCTCGTCGAGCAGGTCCAGCTGCGGCTCGGTGCCGTTCCCCTTCGTCAGCCCGTTGAGCAGGGTCAGGGCGTGATCGAGGCCGACGCGGCAGGGGACGCATTTCCCGCACGATTCCGAGTGGGTGAACTCGATGAAGTAGCGGGCGATGTCCACCATGCAATTGTCTTCATCCATCACCACCATGCCGCCGGAGCCCATAATCGAGCCGAGCTGGGCCAGCGTTTCGTAATCCACCGGAGTATCGAAGAGCTCGAGCGGAATGCAGCCGCCGGAGGGTCCGCCGGTCTGCACCGCCTTGATTGTCCGATCCTTCAGCGCGCCTCCGCCCACGTCGTATACGAAACGGGAGAGCGGCGTGCCGAGCGGCATTTCCACCAGGCCGGTATTGGTGATCTTGCCCACCAGCGAGAAAACCTTGGTTCCGGCGCTCTTGGTGCTTCCCGTTTCCGTGAACCAGGCCGGGCCTTTCAGCACGATGGGCGCGATGTTGTACCAGGTCTCGACGTTATTGATGTTGGTCGGTTTGCCGAACAGCCCGCGGTTGGCGGGGAACGGCGGACGCGGACGCGGCCTGCCGGAAAAACCTTCGAGCGATGCAATCAGCGCGGTTTCCTCGCCGCAAACGAAAGCTCCCGCGCCTTCCACCAGTTCGATATCGAAGTGGAAGGGCCGCCCCAGAATGTTGGAGCCGAGGATGCCGTAATCGCGCGCCTGCTCGAGCGCCCGCTCCAGCCGCTGCACCGCCAGCGGGTATTCCGCCCGCACGTAGACGATGCCATGCGACGCGCCCGTGACGTAGCCGGCGATGATCATTCCTTCCAGCAGCGAATGGGGGTCGCTTTCGATCTCGTTGCGGTTCATGTAGGCGCCGGGATCGCCTTCGTCGGCGTTGCAGATGATGTACTTGGGCGACCCCGCCGCTTTGGAAAGAAACTCCCACTTCAAACCCGTGGCGTAACCCGCGCCGCCGCGGCCGCGCAGTTTCGCCGCCTTGATCTGCTCGATCACCGCCTCGGGCTTGCCGTCGATCAGCACCTTGTACAAGGCCTGGTAGCCGCCCACCGCGATGTATTCATCGATGTCGTCGGGCGAGATCAACCCGCAGTTGCGCAGGACGATGCGCTTCTGGCCGCTGAAAAAGGGGATATCGGACCAGAGCGGCACATCGGAGAACCCGGCGCCGTAGCGGACGTGCGCCGTGAGATGATCCCACTCGTCGATCCGGCACCATGCCAGATCGGGAGGCACCGAACCCTGATTGATGGCGGCCAGGATGCGTTCGGCGTCGGACGCCTGAACGTGCCGCAGCATCACCAGCGGCTTGCCGGGGATCCACACATTGACCATGGCCTCCTGCGAGCAGGCCCCGAAACAACCCGTCGAGACCAGCCGGATGTCCATGCCGTCGCGCTGGATGGCGTTGTAGAGGGCGTGGTAGACGGCTTCGCTTCCGTTTCCGCGGCCGCAGGTGCCCATTCCCACGGCGACGCGGGGAGCGGTGGGAATCAGTTTCGAAAGCCCGGTTTCGCGGACTGCGTTGAACGCGCCGAAATCTTCGATGCGGGTCATCGGTGATTCTCCTCCGCGAGCGCGCCTACTTCGCGCGCAAGCGCGCCTTCATTCATGTGGCTGCAAATCCGGTGATCGAGTTCGACCACCGGCGCCAGGGCGCACTGCCCGAAACAGGCTACCGTGCGGATGGTGAATTTGCCGTCGGGCGTGGTCAGCATCAGCTTGTCGGCGGTGCCTTCGCCGGGGACTTCCTCCAGGCCCAGCTCCAGGCGGATGCTCTCCAACAGGTTCCTCGACCCGCGCGCATGACAGGCGGTTCCGCGGCAGATGCAAATTGTGTGGTCGCCCTGCGGCTGCAGATTGAACAGGGCGTAAAAGGTGACGACGCTGAAGATCTGCGCCACGGGCATGTTGGTTTTGGCCGCTATATAGCGCAGCTCGTCCGCGCACAGGTATTTGCGGGGATTGCGCTCCTGGACCGCTTCCAAGATGCCGAGAAGCGCCCCCGGACGGCCGCGGTGACGCGCGATGACTTCATCGATGAAGGCGAACTGTCTTGATGAGTTGTCCACATCATATTTTAAGATCCTAAATACTTATTCTGCAACGTCCTGCCTGCCCGGCCGTCAACCGAGCTGTAACCAAACGGGGGTTTGCGGCGCCTGCGATATCCTTAAAACCATGATTGGCAGCGTTGCAACCGATTGGCCGCCGGTCGCGGTACTGGGAGCGGGAGCGGTGGGATGCTATTTCGGCGGCATGCTGGCGCGTGCCGGCGCGCCCGTGACCCTGATCGGGCGGCAGCGGCTGGTGGATGGCGTGACCGAAACCGGCCTGATTCTGGAACGAGGCGGCGTCGAGGAGCGGATCCCGATCCGCGCGGACACGGACCCGGCTTCGGTTCGCGACGCGCGCCTGGTCCTGTTCTGCGTGAAGACGGTAGACACGGAAACAGCCGCCGCCAGCCTGGCGCCGCATCTTCCGCGGGAATGCGTCGTCATCAGCATGCAGAACGGCGTCAATAATGTCGCGCGCATTCGCCAGGCTTCCGGAATTTCGGCCGTGGCGGCGGTGGTGTATGTCGCCGCCGCGATGGCCGGCGCGGCGCACATCAGGCACTCCGGACGAGGCGACCTCGTGCTGGGCGATCCGCTCGGCGCCGGCGCCGATCTCCAGGCGCTGTCGGCGATGTTCCAGCGCGCGGAAATCCCCTGCCGTGTTTCGCAGAATATCGCCGCCGACCTTTGGACCAAGATGATCATGAACTGCGCCTACAACGCGGTTTCGGCGCTCGGCCACGCGCGGTATGGCCGAATCATCGAGACTCCGCCGGCGCGCGAGCTGATGGCCGCCGTGACCCGCGAAGTCTTGAGCGTCGCCGCCGCCGAAGGCTGCTCTCTCGATTTCGATTCGACCATGGCCGCCGTCTATCGATTGGGCGAAGTCATGGCGGCCGCGTTTTCCTCGACGGCGCAGGATATCGACCGCGGGCGCCGCACCGAGATCGACTCCTTGAACGGCTTCGTGGTGGAGCGCGCGGGGCAGCTCGGAATTCCGGCGCCGGCGAATCTGGCGTTGTTTACGCTGGTAAAGCTGCTGGAGGAATCGACCGCCGGGCGGTCCAGGAATACCGTGGCGGGTGGCTGACCTAGCGGTGGTCGGTCTCGCGCTTCATCTGTTCGATGATTTCCCCGGCTTCGGGCGAGTTCAGCTCCTGCTCGAAGCGGCGCAGGGCGGCGCGGACTACGTCGCGATGGTGCAGGCCGGATCCGAATTGATCGCTCAGTTGCAGCCATAAGCGGTGCACCCGGTCGACATCGTCGGGCCACAGACGCGGCGGATGCGGTCCCAGGTTGTAAAAGATGGATTCGCCATCGGGCCGCACGATTTCGAGCGAAAGCGAGGGCCGAGGCTCGGGCAAAGTTTCCCAGGCAAGCCCGACTTTGCGCGCCTGTTCGTCGGGGCCTACCGCCGCGGCCGTGCCGGCGACGATTTTCGATGATTGCAGGCGCTGCGCGATCTGCACCGCGGCGAGCGCCGGATCGATGCCCGGGACGGCCAGTAATTTGACCGGCTTGCCGGCTTTTTCCGCCAGTGAAACCACCTTGCTGAACAGCTTGGTTTCATCTTCGGCGAAAATCTGCTGCGGCTCGAGCTCGTGTTCGCCCGACCCGGCGGGATTCACGACGCGAACCGACAGCGCCACGATATCGATCTTGCGATGATCGGTCTTCTCCAGGATCTTGTTGAGATGGTCGAGCCGGTTGGGATTGCGGACCGCCACGATGACATTGCCGGGGCGGACGTTCACCTCGGATAGAGAAAGGTCGTCGGCCACTTCCACGCGGAACTTTTCCAGTTCCGCCGAATGCGCCCCGCTGCGCCTGCGGTGGTACTGCTCCGATAATTCGAAAACCACAAAAAACGCCACCGTGAAAGCCGTGCCCGAAATGGTGGCGGTTTTCTTGGTGAGGACGTTGATGACGGCGAAGAAAAACAGGGTCAGCGTGATCAATCCCAGGCCGACGGGGATTTCCGTCTTTCGGAACCGGAAATTCAGCGGGACTTTCCATTCGCGGGCCTCGGGCCGCTTGTAGCGCAGCATGAGCACGGAAAGCGCCTTCATGAAGAAGCTCCACATCACGCCGAACGCGTAGGCTTCGCCGAGCATGTAGACGTCGCCGCGGCTGATCACGATGGTGGCGATCTGCAGGATGGTGATGAGGTTGATCAGGCGATACGTCGTGCCGAAGCGGGAGTGCGGATGCCGGAACCAATCGGGCAGAACGCCGTCTTCCGCCACGCGGTTGAGCACTCCGTTGGATCCGATAATCGACGTATTTACGGCGCCGGCAAGGATCAGCGTGCCCACCAGCACCACAAACGCATGGAACGGGAGCCGCAGCGATAGCGGCCCGGAGAGAAATATGGAAAGTCCGCCGATCAGGTTGTCGAGATACTTGGCGCGTTCCGCGTCGGGAATGATCATCACGGCAAAGAACGAAACCAGAGACGTGAAGACCATGCTGTAGACGAAAATGACGAACCCGGCTTTCTCCAGATTCTTCAGCTTGGGATGGGCGATCTCCCGATAGACCTGCGCCATGCTCTCTTCGCCGCTCATGGCGAGCAGGGAATGGCCCAGCCCGATGAGAATGGCGACAGCCGTGATCATGGGAGCAGCCGTCCCCTTCAACCAGCCGAGCGCTTCGTCGTTGAAGTGCAGGTTGGCTTTCACCGGCAGGGGCACGGGCGCGTAGCCGCGGGTGAAGACCGTAAAGAGGCACCAGGTAATGAGGATCACCACCATGACTGTGGTGACCTGCATGATGCGCAGGGCCTTCTGACTCGATTCCGGGATGCCGATGATGTTCTTCCGCCAGAAATACAGGGTCACGATTACGGCAAAAGCGGCCGCAAAATAGGGGGCGTTGATATGGTGGCCGAGATGTAACGTACCGGCCATTTCGTTGAGGAGGCCGCCGAGATACAGGCCGGCGCTGACCGCGCTGATGGGCCCGGTCAACACGTAATCGAACATCAATGCCGAAACGGAGAACTTGGCGAGCGTGCCGCCCATCGCCTCGTGAACGACTTTGTAGACGCCGCCGCGCACGAACATGCTGCAGCTTTCGATGTAGACGGCCCGCACGGCATAGGAGAACAGCATGATGCCGAGAATGAACCAGGGCGCGGATTTGCCGATGGCGGTTTCCGCGATGCCGCCGATATAGTAAGCGGTCGAGGCCAGGTCGTTCAGGACGATGGCGGCTGCCCGCCAGAACGAGATAAACGACAGCATTACGGTCGTTGCCACTACCACCTTGGCGGCGGTGGAACGCTGTTGATTGGTCACCTGGGGCTCTCCCGGGGAGTCATTTCAGTACGGCTTCTGACACTATAACGTTATTCGGCCGCGCGGAGCGAAGTCCGGCCCGGCAGGCAGGTTGTGAGAAGCTGGAGGGACCCATGTGCAGAAGCATCAAGACTCTGAGAAG
>Ga0335078_10003065_pt1 | contig 24985 bp, 25 predicted proteins | sample Lox_Sample_32_FD_206711 | JGI IMG/M metagenome (GOLD analysis project Ga0335078, IMG submission 206711) | Soil microbial communities from Loxahatchee National Wildlife Refuge, Florida, United States - Lox_Sample_3.2 | ecosystem: Environmental > Terrestrial > Soil > Wetlands | place: USA... | reverse complement strand
GCACGGCCTCCAATCTGCCGCGTCCCGCAGGTCGCGTGGCGGGGGCGTCCGGCGCCTCGCGCCGGACCGAAGAGATCAACTACCAGTCCAGCCGTATGGTGCGCCACGTGACGCTGCCGCGGGGCGAATTGAAGCGGGTTTCCGTCTCGCTGCTTCTGGACCAGGATGTGCGCTGGGAGGGCAAACCTCCGCACCTGCAACAGGTCTTGATCCCGCCTTCGGCCGACAAGCTGAAGGCCATCCGCGACCTGGTGGCCGGGGTGATCGGATTCAAAGCCGAACGTGGCGACCAACTGATGGTGGAGACGCTGCCCTTTGAATCCACCTTGCACTCCGAGCCCCCATCCGCGGCGGCTCCGTCTCCCGCGCCCACGGCGCCCGCCGTCAGGCTCCCTGCTTGGCTGGCAACTCCCAAGGGAATGGGCGCCATAACCGGCGGCGCGATCCTCCTGCTGGCGCTGGTGGTGGGGGTGTTGCGCAGGCTCCGGCGCCGGCCGGAACGGTCCGCCGCAGTCCAAACGGCATTGCCGGCGGGCGCTCAGAGCGCGCCGGCCGTGGCGCCGGGCGATTCCGTGGAAAAGAAGATGCAAGCCCAACTGGAGGACCAAGCCGACTTGCAAGCGCGCCTGGAATCCGAGGCGCTAGCGGCCATCAAGGCGCCCACCGCAACCACCAACAAAAAGGAAGTGCTGACCAAGTATTTGCAGGCGAGCCTCAAGAAAGACCCCATCGTGCAAGTGCAGAGTCTGCGCACCTGGCTCAATGAAAAGAGCTAGCCGCAGCGGAGAGGCCGGAATCGAACGCCATGATTGCCAATATTAAGCGCAACGAACTGATCTCGGGGATCCGCAAGGCGGCCATGCTCATGGTCATGCTCGGCGAAGAAGCCAGCGGACAGCTCATGCGGGAACTGTCCGAAGACGAGGTCCAGTCCGTCTCCCGGGAGGTGGCCCGCATCTCGACCATCCCCAACGAGGAAGGCGAGGCGGTACTCGAAGAGTTCTACCAGATGTGCATGGCGCGGGAGTACGTTTCCCGCGGCGGCATCGACTATGCCCGCAAGCTGCTCCTGACCGCCTTTGGCCCGGACGCCGCGCGCAAACTGGTGGACCGCCTGGTGAAGACCCTAGGTAACGACACGGCCGCCTTCGACGCGCTGCAGAAGGCCGACCCCCAGCAACTGGCGAAATTCATCCATAGCGAGCATCCGCAGACCATCGCCTTCATCCTCTCGCACCTCAGCGCGTCGCAGGCCGCCGCGCTGTTGGTCTCGTTGCCCCCCCAGATTCGCGGGGACGTGGCCCTGCGCATGGCCCACCTGGACCAGATCTCACCCGAGATCATCCACAAGATCGCCGCCGTGATCGGACAGAAGCTGCACGCGCTGGGCGAGTTCAGCCGGGAATCCTACGGCGGCGTGCGGGCGGTCTCGGAGATGTTCAACCGGCTGGAATCGGGGGCCAGCAAGGAGATCCTGGAGTGCATTGAAAAGGAGAACGCCGCGCTGGCCGACACCATCCGGCACCTCATGTTCGTATTCGAAGACATGCTGCTGCTGGAGAGCACCAGCTTGAAGGAAGTCTTGACGAAGGTGGACCGCAAGATCCTCACGCTGGCGCTCAAGGGCACCAGCGAACTGGTGCGCAAGCACTTCGTGGAGTGCCTCTCGCAGCGCGGCGCCGAGATGCTGCTGGAAGACATGGAAGCGCTGGGGCCGGTGAAGATCAAAGAGGTCGAAGCCGCGCAGCAGCAGATCATCAGCGTGGTGCGACAATTGGAGAGCGAGGGCACCATCAACCTGAAGGGTGCCGGCGGCGAACAATATGTTGTCTAAGATCCTGACTGGCGACGCGCCGGGGCGCGCGGTGCCGCGCTGGAACTGGCCCACGGCCACCGGTCCGTCGCCGGCGCGGGGCCAGGCTTCCGGCGGCGCGGACGATGCCGGCGGACAAGCCGCCCGGGACGCCCGCCGCATTGCCGAACTGGAGCAGCAGAGCGAGCGGCGCGCGCGCGAGGCCCACGCGGCCGGCTTCCGCGAGGGTGAGGCCGCCGGACGCGGGAAGGCAGCGGCCGAACTGCAGCCGGTGCTGGAGAAACTGGCGCGCAGCATCCAGGAAATCGCCGCGTTGCGCCCGCAACTGATGCGCGAGAGCGCCGCGGATCTGGTGAACCTGTCCCTGGGGATCGCGCGCCGCATCCTGCATCGCGAGCTGGCGGTGGAACCCGCCGCTTTGGAGGGTCTGGTGAGCGGCGCCCTGCAGAAACTGCCGGGCCAGGAAATCTGCCGCATCCGCATTCATCCGGAGCTGGAGCCGGGCTTCCGCCAGGCGCTGGCGCGGGAGGGCCGCGGCGGCCTCGCTCTGATCGCCGACGGTACCCTGGAGCGCGGCGCGGTCCTGCTCGAGACGGCGCGCGGAAAGCTGGACGCATCTCTCGAAACGCAGCTCGCCGAAATCGGACGCGGGCTGGCCGACCGGCTGCCGGAGAGATGACATGCCCGGCCTCCTCAGCCCTTACCTGGCGGCTCTCGAGGGACTCGAGCCCATGCTGCACGTCGGCGAAGTGGTGGAGATGGCCGGCCTGCTGATCGAATCGGCGGGACCGGCCGCGGCCGTCGGCGACTTCTGCGAGATCGCGGCTGCCGGCGGAAACCCGGTGCGCAGCCAGGTGATCGGCTTCCGTGATGGGCGCGTGCTGTCGATGCCCCTGGAGGAAACCGGCGGCATCGAATTGGGCAACCGGGTAGTGGCCCGCAAAGACGCGGGGCGCGTGGCGGTGGGCCCCGGACTGGTCGGAAGGGTCCTGGACGGATTCGGCCGCCCCATCGACCGCGGTCCCCGGATCGAGGCGCAGGCGGCTTACAACATTTACAGCGCCGCGCCGGGTCCCCTCGACCGGGAGCACATCACCCATCCGCTGCAGACCGGCCTGCGCGCCATCGACGGGCTGCTGCCGGTGGGCCAGGGGCAGCGCATCGGGATTTTCGGCGGCAGCGGGGTGGGCAAGAGCACGCTGCTCGGTTCGATGGCCCAGAGAAACTCGGCGGATATCACCGTGATCGCGCTGGTGGGGGAGCGCAATCGCGAAGTGCGCGCTTTTCTGGAACACGAGATGGGGCCGGAGGGCATGCGGCGGGCGGTGGTGGTGGTGGCGACTTCGGACCGTCCGGCGCCATTGCGGGTGCGGGCTTGCTTCACCTCTCTGGCGATCGCCGAGTACTTCCGCGACCAGGGCGCCAACGTGCTGCTGGTCATGGATTCGGTCACCCGGCTGGCGATGGCCCAGCGCGAGATCGGCTTGGCTGCCGGGGAGCCGCCGGCGCAGAAAGGTTACACGCCGTCGGTGTTCGCCCTGCTGCCCAAGGTCTTCGAAAGAGCCGGCAATTTTCCGCGCGGGTCCATCACCGGCCTGTTCACCGTGCTGGTGGAGGGAGACGATTTCAACGAGCCCATCTGCGACGCGGTGCGGGCTATTCTGGACGGGCACATCGTGCTTTCCCGGCAACTGGCGGCCGCCGGCCACTACCCGGCCATCGATATTCTGCAATCGGTGAGCCGCCTGGAATCGCAGTTGTCATCGAAGGAGCAAGGCGCCAGCGCCCGAGCGGTGCGGCAGGCGCTGGCTCTGTACCACCGGGCGGAAGACCTGATCCAGTTGGGAGCTTATGTTTCCGGTTCGAATCCGCAATTGGACGCGGCTATCCGGGAGCGGCCCCGGATCCTGGAATTCCTACGCCAGGCGCCAGGCGCCGCATCCACGCGCGAGGAGGCTCTGGCGCAGCTCGGCCGGATCGCCGCCGCGCTGGCCTGAGGAGCGGCGTATGCGGGCTTACGCGTTCCCCTTGCGCCAGGCGCTCGAATGGCGCAGAACGCAACTGGAACTGGAAGAGAACAAGCTGCGGCAACTGGCGGCCAGCCTGGAGGAGATGGCGCTAGAGGCGGTACGGCTCGATCTGGTGAAAGGCCGGGCGGAGGAGGCCGTGCGCCAAGCTCCCGCGGTCGAAGCGGGCGACCTGTGGGCGCTGGCGGCCTACCGCCAGCGTCTGATCGCGGAGCTGCGGGCGCTGGCCGAGCGCCGGATAGCGTGCGAACAGCAGGTGGCCGCCCAGAGGCAGAGAGTGCTGGAAGCCCAGCGCCAGTGCCGCTTGTTGGAAAAGCTCGAACAGCGCCGCCATGCGGAATGGCAAAAGGCGGCGGACGGCGAAATGGAGACGCTGGCTGCGGAGTCTTTCCTGGCCCGGTGGAACCGCCCGGCCGATTGAGATGAATTGATTAACCGGCCGCGCGCGATTGATTCGCGCGGGCGGCTACATCCTCCAGGTAGCGCAACGCTTCCCGGGCGACCTCTCCCACTACCGGATCCGGGTGCCGCAGCAGCGTGATCACCAGGCGCAGCCACTGCACCTCCCGCGGATCCAGCCCGATCATGCCAACATTTTGCATATTTCCTTTGCAGGCGCGGGCAGCGCGGGACGGGCGGTTGCCAATAGGGCGGTTGCGGGCGGGACACGGCACCCCAGCAGTTGGCTGGCGATGGCGGCCGGGGATTCGCTTTGGAGCAGGCACGTCTGGGATCTGCGGCGCCCTTCCAACGACACGCGGCCGCCTTCCCGGGTGACCCGGTATGCGGTTTCAGCGCCATGGTGGGCCAGCAGGCTGGGCAGCGCCCAACCAGCCGCGTCCAGCATCCGGATGTCGCCTTGCGGACCGATCAGGATGGCCCAGTCGCAATCCGGGGAGCCGGAGTGGGAGGCTAGGCTGGCCGTTTCGAAGAGGTTCTCCGCGTCTGCCCAAAAAGCTCCCACACCGAACTTATCGGGAGCGCGCCAGGGAATGTGCGGCCCGATTTCAGGGTAGTGGAAGCTTGCTTAGAATCTGCTGCACGTAGTTTATGGTTTCCGGAATCTGGGGCACCCCGCTGCTTTCCTCCACCCGCCCCGGTCCGGCATTGTAAGCGCCCAGGGCCAGCGCCGTGTCGCCGCCAAAGCGCTCCAGCAATTGCTTGAGGAGCCGGGCGCCGGAAAGCAGGCTCTCGGCCGGATCGAAGGGATCATGCACGCCCAATTCCTGGGCTGTAGCCGGCATCAACTGCATCAGCCCCATGGCCCCCTTCCTGGAAACCGCGCAGGAGCGGAAACCGGACTCCTGGCGGGCCACCGCCCGCAACAGGTTGGCGTCCAGTCCCTCGTGCTGGGCAGCCTGTTGGATCAGCGGCGCCAGCTCGATCTCGGGCAACGGATCGCAGGCCGCGCCCAGCGCGGGCCAGGACAACGTGAAGAACGGCGCCGGGGCCGCCGTGGCGGGCGCGCCGCCAGCGCTGGCGTCCGTGCGGGGCGCCGCAGCCGCCGGAATCGCCGCGCGCTGCTTTTCAATGGAAACCTGCATGGTCGCCACCGCCTGCCTCTGGCGGGCGATGGAGGCCTCCATGGCCTTGCGCGCCGCCTCCTGCGGAGACTCGCCCGCGGCGCACTGCAGCCATAACCCCAGCCAGGCGGATCCCAGCGCGGCAACTCTTTGCCGCGCGCTCATTTTTCGGCGCCCGGGCCCTCGATCAGCCGGTCCAGCATGTGCCGCAGCGCGGCCACCGAATGCAGTTGCGCCGCGGCCAGATTCTCCTGTCCCACCAGCTTGACCTCTTTCATGGCCACCGGCACCGACTTGGGCGCGGTAATCCCGATCTTGATGCGGGACTCTCCGATGTGCAGGATCTGGATCTCGATATCTTCGCCAATCAAAATAGACTCGCCGGCGCGCCGCCGCATTACGAGCATGCGGCCTCGCGCATCGGCAATACCTCCCGGTGGGAATAGGGGGAATCCGTTTGGATCGCCTGGCAGCCGCGCAGCGTGTGGAGATTCACTACAATGGGGGCGAGCAGATTGACCGTAGGGGGCGCATTCTCAGTCAGCGAAAGGATCGTCAGGCACAGCACATCGCGGCCGATGGCCGGCTGTTGGCCTTTTTCCAGGCCCAGGGTGTCCAGATCCTCCGGCTTCATGTGCAGTTGAAAACCGGGGCAGGCCGCCGCCGCCGGCAGCGTTGCGAAGCAGACGTTGGGGTTCGCCACGCTCTGCAGGAAAACCAGCGGTTCACTGATCGGCTGGCGCATGACCAGGAAGCGCTTCTCCTGCTCGAAGGCAGGGATACCCTCGGGGAATACCAGCACGGATTCCTCGTTATATTCGACCGGTCCGAAGTACCGGGTCTCGCAGCGCTGAAAAGCAGTCGTTTGAGTCTTCACCATACGATACCGTCAAGAGCAATAAGATGGCCAAATCAGAATTGAGGAGCCAGCAGTCCGGAGGACTCAGAATAAGGCGCCGCCCGCGAGTGTGGGAATCGTTCTCCCGATCTCCCGACTTCTTTCATGCCAACCATTCCCTGGTACTTCGCGGTTCGCCGCCGCCGCGGTACAACTGGGAGCGCTGGGACGCCTGCGCCAGCTTCGCCAGCCGCGCGGCGGCATGCGCGTGCCCCGCTAGAACCCGCCGCCGGGTCTCCTCCGCGAGGCGCCGCCATTCTTCTTCGAGGCGCTTTAAGCGGGGATCGCCCCGTGCGAGGCCTGCCGCCGTCTCGCGCAGGGCGCCACAGTATTCCTCGAGCGCGTCCTGCGCCTCCCGGTAGCGCCGTTCGGCAACCCGCGCGCGCAGACGGCCCGCCAGGACCTCCAGTTCCGCCTCGCCAGCCTTCATACCGTGCTGGCCAGCATGTTGGCGGCCTGCTCGGTCGTGAACATGCTTTGCAGCACGCTCTCCTGCTGCTGCAGGCTGTAGATCATGGTATCGGCCGCCGCCATCTGCTGCGTGAGATTGTTCTGCAACAGGGTCACCGCGGCTTCCTTTTCGGCGATCTGCGAATTCACGTTACCGATTTGCGACTGCAGGTTGCTGCTGGCCTGCGTCAGCACACCGGTAGTGGGAGCCAGAATGTCGTTCAAGGCATTGGTGGCGGTCGTTAGAAAGCCGCCGCCGGTGGGCGATCCCAAGAATTGCGCCAATGCATCGGTTTGGCCGCTGGTGGCCGAATCGAAGGCGCTCTGATCGAAGGACAACTGGCCGGTGGTATCTTGAAATTTCACACCCAACGCCTGCATCGACGAAATGTTGCCGCTGCCGGTGACATAGGTGGCGAGGTTTTGCAGCGCGTTGGTGAGCTGATACACGATGCTCTGGCCCGCCAGCGCCACGTCGGTCTGCCCGCGGTTGTTGTTGAGCTCGCCAATGGCCGTATTATACGCGGACACGAAGTTGCTCAAGGCCGTGCCCACATTGGTGGGGTCCGCCGCCACGGTCACGGTGGCCGGGCTCGAATTGGTGCTGGTCAACTGCACGTTCAGGCCGGGCGCCAGCGTCACTGTGTCGGAGTCGCTGTAGACTGTCTGCCCCTGGATGCTATACTTCGCCGGCACGCCGGCCGGGCCGCTGGGCGCCAGCAGATCCTGCGTCCCATCGTTCAACTGCATGGTCACCGGACCCAGGTTGTCGCTCACGAGCGAGAGCCGGTAGTCCGGCGCCGAATTGGTGCCCACGTTGACCACCGTGGCTTCGACGCCCGCATTGCTCTCGTCGATGGCCTGCGCCAGCCCCTCCAGGTTTCCCCCGGAATACGAGATGTTGGTGGTGACGGGATTGTCTGAGCCGTTCGTCACCGTGAGCGTATAGCTGGTGCCGGCGCTGATGTTCTGGGTAGCCGGATTCGTCACCGTGGTCAGGGTGTTCCCGGACGACGGCGCCACGCTGAGAGCGTCGCTCGGCGATCCCAAATTGCTGATCTGTAGCAAATAGGTGCCCGCGGTGGCCCCGCTCGTCACCGTAGCCGTAGCCGAGCCGTCCGACACGCTGCCGTACAGCATGCTGCTGGCCGCCGATGCCAGGCTCGCGACGGCGGTTTGCACCGCCGTGACGTCGCCGTTCAGCGTTCGCAGCTCGTCTTGCTGATTGGTCAGGTCGTTGACGTTGTTCTGCAGCAGTTGGATGGGGAGCGAAGCAATCTGCACCTCTTGCGAGATGGCGGCGTTCAGCGACGACGAGAAGTTCGTCATTCCGGTGAAGTAGGTGGGGACCGAAGAACTGCTGCCCAAGGAGCTGAGCGCGGATGTGGAGCTGCTCATAATCTCATTCCTTTCCAAAAAGGCTCGGGCCAGGCCGGGGAAGACCCGGCCTGGCCAGAGCGTTTAGCTGTTTAGCGCGCCTATTGCTTCAGCAGCGACAGGACGGCCTGCGGCTCCTGATTGGCCTGCGCCATAGCGGCGATGGTGGCCTGCTGCAACACGGACGCCTTGGTCATATTGGCGGCTTGTTGGGCCACGTTGGCATCCCGGATCTGCGACTGCGCGGCCGAGATGTTGGTAATCTGCGATTGCGCCAGGTTGACGGCGTAGGTCAACTGGTTTTCGCCCTTGCCGATAGCGGCTTGCGCGCTTCCCAGATTGGCCACCGCGGCGGTGATCGCCGTTACCGCGGCCTGTGCACCCGCCAGCGTATCGATGGAGATGTTGGCGGCGCTGCCGTTGGCCTGGGACGTAAGCGTTTGCGCCACTCCGCTAGCCAACCCGTTGCCATTCACCGAAGGCCCCACGCCCACGGTGAAGGAGCTCAGGTTGCTGACGAAGTCGATTTTCTGGGTGCCCAAGCTGTTGTCCTTCACTGCCACGATGGACTGCATGGTGGAGTTGTTGGAGGATTGCAGCGCCAGGTTGATGGCCGAGATGGCCTCGTCGATGGATTCCCCGCTGCGGTTCGCGCCGTTGTTGGCCAGCGTGATGGTTCTGGTTTGCAGCGCGCCCGTGGAATCGTTCGCCGAAATGGTAAGCGATTGCGTGTCGTTGCCGTATGCCATCGGCGTGAACGAGATCCCTTGGGTGTACGAAGAACCCTGGGCATCCTGCACGGACAGGGTGGCCGACGCGGCCGCCGACATGCCTCCCGTGAAGGTGGCGCCCGCGGCTCCGAACCCGATGCCGGCGCTGCCGCCGGTGACGGCTGCGGTGTTGAGGCGGAAGTAGGTGCCGTTGTTCGACACAATCTCAATGGCGCCAGCAGTGCCGCCCGTGACGGAGGCGTCCTGCGCCACCAATCCCGCGGCTTGCAACACCGGATTCGCCGAAAACTGCTGATTCAACTGGTTCAATACGTTGGTTTCGGTGGCAGCGGTACCGGCGGTGACGGCGCCGTTCAATCCCAGGGTGGTCGCCGCAGAGCCGCTGAAGACCAGCGCTGACGTGGGCCCGATTACCGTGGAGGTGACCACCAGATCGCCAGCCGCATTCATGGACGCGGTGGCGTGCAGAGCCGCGGTTTGCTGGTTAATCAAGCCGGCTACATCCGCCTCACTCATGCCTAAGGCGATGCCGGTTACGGCGGTGCCATTGATCTTCAACGCGCCGGCGAGAGCGTCGGCGGCCACGGTCGTATACCCGGTCACTGAGCCCGTAATACTTGCCCCTGTGGCACCGCCCACTCCGCCGGTGTTCTGCAGATCGACGGTCACCGCGTTGCTGCTGGAGTCCCCGCCGTTGAGCGAGAATTGCAGCGTCTGGGTGCCGACCGAACCAGCGTCCGTGTTGTCATAGGCGGCCGCGCCGTCGATCTTGCTGTAATCCGTGGCGTTGTTCAGACCGCCCACGAAAGTGCCCATGCCCAGCACGCCGGCTGTGTCGCCGGTCACTTCCACGCTGAATGCCCCGCCATTGGCGCTGGTGAAGGTCAGGCCGTTGGTCGAGTCGCCGGCCAGGGTGATGCCGGCTGCGCTCAGGGTGGCGTTGTTCTTGATCTGGTTTTCCAGGTCTTGGATGGCAGTGTCCACGTTTGCATCGGCGCTTGCCAGCGTCAGGGTAACCGGCTGACTCATGCCCGCGCCGCCGATTTTGACCGTGACGTTACCAGCGTTCGACAACGCGGTGCCCTGCGCCGCGGTGGTAACAGCCAGCGTCGTGGCGATGGCGTTGCCGGTAGCGCCGCTGCTGAAGTTGCCCATCAGGGCGTTGGCTGTCTGGTCGCCTGCCGCCACCTGGAAAGCCGAGGTGCTGGAAGTGAACGCCAGGGTCTGGTCGCCCGTGGCGGAATCGGTGTGGACTGATGCCACGATGTTGGCATTCTTGAACGCCGTCGCCGCCGCGCTGTTGCCATTGCCCGCGGCCTGAATGCCGGCGTTGATGGCCGTGACCAGGGTGTTGATGTCGGTAACGCCCTGCGTGTTCACCGCCACCTTCACCGCGCTGGCGTCGGAGAATCCGGAGCCCGCGAATACAAAGTCCGTGGTGTTGGGAGCCGAGAGCGCGTTGTTTGCAGCCGGGGCCAGAATCGCGGACACGGAGGTCGCCGCGTTCCCGCCGCCGATGTCCGTAACGCCGACAGTGCCGGCCACCACTTGCATGCCCGAAAGACCCAGGCTCTGCGAGTCCACGGTGGACTTGCTGAGGTCGACCGTTACCTGGGAGTTGCTGGCCACGGCCGAGGAAGTCGCGCCGGCGCCGCCGCCCAGATAAACGTCCAGCGTCTTGGCGAAATTGCCGCCGGTGTTCAGTCCGATGGCCTGCGCCTGGCGGTTCAATTCCGTGATGTCGGCCTGGAATTCCTGGTTCACGGCGGTGCGGTCCCCGAAGGTGGACGAAGCCGCCTCGGTCGCCAGGGTCTGCAACCGGTCCAGAATCTGCGAGATATTGCTCATGCCGCCGTCCATGATCTGGAGCTGCGCGGTGCCGTTGTTGCCGTTGGCCACACCTTGCGTGATTTGCGCGATGGTGTTGCGGTCCGCGTTGGCGGTGGCCAGACCGGCCGCATCGTCGCCGGACTTGTTGATGCGGTAGCCGGAGGTCAACTGCTGAATGGTGTTGCTCTGAAACATGCTGTTGATGTTCAGGTTCTGCTGCGCGATTAAAGAATCGATGTTCGTTTGAAGGGAAATCATTGGATAATCCTTATGGTTTGAGATTCCCGGCGTCTTGCCGGGGCGGCGGCTTGCGCTGCCTACGGTTCTCATATCGGCGGAATGCCGGCAGGGTGCGGAAGAATCTCTACTTAGGGAAATTTGCGTAGAACCGGAGTCCCACAATGCGGCTTCGCCGCAAGCACTCAGCCTGCAGCCGTCACCTTTCCGCCCGCCTTCCGCGCCGCCCCCAATCTTGCCGCCCGCCGCGCGGGGAATCTGATCGCTGATCGCTGAAAGCTGATTCGCCGCCGCTAAAGTTACCGGCCTTTCCGCCGATAAGGTCAACGAGGAGCAACCCAGGTCTCGGAATATGCGAGTCAACGAACAGAGCCTCACCGATCAGCTTTCCTCCGCCGCCAGCCGCGCGGCGGAATCGCAGCGTATCCAGGTGGACACGGCCGCATCGGCGGGCGCCGCCGCCGCGTCCGGGGACCGCGTGGATCTGTCCGGCGTGGCCGGACGGATTTCGCAATCCATGCAGGCCCTGGCCGCCCAGACAGCGCAACGTGTCGGCCAGTTGCAGAAGGACTTCCAGGCGGGCCGGTACCAGCCGGACGCGCAGCAGATCGCCAGCGCCATGGCGAGGTCCTAAGACTATGCCCGAGCGCGATCTGCAGGGATTGCTGGCGGCGGCTGAGTCGCGCGTGCGCGGCGCGCGGGTCTTGCTGGCGCAGCCGCGCACGTGCAATCTGGAGGAGTGCGTCACCCTGTTCCGCGAGGCGCAGGGTTATCTGGAGTGGTTTCGCGACAGTTTTCCGCAGGCCGGGCAGGCCGCGCGCGGCTTCGGCCGCCAAGCCACCGCCCTGGCCGCGGAGATTCGCCAAGCCGGGGTCCTGCTGGAGCACGCCGCGCGTTTCGGCCGCCGCTGGCTGGAGCGTTTGCGCTCGATGGGCCCCGAGTATACGGCCTCCGGCAGCCGCCCGCCGCTCGATATCCGCGGGCACATTTCGCTTCTAGGATAAACGCCATGAGTTCCCTGAGTGCCACATTGATTGGAGCCGCCAGCGCCCTGCAGTCGTTCCAATACGCTTTGAACACCACGCAGAACAACATCGACAACGCCTCCACGCCAGGTTACGCCAAGCAAACGGTGGATCTGCTGGCCGATCCGTTCAACCCGGCGCTGGGCCTTTCGGGCGGCGTGGCCCCCGGTCCGCTGGTCGACAGCCGCGATCTGCTGGCCGAGAGCGACGTATGGCAGCAGGCCGGCGCGCAAGGCGACTCGAGCGCCCAGGCCAGCGCCCTGACCGACATCCAAAACGCAATGCCGGTAGCGGATGGAGCGGGGATTCCGGCCGCGTTGAATACCTTTTTTAACGACGTATCGGCGTGGAGCGCGGCCCCCAACAGCGGCAGCGCCCAGCAGAGCGTGATCGTGGCCGCCGGTTCCCTGGCGCAAAGCTTCCAGACCACCGCCGCCGGAGTGGCCACCGCGTCCACAAACATCAGCCAGGACATTAGCAACACGGTCGGCCAGATCAACCAATTGACCAGCCAGATAGCCAGCCTGAATACCCAGATTCAGAACGGCGGCCATGGGGACGAGGGCATGCAAGCCCAGTTGTACAGCTCGCTCGAGACGCTTTCCGGGCTGGTCAACATCAACGTCCTGCAGCAACCGGGCGGCGTGGTCAACGTTACGCTCTCAAGCGGCACCGCCCTGGTCATGGGGAACCAATCCTACGCGCTGACCGCGGCGAATGCCGCCGCCACCAGCGACTCGATCGATCCCCTGGCCCCGCCGGATATCGACATCCAGGCGGTGGACGGTTCGGTGGTGAACAGCCAGATCACATCCGGTTCCCTGGCCGGCTTGCTGCAGGTCCGGAACGTGACCATACCGGGCCTGATCGGCGATGCCAGCCAGCCGGGCGCGCTCAATCAGCTCGCCGCCGCCATAGCCAACGACGTCAACATGATCGTAGGTCAAGGATCCACCGCGCCGGGCATGCAACCGAGCGGGCTCGGCCTGTTCAACACGCCGGATCCAACGCACCCCTCCGCAGCCGCGGCCACCATGGCGGTCAACCCGAACATCACCGCCAGTCAATTGCCGCCCGTCGACCAGAATGGCGTCGCCAACGGCGTGCCGCTGGCCCTGATGGCTTTGGCCAACTCGGCCCCCGCAGAACTCGGCGTAAGCTACACCACGTTCTATGGCGGCGCCGCCGCGACGGTGGGGTCCCAATTGAACCAAGCCCAAAGCAATCAAACCATGACCGCGCAGACCCTGGCCCAGGCGCAAAGCATGCGCCAGACCGCGTCGGGCGTGTCGCTGGACGCCGAAGCCATCAACGTCCTGCAATTCCAGGCGGGCTACCAGGCAGTGGCCAAAATGGTGAGCACCCTGGAAACCATCATGCAATCAGTAATCAATATGATTCCAAACTCCTAAAAAGTGAGCGCCTCAATGACCCCCAGCATCAATCCACACGCCTCAGTCTTCCTGAGCGACCTGCAGCAGATCCAGAACCGCATGAGCACTGCCCAAGAGCAACTCTCCACCGGGCTGCGGGTTTCGGTGGCTTCCGACGCGCCGGACGAGATCTCCAGCATATTGCAACTGCGCTCCCAGATCGCGGGTGTGCAACAGACGCAGCAGAACCTTTCCATCGTCACCCCCCAGGTGGATGCCGGCGAGAATGCCATTCAACAGGCCATACAGATAATGGATACCGCCAGTTCGCTGGCCGTCCAAGCTGCCAGCAGCACGACCAGCGCCAGCCAGATGCAGGACTTAATTCCCCAGGTGCAGGGTATCCTGCAACAGTTGGTCAGCCTAAGCCAAACCAACGTGAACGGCCAATATATCTTCAGCGGCGACCAAAGCGGGCAACCCCAGTACACCATGGGCGCCGACGCCAACTCCGTCGCGCAAGCGTTTCAGGCCGGCGCTCCCCCACAAATCGCCGATCAAAACGGCGTCATGATCACCATCGGATTGACCGCCCAGCAGATCTTCGACGACCAGGCGGACGGCAGCGCGGGCACGGGCAACCCCGCGACCGATAACGTCTTCGCGGCGGTTAGCGGCCTGCTCACCGCGCTAGAAAACGGCAGCAACAGCGACGTCCAGACTGCCCTGGGGAATTTACAGGCCGCCTCGACTCATCTCAACGACGAAAGCAGCATCTACGGCGCCGCGCAAAACAACCTCACCGCCGCCGGCAACTCCTCCGGCCAGACGCTCGTCCAACTGCAACAGGAGCTCAGCAACAAGCAGGATGCGGACGCGGCTCAAGCCGCCATGGATTTGACGCAAGCCAGCACCGACGAGCAGGCCGCCATGTCCTCAGAGGCCATGCTGAAGCCCCAAAGTCTGTTCAATTATTTGGGATAGTGCGGGTCCGTGCCGCGGCCGAGGCGCACCGCCGGCCGCAGCCGATGCACAGGGCGGGCCGTTTCACCCGACGCGTCTGCGGCCATACCAAAAGAGCAGGTATCCCGGCTTCCGGGGCGCGATGCGGCAGCCGCGCCGTGGTCCCTACACGGGCGCGCGTGCGGTCATAACGCAGCGTCACCACGGTCGCCGTTGCGAATGCGGATGGCCTCGGCAACGTCTGAGAGGAAGATCTTGCCGTCGCCGATCTTGCCCGTGCGGGCGGCGGTGGTGAGCGCGCCGATTACCTCTTCGGAGCGCGCAGTGGGCACCACAATTTCGATCTTCACTTTGGGCAGCAGGTCGACGTTGTACTCTTGCCCGCGGTAGTTTTCTTTGTGGCCCTTTTGCCGGCCGTGTCCACGGACTTCGCCGATGGTCATGCCGTCTATCCCGATATCCTGCAGGGCCGACTTGACCTCGTCCAGCTTGAAGGGTTGAATGATCGCTTCGATCTTCTTCATTTTCGTGATCTCTCCGTTGATGAATTACTGTTGCACGCCTTTAGCCGAAGCGAAAGGCCTCTTCCGGCTCCTCCGCTTGGCCGCTCTCCAGAACTTTGCGGTAGGCGAGCTTGATGAGCGGCGGCGCAACGATCGTGGTGGCCACCGACATGAACACGACTACACCATAAACGCTCTGCCGGATGATGCCGAAGCCCAAGCCGATCTGCGCGACCACCATGCCGACCTCGCCACGCGGAATCATGCCCACGCCGACGCGCAGGGCGTCCGCCTTGCCCAGCCGCCACGCGCCCAGGCCGCACCCGATGAACTTGGATATCATCGCGGCCACCAAAATCGCGGCCGCCAACAGCGCGTTGCTCCAATTGGAAAAGGCGGTCAGATCCACATGCAGCCCGATGCCCGCCAGAAAGAACGGCACCAGCAGTTCGCTGACGCCGAAAGAAAAGTCCCGCACTCGGGAACCGACGCTTTCTGCCAGCGCCAAACCCGCCAGGAAGGCGCCCACAATGGCGGCCACCCCGATGTATACGGCCAGCAACGACAGGGCGAAGAGCAGGCTCATGGCGATCGCAAACTGGGCCTCACCCACGCGCAACCTCCGGTCGACATGCGGAGCCAGGCGCTGCATCGTGTGGGTGCCCCACTTCGCCACGACGATCATGAACCCCGTGGCCATCAAGGCCGTCAGTCCCAGTTCGACAAAGTTCAGCTTGCCGTGCGCCAGGCTGCTGACCACCGCCAGAACTAGCAGCCCAAGGACGTCGTCAATCACGGCGGCCGCCAGAATGATCTTGCTCGAGATGGCGTGCAGCAAACCCTTGGCGGCCAGCACCTGGGCGGTAATCCCGACGCTGGTAGCCACCATGGATGCGCCGACGAAGATCGCTTCGTGAGAGGGCTCGCCCCACAACATCAGGATCGACCAGCCCATCACAAACGGCACGACTACCCCAGAGCAAGCCACCAGCGTGGCCGTGCCGCCGACCTGCATCAGTTCGGACGACTTGACTTCCAGCCCCACCCGGAACAGCAGGAACATGGCGCCCAGATCGGACAGCGCATTGAGAAACTCGTTCGGCGCCATCCAGCCCAGCACGCTCGGGCCGATCAGGACGCCCGCCAGAATCTCGCCTACGATTCCCGGCTGATTCAAGCGCTCACAAACTTCCGCCATGAGCTTGGCGCAGACAAAGACCACCAGCATGGACAACGGAATCTTGGCGGGCCCGCTGGAGCCGAAGAACACCAGGAGCGCGGGTAGAGACGGGGCCGGCATGGCGGATGTGTCAGGCGTGCCGCGAGGCGCGCCGCGTCAACCACGCCGCGCAGCCGATGCCCACCGCGATGGCTAGAGGAGGCGCCCCGGCGCTCAGGAGAAAATAGGCCGCTAAGATCACGGCCCCGGCGAAGTAAGTCCATTTCCACTTCATTTCCACGTCACCGCGATCGAGAAGACGATCATCATGGCCAATAAGAACAAGCCCGGAATGGTGAGAGACTTAGTCCATTCCGGTTTCTGAGTGCCTTCGCGCGTCAGCCTGCGAATCTCCTGCAATTGCTTGCGGGCGAGCGAGAGCTCCCAGGCGTTGGCCGCCAGTTCCAACGCCTTGAGCGTCTCCTGTTCCGCGCGAATGAGAGCGCGCAGCCGGTAAAGCAACTCGGCGTATTTGAGCTGCGCGAAGAAGTGGTCCGGTTCGAGTTCGACCGCCAGTTCCAGGGCATCCATGGATTTGTAGACCCGGTAGTCCATGGCGTACGCCATGCCCAGGCACGTGCGCAGGTCCGCCGAACGTGGGTTCTGTTCGCAAGCGGCTTCGAGCGTCCGGATGTAGGAGGCCAAGTCCGCTGGCGAAACCGTGTAAGGGTCGCGCCAGGGGACCGGAGGCAGCCGTACTACGGCAGGTTGGGCGAATTCGGCAGTCATAGGCTACTGGGCCGACACCGGCTGGGGCTTCAGTTCAAACTCGGGATACCCCAATTGTCCCATTTCGGGCAGATCCAGCCCCTCGAGTTCCGTCTTGGCGGAGACTCTCTGGCCGACTAAGGCATCAATGATCAGGTTGACTACGAAGCTGAAGGTGAAGACGAAGCCGATCAGAGTCGCCACGCCGATGAGTTGCGCGACCAACTGGCTGGCATCGCCGTAAAACAGACCGGTCACCGATCCGTTGACGCCGTTCCAGGAGCCGCCGTAGTTGCTTTTGCCGTCGGCGAACAGGCCCACCGAGATCACGCCCCACAGGCCATTGGTGCCGTGCACCGAGATGGCGCCCACCGGGTCATCGATCTTCATCTTGCGATCGATAAATTCGACCGACAGACACACCAGAACACCGGCCACAAGGCCAATAATCGTAGCTCCCACCGAGTTGACGAAACCACTGGGCGCGGTAATCGCCACCAAGCCCGCTAGCAGCCCGTTGCCGGACATAGATGCATCCGGCTTGCCGTAACGCGTCCACATGTAGAACATCGCCCCGAAACCGCCGGCCATACCGGCCAGCATGGTGTTGACGGCGATGGAGCCGATACGCAGGTTGCCGTTGCCGGAAGCGCCTAGCGTGGAGCCGGGATTGAAGCCAAACCAACCGAACGCCAGGATAAAGCAACCAGTGAGCACCAGCACGATATCGTGGCCGAGCAGGGCGTTGGACTTGCCTTGCCGCGTGTATTTGCCGATGCGCGGCCCGATGATCATGGATAGGGCCAGCGCCGTGAGCCCTCCCACGGCATGGACCACGCCGGATCCGGCGAAATCGCAGTAGCCTTTGCCCAAGCCGAAATTCGCGCCCAGGTTGGCCAGCCAGCCGCCGCCCCAAGCCCAGTTAGCATAAAGGGGATAGGTGAACGCGCCCATCACGAATGAAGAAACCAGGAAGGCCGCATATTTCCACCGCTCGGCGGCGGAGCCGGTGACGATCGTCAGCGCCGTGTCCATGAAGACCATCTGGAACAGGAAGAGTACCATGACCCCGACATCGTAGGTGCCGCCTTGCGTCAGGAAGATGCCGTGTTCGCCGAAAAGGCCGAACGGCTTGCCGAACAGGTTGAAAGCGTACTCGGCGCTCAACGGCGACGTGCCGCCAAGATTAGCCACCGCGCCCACGCCGCCCATCTGGATAGAGAATCCGATGAGCCAATACGCCAGCATGCCGGCCCCATACACCATGAAGTTCATCATCATGGTGTGGTTGGCGTTCTTGGCGCGGCATAGTCCGGTTTCCACAAGGGCAAACCCGGCCTGCATAAACATGACCAGAAAGCCGGTGACCAGCGTCCAGACAAAGTTGATCGCGATCTTATTCTGCCCGATCTGGTTTACTACGTCGGCGATGCTGAGTCCCTTTTTCGCGTCGGTCACGGAGACATCGGAGACGGTGCCCGTCAGCGATCCGTCGGGGTCGCCTTTCGCCCGGACCTCGGGTTTGGGCGTGTCGACGTTCTTGAGGTCGGCATCGGTAATGGGAATCGCCGCCGGTTTGGCCGCCGGGGCGGCGGCGGGCGGCGCCTGCGTCCAAGCCAGCGGGACGCTCAAGGCGACGATCGTCAGCAACAATAAAGATCTCTTCACGGACGTTATCTCCTCCAGATGGCGTTCTTCACGAACGCCCGATTGAGTACTCCGATGATGCCAGCCAGGCTGACTGCCAGGCCGATCAGCACCACGACCAAGCGCCCGGCAATGCTCCCGGTCATGCCCACGCTTAAGACCGCGAGAAGAAAGCCCAGAAAAGTCATGAGAATTCCGATTAAAATCATAGTCGTCTCCAGTCGCCGGGCTCAGTCCTCGGTCTGTTCCCCCGGTTTGCACTTCACGAACAAGGCTATCGACGCGCCAAGAATGGCGATCCCCAGCAGCAACAGCAGGAAGCTGATGTTGGCCGCGAGTGCTGCCGCGATCAAAGTGAACGCGATAAAGAACAGGATCACACCATACGCTTGTGTGGGATTGGCACCCATCGTTTGACCTCCAGTTTTGATTGATCGGATGTTAAACCCGCTTTACAGAGCGGGGCGACTGTCCGCCTTACATGATTCCGATCTCAGTATCATAGGCGAAGCGGCCGTCCCAAGAAAGCAGAAGTTTTCTATTGCGGACATAAAGATTTTGTATTGCTACTACCCGGTTTCGCTTATACACACGATAAAGAGATGTTATGGAGCAAGGCGCCGCGGCTGGCGAGCGCCAGGGGCCTTAATCGGGTCGATCAAATATATCTATTTGCCAAGCGGCTGGCTGGCCCTTTACAATTCTTTTATTCGTAACACAACCTGACGCAAGCCGCGTCGCTTGTTTGCCAATAAAATACAGGAGAGTCCTCTTGCACAAGACATTTTTGTTCGCGGCCATTTGCGCACACACCGTCGTTTCTCTGGCGCTGGCACAGACCACGGCGCCAGCGCCGGCGCCGGCTGATACCACAGCACAGGCTCCCGCGGGTCAGGCCGCGCCGGCAACGCCACCTGCCCCGCCGGCGGCGCTGCCCACCCCGGCTATAACAGGTCCGCTGGCGAACCTGCCGCCGGCAACGTTCGATGCCGGTCCTCTCGGAAAGCTCTCGGTGAACGGCTTTGTCAGCGGCATGGGACTGTTGCAGACCAATCATATCCCGGGCGATAACAACCAACAAGCGACCGTGAGCAACGGGCAGGTTTTCATCCAAAAGACGGATGGCTGGTTTCAGTTCTATGTGCAGGCGGGCGCCTATAATCTTCCATCCCTGACCGTGCCATTCCTCGCTACCGGCAAGACGCTCACCGAACTCTATGGGCCGGTGCCCGTCGCCTTTGTAAAGCTGCAGGCGGCGAAGAATACATCCATTCTGGTCGGCTCCCTGCCCACCCTGATCGGCGCGGAGTACACTTTCACCTTCGAAAACATGAACATCGAGCGCGGTCTGCTATGGAACCAGGAAAATGCCATCACTCGCGGCGTCCAGGTGAATCAGACCATGGGCAAAGTCACTGCCTCGCTGAGTTGGAACGACGGCTTCTATTCCAACAGGTATACGTGGCTGAGCGGTTCTTTGGCCTATGCCAATGGGCCGCACGCGATATCGTTCGTGGCGGGTGGAAATGTGGGTCAGACAAAGCTTCAGACGTATGCCACGCCCATACAGAACAATGGAAGCATTTACAACGTCATCTATACGTATACGAAGGGGCCATGGATTGTGCAGCCATACTTTCAGTACAGCGACATTCCGACTAACCCGGCTATCGGAGTCGTCAAAGGCGCTTCGACCGCGGGCGGCGCGATCCTGTTGAGTTATGCCTTCAAACACGGCTTTTCACTTCCAATACGCTGGGAGTATATTTCGAGTTCGGGGAGCGCGGGTGAGGACTCTGTCAATCTGATGTTCGGTCCAGGCAGCGCGGGAACGTCACTCACCGTGACGCCGACCTTTCAAGCCGGAGGCTTCTTCGTGCGCGGAGATATTGCCTGGGCTCACGCGAGCAGCTACACGCCGGGCTACGTCTTCGGTCCCCTCGGCGACAAGAACAACCAATTGCGGGTCATGGCTGAATTAGGCTTCGTATTCGGCAATAATATAGTGGAGAAAGCGCAATAGATTCCGCACTCAACGTTGCCTTCGGCCGTCATTAGACCCGGTTCCGCTCCCGGCGTCCCTAGGTTGCCCATTTTAAGGCAGATAGTATCCGTTGCGCGCGTAAACATTCGCGTTCGGCACATTCGATTTGACACGAACGCGGCGCCATTTTCCAGTGGCTCCGGAACTGGGGGGCAGGTATCCGATCACGTACTGGTTTCGGAGGGCTCGCCCGATTTTGATAGCCGCCTCCTGCGCTTCAGCGCCACCGCGCACGTGGAAGTGGAGTCCGCCTGTCTTGTCCGCTAGTTCTTCGAGCAGGCGCGGTCCCTGGTGTTCCCGCGCTCGGTCGATTGGTTTACTGGCGAGGCTCGGACGGAACGGAATCGTTCCGCTTAGCCCGCCGCCTGAGCCGTCGCCGACGATTATCGTGTAGATTTGAACGTCCGCTTCGAGTGCCACGCGCATCAACTCGCCTTTCGAATACCGGCTGTAGTTGTCCATTCCATCAGAGAGAATCAGCAGCGCCCGGCGCGGCTGCCCGGCCTTCCGCATCCGGTTCAAACCCAGATAGACCGTGTCGATAAGTGCCGTCATGCCTCCCGGACCAGTGCGCTCGATGCGTTTTTCCAGTTCCCTAGCGTCAGTTGTGAACCCGGAGACGGCCACCGGCTCCGTCGAAACGGTCAGCAATAGAAACTCGTCCTCCGGATTCACGGTTTGAAAAAAAGACTGCGCCACACCCTTGGCGGTGCCAAGCGTGCCCCGCATGCTCCCACTGATATCCAGCACTAGACCGACTGAACAAGGGGCATCCTCAGCAGTGAAAGACACGATCCGCCTGGGTGTCTGGCCCTCGAAAACGTTGAAGTTCTCTGCGCGCAGACCCTCTATGCTCTTCCCGTTGCGATCGGTGACCGTGACAGGGACCAACACCATCTGGGCGCTCGTGTGAAAGGCCGCTGGCTTAGCCGCGCCCTGAGCGTTCGATTCATTCGACGAAAAAAAGAGTAGGAGCGCAACGCAAGAAAGCCGTAGCGCTGACTGCAGAGTTGCCGATACAGGGTGCGGCGAGAATGATGAAAGAGTCATAGGCGACAGTCAGTGCTTCATAAGGCCTTGAGGGCAGCACGTTGTTCGGGCGTTCGCACTCGGTGTGTGAGTTTCTTGAGGTCGCTGGCCGGCAATGGCCCGGCTTCACCGCCAGGCTCGACGGAGAGATTCACCATTGCGACTCGTCCGGGAAGCTGCGATGACGACAGATAGCGTTTCGTTCCGTCAGTTCCACCCTAGAGAGAGTAACGCAAAAGGCCTGAATAAGTCATAGACAATCCGTTAATAAGCCATAAAGAGGCCATCAAAAAGTCATCAAAACCGCACTTAGATAATGTGGCGCCTTCTTGAACTTGGTTAATACAATTTTTATGGGTTATTCACGTATTCCTTAGAGCCACCGCGTTATGGTAGTGGCTACTTCGGTCCGAGAAGTATCGAAGGACTGAATTGCGTAGCCATACGGGCTAGTACAGAAGCCGCTTACTCTCCTTAGATTCTAGTGCGGCTACGTTGCTGGAATCGGCTGGCCCTGTCGACACCCAAGCGTTTTGCGAGGAGTCCAAAATACATATGACGTTCAACTACGGCAGTCGGTGGTTTCGGAAGTCGATATTTGGCCTGCTGGGGCTGGCCACAGTGGCGTTGCCCGGCCGCGCACTCCAAATTGCGCCGGAATCGCCTGGCGCCGCGGCCGCTGGTAAGCCGCCGTACGGCGTCCTTCACGGAATCGCGAAGGGGCCCGGCGGCCAAAGCCTGCGCGGTGTCCAAGTGACCGTGCAAAAGTCAGACCAGAAGATCGGACGAACCGTACTCAGCGGCGGCGATGGAAACTTTGTGATTGCCGATCTCAAGCCAGGCGAGTACCGCCTCACCGCCCTCGCGGAAGGGATTGGTGCGGCCCCACCGGCGACCGTCGAGATCGCGCAGAATCAAGTCACTTACGCGAACGTCCTGATCGGCGGGCCGGAAGCGCCCGCGCCGCGCGTTGAGATATCTGTACCTGGTTCGGCGCGGAAGACTCCGAGTGCGGCGTCTCCGATGTCCGAATCGTCGGTCGTGGCCGAGTTGGCGGCGTTGAATGCGCGCATCGAGCTGCTGGAAGCAGAACTGAAGAGGCAGAGTAGCCGCGAAGCGCCGCGGGAACCGCTAGTCGTGGCGGCCAAGGCGGAGCCCGCAATCGAGGCGGCCCCTGCGGCATCGCCGGCGCCTCCGCAAGCGGTGGCGCCGGCCGCGCCCGCCGCGCCCGCCGCGCCAGCCATTCCAGAAGCGCTCCAGGCCAATGAATCCACCGCAGGAGTGGACAACTTCACTCCCTTCGCGTACGGGGACTTCACTTGGCTCAATGGCACCTCACGAAACAAAGACGCCGTCTTGGACACAAAATTCTTCACGCCGGAGGTCAGATTCGACACTCACTTCATGACAGATTTCAACCAGCCGAGGGACCATACCCTGGGCGGGTCGACCGAGTCCTTCCGTAGCGGCGAATTCCAGTTGGAGCAGGTTAGCGTGGGCGGCGACTTTCACTGGCAGAACGTGCGCGGCAGGGTCTTGTACATGAGCGGACTGTTCGCCACCACGACACCTCGAAACGATCCTAGCACCGGGCTCGGCCAATGGGATCTTCGCGACGCGTACCGGTACATATCTGAAGGCTACGGCGGATACCACTTCAACGTCAATCACGGGCTGAACATCGACGCGGGGATTTTCGTGTCCTACATCGGTCTGTTCAGCTATTACAATTTCGATAACTGGACCTACCAACCGTCGTATGTCTCCTCCAACACGCCGTGGTTTTTTAACGGCCTGCGCATCCAGTGGTTTCCGACTAACAAGCTGAAGATCGAGCCCTGGATCATCAATGGTTGGCAATCCTACGCCAGGGCCAACGGGCACCACGGTTTCGGGGGCCAGATCCTGTATCGTCCGTACGAATGGCTTTCGATGGTTTTCAACAATTACGGTAATGGCACAGACACACTGGGCAATCCCGCGCGCGTCCGGCTGCACACCGACGACAGCATCGAGGTCAGATACTATAGCAACCCGCAGCGCAACGGCGTCTCCAAGGCTGCGTTCTCCTTCACCGGCGATCTAGGATGCGAGTATGGCGGTGGGGTCACATGCCATGGCGGGGCGGGCGGGCCGAAGCAGGCCTTCCTCGGCTGGATGCTCTACGACCGCACTTGGTTTCACAAGGACCTGCTTGGTTTAACCATAGGCGGCGGCATGATGAGCAATCCGGGCCGCTATCTGACTCTAATTCCGCCCATTAACGGAGCGGATGCCATCTCCGGTACGCCGTACTTTACCGGAAACCCCGGGGACAAGGCCCACATGTGGGATAGCACGGTCACTCTGCAGTACATGCCAAAGGAATACATAACCTGGTGGAGCGAAGTTGGTTATCGCCACTCGGACGTGCCATATTTTTCGGGCCGGGGTGGGATTACCCCCCCGGGCGGAAACAATGGTTCCCCGGGCAGCTTCGTCTGTAGCTCGGGCGCTTCAGCCGGAACGTCTAGCCTGGCAGCCGCGGAAACAGCCTGCGGCGGCGGACTGAGTAGTGTCTGGTTTCCGGATCTCCGGCGTAGCCAAGTTGTCCTCAGCGTCGGCGTGATGGTCAAATTCTGAGCGAGGCACGTATTATGCTTGAGTTCGACCGGGGCAGGTCTGTAGCTGCCCCGCGCTTCTCGCCTACCGGGCCTGCTTGCCCTTGCGGGAGTATCGGCGTTCACCTGGGTGGCGATCCGCCTCGGCCAGGGTTCCAAGTTCATCGGTTCTCTGCACCTAGTGTCGTGGTGTTGGCGGCCGTACGGTTGCTCCGTTTTGACGCAAAATGCGTCTCCTATAGCTGAGTTGAGTTATCTATGAACAGCAAAGGTCCGGGTATTGTTTGTATCCTTATCGGCATCTCGTCAGTGCTGACGTTCACCGCCTGCCATAACGCGCGCGGCGACCAAGCCGCGGAGGACCCACCTCCGGCTGGAGTCACACCCGACGTGGATATCACTCTCTTCGCTGTGGAGCATCCGGAGCAGTTTCCGCTCTCGGCAGCCGATAAGCGTCTCACCACGTCTGAGTTGGTGGTCACCGGCGCGGTCACCCCCGACGTTTCCCGCAACGTCCCGGTCATTTCCCTGGCTTCGGGACGCGTGGTGGCCATTCACGCACAGCTCGGCGATACGGTGCAAAAGGGCCAGTTATTGCTGACGCTTCGAAGCGACGACGTTTCGGGCGGCTACTCCAATTACCGGAAGGCCATCGCGGACGAGATTCTGGCGCGCGCTCAATTGCAGCGCTCCAAGGACTTGTACGAACATGGCGCCGTTGCCCTGAGCGACCTGGAACTGGCGCAAGATGCAGAGGAAAAAGCCAGGGTGGACCTGGAAACCATGGCCGAACACCTAAGGCTGCTTGGCAGCGACCCCGATAAGCCGGTTGGAATGGTAGATATCTTCGCGCCTATCTCGGGAGTGATTACCGATCAACAGGTCACCAACGCAGCGGCGGTGCAGGCGTTCAACACTCCGGGCCCTTTCGCTATCTCCGATCTTTCGTCCGTTTGGATTGTCTGCGACGTGTACGAGAACGACCTGG
>Ga0335078_10003064_pt1 | contig 24987 bp, 16 predicted proteins | sample Lox_Sample_32_FD_206711 | JGI IMG/M metagenome (GOLD analysis project Ga0335078, IMG submission 206711) | Soil microbial communities from Loxahatchee National Wildlife Refuge, Florida, United States - Lox_Sample_3.2 | ecosystem: Environmental > Terrestrial > Soil > Wetlands | place: USA... | reverse complement strand
GGAATTCGACGCCGGGATACAAACGCCGAAAGCGTTCGAGTAAGCCATCCGCCATCCGGCGATTGAGGGGGTCGTGGAAGGGCTTCTTTGGCGCGCCGATTTCCAAACTCCGGGCCTGGGCAGGCGGCAGGAAATCGCTGGCGTATGCCGGAATCCGGACCCGATCCGGATCGGCTTGCGTGAACCTGCCGGTACTCAGCAGAGCGCCCGGTTCACGCGAGACTGCCAGGCCGCCGCGGCATTGTGCGAGCCACTCGGGCGTTCCGACCGAGGGATGGCTCCTGGATGCCGCGAGCACGGCTTCGGCCGGCGTGCCGGGAACCTCCTGGAAGGCCTGGACCGCAAGGTCCGCGGTCACCACTCCGGCGCTGAGGATCAAATGGCGATCGAGGTTCGCGTTGGGGACTTCCATGGTGGTGGCGATCTCGTAGAACTCGCCGTCGTAGACGCCCCAGCCGATATCGAGGAGAGGCACGCGGCGGCCGTCGCGGTCCACGAGCCCGTCGTGGGGCGAGAGCTTACCGGCGGCCTGCATGCCTCCGCCGTGTATCAGGAAAAGCTGATCGCGGGTGACCACGAGCTCCTGGTCCTCGCCGCCGGCCTGGAAATGCAGGTAGATCACGTGCGCCGGCTTACCCGGCGGCGCGACCGACCACTGGCGGACCACCACAGGGGACCAGGTCAAATCCAGCCCGGCTGCCAGGACCACGGTGTGGCCGGCGACCACATCCTGGACTCTCGTCCAGCCGTCAGGGCTCGCGAGGGGAGTGTCGCGCGCGAGGCACGAACAGATACACCAGCAAAGCGGCATGGGCCGCTGATCGATCACGATCTTGCTGCCGGGCGGGAAGTCCAGGTCGCGGCAGTCGATGTCGATTTTCAATTTGTTGATAGAGCAATAATTGTCAATACACTGGGACAGCGCCATATTCGTTTTTCCTTTCCGGCCGCGGTCTGCGATCGCCGCCACACGATGAGCAGCCACGTGGACGCGGCTGCTCGCCGCATGTGCGGAATTGCTGCGATTACTTCTGGGCGGCGCCGTCCGTGGGGCAGGCCGCGCAGGCCGGGATCTTATCCAGGGCCTTCGCGGCCATGAACGTCTGACGCCGGCAGCGGATGCTCGGGTAGGGTTGGCCGCTGGAGGTGAGGTCCGTGGACCTGTCGGTCCCTTCCTCGGCGGCTGTCTCTTCGCTGGAGAAGTGCGATTTGAGATAGCCCGTAATGGTGTCGAATTGCTTGATGGCGGCGATCATGCCGTCGATGTAACGCTCCCCAAACCAGAACTTGCGGAGAACGATCTTCGCCCCGAAATAGTCCGCCTCGCCTTCGCAGGTGACGCCGCCGGGGCCAATGTCATGGCCGTAGAGATGGCCGAGCTCGTGTCCGAACACCAGGGCGAGGCCTTCGTAATCGAATCCGACGATACGGGCCAAGCCTCCGGAGATATAGACGTTCTTGGTTCCCGTTTCGGGGTCGACCCAGGAATTGCCGTTCACCTTATGGTCGTACCAATTGAATTGATACGTAACCTCGGGGTACAAACACTGGAAGCGTCCGAGCAGGTATTCGACCATCTGCCGGTTCAACGGGTCGTCGAAGGGCTTCTTGGGCGCGGACTTTTGCAGGCGCTTGGCCTGGGCGGGAGGCAGGAAATCGCTCGCGTGCGCCGGGACCTTCACCTGATCCGGATCGGCCTGTGTGAAGCGGCCGGCGCCGAGCAGGGGAGTATTTCGCGCGGCGGCTTTCAGGCTCGGCACGGACCCGCCATTTTGTTCGAGCCATTCGGGCGTACCGACCGAGGGATGGCTCTTGGTGGCGGCCAGCATGTCGCCGATGTGGGTGCCCGGCACGTCCTGGAAGACCTGGACCGCGAAGTCCGGCGTAACGACTCCGGCGCTCAGGATCAGGTGGTTATCGAAGTTCTTGTTGGGCGGCTCCATGGTGGTGGCGATTTCGTAGAATTCGCCGTTGTAAACGCCCCAGCCAAGGTCGTGGATGGCCACCTGCTGGCCGTTGCGGTCGACGAGGGTGTCGCGGAGCGCGAGTTTGTCGGCCGCCTTGATGACTCCGCCATAAGTGAGAAAGAGCTGGTCGCGCGTGACGATGAGCTCCTTATGCTCCCCGTCCGCCTCGTAATGCAGGTAGATCACGTGCACCCACTTACCGGGTGAGGCGACCGACCACTGGTGGACGATTTTGGGCGTCCACGCCAATTCGAGCCCGGCGGCCAGGACCGCGGTCTGATCGACCACGACGTCCTGCACTTTGATCCAGCCGTCCGGGGTAGCCAGCGGAGTATCGCGCGAGAGGCAGGAGCAAACGCACCAGCACCGCGGCATGGGGGGCTTATCGATGACGATCTTGTTGCCGGCCTGGTAGTCCAGGTCGTGACAGTCGCCGTCGATTTGCGATTTATTGTTCGAGCAGTAGTTGTTAATACATTGTTGCAACGCCATCGTCTGTTTTTCCTTTCGGGCCGTGCTTTGGGCAATGTCTCGCGGCTGGCCGGGGCGCGCTAGACGCCATAATAGCCTCGCAGATACAGAATCATGCCGGATTTGACTTCGGACTCCTCGGACGCCAGCAGGGCGCCCCACAGCGGGTTGGCCTCCAGGCTCGCGAGCAACGCGTCCAGAATCACGCTCACCGGCCCGATGCGGTCCGCCGTCTTCGGCAGTTGAGCCAGCAACCAGGCGTTGGTGGCGACACTTTCGGGACTGGGCTTCAGTACGTCCTTGCCGATGCTTTCGCCTTCGTCGTGATGGCTGTCGTCGGGGACGCGGTTGACGTAAGTCACGCGATGCAGCACGCGCCACACCTCGTTGCCGCGGGTGAGAGCCTGCCGCAAGGCAAACGCGTCCGGGTCGTAGGAGCCGGCATAAGGCCCCTGGCCATTGAGCCAATCCTGGTCCACGATTCCGGGGAACTCGTCGAAGTTCCGCTTGTTCGGGGCCAGATAGATCGACATGAAGCGATAGCCGCGGACCTTGCCGGGGACCGGCTTGGTTTGTTGCTCGATCTCCGTGCCGCAAATGAAGCGCTCGCCGTTGACGTCCACCTTGAGGCCGAAGGTGGTCCCTTCGCGGCTGGTCTTGACGGCGCGGGTGCGGATGTGACCGCCGAACAAGGCATCCAGCTCGAAGTGTATGCCGGTGCTCATCCCCATTTCCGTGTAGATCCCCGCTGTTCCCTTGAAATCGTAGGAGCCGCCCACGGAGGTGTCTCGCACCGCGGAGAACTGTTCCTCTTCCGCGTAAAAGCCGCCTTCCGCCGTCCACACGTAGGTATTGACCAGATTGCGCCGGGCCAGCGCGGCTTTCCATTCTTCGGCGCTGTACTGCTTGTCGCCTTTCAGGCCCATGACGACGTTGCCAAGATCCGTGGATGCCGAGCCGATGTCGCCCTCGGTGAACTGGGTGACGTTGCTGCGGCGGCCAATGCTGGCGGCCTGGAACTCATCGTAAACCGCCATGAGCTGCTGCAACTCGCGGTCGATCTGCTGCTTGATGGCGTAGGCCTGCAGGGGCTTGAAATAGCTTCCCCGCTCGCCGGGGGAAAGTTCGGAATAGGATTTCTCGTGTTCGAAGCCGATGTAAGCGTCGAGGGTGCCGTTCTTCACGTACTTCGGCGCGATGGCGAACGGGATGATATTGACGTCCGCGGGAATATCCGGATTCGGCACCATCGTGTAGGAAACCAGCGCCCCGGTATCCCGGAGACGCAGCGCGTATAAGTCGGCCGTACCGGAGTTGACCAGGGCGTAACCCTGGTTATTGGGGAAATAGAGAAAGCCCTTTTCGCCATCGATCTTGTAGGTGTTCTTTTGCCACGCCCCGTTGTTCTTCACGGTGTTCGATTTGGTCGTGGAAAGACTGGTGGTGAACGTGGCGTCGTTGAGCCAGCCCAAGGTGTGCTCGAAGTTGGTGTGGACTCCGACTTTGCTGATGAATCCAAACAGGAGCGTGCTGACGACTAGGCCGGCCTCGGTGCGCGACTCGAACTGCGCTCCGAGCCTGGCATCCACCGACATGTCGAATCCGGTGTCGCGCGACGCGGTGTAGATTTGGGTGGCCTCGTCGGCGAAGGTGAGGGTGGCCGAGCTGGTGCCCATATAAGCGGTCGGCGAGTCGGAGCCCAGCATGAGGTTCTCGGAAGGCACGGGCGGCGCTCCTTCGATGTAGCCGAGCAGGGTGGGGCGGGTCTGCACCTGGCTGACGAACTGGAGGTCCAGGTCGCCCACGGCGAAACCCGGAATCAGGTTGAGCGCCTGCTGCGGATCCACGAAGATGTAAGCCCGGTCCATGACGGCGAGCAGTTGACCGTCCGCCGCTTCGAGCACGGCTCCGTACTCCGCGGCCGTAGGGCCGGAGAGGGTGGTCAATTGCGCGGGAGTGACGGCTCCGCCAATTATGGCCCGGACCGCGGGTCCTTCGTTTCCGAGCGGCACGAGCGAGGGCGTCCAGGGCGCGTCGTCAATGCCCTGCCAGAGGCCGTTGGCGCCAGCGCCGGTGGCGTCGCCGACGATCTCCCCCGACCCGGCGGATACGGGCCAATAACCCACCAGCCCCAGCTCGGCGCCGCTGAGCGGCCGGTATTGATTCTCCCGGATCTGCACCGCAGTGCGGACCAGATTCCAGATCCGGATTTCGTTCAGCGATCCGCGATAGAACTTGCCGACCGCGGATCCCACGACCATGCCGCCGAAGCCGAACTGCGGTTGGCCGAAGCCGGCCGGAGGCGTGTAGGGTTCGCTGGGCACGGCGGCGCCGTTCACATAGAGGATCCACCCGGCCTTGAACGTAGTCGGGATCCACATCGAATCCGCGATTTCGTCGGTCAACTCGAGCTTGGCGTCCATGAAGACGGCGTTGTTGTTGGCCTTGGAATCGAATCCCACGCGGCCGTGGCCGGTCTCGAAGGTCCAGTTACCGAGTAAGCCTTCCGAAGAACTCGGGACATCGGTGGACATGTAGTACAGCACTTCCCAATCCATGCGCCCGACCTTCCAGAGGCGCAGGCTGTCGACGGTGGCTTGCAGAAATTCGGCGCCGTCCGTGGCGCCGAACAACAGGTGGCTGTCGGTGGCGTTGACAGCCGCCTCGACGCGGGCTCCGGCGTGGCTCCGGGCATTGATCAAAACCTTGTGGGTGAAGGCGCCTTTCTGCACCTGCACGTAGGTGGCGTTGACCAGGGTGCCATTGCTGGTACCGGCGAGGTCCATGGCGGTCGTGCCGAAGCGGTCCTGAAAGGGCCAATAGCCGACCAGCCCGCGTTCGCCGCCGGAGAGCGAGACCTTCATATACCGGCGCACCTCGTCGATCGAGAGGGCGCGATTCCAGATGCACAACTCGTTGATCCACCCGTCGAACGGCTGGTGCGTGGCAAAACCGCCGACCGAGTACACCGCCTTGGGCGCCGCGGCATCGGCTGCGATCGCGACGGCCCCCGCAGGCGAGACAGAGGAAAGCCCGGTGGGCGGGGCGGCGGGCAAGCCGTCGATGTACATGGCGATGGCGCCGTCGGAATCGAACGTGCCGGCGATATGGATCCAGGTTTCGATCGGCAGCGCGGCCTGGGCGGTAATGGACCCGTGTTTGGTGTTGGTATCGACGGAAAACGTCGGGACGCGATTGTTCATCAGCAGGGTGAAGATCACGGCCTGTTCCGCATCTGCGGTGTGGATGATGATCTGACTGCCTGAAACGAAACCCAACAGGTAGATCCAGGCGCTGACCGTGACGGCATCGGCAGGCGGACTGTTCAACTGGGGGATGGTGACGTAGCCGCGGTCGACGGCCTGAAACTGAATGGCCCCTTCTTTCTTATAAGCGACGTCGTAGATTCCGGCCACGTGGTACCAGGTCCCGGCCTGCAGGGCTTGCGGCGCGCGGGCCTGCGAGAGACTGGTCCTGGTGCCGGTAAGCTGTTCGACATCGAAGGCCGGCACGTTGTCGGAGCCGACATAGAGCTTCCAACTTCCGCCGGACTCTTTACTCCACTTGCTGGCGATGGTCTGCTGGCGGCCGGTCTGATCGAGCTTGACCCATCCTTCGATGGTGACGGCTTCTGTGGACTTGAGGCTCTCGTCGTCGCCCGCATCCATATACTTGGTTCCGCTGAGCCGGATGCCGTAGTCCGTGGTGTAGGTTGCCGCAAGGTGGGTCCAGCGGTTCAGACCGATCTGGTAGGAAGCGGCCACGGCGGCCATATCCTGGGTGCCGGCGAACGGCCTGCCGAGGTCGTCGATGCCCAGCGTGTAAGTCGCCTTCTGCCCCGGGTTGTTATAAACCAGGATTCGCACATCGGGGTCCTGGATCGGAATGGCGGAAGGATTGACCCAGGCTTCGATGGTGCGATTGGCGCTCAGATTCAGTTGTCCCTTGTAGGCGGCGATCTGAGTGGCGTTGAAGACTCCAATGGAGTCTCCGTCTCCGGCCAGGGTGAGCGTCGCGATGGGCGGCACAGCTACCCACCAGCAATCCATGCCCGCGCGGGCCAATACGGGCTGGTTCTCGGGCGTATCGGTCGGTTGAACGAGTCCGGTCATGCCGTTGTCGGGGAGCGTGTCGGAGATGACGCTGAAGACTCCCGAGCCGGTGCCGGGCCCGGGTTTGATGCCGGGATATCCGGTGCCCGGTTTCACGACCACCGCGGTATAGTCGTACATCAAAACGCCGCGCGCGACCGCGACCGGATCGGTAGTGGTCTGAATCGCGTCGCCATTGATCACCTGCAGGAATTGGTCGATGTCGCGCGGGACTTTAGGCCAGGTCTCGGTCAGCCCGGTGTAATGCATCAGGGTGACGGTACATTTCGTGTTGTCGAGCGCATCGGTCGCGACGCCCACGTAGGGCGGCGTGACGAGCGGGTTGTTCATCAGAATTCCGGGCTGGCGCGCCAGGAACCGGTACGTGCCGTCCTCGGTGTTGGAGGGCGTTTGCGGATCGGCGGCGATCCAGCGCGAGCGATACTGCGCGCGGGCCGTGGTGGTGTTGTACTGCGCCGCGAGAATGGCTCCTCCGGTAAGGTCGCGGAAGTAGAGATGCACCAGCCCGTCGGCGCTTTCGAGCAACGAAGGCGTTTGGTCCGTAGCGGCGAATGTCAGCAACGCGGACGTGGCGCTCAAGCCGTTGGAATCCCAAAGCACCGGGCTCATCGAAGCCCCGACGGGCGCGTTCGCAGGCGTCCAATCCGCTCCGGATAGCGTGCCGTTGCCGGCCGCTCCGGCGGCCGAAGAGTTCAGAATCGTGGTCAGCCACTCTGCGCCGGGCGGGCGATCGAGATGCCAGTATCCGAGCAAGCGGGACCAGTTGGGATCGTCCGGCGCGACCGGCTGATTCATGCGCTTGAGGATCTGCGCGCGGTCGAGCGAGATGTTCCACAGGCGGAGTTCCTTCAGGCTGCCGGTAAAGCCGGTTGCGCCGCCGAGTAGATATCCGCCGGTGACGGCGGGCGGCGACGCGGGCGGCTGGCCGGCCGTACGATAGGGTTGGCCATTGATGTAGAGGGTGAGGTCCGTGCCGTTCCAAGTCCCGGCCAGGTGATACCAGAATTTGGGGTCGAGGGTCTCGCCGGCGACCGTCTTTGCCACGCCATTTGCGGTCACCGTGAAATGCGGAACGCCCGCGGAGAGAAGCAGGGAAAACGGCTGGACCTGATTCACTTTTTGGTCCGGGTTGGCGGCGATCACGAACTCGTCTCCGTCGCCGAACTCGTTCGGGTTGATCCAAAGCTCGACGCTCAGCTCCGCGGCGGCCGTCCCGCCGAATGCCGGAAGGGAAGCGGCCGTCAATTGGGGACGGTCGAAAGCCAGGGCGTTGCCGATCGCGGGGTACGCGGCGATGGGCAGTTCGTTGCCGATCTGGGCGATGCGCCCGTCTTTGCCGAGGCCGAAGTCGGCGATGGCGATCTGCTTGTTGGGGCCGGCCGCCACCGCCACCATCACGCGGGCTTCCTTCTTCAACAGGTGCATCCGGCCGTATTCATCCTGGAGGCGTTCCTGCTTGGTGTACAACAGCGCGGCGGGCGCCGATTGGTAGGCAAGCGCGGCGCCGCCCGATTTCAGAACCAGCTTGCTGTCGGGAAGGACAGTATGCGTGTCCGGGTCGATGGCGTCGGTGAGATCGAACAGGCCGATATCGGACACGGCGATGGAATAGGTGTCCAGCGTGCCCGAACTGGCGTTGAAGGCGGCAATCAACCAGCGCTCGGGGTTGGGAACTTCGGCCGGCAGCACTAGAGCCGCGAAGCGGCCTTGCGACAAATTTCCGATCATCGTCAGCTCGGTGGTGGGCTCGATGAATCGCTTGCCCTCCATGTCGGTCGATCCGAACGTGTCTTTGCGATCGGCGGGCGTATCGATCTTCCGGCTGCGGCGGTAGCGCACTTCCCAGGCATTCGTCAGCACCGCCAGCGTGGAGTCGAACACAAAGCGGTCGACCAGCAGCGTGTTGGCGCTGGACTGGCGGAAGACGCACACGTAACGCGTGTCGGACATGACAAAGAACGGCACGTCGGCCACCGGCGTGGGGTCTTTCTTGAAGTCGACCGTAATCAGATTGACACCTACGGGGCGGAGCTGCTTCGGAAACTCGAGCAGCTTGAAATCCTTCCAGGCGTCGGTTTCGGTGCGGGCGAGATCCAGATCCAGAATGGAGTACCCGATGCGATACTTGGCGGGATCGTCGTCGTCCTGCTGGGCGCTGAAGGCGAACACATTCCCCTGATGCGTAATGGTGCTCGCGTATTTATACTTCTTCTGGCTGAGCTTCAACTTTCACCGCCCTCCGCTGAGAAGCGCCGTCCCTGCCGGCCGGCGGCCAGAGCATCGTCGTTTCAACCGGGAATACGGCGGCCCCGGACACTTGCGGAAAAAATCCCGTAAATGCCCGCCCGCAGAATGCTATTGCGGCAAAAGCAAACGGCTGGATTGCCACTGGCGGGTGAATCGGAGCCCGCAATCCGCCAGTCATGCCGTTTCAAAGGCTGCAATAACGGGCAAAGAGCCTTGCGGCTCGCTGCGCCTTTTTAACCGTTGGCGCCGGCAATCCCAGCCAAGATGCACATTCACTCGGGGATTAAGATCGGAAAGACGCTGCACTGGGATTTACGGTCACAACATCGAGAGCGAGATTAACATGGCAACGCGGCGCTGTCAACAAGAATTCGATGACATTTTAACCGAAACAATAAGGAAAACGAAAAAATCACGGGCTCGGAGACGCCAGCCGGCATACGGAGTGGGACCGGAAATCGCGAAGCTTTGCCGGCCTGAGAACCTATCGGCAACCCGCCGCACGATGGGGCCGATGCGGTGTGAGAATTTCGTGACACAAGTCCGTCGGCAATGAGCGTAATTAACGCGCGTGGGATACGATTGCAGCCGGGAATAAGCCTAAATCGCCCTCTTTCGGACGGAAGTAACGGCGGGGTTGAGCCGCTTGCCGGGTCCGGTGGAAGCTCAGTCCGGAGACGCGGAACCGCCGGCCGTTGGAAACAGATCCGCAAAGACCGCCGCCTGCCACGCCTCCGAGCCTATTGAGTTGAAGTGCAGGACGGCAGGCCGGCGTCCCGAGACAGCCACGCGCCGGTCCGGTTCCAGAGAAAGATCGGAAGGATCCACTTCGGCCAGGCATTGGATCAGGGAACCCTCCGTATCGACGGCGACGCGAGTGCCGGCGCCGCAAGCCGCGTGGGGCGCGTTGCGGAGCACGACCGTGGTCCACCAGCGCTGGTCGTCTTCGGCGAGGCCGAAACGAGGTCCTTCGGCCATGACGCGCGCGACGCTCCCCGCGCGGCCGAGAATGACACCCGAGTTGACGAAGGGACGAGGCAGATCGGCCGACCATCCGCACGCCGGCCCGAGGATACGCCGGTGCTCCTGGGCGCGCTCCGGGTCGGGATGGCAGAGGCGTTCGCCGGCCAACAGCACATCGGCGTGCATGCCGGCGAATGCGCGGAGCAGTCCGGGGGCGGTGGTTCCCGGCACGAAAATCACGTCGAAGGCGTCGACGAACAGGATCACGTCGCCGGCGCGCTCCTGCGCCACCAAGGCGTCGGCGGCGGCGCGCAACACCTCGAGCTTGAGGCCAAAGCCATCGCCCCACCGGGAGTCGCCCATGCCCCGGACGGTGGCCGCCAAACCGCAGGCATCCGCCGAGTGCAGCATCCGATGCAAGCCGGCGCACCAGTGCGTGGCGACGGTAACGAGGTGCAGCGCCGTGGGCACCGTCATTCACCGGATCCGTAAACCGCAACGGCGGGCGAGAGTGGCGTAGCCTTCGCCGCGGTACTCGGAGCGGACGCGCCGATACTCCGCCCAGGCGTTAAGGGCGCGGTCTGAACTGGCGCGCCGCACGCGGCACAGGATTCTGGATTCGCCGCCCCAGCCGCGGAAGAATCGTTCCACGGTGGGAATATCGGAGCCCTCGAAATCAAAATCGCGGCCGGAGGCAATCGACTCCTCAATCATGCGCTCGAACAGGAGCATGTTCAAGCAGCTTCCGCGGCGGATTTCGTCCAGTTGGCCGCCGAGCAGGTAATAAGTGGTCCGGTGGTCGTGAACGGCGAGTGTGCCGCACAGCGGCCGGCGGGCGCGGTCGCGCAGCAGGTAGATCCTGCCGGCGCCGCGCGCCTCCACGGCGTTCCACCACTGGGCGAGTCCGTCCGGCAAGGAAAAGGATCGTGCCGCGGCGGTAATTCGCAGCAGCGGCGCGATCTCGTCCCAACGCGGATCGGCTGCGAACTCGCACGCGGACTGGACGAATTCGCGCTCCGCGCGGCAGAGTTGGCGGGCGCGCTGCGGCGAACAATGGGCACGCCAGGCCGCGCCGCGGGCGGATGGGATGACGGTGGTGCAGACCACCTCCGAATCGAAGCCGCTCCAAAGGTACGGCTGCACATCGGCCCAGCCGCAGGGCAAAACGAAATCCAAAATCTCCGCGCCGGGAAGCGATGCCAATACGCTGAGGATCGTCTCCTGGATGTGCTGGCTGACCGCGTATTGCGGACCGGCGGGCAACGCCAGCGGACTGTTGACCGGGGTCAGCGGCAACGGGCGAATCGCTGAAAACCCAAGGAATTGCGAGGCCGAAAAGCACGTCCCCGCGACGATTTCGTTCGCGGCATCCTTCAACGCCAGGACTACCGGCGTCGCATTCCAGGCGCGATGCCACCAGGCGGTTTGAAACAACGAGCCGTTGGGGACTCGTGCGACGAAGCGGTCCCAAGCGTCGTGCTCGGAGCGATCGAGGGCCTGCATGCGCCGGTCAGCCGTCCTTCGTTGCGCTGCGCGCCGATCGGTACGGGCTGCCTTCGAAGAGATCCGCACGGACGCCGCGCCGCCGGCCCGGCCGAACCACCCGCGGGGGCGGATCCGGGCAGCGCGGTTCCGGCGCGCCGCAACCATTCGGTGTCGCTTTTTTTGGCATTCGGATCTCGTATGCATTATAATTGCTCGGTTCGAGTTTTAGAAGCCGGCGGATTTGAAAAATGTTTGGACCGCGCCACTCCTCAAGCGGGCGCGGTGTTTTGGATTTTCCGTTGGGGGCGGAAGAATTTCCGCGAAAGGAGGAGACCGTTGCGTTTCCCAGACCCAAATACACCCTCGCCCGAGGGTCCCAAGTGAAGAAAATCAGCGCCGGCGTGATCGGATGCGGGAATATTTCGTTCGATCACTGCTCTCTGCTCAAACAATCCGATCTTTATGACCTGGTAGCGCTGGCGGATATCTCCCGCGACGCGCTCGAGCGGCGCGCCCGCGAGTTCGACGTGGCCCGCCGGAGTCTGCATTATCAGGATCTGCTGGCCGATCCGGACGTGGAAGCGGTGTGGATTTTGACGCCTCCGGCGAGCCACGCCGAGATCGCCATCGCGGCGCTCCGCGCGGGCAAGCACGTGTTCTGCGAGAAGCCGCTGGCGCGCACATCCGCCGAATGCCGCGCGGTCGCGGCCGCCGCGCAGCCGGGCCATACGGTATTCCTGCTCGGATATCCGCTGCGGCACTCGCGGGACGCTCTGAATCTGCGCGCGGTGATTCAGAGTGGAAAGCTCGGCCGGCCCGTTTTTTTTCGCGACGTGTGGGCTCTGTGCAAAGGTTCGCCCAGTCCCGCGATTCACGATGCCGCCGACGGCGGGGGAGTGCTGTTCGAGCATACCCACTGGCTCGATCTGGTCCGTTTCATTTTTGGCCCCGTGCGGAAGGTGTATGGCTCGACGCATCGCCTGAAACCGGGCGGGACAACCGCCGAAGATACGTTCATCGCGATCCTGGATTTTGTATCCGGCGACCAGGCCGTGTGGTCGGAATCCTGGGCCGCGCCGGGCATGGGTTGGGATCAATACGTCGGCAGGTTGGTGCGGCCCACGACGGACGTGATCGGCACGGCAGGCAGTTTGCACTTTCCCGGTCCCCGGGGCGAGCAACGGCTGACGCGATACGAAAATCGTGCCGGCGCCCTGGAGCCGGTGGAATCGTGGGACTGGGAAAACGATTGGGGCACGAGCGAGGACGCTTTTCCCACGGAGCACCGTCACTTTTACGATTGCGTGCGCGGCGGCGCCTCACCGGTCTGCACGATTTCCGATGGCATGGCGGCCATCGAGCTATCGGAAGCGATTCTCGAGTCCAGCCGGACAGGAATGCCGGTGTTTCTGGAAACAGCCGAAGGGAAATCGGCTGGCGTATGAGCGGCGGGGCGAACGGAAGGCCTCGCGCACGGGTTGAACTGGTCTGGGTCGCCGAAGAGATGCGAAACGTCGGCGGCAGCGAATATATGACGGCGCTGTTCACGTCGCTTTTGGAAGAAGCGGGTTTGCATGTGCGGCTGGTGGCGCCGGCGGGAGCGCTCCGGGCGTGGACGGGCCGCGCCGAGCGCAGCGGCGCCGAGATCATTTTCGCCAACGGTGGCGGGTGCCAGTCCACGTCGCTTTGCGAGGCGGCGCGGCGGGTCTGCCGCGAACGTCCGCCGGCGGCCGTGCAGTTCACTCCCGTCGGAAAGGCTTGCGGCCTTTGGTGCGCCGATGCGTTTCCGGGGGTTCCGGTGATCGCCTGGGAGCCGACCGGAATGAGCCCGGCCTGCAACTGGATGCCGCCCGATTTGGAGGAGATCCTGCGGCGTCTCGACGGCCTTATCGTGCTGACCGAGAGCGCGGCGGGGGAAGCGCACCGGCGATTCGGATATCAGGGCCGGCTGGCCGTGGTTCCCAATACGATTGCCGCGCCGCCCGCGGAGCTTTCTCCGCGCACCGGATCGCCTCCGGTGGTCACGTGCGTGAGCCGCCTGGCTCCCGAAAAAGGAGTGGATCTGGCGATCCATTCCTTCGCTTTATTTCAACGTTCGAATCCCGGCGCGGAGTTGCATTTGTGGGGCCACGGAGAAGACGAGGAGCGCTTGCGGGAACTGGCGGTCATGCTGCAGTTGGAGCGTAGCGTGAAATTCCGCGGGGTCTTTGAACCGTTCGACGAGATCGACCGGGTGGCCGCCGGCACCAATATCGCCATCCTATCGTCGTTTTTCGAAGGCATGCCTGTGGCCTTGATGGAGATGGCCGCGCGGGGAGTTCCGATTGTCGCCAGCCGGACCTCCGGGGCCGAGGCGGTTCTGGGAGCGAACTACCCATGGCTGAGTCCGGTCGGCGACACCGCGGCGATGGCGCGCCATCTGGAGATACTCGCTTGCTCGAATGGAGCCTGGCACGAAACCCACCGGCGGCTGCTGGCGGAGTGGCCGGCCCGGTTTTGCCCGCACAAGTCCGTGGCGCGCCTGACGGAATTCTACGCATCCGTACTCGGCCCATTGCCATGTTGACCGGCGATTTCCGCGGACGCAACGTGTTACTGCTGTCGCCGCATTCCGACGATATTGCGTACTCGTTATGCGGCCGTCTGCTCGCCGGCCGCACGCCGCCGGAAGCGTGCGCGCTGGTTACGGTCTTCTCGATCAGCCAGTTCGCGCCGTTCGCGGATCCACCGCTCGACGATATTGCCGCGATCACCACGCTTCGCGGGGAAGAAGACCAGGCGTTCGCGCGCGCGATGGGATTCGTACGAGCCGAAATGGGCCTATCCGAGGCGCCGATCCGGGATGGCCTCACGAACCTCGACGACCTTTTCACCATCGATCATTTGGCGCACCCGTATCTGGCTACCTTGACGCGGGAGATGGCAGCGGTGTTGACAGCCGCGGATTGGTCCGAGGTTTACCTTCCCCTTGGCATTGGCGGCCACGTCGATCATGGGCTTCTCAACGAGGCGGTGCGACGCGCCGGGGCGGACCGCACGCGCCTACGGTATTACGAAGATCTGCCCTACGCCGGCGAGATGGAGCAGAGCGAATACGAGCGTGAGATCGCGCGGCTGGCGGACGGGCTGCGGCCGGAATTGACTCCCGCGGGAGCGTGGGTCGAGCGCAAGCTGGCGCTGCTGGGGCTTTATCCGAGCCAGGTCCAGCACAGCGATCTGCAGTCTGTTCTGGCGCTGACGGCGCGCATCGGCGGCGAGCGCCTCTGGCAGTTTCCGGCGCGTTAGCCTCGCGCCGCGCCGGCATTGTGCGGCTCACAGTTCCAGGACATATCTTAGAAGCTCCCGCGCATGGGTTCCCCATTTCCGCTTGTACTCCTCGTCCCCGCGCAGGAAGTCATACTCGGAAACGCGCAGCCGGTAGGCGAGCTGCACGCCCGCATCGATCATCAAGCGTCCCGGAGAGCACGGCGCGAGCTCCGGCAGGTACCCGCTGTTCCAATCGCCCAGTGCGTCGTGGGTGGCCACGAACAGGTTGACGCCGGCAAGCGCCGACCGGAGATAAATCCCGCAGGCTCGGATGTGGCCGCCCAGAAACAGCGGTGGGATCGCGTCGGTAAGAAACTGTTGCGGCACGCTTGTTTCGAAGACACTGTCCGCGCCGAATCGCGCCAGGTGCAGCCGGATGAATTCCCCGGCGAGCCGGGCTGGGGGGAACGAATCCGGATGGAGCATGCGCACCTCCACTTCCCGGGCATTCGCGCGGCGCTTGGCGTAGCGCAGGTTTTGGCGGAACCCGGCGCTGCGGCCGGCGAGAAAATCCGGATAGGATTCCGGCAGCGGGATAAAAAGGCAATCGGACAAGCGCTCGATCCGGATCCGTCCGGCGTCCAGACTCTGCACCGCCGCGGCCAGGTTCGCATCGCGGCGGACGTTTGCGAAGACCATCTGTCGATACGGCCGCGCGGCGCCGGCCGCGTATTTCAGGAGTCCGGCGGCCGCCTCGACATCGCCCGGTTGCACGACCATGTCGTAAGAATCGGTCAACCGTTCGGAGGAAAATGCGATGCGCGCAGATTCGTCCAGCCACAGCGGGAGCACGCCGGCCAGCGCACCGCCGCGCCGCGCCAGGTGGATCACGGGTATTCGCGGCGCGTTCAATCCCGCAGCGCGCAGGAACCAGGTGCTGGAGGCGAAGACTGGGTGGCAGGCGGAGATTTGCAGCAGGGCATCCCACTCCGCGGCGATGCGCCGCCCGCCGGCGCCGGCGTCCCACGTTTCGTAGGTAAGGCCATGGGAGGGGCTTCGCGCCGAGCCGCCCGCCAACATCAGAGTTCACCTCCTTCGCAAGCCAGGAAATCGACCATGGATCGCTCGCCGTTGGCCCAGCGCCGCTTGTACCCGCTATCGCCTCCGAGAAAATCGTACTCCCGCGCGCCGCTCTGAATGGCCCACTGGATCACGCGCGCCGTGATCACGGTGCCGGGGTGACAGGCGTGGAGCGACGGATCCCATCCGCCCTGCATGCACCAGACCTTACGCGCGAACAGGAAATCGTAGCGGACCGCGGCCACCTCGCCGGCGACCTCCAGCACCGCCAGGCACAGGCAGCCGGCTTGCAGCAAATCGGCCGCGAACGCGCGATGAAACCGCAGGTAACGGTCCGAGCGGAAGCTGGCGCCGGCCTCGCCCCACCTCAGGCGGTTCAACCGCATCAGATGCGCGAATGCGTCTTCCAGGGCGATGCCATTTCCGGCAAGCAGAAAACGAACCTCGCCCAACCTTGCCAGGCGGTTCTGGCCGCTGCGCAACTGGTCGCGAAAGTTCCTGCTCTTCGATGCGGCGAGCTGCTCCCAAGTGCCGGGCAGCGTCAGAAACGGCGCCACGTCGCGATTGCGCTCGGCCACGCGAAATCCAGCCTGTTGGAACGCGCCGTGGAACATCGCGAGGTTGCGGGATGTTTGTGGCACGCGTTCAAACAGGACCTGCTCCCAATCGCCCCGGAGTTCCTGGTTCAAATAGCGGCACAGAGCGGGCGTCACTTCATACTCGTCTCCCGCGGAGACGATGAAATCCAGGTACTCGGCCAGCGTGTCCGAGGTTTGTCCAATCAACAGGAGACGCCGGGAACGATTGCCGTTGGTCTCGATCATCAACGGTGCGATTCCCCGGATCCGGCCGCCGTCGCGCGCCACCAGGACGCGCAGCTCGCATCCGGCGCCATACACGCGCCACCAGTTAGACAGCCACTCCCAGGAGAGGAAGACGCTGGGAAAGGCGGCCCCGTGGAGCAACGCGTTCCAGCCGGGCTCCAGCGCGTTCCACTGGTCCACCGAGCTGAGACACTCGATTCGCATCATGGCAATGATCCGGCTCGATCCAATCCCCAGGATCTGGATTGCCGCGCGTGCGCCAGTCGCAGGGCCGCGATATGCTCGCGCACGCTGGCGTGGTTGTCGAAGAATGTCCGGGCCCGCTCGCGTACGGCGGAACGGTCGATCGCCTCGAGCGCGCCCGCGTTCACGGCGCCGGCCATCGCGGCCGCCGTGCCGGCCATGACTGCGGGAATCTCCGCGGCCTCGAGATATTCGAAGACGCTGATGCGCCGCCCGTACGCGGAGCGCGGCGCCGCCAGCAGCGGAACCCCCGAGAGCATACACTCGATGGGGCTCATCCCGATGGCTTCCGGTTCCGGCGAACAGTAGAAGGCGGCATCGCAACCGGCGATCAGGGCGATCTTCTCCGCGCCGGACCGCACCCCCACGCATTGCACGAACCGCGGGAGCGGCTTGCCGTAGCCGGCTTCGACCGCACATCGATCCGCCGTTACAAACAGCGCTTGGATGCCGCGAATCGCGGCGCAAGTTTCGATGGCCCAGTCCAGGCCCTTTTCGAGCCGGTGCATGAAGAGGTAGTTATGGGTTCTCCGCGCGGGGAGCGGACCGCCGTACGTCTCCGCGCGCGGTACGAAAGGCTTGACCCGGTAATGGTCGAAGCCCCGGCTGAGTTCCCACGTCAGCCGGCTTTCGCAGAGGAAGGAAGCGCCGCGCATGGCGGGAGTCAGCGTAAGGGGCAGGTGCGTCATGGACTGCACATAAGCGACTTGCCGTTTCCGGAGCGCCTCGAGATGCGGAGCGATCTCGCACGCTTCCCAGGCGACATACGACCAGGCGATGTCCGGACGCGTAAGCGCGACGGCCTCCATCAGGTCCGCCGGAGCCGCGGGGCCGCGTTGTTCGTAGAATGGCGCCGCAATCCGGCACTCCTTGGCATACGCGGCCACATCGACTCCGGCGGCTCGCAGTCCGGCCAGTAACTCGGCCGAGACCAGGTGCGAGGCCGGAGGCGCAGGGCCGCCGATCACGCGATCCGGCAAATAAAACAGAATGCGCAGACGTGGGGCGCCGCGGCCGCCGGTCCTCATGCCGGTTTGAGCTCCGCTCCATCCACCGCCGCGATCCACCGCCCGGGCTCGCAGAACACGGGGGAGACGTGATGCATGCCGTGGCTGTTCCAGCCCGGCCCGGCAGCCGGGTCCAGCGGACTGTGGGGCCAGGCTTGTTCGGAATAGCCGTCAGGGGAAAGACAAGCGATCTCGAAAGCGCGAACCGCCATTCCATAGTCCGGAAAACAGTCCTGGGCATAGCGGATCGCGCGCTGCCCAAGCGTGACGAACCTTCCCGCGGGTCGCGCGGATCGTGGGTCGCGCGTAACCAGCGGACTGCGAACATGCTCGGTCCAGGTTCCTTCCAACGCGCCGGAGTGAAACAGGCGCAGCGAATCGTGATCGTCCGGCGCATCGCAGGTGAACAGCCACCAGCGTTCGTTCCACCACAGAACGCTGGGGTCGGCGTGACGCCCCTCGACGGCATCCGCGACGTGGACCCACCGCCACGGAAACTGGCTGGCCCGATAGATCCGCACGTAACCGGCGTCGAGCGTCTCGGGAATCATGTACCAGGCGCCGCCGGCCTCGAATACGTAAGGGTACGAAAGATGGAAAGGCTCGGACAAAACGATGCCCTGGTAGTGCCATTGGTCCGGCCCGCAACCAGCAGCCAATCCGATTTCGCCTTTGCCGCATTCGTCGTTCTTGACTTCGAAGAACAGCAACCAATTCTCCGCATCGCGGACCAGGAACGGATCGGCGACAAACCCGGCTCGTCTGTCCGTGATATCGTCGCGAGTAAGAATCGGATTCCGAACGCCCGGAGCCGGACTTAGGCGCAGCGGAGAACTGCCCGCGTAGAGCCCGATGGACCAGATCCGCCGGACGCCTTCGGGGACGCTAGCCGGAACGGACTTCCGCGCACTCATTGTATTGACATTGTAGGGGCCCGCGGCTAAACTTGACAAGTCAACGGCTATTCTAGCTTAGGCACAGGGGGTTACTGGGACAATGAACCCGCCGCTGGAAGTAACAGCCCGTTACCCACGCGCAATCTATGTGGAGCTAACGGACCGCTGCAACCTGACTTGCCCCATGTGCCGCTGCGCCACCGTGGCCGGCGATAAACTGGAGCTGGAGACCTTCCGCGACATCGCTGCGACCTTATTTCCACACGCGGCTTTCGTCGATCTGCGGGGATGGGGCGAGAGCACGATCCTACCGGACTTCGATCTATATCTCGATGTTACGCTGCACTTCGACGTGAAAGTCAAATTAATCACGAATGGGACGGTGAATCGCCCCGACTTATGGCGCCGCCTGGGGACGGCCGGTGTGACCACGGGTATCTCGTTCGATGCGGCCGAGGCCGGCGCGTTCGCCCAGATTCGCGGCGGCGCCAAGCTCAGCCGCGTCGTCGAAACCGCCCGGCAACTCGTCGCGGCGTGCCGCGAGGGCGGCCACGACCCGGCGGAGAAGGTTTACTTCTGCGTCACCGCCAGCCGCTGGAACATCGCCCAACTGAAGGGCATCGTCGACATCGGCCTCTCGCTTGGTGTGACGCGATTCAAAATCGATCCGCTTTCCGCTCCCGAGGGCGACCCGGGACTGCTGGAAACAGTACCTGCCGAAGTGCGCCAGGCGGCGGAAGAGTTGTCCCAGATCTCCGCCAGGACCGGATGCCGGATCGAGTACTCGTCGTCGCTGCTGCCCGAACTCACGAATGAAATGGCGGTGCGAAAAGTCTGCATTCACCCGTGGGACTACTGTTACATTAATTCGCGCGGGCGGATTGGTTTCTGCGATCATCTGAACGGCAAAGAAGAGTTCACCTGGGGAGAGTGGGGCCGCCAGCCATTTCTCACTTTCTGGAACGGACCCCGGATGACGGAGCTTCGCTCACAGCATCTGCGACGCCTGAAGGGCGAACCGATCGCGGCCTGCGCGGACTGTAACTGGTGTTATGACCGGCGCTACATGGACCTGGAAGACTGGGTAGCTCCGGAATGGGACCGGTACCGCGTTACGGCCTAGATGCCTCCACTATGAGGGGAATGATATGATCGCCGTGGTCACATTCTCCGTGGACCGGCCCGTCGAGTTGGCGCGCTGCATTGAAAGTGTCTTGCGGCAGCAGGACGCTCCGCCGGTCCGGCACCTGATCTTCTCGGAGAACGCCGCCGCGTTGCGCGTTCACCCGGCGCTCGATCCGTACCGGCAAGCGGTCGAGTGGGTGCCGCTGCCCGCCGAGCCGCGCATCGGACACGCTTCGCCGCGTATGGCGAGGCGCAGACAAGCGGCCCTGCTGCGCGTCGAGGACGAAATGATTTGCTTCCTCGACGACGACAATTGGTATGTGCCCGGCCACCTGGCAAGCCTCTGCGGACTCCTGCTGCAGCGGAATCTGCCGGCCGCGCATTCCTGGAGAAGGTTGGTCTATCGCGACGGCACGCCGTTCGAAGGCGACTATTTCCCCTGGCATCCCGATCCGGAAATCGCCGCGCAGTTGCATGCCTGGTGCCTGGCCCACGGCGTTCTGGAGGCCGGTTCGCCGGTCATGAAGGACGGACCGCGGGACAGCCGGGACTGGCGCAACGTCGCGACCGTGGACATGAACGAGTGGCTGTTCCGCACGGCGGCGATCCGCGCGATCGGTTTCGAAATCGAGTTCTCGGCCGACGAGTTGGCCAACCAGGTGGGTGAAGACGACAAGCTGCTCCGGCGCATTGAAGCCGCCGGTTGGCCGATCGTATCCAGCGATCGTGCTACCGTGATTTACCAACTCGGGGGCGTGTCGAACCCCGCCAGCGCGCCCCGCCGATGAGTGCAATCACCGGCTATCTTTCGTTTTCGGGCGGCGTGCGGCTGGACGAACTTCGACAGTGGTGCTCCGCCGCCGCGCAGGCGATGTCGGTGCGCGCCCGCGGCCCCATAGCGGTGTGGGCCGATCCAAGCGCCGGGATCGCGATGGGATGCAAGGCGTCCGGCGATGCGCCCGCCGGGGGTTGCCTGGTTTCGGACCGTCATGTATTGGTCTTCGACGGGGAGGCGTTCGACGCCCTGGAGCCTGCGCCGCCTCCCGGCGCCTCGGGCGCGGACCGCTTTCTGGCCACCGTTGAGCGGTGGGGGATCGACGCCGCTTTACCGCGCCTGGCCGGCGGATTCGCCTTCGCGCTTTGGGACCGGCGGGAGCGGACACTCTACGCCGGGTGCGACCGGTTTAGCGAGCGCTCCCTGTACTGCTCCACGCGGCCGCACTCGTTTGTCTTCGGCTCGATGCTGGGCGCGTTGCGCCGCTATCCCGGATGGCAGGGCGAGATCGATCGCAACGCACTGGCCCTTTTGCTGCGGCACACCTATATTCCGTATCCGCACGCCATCTATCGCGGCGTTCGCAAGCTCGGCCCGGCGACCTTGCTGGCGCTCAACGGAGACGGTCCCCAACCGCGTGAGGACGTTTACTGGACCCTCTCGCAACCGGCCGACGATGGATTTCGCGGCACGCGCGCCGAAGCGGTGGAGGAACTCGATCGGCGCATCAGAATTGCGGTGCGGCGGCGCGCGGCCGGCGAACCTGCGGCCGGCGTTTATCTGTCGGGCGGGATCGATTCTTCGACGATCGCGGCCGTGGCACAAAGCGAATCGGCGGGCGCGATTGCGACGTTCACCGCGGGCTTCGAGGAGGCGAGCTATGACGAGGCGCCGCACGCGCGCGCGGTTGCCGCGCACTTAGGCACGGCGCACACCGAGATCTACGTGACGGCCGCGCAAGTCGCCGATCTGCTCCCACGGTTGCCGGACATCTACGACGAACCGTTCGCGGACTCCTCCCAGGTTCCCAGCGCGATCGTCGCACGCGCGGCGCGCCAAAGTGTGGACACGGTCTTATGCGGAGACGGCGGCGACGAGTTGTTCTCGGATCAGCGCCAGCACCGGCCCGTCTGGGATCTGGGAACGCGCGCCGCGCAAGCGCCAATGCTGTTGCGCCGCGCCGCAGCGTTTCTTCTGCGTTGCCTCGAGCGTGCGGGCCCGCCGGTATTTGGCCGCCGCTCTTCGGCCTGGTTGCAGCGCCGCGGCATCGAGGGCCCCTTCGGCCAGCAAATAGAGACGCTGGCGGCGTTGCTGCCGATGCGCGCGCCGGAGAGTTGGTATGCGTGGCTCGCTTCGGAATGGCACGACTCCGAAATGCCGGTCCTCTCAACCGGGTTGGCGGCCCACTTGTTTCGGCCATCCCCCTGCCAGTGCGCTTCCGATTATCTCGAGGCCATTCGCCAATTCGAAGCCTTGTATCAACTGCCGGGCGATTTTCTGGTGAAGGTCGATCGCGCCACGGCCTCTGCCGGCCTGCGTTCGCGGATGCCCTATCTCGATCCGGCGGTGTTCCCTTTTGTCTGGCATCTGCCCGGCGCGGTCAAATACGGCCCCTGCGCCGCCAACAAGGCGCTGCTGCGCGAGGTTCTCTACCGGCATGTCCCGCGCCCCTTGGTGGACCGGCCGAAACAAGGTTTTTCGATTCCGCTCGGCCGGCTTTTCAAGACCCGTTTGCGGGACTGGGCGGAGAGCTTGTTGGACGAGCGCCGGCTGCGCACGGAGGGATTTTTTGACTGGCGCCTCATTCGCCGCGCGTGGTGCGAGCATCTTGCGGATCAGGCCGACCGCGAGGATTCCCTCTGGGTCGTGCTGATGTTCCAGGCGTGGCTTGCAAAGAGCCGGGAGCCGTGAGACGCCGGCGGCGGCCTGTTCCGCCTTGCGCGACCGCAGCGCGGCGAGTGCGCGCCGAATCAGCAGAATCCTGACGGGGACGGCGAACAAATAACCCGCCGGCCACCGCGCGATCTGCCGTTGCGCGTGCGGGCTTGCGTGCACGGCAGCTTGTAGCGCAGGCCGGCCAGGCGGAGAATGAGTTGAAGAATTCACCGGCGAAAGCGGGTCTCCTGCTTGAAGGCCTCGAGCGCGTTGTACACGATCGGGCAGTAGCAGGCTCGGTCGACGAACTGCCACATGCGGCTGGCGATGGAGCCGTTGCCGCGCACCAGGTGCGGGAAGCGCTGGCAGATATCGGGGCGCGCGCCATAGACCGTGCAGGCATTGCCTGCGAGGAACACGCAGCCCGCCTCGTCGGTGCGGCGCAGGATGACGCCTTCGTCTTCGCTTTCGATGGTGTACCGCGCGAGGAACTCGGCCGGGGCGATGCGGAAGTCGCGCGCCAGGCGCTCGACGTCGCGCTCCGATACTTTCACCGTGGCGACCCGGCAGCAGTTGGCGCATTGCGTGCAATCGATCTGATCCTGGATGCCCTCGGCGATGCGGCGCAGAATGCGGTCGGAGTGATCGTGCGTTTTCAAGTGGCGGCGGAAGCGCTCGTTTTCCGGCCGCTTCTTTTCGCCGAGAAGACGGATCTGCACCAGGTCCGTGATCATGACCACTGGATGCGGCGCGCCGCCAGGTCCCGCTCGAGTTGTTCGCGGGATTCGAACTGCACGGCGTCGATGCCGTGCCGGCGGGCGCCTTCCACATACGCCGGAATGTCGTCTGTATAAAAGCACTCCTCCGCGCGGCACCCGGCGCGCGCGATGGCTTCCAGGTAGATGGCCGGGGCGGGCTTCATGGCTTTGACTTCGTAGGAGAGCACGAAATCGTCGAAGTGGCGCAGCAGCGGATAGCTCTCGCGCACCATCGCGAAGTGGAGGGCGTTGGTATTCGAGAGCACCAGCATGCGATAGCGCGCGCGCAAACCTTCCAGGATGCTTTCGGGGACCAGCGTGGCCGGCAGGAAGATGCTGCTCCAGATCTCGCAGAACTGGTCGTAGGTGACGCGCAGGTCCAGAATGCGGCTGAGCTGTTCGACGAAATCGCGCGGCGCCACCAGGCCGGTTTCGAAGCGGTGCACCAGATCGGTGGCCCCGATGCGTTTGGGAATTTCCGCGGCGGGATACCGGCAGAGCTTTTCCATGGCGCGGTAGCCGCGGGAGAAATCGAACGGGATCAGGACCTTGCCGAGGTCAAAAATGACGGTTTTGATCACTCCTTCCACGATACCGTGACCGGTGAACCGGCGGCGCGCCGCGAACCGAAGTTCGCCCGCGGCACGCTCCCGCGGGCGCCGGTCAATCCTCGCGCATGGCCAGCTCCAGGCACTCTTCCAGAGTGTCCAGGGCGAAGTCGCACTGGTCGCGGGAAATGATCAGCGGAGGGCTGAAGCGCAACGTATTATCGCCGGCTCCCAGGATGAGCAGGCCGCGCTCGAAGGCTAAGTCGACGACCCGGTCGCGCAGCTCCGGCGCTTTGGTTTTGGATTGCTGGTCGCGCACCAGCTCGACGCCCAGCATCAGGCCGAGGCCGCGCACGTCGCCTACCACGCGGAAGCGCGCCGGCCAATCCCGCATGCGCGACATGAGGTGTGCGCCCATGCGCGCGGCGTTGTCGATCAATTCCTGTTCGAGCAGCTCGATGGTAACCAGCGCGGCGGCGCATGCCACGGGATTGCCGCCGAACGTAGAAGCGTGCGCGCCGGGAGGCCAGCTCATCAGGTCGGCGCGCGCCACGGTGGCGCCCAAAGGCAGGCCGCTGGCGATGCCCTTGGCGACCGCCATGATATCGGGCGCGGCGTGGAGATGCTCGGAGGCCCACATCTTGCCGGTGCGGCCCATACCGGATTGCACCTCGTCGCAGATGAGCAGAATCCCGTATTTCGCGGTGATGCGCGCCAGCTCATCGAAGAACTTCGCGGGCGGCACGATGTAGCCGCCTTCACCCTGCACGGGTTCGATCACGATGGCCGCCACTTCATCGGCGGGCGCGATGGTCTTCAGTAAAGTGTCTTCAATGTACCGGGCGCACTCGACGGCGCAGTTGGCCGGCGTCTGGCCGAAGGGGCAGCGATAGCAGTTCGGATAAGGCGCGTGAATCGCGCCCGGCACCAGTGGTCCGAAGCCGCGGCGCTGCACGGCCTTGCGCGCGGTGAGGGAAAGCGCGCCCATGGTGCGGCCGTGGAAGGATCCCAGAAAGGCGATGAACTTGTCGCGGCCGGTCGAATAGCGCGCCAGCTTCATGGCGCCTTCGATGGCTTCGGCGCCGGAATTGCCGAAGGATACGCGGCGCTCCCCTCCACCGGGCGCCAGCTCGGCGAGCTTCTGTGCGAGAGCGGCCAGGGACTCGTAATAGAAATCCGTCCCCGACATGTGGATCAACTTGCCGGCCTGTTCGCGGATGGCGGCCACCACGCGCGGATGGCAATGGCCGGTGGCGACCACCGCGATACCCGCGTTGAAATCGAGGAAGCGGTTGCCGTCCACATCCTGAACGATGGCGCCCTGTCCGTGGCTGGCGACCAGCGGATAGCCGCGGGTGTAGGACG
>Ga0335078_10003063_pt1 | contig 24992 bp, 20 predicted proteins | sample Lox_Sample_32_FD_206711 | JGI IMG/M metagenome (GOLD analysis project Ga0335078, IMG submission 206711) | Soil microbial communities from Loxahatchee National Wildlife Refuge, Florida, United States - Lox_Sample_3.2 | ecosystem: Environmental > Terrestrial > Soil > Wetlands | place: USA... | reverse complement strand
GCCAGCACGCGAAAAATCCATAGTAAATTGGGCGCAATACCCCGCATGATCAAAACGACTCGATGCTCTGCTGCCTTCATGCTCCGGAGTTCAGTACGCCCCTAGGTGATTTCCGGCATGAACCGAATCCGGAGCGCCGACGCGGAAATCGCTTACGAAGTTCTGGGTGACGGCCCCGCCGTAGTTTTGCTTCATGCTTTTCCCGCGAACCATGCGATGTGGCTTCCGGCGGCGCAGGCCCTGATAACCAAATATCGCGTCATCCTTCCCGACCTGCGTGGTCACGGCGACTCCGGTGTGGGCGAAGGCCCGGCGACTATGGAAAAGCATGCCGCGGACCTGATTCGCGTGCTGAGTGACGCCGGCGTGGATCGCGCAATCTTCGTCGGAATTTCCATCGGCGGATACATCCTGTTTGAGTTTTGGCGGCGCCACCGCGAGCGCATCAGAGCTTTGGTTCTGTGCGACACGAAGGCGCAAGCCGATACCGCGGAAGCCCGAGGCGGTCGCTTGCAGGCGGCGGCAGATGTGATTGCGCGCGGAGTCGAACCCTTTCTGGAGAGCAATATCCCGCGCTTGATCGGCAAAACCACACGCGAAACCCGACCCGATCTCGTGGATGCGGCCCTGCGCATGATGCGAAAAATGTCTCCTGAAGATATTGCGCTGGTGCAACGAGGCATGGCCGAACGCCCCGATTCCACGCCCACCCTGAAGACGATCAACGTGCCAACGCTGCTGGTCACCGGCGATGAGGATGTTCTGACTGGCACGCCCGAAGCCGAGTTCATGCGGCAGAATATTTCCGGCAGTGAATTGAAAGTGATTCCGAAAGCCGGTCATTACTCGCCCTGGGAACAGCCTGAGTTGGTAGGGAGCTTGCTGCGCGGGTTTGCGGACCGGGTCCGCGAGTGAGCTTTGCTACAATTCTCTGGCCATGATTGACACGTTTCTGGTCGCCGAGAAAACTGTGGTCAACGCCAAGGGTGATGGGCCGGCTGTTGAAATTGGCGGCACGGGGACGCGCATTTTCCTGGCTACCCTCAGCATCACGAACATCGTCGAACAAGAATCGCTGGATGTCAGCATTGTCGGCTCGCCGGATGGCGCAACCTGGGGCGCAAAACCACTGCTGGCGTTTCCGCAGAAGTTTTATCGGGGACAGCACCCACTCCTGCTCGATCTCACGGGAAGCAAGGACGTCAAATTCTTGCGCGCTCATTGGGAAGCGCATCGCTGGGGCCGTGGCAGCGAGACCCCAATGTTCGAATTCTCCCTCGCGATCAAGGAAGTCCCACCGGAAATCCTGAAAGAAGCCGCAGAAGAGGTCAGAGCGCTGGCCTAAACGATCTGAGACTGGCCATGAATTCCTCCGCCACAGTAGTGGTTCGTCCCGCCCGCAATTTGCGGGGATCGACCCGCTTGCCCGGCGATAAATCAATTTCCCATCGCTATGCCATGTTGGGAGCGATCGCGGATGGAACCACGCGGCTGGAGAATTTCTCCACCGGAGCGGATTGCGCGAGCACGCTGGGTTGCTTGGGGTTGCTGGGCGTTGACTGGAACAACGATCGCGGAAGCATCGAAATTAAAGGTTCTGGCACGAGATTGCACATTCCAGAAGCGCCGCTCGATTGCGGCAACTCAGGCTCAACCATGCGCATGTTGAGCGGAATCCTGGCCGGGCAGGAATTCGCCAGCGAGCTAAGAGGCGACGAGTCGCTTTCGCGCCGGCCGATGGCGCGGATCATCGCACCCCTGAGATTGATGGGCGCCGAGATTTCCGCCGCAGCCGGAGATCGCCCTCCGCTCCACATTACAGGCAAGCCACTCAACGGGATTGCCTATTCCATGCCAGTGGCCAGCGCGCAGGTGAAAACGGCGTTGCTTTTCGCGGGATTGCTGGCAAAAGGTGAAACTTCGGTCAGTGAACCGGTCCGCACGCGCGATCACGGGGAACTCGCATTGCGCGCCTTTGGAGCGGGATTGACAACGCAAGGCAATACAACCCGCATTCGAGGAGGCCAGAAGTTGCACGCCATCGAGGCGACGGTTCCCGGCGATCTTTCCAGCGCGGCCTTTTTTCTCTGCGCGGCGGGGCTTTTCCCCGGCTCGCAGCTCGTGGTCCGTGATCTGCTGTTGAATCCGACCCGCGCGCGATTGCTTGAAATTTTGCTTTTAATGGGAGTGGGAATCTCTGTCACTCAAATGGAAGAGCAGCACGGAGAGCTGCGCGGCACAATCCAGGTCGAAGGCCGCCAATTGGGGCACGCATTGATCGCCGGAGCGGACACGGCGGCCCTGATTGACGAAATACCGGTGCTGGCCGCGATAGCTCCGTACACGCAGGAGGGAATTGAAGTTCGTGACGCGCAGGAATTACGAGTAAAAGAATCGGACCGGATTTCTGCCATCGCGGCAAATCTGCGGGCTATGGGAGCGGTGGTCGAAGAGCGTCAGGACGGATTGAAGATTCCCGGCGCCCAGCAGCTGCACGGCGCTGAGATTGACTCGTTTGGGGACCATCGCATCGCGATGGCATTCGCTGTAGCGGCGTTGCGCGCTGAAGGGGAAACGCGCCTTCGCCAGGCGGATGCCGCGCGTATTTCTTTCCCGGCGTTTTTCGAGATGCTGGAAGGCCTGTTGGAACGCTGACGTCTTTTTCAGTTGAGATGTTCCACCCGGCCTCTGTATTTCAGCAAGCCGTTCTTTTCATTTACGCGCTCAACGTCAGGATTGGTGTAGACGTGAGTCTGGGACACATCCTGGCGTTTCATCAACTGCGCCGCACCGTAGCTATTCTGAAAACGAGCCGCGCCGAAATCGAATCCCGTGGCCTGCGTCGAGGTCTCCTCGGCGGGAAAAGTTACCACTCCAGACCATCCGGGCTGAGCGTACACATCCGCAGCTCCCAGCGGTTGATTGCTGGTCTCCATTCCCGGTGCAACCGGCGCAAGAGAGAGCACCGGAGGCGCCGCGTTTATTGAAGGCGTCGCTAGCGGCGCGACTCCAATCGCAGGCGCCACCGTGACATCCGAATATAACGGCGTGCTGATGGATTCAAGGGAAACGAAGGGCGTATTTGATACGGGCACAAACGGCTCCGAATAAGTTCCCGGTGGCGTCCATTCAGCATGGCCGTGGCCGAAACCGGCTTGCGCACTGGCCAATCCGCATAAGAGAAGAACTGAAGAAAGAAGAAGCGAAGAAAGAACGATGAACAAACGCATGGAACCCTCCACAGACTGATGGCGCATTCGGAAAGGGCAAAGCGGCGGTGGGGGTCCGCTGCTCCCGTCATAATACACCTGAAACCCGCACTGGGCAAGGGTTTTCAGCTTCCCACGTAGCGTGCGTAAAGGCTTCGCGCCAGCCCGGCATCGGTGGTGCCCTTGATAATCGCCCGTCCGTCCGGGAAAAGAGTCATCTCATAGGGCTCTTTCCAGAATTTGAGGACGAAGTCGTTGTGCCGCACAACGCCATGATTTTGCAGGCGATTGGTCATCTCCAAAAAGTCGATGGGCCGCTGGCGCTCGTGAATCTGCACCGAGTTGCGTCCGCACAATGTAACGTGCGCGCGGCCTTCGCCTGCGAGATGCACGAATTCTCGCTCGCCACACACGCGGCAGCCGGGGCGAGGGTTGGACGCGGCCACCTCGTGCCACTGATTTTTCCAGACATCAACCGCGAGCAGGGTGCGGCGAAGCTGATCCTGAGCACCGACTAACAGCTTCAGGGCCTCCGCGCAGGCGACGGAAGCAATCAAACCAACCGCTGTATTCAGGATTCCCGCCGTCTCGCAGGTCTCGAATGTGCCCCGCGGCAGCTCGGGGAAAACGCACGCCAAGCAGGCGGTTTGTTGCGGCAGGATGTTCAACGTCGCTCCGTAACTGCCAACCGCGGCAGCGTAAATCCAGGGCAGGGAGGTCTTGACGGCAAAATCATTGATCAGGTAACGCGTCTCAAAATTATCGGTGCCGTCCAGGATCAATTGCACACCATCTAGGAGAATCGCAACATTGGTCGGGCTCAGGTCAGCAACTTGCGGTTCGACCACAATGTCAGAATTGAAAGCCGCAATCCTGCGCGCGGCTGCGATCGCCTTGGGCAAGGATTCGGCTGCGTCAGCCTCGTCAAACAACGACTGGCGTTGCAGGTTGCTGAGCTCCACATAGTCGCGATCGATGATGCGGATCGTCCCAACACCCGAGCGCCCCAGCAAAGAGGCCATAGCCGAGCCTGTGGCGCCGCATCCCACGACCGCAACGCGAGCCTGGCGCAGTTTCCGCTGGCCGTCGGCGCCCATTCCTGGGAAGAGAATTTGCCGCGAATATCTTTCTTCCGCTGCCAAAGAGGTGCCTCGTTGAGCGAACAAACTATTATTATAGGTGCCGCGCGGTTTCCCGGCTGAATACAACATTGCTGACGACGCACTCATCGAACCAGTTACACATCGATCCTTGCTTCGGGGAGTTGGTTTGCCTTTGAGGGCGGCGTGGGCCACAACATTGACTGGAATGGCGCTCGCTGCCGCTTTGATGGCGCGCGCTTTTGCCTGTCCCGCTTTCGATCAACCGCCAGCCAGCACAGCCAACCAAGGCGGCCAATTGCCGCCGGGACAGGCGGAACCCTCCCCACCTAGCCCCGAAGCGGCCTATCAAGGCTTAACCGTAACCAGTATCAATTTTCCGGGGCTCTCCGGCTCCGATCCGGAGCGCATGCGCCAAGTCATTCCGCAAAAGATCGCTACGCCTCTTGATCGGGACCTGATTCGGCAGAGCATTCGGATTCTCTACGCGACCGGCCGGTTTGCTGACATTCGCGTGGAAGCAGAAAAGACTTCCCGGCAGGAAGTCGCGCTCACCTTTATTACCCAACCGAACTATTTTGTTGGCGTAGTCAGCGTCGAAGGCGCGCCCACGCCACCCGCAGCCAATCAGGTTGCCAACGCTTCAAGACTGCAGCTGGGAGAGTTGTTTACCAAGGAGAAACTCGACGCTGGCCTGGACAGCATCAAACGGCTGCTGGTGGAAAATGGATACTACAAGTATAAGATCACCGCGCGAGAGGTGAAGCACGAAGAAACGCAGCAGATCGATATCGCATTTCATATTTCCTCGGGCCCGGTCGCACAAGTGGGAGAGGTGAACGTTACCGGAGACTCAGGTCTTTCTCAGGGACAAGTTCAGGACATTGCCAAGCTACATCCCTTAGACACGGTTTCGGTGCAGCGCATCAGCCGGGCCCTCGATCGCTTGCGGAATCGCTACCAGAAACGGAACCGCCTGCTCGCCCAAATTACGATTGCCAGCAAGGTTTATCGGGCCGAAACCAACAAAGTCGACTATACCTTCGCGATCACGCCGGGGCCCAAAGTTGACCTGACGACGGAAGGCTTTCGGATCAGCCGCGGCGTGTTAAAGAAAAGCGTTCCCATCTATGAAGAAGGCGCCCTGGATGATGATCTGCTGAACGAGGGCCGGCGCAACCTAATCAATTATCTGCAAGGCCGCGGTTATTTCGAAGCCAAGGTAACCCTTAACAAGAAACCCAGTTCCTCCGGAGACGAGCTGCGCATTTTGTATGACATTGACGCCGGCGCGCGCCACAAGCTGGTGAAAGTTGGGATCGTCGGCAACAAATACTTTCCCACGGAGACTCTTGTGGGGCAGCTGCGGCTCCAGCCTGCCGGCCGCTTCTTAAGCCGTGGCCGCTACAGTCAAGCCATTCTCAACGATGACATTCGAGGTCTGGAGGCCCAGTATCGTAACAACGGCTTCGAGCAAGTGAAAGTAACCAGCATGGTTGAGGACAGCTACGAGGGGCGCGTCAATCAGATTGCGGTCACGCTAAAAATAGATGAGGGTCCGCAGACGCTGGTGTCGGCGCTGCGCATTACGGGAAATCAGACACTACCCGAGAGCGAGTTTCCGGCGATCAACGAAGTACCGGGTCAGCCTTATTCGGAATCCAACATTGCCGCCGATCGCGACATCATTCTCAACTACTATCTGAACAGCGGATTTCCCGATGCCAGCTTAGAGGCGGCTGCGCACCCGGCCGCGGATTCAGCAAACCACATGGATGTGACTTACACCATTCATGAGGGCGAGCGGATTTTTGTGAGCCAGGTTATTTTGGCAGGATTAGATCACACCCGGCGGTTCGTGGTTCAGCGCGAAATCGAACTGGCACCGGGAGACCCCTTGAGCCAGAAGGCCATGCTGGATACGCAGCGAAACCTCTACGGTCTGCTCATCTTCAGTCAGGTAAATACTGCCGTGCAAAACCCCAACGGACAAGATCAGCAAAAGAACGTTCTTGTAGAAGTGCAGGAGGCCAAACGTTACACGTTTAATTACGGCTTTGGATTCGAGTTTCAAACTGGCCAGCCCGCCATAGGAACGAACCAACCGCTAGGAGAAACCGGGGTAAGTCCGCGTGTCTCATTCGGCGTTACCCGCCTGAACCTCCGCGGCCGCAACAACACGGTGACATTCAAGGGCAATGTGGGACGCCTGCAACAGCGCGGCCTGCTCAGTTACGAAGCCCCCCGTCTCCTCAACAGCCGAAATTGGCGCCTGACTTTAACGAGCTTCTATGACAACACCCTGGACGTCACGACTTTCACTTCACAACGCCTGGAAGGCACCGCGCAAGTCGAACAGGTCATCAGCCGCCGCGTGCCCGATGGCACTCCGACCACCATCATGGATTATCGCTTTACCTACCGGCGAGTGAAGGCCACCGATCTGGAGATCAGCTCGGACCAAATCCCGTTACTTTCCCAGCCGACCCGCGTGGGTATACCAAATTTCACCTTCGTGAGAAACCGGCGCGACAACGACCTGGACAGCACCAAGGGAAGTTACAACACGATTGATGGTGGAGTCGCTGACAGCCATTTCGCGTCGGAAACGGACTTTGGCCGCTTGCTCATACAAAATACCACCTATTACTCGTTTGGAAAGGACCGGCGCGGCGGGAATCGATTCGTGTTTGCGCGTTCCACGCGCATCGGAGTTGAGACTCCCTTCGGAAATACCTTTATGCCAGCTCCCGGGCAGGCGTGTTCCACCACCGCAGAAATCGCTTGCCTTCCCTTGGCCGAACGATTTTTTAGTGGTGGGGGCAACTCCCATCGCGGATTCGGGTTAAATCAGGCAGGCCCTCGCGACCCAAACACCGGCTTTCCTTTAGGAGGCACCGCGTTGTTTCTCAACAACTTGGAATTGCGCATGCCTCCGCCGACTTTGCCCTATGTGCAACAGAACTTGAGTTTTACCATTTTTCATGACGCAGGCAACGTCTTCACCTATGCCCACGATATGTTCCATAACCTGGATCACTGGAAGCAGCGCGATCCACAGCTCTGCCTCAAGGCGCAGACCGCGGCCCAGTGCAACTACAACTACATTTCTCACGCGCTCGGACTGGGTGTGCGCTATAAGACACCGGTCGGCCCCGTGCGCTTCGATTTCGGGTACAATCTAAATCCGCCACAATTCCCAAGCTGCCAGATTCGGGTTAGCCAAGGACAATTCTGCTCGCCGTTCGCGTTTAAGCCGCAGCAGGCGAGCCACTTTAACGTGTTCTTTAGTGTGGGGCAGACCTTCTGATGACGCGAAGTCGTTTCATCATCGTTGTGATGGCTGCTCTTTGCTTGCCAGCTTTCGCGGGCGATCTCATCGACCGCATCGTGGCCACGGTGAACCGCGACGCGATCCTGCAAAGCGACTGGGATGACGAAGTCCGCTATGAAGCTTTTGTCGGGGGCCGCTCACTCGAGCATGTGACCAACGAAGACCGCAAATCCGCTCTCGACCGCCTGATTGACCAAGCCTTGCTGCGTGAGCAGACCCGTTTTGCCAACGCCTCGCCCGCTCCTGCAAAAGAGATCGAGAAGCGCATTAGCGAGATTCGCCGCCAATATTCCGGAGCGGATACGCCAGAGGGTTGGACCGGCGTGCTGCGTAGTTACGGCCTGACGGCGCAGGATCTTAGAGAGCGGGTTGCCGCTCAAATGGAACTCATGCAGATGGTGGAAGCCCGTTTGCGCCCTTCTGTGAGTATCGACGCCAAGAGCATCGAAAGCTATTACAACCAGGAGCTGCTGCCGCAGCTTCGTCAGGCCGGAGCGCAGGATGTGCCTCTGGCCGAAGTCACCCCTCAGATCAAAGAACTTCTGACCCAAAAGAAGATGAATCAGATGCTTACCGCCTGGCTGCAGAACCTGCGTGCGGGCAGTGAGATCCACACCGCGGCCCCGGAATCTCAAGGCATCGCGCGATGAGTGAGGCCGCTACCGCGCCTCGCAAGCGCCGGCTCTGGCTTTACGCGTTATCCTTGGTCCTGTTGGGCTTGCTGGCGCTGGCCGGCGCGGCCTGGTACCTGACCACGGATTCGTTTCAGTCCATGATGTTGCGCCGCTCGGTGGCCGAGTTGGAACGTATTACCGGCGGCCGCGTCGAACTCGCGAGCTTACATACCATTCCCTTCCGCTTGCAGGCGGAAATGCGTGGGCTGACGATTCACGGCAGCGAAGCGGCCGGCGAAGTGCCTTTAATTCATGTGGAGAGCTTGACGGCGCGCATCAAGGTCATTTCCCTGCTCGAAACCCAATTCGGCTTTCAGTCACTGGTGCTGGAAAAGCCAGTTGTCCACATCATTGTTTACCCGGACGGCAGCACAAACCAGCCCGAGATGCATCTGGCCCATTCCGGCGAAACTCCGGTCGAGCAGCTGTTTTCACTTTCCATCGAGAATCTCCAGGTCCGGCGCGGCGAGCTTATTTTGGCGGATCAGAAAATACCGCTCGATTTCACCACCCACGACGTTTCCGCCGACATGACTTACTCGTTCCTGCGCCGCCGTTACGAAACCAACTTACTTTTGGGCAAGGTCGACACCATGCTGGACGGATACCGTCCCGTGGTCTGGACAGCCGAGGCTCATTTCTTCCTGAGCTTCAACAGCGTAGAGGTGAAGTCACTCAAGATGACCTCTGGCCGTTCACGGCTCGAGGCGAGGGGGAAAATCAATGATTTTCGTCAGCCTCGCATCGAAGGCGACTATGACTTGACTCTCGACCTTGCCGAATCCGCGTCGGTGGCACGCAATCGCGATCTGCGTGGCGGCACGGTTCACGCCACCGGACACGGAGCTTGGTCCACTCAGGATTTTTCTTCCGCGGGACAACTGGCGCTCAAAGACCTCGAATGGCGCCACCTGCCCGCGGCTTTGCACGCAGCCAGTCTGAATACACGCTTTACGGTCGATTCGAAGCGCTTGACTCTTTCCCAGGCACAGGCGCGGGTTTTCGGGGGAAGCATCACTGGCGACGCAGATGTCACCGGGTCGATGGACAGCCTGATCCCCAAGAAAAACAGCAAGGCAAACAATCGGAACGAGGCCGGAGGAAACGCAAAAGTGCAGTTCAAGGATTTGCGTGCAGAAGAGATTGCCGGCTTTTTTTCTACCATCGAGCGGCCTTTTCACCGCGTGAATCTGGCCGCAGCCGCCAGCGGCACTATGGATGCGCATTGGCGAGGGCCAGTGCGCAACGCCGAAGTCACCTTCAGTCTTGACGTGGTTCCTCCGGCGCATACATCGCCGGATCAGTTACCGGTCACTGCCCGCGTTCGAGGCTCGTATCGTGGCCCGGCCAACGAATTGCAGGTGAGCGAGTTCACCGCGGCCACGCGTGCCACCCAGGTTCGGGCCTCGGGCACACTTTCTTCGACCGCCAGCGTGAAGCTTTCGGTCACCACCAGCGACCTAGGCGAGTGGCAGCCGATCCTGGCTGCTTCCGGCTACCAGGGGCCAATTCCGATAACCCTGCATGGCGATGCGTCGTTCAGCGGGACGGCCACGGGGAGAATCAGCGATATCGCCTTCACTGGGAATTTGCAATCCAAAGGTTTCGATCTGCTCGTTCCCGCTACCGGGCAAGCCCCGGGGCGGCTTTTGCATTGGGATAGTCTTGATACCGACCTGCGGCTCTCGTCCCGAACCTTCGCTGCCCGGAATGGCAGGCTGCAGCGGACCGGGGCCGCGATCGACTTCGATTTTCGCCTCGGCCTGGAACAGCGGAAATTCACCGAGTCCAGTCCTTTCCGCTTCGCCCTGGAACTGGAAGGGGCGGATTTGGCCGAAGTGCTCGCGTTGGCTGGGTACAACTATCCTGTGAGCGGGACAGTGAATTTGCACTTTCAGGCTCAGGGAACGCGGGCTGAGCCCGTCGGGCAGGGCCACATCCAGCTCACCAACGCGGTCCTCTATGGTGAACCGATCCGCAGCTTCGAGTCGGATTTGGTTCTTACCCCCCAGGAAGCGAAGCTCGGTAATCTCCACCTTGCCTACTATGAAGGGGAAGTGAATGGCGAAACCGCTTACGATCTTTCCAACCACTCCTACCGTTTTCAATTTGCCGGCAACAACTTTAGTTTGGCTCGCATTCCCCAGCTGCAAAAAACCCGCGTGAGCGTGGAAGGCTTGATGGACTTTACTGCTTCCGGCTCGGGCACGCTCGATCAGCCTTCCCTTCAGGCGGCGGTGAGGGTCAGAGATCTTACGCTGGATCATGAACGCACCGGCAACCTCACGCTAAACGCAGTCAGCCAGGGAGGAAAACTTCACCTCGAGGGGCAGTCTCAGTTCGAACACGCTGCGCTTCGAATTGAGGGCGATGTAAATCTCCGCGACCAATGGCCGGCCGATTTCACGCTGCATCTGGATCATCTGGATGTAGATTCCTTCCTTCGCACCTATCTGCGCGGCCACGTCACAGGGCATTCCGCTGTGAGCGGGGACTTGCGCGCCCAAGGACCGCTGCGCCGGCCGCGGAAACTGGAAATCACGGGCCATCTCGGCGGTTTTCTCGCCGAAGTGGATGGCGTCAAGGTGCACAACGAGGGTCCAGTCCTATTTTCAATCTCGCAGCAAGTCCTGAAGATCGGGCAATTCCATCTCCTGGGTGATCAAACGGATTTTTCCGGCAGCGGAACCGTGCAATTGACGGGACCTCGTCCCCTCGACCTGCAAGCCCGCGGGCAAGTCAATCTGAAGTTGATCCAGAGTTTGAATCCGGATTTCACATCGTCCGGCGTACTCACCATGGACATGAATGTCTCGGGGACGGCTGCTAATCCTACAGCTCAGGGCCGGGTGAAAATTGAGAATGGGAACATTGCCTACCTTGACCTGCCCAGCGCCTTGAGCGACATAAACGGTTCCCTGGTTTTCACCCAGGACCGGTTGCAGGTGGAAAATCTGGTCGCGCATATGGGTGGTGGATCGGTTAGGTTAACCGGTTACGCCGCTTCGTCGCAGGGCCAATTGAGCTTTAACTTCGGCGTACACGGGCAGGATGTTCGTCTGCGCTATCCGCCCGGAGTCAGCTCAACCGCGAACGTAGACCTGAGCTTTGCGGGCACACGGGCATCCTCCACGCTTTCCGGGGAAATTACCGTGACCAGGTTCGGAATGACTCCGGGATTTGATTTTGCCGGCTACTTGCAACGCAGCGCTCAGGCTGCGAGTCTTCCCACTACCAACCCAATGCTCAACAGCATACGCCTGGACATTCACGTGGTTTCCGCCTCCGAATTGCAAATGCAGACTGCCTCGATGCGGCTTTCCGCCGACGCGGATTTGCGCGTGCATGGAACCGGAGCCAAGCCCGTGGTCTCCCCGGGCCGAATCGATATTCTCGAAGGCTGGGTCTACTTCAACGGCACCAAGTATCAGTTCGAGCGTGGCGAAATTACCTTCACCAATTCGGTGAGCACCGAGCCAAATCTTGATTTGCAGGCCTCGACGCGAATCCACGACTACGACATCACACTCAACGTGAGCGGATCCATTACCAAGCCCAACGTCACTTACCGCTCCGAACCACCGTTGCCTCCCGGAGATATCATTGGCCTGCTCGCATTTGGCCAGACTACGGAAGAGTCGGCGCAGTTACAGCAATCCAACCAATCGGCATTCAGCCAGGCTGCTTCGAGCGCGCTGATCAACGCGGCGCTGAACGCCACAGTCAGCAATCGCGTGCAGCGGATCTTCGGGGTCAGCCGAATAAAAGTCGATCCCCAGGGCCTGGTTACGGAAACATCTCCGACGCAAACTGGCCCCGCGCTCACCATCGAGCAGCAGGTGAACAACAACCTCACGATTACCTACACTACGGATGTCGCGCAATCTTCCCAACAGATCATCCAGGCTGAATACAATCTCACACGTAACGTTTCCATCGTGGGGCTTCGTGACGTCAACGGAGTGGTCAGTTTTGATGTGCGCGTGCGACAGCGCAAGAAATAGCGCCCGTTCTGGTTTTGATCGTTTGGGGTTATGCTGAGAGCAGTATGGCTCCCGCAACTCAGACAGAGGCTTTTGCCGCGGACCGCCAGAACATGGTGGATCTCCAACTTCGCGCCCGCGGCATTTCTGACCAGCGGGTTCTGCAAGCGATGGCGAAGGTTCCGCGCCACGAATTTGTCCCTGAGAATTTCCGGAGCCAGGCGTACGAAGACCATCCGCTCCCGATTGGCGAGGGACAGACCGTTTCGCAGCCTTATATTGTTGCCTTGATGTTAGAAGTCCTGGCGCTTTCTCCGTCAGACAAAGTGTTGGAGGTCGGTACGGGTTCGGGTTATGTGGCCGCTTTGCTAGGCCAACTTGCCGCTGAGGTCTATTCCGTCGAGCGTTTCCCGGAGCTGGCGCAGGAAGCTGCGGATCGGCTCCTCCGCCTCGGTTGCACCAACGTGAAGGTGTTAGTGGGCGATGGCAGCGCCGGCTTGCCTTCTCATGCGCCTTTCGATGCCATTCTTGTGTCCGCGGCGGCGCCACAAATTCCACCCGCCCTGATCGCACAGCTACGATCTGGTGGCCGCATGGTTATTCCCGTTGGTCCCCCGAACGTTCAGGAATTACAGCTGGTCAGAAACCAGGAAGGGGAAGTGACGATTCAAAGGCTGGAAGGGTGTTGCTTCGTCCCTCTCATAGGGAGCCACGGCTATCCTGCGTAGAAGATCGCGGGCATGTTTTACAATCAATTCGTGCCATTTTTTCGCAGCCTTCACACCACCCTGGAAATGATCAAGTGGGAGCACTCGGTTTTCGCATTGCCATTTGCGTTATGCGGGGCTTTGCTGGCCGCGCGCGGAATTCCGAGCGCACACCAATTGATCTGGATCGTGGTGGCCATGGTTGCTGCCCGGTCCGCAGCCATGTCGTTTAACCGTTTGGCCGATTCCTCTCTCGACGCGGCGAACCCGCGAACTCGAACCCGCGCGCTCCCGACCGGGACCCTTACGCCGGCATTCGTGGTCACATTTGTTATGGTTTGTGCTGCGATTTTTGTGCTCGCGGCTTCCCAACTGAATCGCGCAGCCCTTGAGCTTTCACCGCTGGCGCTGGCAATCGTGCTGGCCTATTCCTACACAAAACGGTTCACTCGCTGGTCGCACCTGGTTTTGGGGTTTGCCTTGGGCATCGCGCCGGCCGCAGCCTGGATTGCCGTGCGTGGCTCGCTCGATCCGCGCATTCTCTTGCTGACCGCCGCAGTGACCTTCTGGGTCGGCGGTTTCGATGTCCTCTACGCTTGCCAGGATTATGATTTCGACCGTGAACGCGGGCTGCATTCCATCCCGCGCCATTGGGGCATTCCTCGCGCCCTTTGGACGGCAAGACTATTTCACGCGATCATGCTTCTCTTGCTCGTCGCTTTGATAATGGTTTTTGGCCTGGGCAAGTTGGCCTTGATCGGAGTTTTGGTGGTGGCTGGCTTGCTCGCTTACGAGCATTCGCTCGTTTCCGCGAGCAATCTTTCCAGACTGAACGCCGCATTTTTCACCATGAATGGCGTGATCTCAGTCGTTTTCTTCTTTTTTGTCGCAGGAGATTTGCTGCTGCGGCGCGTCTGAGAACCGAGAACTGAAGAGTGGTTTTTCTTGATCCGTGAATTTGCCACCACCCATCAATCAAGAGCTTCCAATCAGCACGCCCGTCAGGAACACCAGCGCACCCCCTAACCCGACTTGCAGAGCTGCGGGAATCGTTGGTGTGTCCATGTAGCGATGACGAATCCAGGTGATGGTCGCCAGCTCCACCACCACTACCAGAGCAGCAATCGTCATGGCGATTCCAAAGTTGTGAATGAGGAAGGGAAGCGTGTGGCCGATGCCACCGATCGCGGTCATGGCGCCGCAGACCAGGCCCCGAATCCAGGGATGCCCGCGCCCCGTCAGGCTGCCGTCATCGGAAAGCGCCTCAGCGAATCCCATGCTGATGCCCGCCCCGGCTGATGCCGCAAGACCGACAAGAAATGCATCCCAACTGTCCCGCGTGGCCAGCGCCGCCGCAAATACCGGCGCGAGGGTCGAAACCGACCCATCCATCAATCCGGCCAAGCCGGGTTGCACGATCTGCAATACGAACAAACGCCGCTCCGCCCGCGCCTCGTCTTCCTTCACGTTCGGGGAGAGAATCTCCTTGCTCAATTCCTGGGCTTTGGCTTCATGGTAGCGTTCTTCATTGGCCAGATCGTCCAGCAGCTGCCGGATGCTCGCGTCCTGCGCCCGGGCCGCGGCTTTCTCGTAGAAGCGCCGCGTTTCGACTTCATTGGCGCTGGCTTGCCTCCGTACCGTCTCGAGGCCCATTGGCTTCATCAACCACACCGGCTTGCGTTGCACAAATCCCTGCACATCCTGCCGCCGGATCAGCGGAATATGCTCGCCAAACTTCTGCCGGTAAAGTTCGATCAGCCGGCGCCGGTGGCCCGATTCCTCTTCCCGCATGCCCTCAAACACCGCCGCTGACGCCGGATAATCCTGCCGCAGGCCCTCGACGATATCGGCATAAACTCGCTCGTCTTCTTCTTCGAGAAAGATGGCCAGAGCGAGGATTTCTTGTTCCGTGAGTTCGTCAAATTTTTTCATGGCAGGATAGATTAAACCATGCGCAGTCGTGCCAACAGAGCGCCTGGAAAACCGTCTTGCGGTATCATTACAGAATGTTTGGGCTCCATCCCTTTCAGACCGACGACCCGCGCCTCGCGCCGATCCACGGCAAGGTCATGGCCGGCGAGCGCCTTGATGAGCAAGATGCCCTTGCTCTTTACCACACCGGTGACATTCTCGCCGTCGGCTGGATGGCCAACCACGTCCGCGAACGCATGTACGGCGACAAAACTTTCTTCAACGTCAACCGCCACATCAATCCCACGAACGTTTGCGTGGCCGCCTGCCGCCTGTGCGCCTTCGGGCGCAAGAAAGACGCGCTCGGCGCCTACACCATGGCGCTCGAAGAAGCCTTCCAGACGGCTGCTTCGGGCTATACCGAGGCAGTCACGGAGTTTCACATTGTCGGCGGGTTGCATCCTGATTTGCCGTTTCAGTATTTCCTTGACCTCATCTCCGGATTGAAAGAACGCTTCCCGGCCGTTCATCTCAAAGCATTTACGATGGTAGAGGTTGCCTACCTTGCCAAGCGTGCCAAGCTTTCCATCAAGGAAACGCTGGAGCAACTGAAAGCCGCCGGCGTGGACTCGCTGCCCGGCGGCGGCGCGGAGATTTTTGCCGATCGCGTGCGCCATATTATTTGCGATCACAAAATTGATGGCGATCAGTGGCTGGAAACTGCAAAGCTCGCCCACCAGATGGGATTGAAATCAAACGCAACCATGCTCTACGGCCATGTAGAAAACGACGAAGATCGTGTCGATCATCTGCTCAAACTTCGCGCTCTACAGGATGAAACCGCCGGCTTCCAGACGTTTATTCCGCTGGCCTTCCATCCCGACAATACCGCCTTGCAACATCTGCCCAAATCCACGGGCATGTTGGATATCAAGCAGATCGCGATCAGCCGCCTGGTGCTCGACAACTTCCCCCACATCAAATCCTACTGGCAGATGGTGACGGCGAAAATCGCACAGATTTCTTTGCGCTTCGGCGCCGATGACATCGATGGAACCGTGATCGAAGAAAAGATCTACCACGATGCCGGCGCTACCACTCCCCAAGGCATGCGCCGCCAGGAACTGGAGCGCCTGATTCGCGAAGCTGGTCGTGAACCGGTTGAGCGGGACACGCTGTACAGGCCTGTCACGCGGACAGAAACGTCTGTCACAGTGGCCGTCTAATCGCCAAGCGTGAAGCGGTTGCCAGTTTTTCGCAATTGTCCCAAGTTCCATTTCGGAGAAAGTTTCTACTTGAGTTATTTCTCGCTCCTCTCTTTTCCTCTGGGGTGTAAAATCAACTTGTAGCCGAAAGCAACGGCCTCACGGGATCCGCCACTCGTTCCGAGGCCCAGCTTTACGAGGGCAAGATGAACGTCCATATCAGCTACAAGACTCAGCGCATTCCTCATTTAGAAAAAGAAATCAACCACCTGATCGAAAAGCTGCGCAAGCGGCTGCAGGTCTTTCGTCCTGAACTCATACATTTGAAAGGCGTGATCGAGCAGAATTCCCCGCGCGAGATGACGACTGTCTCGCTTAACCTGCGCCTGCCTTCCGGGCAGATGTCGGTCGAGAAATCGGCTTTCGCGGTGGAAGGGGCGGTCAAGAGCGCCTGCGATGATCTGCTGGAACAGGTGACCCGGCACAAAGATCTGCTGCGCAGCTCGCACAAATGGCACAGGCGGCAGAAAGAAAATGGCCGCTCCCGTCGCGAAGTGCCTTTCGAGCAGACCCTGGCCGCCATTGCCGTGCCTACGATCACCCGGGAAGACATCAGCCACTATGTGAACGTGAATCTCTCCCGCCTCGAGCGCTTCGTGGAGCGCGAGCTGTTGTTCCGGGAAGCCGCAGAGCAGATCGCTTCAGACGCCATCGCCAGGGAAGAAGTGATCGACGAAGCAATCGCTCGTGCCCTGGCCGACGATGGCGGGAAGCCAGAGCGCCTGTCGCTCGAGCCCTGGCTCTATCGTCTGGCTTTGGCAGCCATTGCCGACCTGTCTGCGCCAGATGGCGACACGGTGGCGTCGGTCCATCTGGAGGATTCCGTGCGCAAGCCCAACGTTCGCGCCAGCGACGAGCCCGAGCTTCAATTTCACCAGCCCGACGAAACTTTGACCGAAGAAAGTGTCATTGCCGATCGTCGTCTTTCCACCCCGGAAGACATGGCCTCCTCGGACGAAATGATTGCCCTCGTGAATCTCGCCCTGCGCGGCGCAAAACCCTCCGACCGGGAAGCCTTTCTTCTGCACAACATGGAGGGATTTTCTTTTGAAGAGATTGCCGCGATCACAGACCGGCAGGCGGATGAAGTGCGCCTCTCCGTCTCTACGGCGCGCGAACACCTGCGCCGCTCACCACCCCTTGCCACGCGTCTCAATCACAAATTGATGAGAGCGGCCGGCACCGATTAGCCAGGCGGGGAAGGACTTGCGATGATTACTCGCGAACAACTTCGTGAGCTGGCCCGGTTTCAATCGAATGGCGCAGACTGCGCGGTCAGCTTCTACATGCAGCCCCAGACTCCTCGCGACAAATCGCACCGTGAGGAGTCGATCTTGCTCAAAGACCTGGTGCGCTCTGCTTTGCTCTCCATTGAAAATCACGGCAAAAACGGTTACATGCGCGCCGACCTCGAGCGCGTGCTTGACTGGGTCAGCAGCCTGGGCGGTGGTCCGGCCCGGGCCAGAGCAGTTTTTGCCTGTGGGGAGCTCAACTTTTGGCGCGAGTTTGATCTGCCTCCGCAGCTGCCAGCCAGCCAGCTGGTGATCAATCGCCGCTTCCACCTCAAGCCCTTGGCCATGCTGTTGGGCGCGCAATCCCGCTTGTGGCTGGCGCTGGTCGACCGGCATAAAGCACGCTTCTTTGATGTGCGCCTTGACGAGCTCAAAGAACAGGAAGCGCTTTTCCATCCCCTGCCGCATCGCGGCCGCAGCGACGGTTACGCCGGCTACGATGCCGGCCATTCGCAGCGCAGCGTGGAAGATGAAGTCTTGCACCACTTCAAGAACGTGGCCGAGCACCTGAAAAACATGTTCGAGAAGAAGGTTTTTGACGATCTGATCATCGGATGCCAGGACAAAAGCTGGTTCGAGCTTGAGCCACATTTGCATCCTTACGTGAAGAAACGGCTTTTGGGCCGTTTTTCCGCCGATCTCGCAAGCATCACGCTGGAGGAGATTCGCCGCCAGGCCGCTCGCATCCAAGAACAGGCCCTTGAGGAAAGACGCCACAAACTCGTGCGCGATGTGATCGGTCAGGCTAAGAGTCACAGCCGCGGTGTCACTGGCCTGCGCCGCGTGCTCCGCTCTCTGGAGTTGGGCGAAGTGCAGAGCCTGCTCGTCGGGAATAACTATCGCGCCCTGGCGGTGGAGTGCGAGAACTGTGGTCACCTCGATGCCCACATCGTTCGGTGGTGTCCGGTCTGCGGGCGTGGCACGCGCGAACTGCGCGACGTCTGCGATGCCATCATCCCGGCTGCGATCTTACGCGATATCGAAATGCTTTACGTGAAGAACGAGCCCGAGTTCGATATGGCAGGCAACATCGCAGCCTTGCTCCGCTTCCGCGCCGATCAGGGCTCAGCCGGCCACATGGCTGCGGCATCGTAGCGCCACTGTCTTGGCGGCCTGAGGCTGGCGCTACAACGCCATCACGACCATGCCATGATATCCTGTCCCGTTTTCAACGGAATCTCTCCCAGGAGACCCGATGAGCGTTTCCCGCCGTGATTTCCTTACTTCGGCTGTGGTGAGTTCGGTCTCGCTGTCGCTTGCGGGCCAGGAGCTGAAGCCTTCTGCGCAACAGCCGTCCGCTGCCGGTTCCGGTGGCAAGAAGCCAATCATCATTTGCGCCCACAACGGTTTCAACTATCTGGATGATGCCTACGCCTTCCTCAAAAACGGCGGCGACACGCTCGATGCCGCGCTTCGCGTAGTGCAAGGCCCGGAGAATGATCCCGCAGATGACACCGTCGGACTTGGCGGCTTGCCGAATGAAGAAGGCGTCGTCGAGCTCGACGCCTGCTGTATGCACGGTCCCACGCGGCGCGCCGGTTCGGTCGGCGGCGTGCGCAACATTAAGAATGTTTCGCTGGTTGCAAAAGCCGTCATGCTCAATACCGGCCACGTAATGCTGGTGGGCGAAGGGGCCGAGCGGTTTGCGGTCGATATGGGCTTCCCCCGCGAAAATTTGTTGACCGACAACTCGCGCAAAATCTGGATGATTTGGAAAGAGTATCGCTTCAAGAGCGATTGGTGGGGCCCTGGAATGGCTGATCCTCACTGGCAGCCGCCTGCAATTCCGCCCCGGTCCGAACTTTGGCAGGAGCGCTTTCACAAATTGAACCAAACGGCGGCACGCGTCGGGATCGAACCGGAATTGCGAAGCGCCGCAATCCGGCAGGTGGTCTTTCCCCCGACCGGAACTATCCACTGTTCTGCCTTGAACGAAAAAGGCGAAATCTCCGGCTGCACCACCACCAGCGGCCTGGCGTTCAAACTTCCCGGGCGCGTCGGCGACTCTCCGATCATCGGCGCAGGCTGCTACACCGATCAGGACGTAGGCTCAGCCGGCGCAACCGGCAGCGGCGAAGAAAATATCAAGGTCGCCGGCGCGCATACCATCATCGAAAACATGCGCCGGGGCATGACTCCGCAGCAGTCCGGGCTTGACGCTCTCCAACGCATCGCCCGCAATTACAACCACGACATGAACAAGCTCCGTTTTATCGACATGATCTACTACGTTTTGCGCAACGATGGCGCATATGCCGGCGTTTCGCTCTGGGAAGGTTACAGTGTGGGCAATCCGCACACGATCGCCGTCCACGACGGAACCAAACGCCGCGAAGTGACCACTCCACTATTTAAGGGATGGTCGCAGGAGTGGCCGCCCATGCCGCCGGTTCCGGAAGAATTGAAGAAAAATTCCCAATACTTGAGGTGACTTAGCCCGCCTATTCCGGACCCCTCTGCGGCGGGGCAAGCGAACGAGCGGCTCACCAGAGCTCACGGTTTTTGGCTAGGGCATGGCTTGGCTTAGGGCGCGTCTTCGGCAGGGCACGGCTTCAGCCGTGCCGATTCCGAGTAATAGACATGCGCCTTTAGCCGCTGAGGGAATATTCGTCCGACCCCGCTATCCCAGGTCCGACGTCATGATCAGCAGCGGCTTCATTTCGAAGGTGTGGTAGTGCGGCCGCAGGCGTTCCACGTTATAGAATTCCTTCACGTTGACGACCTTTTTTGAGGCTGTGACCGCATCGATCGGAATATTGTCATAGCGGCCATTCTTAAGCACGACCAGCCGCCCGTGGATCTTGCCGAGCAGCAGATCGAGCGCCAGATTTCCATAAGCCATTGGCACGACCGAATCGATCGCGTCGGGATCGCCGCAGCGCACCAGATAACCCAATTTCTGATTGATCACTTCGACGGCTTTGCTATTGTTGTATTTGGGCGAAAGTTCTTTCAGCTTCTCTCCGACCAGCTCGCCGATCCCCCCCAGTTTCTTATGGCCATAAGCGTCCGCCGCGCTGTTCTGGAAGATCATTTCACCGCCTTCAAACATCGCGCCTTCGGAAATCAGTACCGTCGAATAGCGGCTCGGGTTCTTGTGGCGGTCTTCGACCAGCAGTTCCGTCAAATGCTCGATGCTGAACTTGTGCTCGGGAATCACGCAGCGATTGGCCGCGCCCGCCATGGTCGGAAGCATGGCGGTAAATCCGGCATAGCGGCCGAAAATTTCCAGCACCAGAAAGCGCTCGTGCGAGCCGGCCGACGTGCGCAGCATGTTGGTCATCTGAATGGTTCGCGTCACGCAGGTACTGAAGCCGATGCAATAATCCGTGCCCGGCACGTCATTGTCCATGGTCTTCGGAATCGCAACGACCTTGAATCCCTCCTGATACAAGCGCACGCCGTAGCTCAGGGTGTCATCGCCGCCAATTGGGATGAGATACTCAATGCCCAGCCACTCCAGATTTTTCAGCACCTCCGGCGTCAGGTCGTTCTTCTCGGCTGTGTAAGTCTCTTTCAGGTGGGCCGGCACGCTCGCCTTCTTCACATTGCCGGGATTGGTGCGTGAGCTGTGCAGAAAAGTTCCGCCGGTGCGGCCGGCGCGGTTGACGATTTCTTCATTCAGCAATTGGAAGTTGTCGGTGTTGTCATAGTTCTTGTCGCGCACAATATCGATCAGGCCCGCCCATCCGCGGCGAATGCCAATCACCTGGTGCCCTTCGCGCACGGCGCGAATCGTGACTGCGCGAATCGCAGGATTCAGTCCCGGTACGTCGCCGCCTCCGGTAAGAATTCCAATAATGCCTTTCCCTTTGTTCACGTTTGCCATAAGTGTGGCGCGCGCCTCCCGTTTCGATCGCTGAAGGTTGATGAATGCCTAGACAGTATAGCGTGGGATTTAAGCCAAACCTGCGCCGATGCCAAGATTTTCAGCCACCTTGCGCAGCTGCTTATCTCTTGTCCACAAGCGCATCGGCGAACTGATGAAGATGGAGGCAATCAGGTGCGCGTCAACCAAACCGAGCCCGAGGCCGTACATTCGCCGCCTCTCGATCATCTGGCGCACTTCACTCAATTGCGCCACTTGCGCTTGCGGCAGAAGATCCAGCGAGGCAAGCGTCCGCTTGCGTTCCCGCAAGGAACGAAGAGCAAGTTCCGCAATGATGAAGGGACGGATTGCGATCTGTCCCTGATCGATCCAGACCGACGTATCCGCCAGAATCAACTTCGTCCCACCCTGCGCCGCGGGACCGTTTTTAATGCCGGCATGCTGCCGCCGAGAGAGGCCAATCTGCGGGCGCTTTCCCGCTCGATCAGGGCTTTGAGCGCTTCGCGGATCAACGCCGTCTTCTCGACCACCCCGGTGAACTCCTGGGCGGTACGGATAAGGTCGTCATCCAGCGCAATGGTTGTTCTCATTTCAGCTCCAAGCATCGATCGCTTTCATCAACTTGGATGTCATGACGCTGTCGTATAGCCGCAATCGTCACCACGTTGGTGTTCCTCATGGAACATTTTCTCGAGCAGAGCACGAGCGAGACGCTCGCGCCAACATCAACTACGCGAACCTTATCTTCACGTCTGACTTCTTCGCCAGGTGAATGCTGTCGATGAACCGCACTTTCCCAGTGCGCAGGGTCATGATGACCGAGGATGTCCTCACCCCTTCGCCAAAGAAGCGCACGCCTTTCATGAGCGCGCCATCGGTCACGCCGGTCGCGGCAAAAATAAGCTGCTTTCCAGGCGCCAGGTCTTCAGCTTTGTAGATGCGATTCTTGTCTTTAATGCCCATGCGGGCGATGCGCTGTTCCAGTTCCGGCTTATCGATCACCAACCGCCCGACCATGTAGCCGTTGAGACAACGAATCGCTGCAGCCGTGATCACGCCTTCTGGCGCGCCGCCGATTCCCATCACCGCGTGCACTCCAGTGCCCAGCACCGCGGCAGCAATGCCCGCCGAAAGATCGCCATCGCCAATCAGCCGAATGCGCGCCCCGGCCGCGCGAATCTCCGCGATCAGCTTTTCGTGCCGCGGCCGGTCTAAAACGATGATGACCAAATCTTCCACCGCGCGATTCAAACGCTCGGCAATGTTCTTCAAATTCTCAACCACCGGAGCGTCTAACTCGACCGCGCCCTTGCACGACGGGCCGACGACAATTTTTTCCATGTAGCAGTCGGGCGCGTAAAGCAATCCTCCATGCTCGGAAGCCGCCAGCACGGTGATCGCTCCTGGCGCGCCAGTGGCGCACAAGTTCGTGCCTTCGAGGGGATCGACCGCAATGTCGATTTCCGGAACCTCAGTGCCATCGGGAAACTCGGCGCCAACTTTTTCTCCGATATAGAGCATGGGCGCTTCATCGCGTTCGCCTTCGCCGATCACGATAGTCCCGCGCATGGGAATGCTGTCCATGGTCTGGCGCATGGCTTCGGTGGCGACTTGATCGGAAAGCGGCCGCGCGCCTTGGCCCATGGTGTGAGCCGAAGCGATGGCCGCGGTCTCGACGACGCGCAAAAACCGCGACGCCAGATCGCTTTCAATGTTTTCGCCGAACGTGCGAGCTTTGGGTTCACGCTTGGTATGAGCGCTCATGAGGGCCTCCGTTTTGCGACCGGTTTGTGACTATAACGCTGGCAAGAAAGGAAGGAAAGGAACAGGATCACAAGGGGAAGCGTTCCGAAAACTACATGTTGGGGAACTGGCAAGAGAAACCAAGGCCTTAACCACAGAGGACACAAGGATCGCAGCGGGGATTCCTCTGCGACCCCTCAGTGGCCTCTGTGGCTAAATGCGGTCGAACCCTTCTTGTAAAATGCCCCCCGGCGAAAGGTGACCGTCACCAGGCACCTGTCTTCGATTTTGCGACCCAGATCCCATCCTGGTCCCGGACCGTCCTGACCACTTCCTAGAATGCCCTTTCCGGCGTTGTGCGACCGTCGCACAAGATCGAAGCGGAGCCCGCTGGCGAAAATCCCCGAGCGCGGCCGAGGGACCTGAAAAGCCTGGTGCGAAAGGGGGGACTCGAACCCCCATGGGTTTCCCCGCCAGATCCTAAGTCTGGTGCGTCTGCCAATTCCGCCACTTTCGCGTTCCCCACAAATCTTCGCACGCAAGGCCCGAGAATAACAACCGGCATTTCGACGTTATCGGCCCGCGTATCCGACCGAGGAAACTCCTTCCGCGGTGTCACCGGCCTCGCTGCCCGGCAGACGCAACGCGGCAATCAGGCTTTGCGCGAGCATGGCGGGCAGGCTGCGATAGAGGCGTCGGCGCAGGTCACGATAGCCTTGCGTTCCGGCAAACATATCGGACATCAGCTCGCGAAAAGTTGGGCTGTTGCCGGTGAACTGAATCATGCGTTCCACCACGGGTTGCCCCATCCAACTTCCGGCATAAAAGCGGTTTGCGACGCGGGCGGCGGTCTCAAGTTCCGGCAGAAGCTCTTCGCCGAGCAAGGCCACATACCAATCCGGTTGATTTCCCAGCAAGGCCTGCGCCAGAAGTTCGCCAGATTTCAAAGCGTAATAGAGACCCTCGCCGGTGATGGGATCGACGAATCCAGCAGCGTCGCCGATTATCGCCCAGCCCTCGCCGCTGACCGGCGCCTCACGGAGTGTGGCGGGCTGCAAAGCAGGCAGCACATGCGAGTAGAACTTCGCGCCTTCAAATTCCAGGCCAAACTCGCGCAGGGAATTTTCCAGCAGGCGTCGCAATTGCGCGGTGCTCTGCCCGCTCAGCTTCCCGCAAATTCCCGCGGAAAAATGACCGGTGCGCGGGAAAATCCAGATGTAACCATGCAGCCCTTCCAGGAACTGAATCCGCATGCAATGGCTTTGCCCGGGGATGTAATACCCGGCAGTCGTCATCAGATCGTCCGCCGCAAAAGGCCGGGAGAATTGTTGACGGAAAGAGTTGCGAGCGCCCGCTGCCAGCACAACAAATCCGGCCTCAACCGAACCGCCGGTGAAATGTACCCGCCACGAAATCCCACTGCGTTCAATCTTCAGTACACGCGCACGTACAACGCGCGCTCCTGCTTGCCGCGCCCGCTCGAGCAACAGGCCGTTCAGCACGCAACGGGAAAAAATCGCGACCGGATGCTCCAGGCGGAATGAAACGCGCCGCCCGCCCGGGCCCATGAGTTCGCACGTATCCACCCAGTTGCGTTCAACCGCCGCATCGCGCAGAAAAGGCCATTGCGCCAGAGCTTTGTGAGTCAGCCCGCCGCCGCAAGGTTTTTCCCAAGCAAGTTTTTCATCGAAGAGAACCACTTGGCGTCCTCCTGCTGCCAGTTCCGCAGCGGCGCATGCGCCCGCAGGACCGCCACCGACTACCACGATTGGTTTCGCTGAAGGCATTGGCTTTGTGGATCGAAACGCCAATGCCTCCCGGAGCGGGAGGCATTGTGACGTTTTACGGAAAAGTGTCCCGCGAGTCTTCTTGCTACCCGCGCTCTGAAAACGGACGTCCTACTTGGCCTACGGCATTGTTTCAGTCAGCTTCTGGTAGAGAAGCA
>Ga0335078_10003062_pt1 | contig 24995 bp, 23 predicted proteins | sample Lox_Sample_32_FD_206711 | JGI IMG/M metagenome (GOLD analysis project Ga0335078, IMG submission 206711) | Soil microbial communities from Loxahatchee National Wildlife Refuge, Florida, United States - Lox_Sample_3.2 | ecosystem: Environmental > Terrestrial > Soil > Wetlands | place: USA... | reverse complement strand
GCTTTGGCCTTGGTGCTTCTTTTCGGTGCCGGCCTTCTGGTGCGGACCTTCTTGCAGCTCATGCACGTTGATCTGGGAATCGATCCCACCAACGTCGTGACCATGGGGATCGATCTGCCGCACTACAAATATGCGACTCCCACGCAACAGACCCTTTTCTTCCGGCAACTCCTTAAGCGCGTGGCGAACACGCCGGCCGTGAAGTCGGCAGGGATTGAGCAGCCAGGCTCCCATGTGTTCTTTCAGCCCGAGGGCCAGCCGCCGGCCGCGCCCGGGCAGGAGCCCACCGCGGGTTTCAATGTAGCTTCGCCCGGTGACTTCAGCGCCATGGGAATCAACCTGGCGGCGGGACGGGAGTTTTCGGAGAGCGACGCCGAAGGTACCACTCCGGTAGCGATCATCAGCCAAACGGTGGCGCACCGTTACTGGCCGCACTCGAATCCTCTGGGCAGCCATCTCACCGTTCTGGCCCGAGTCTACTCGGGACAAAGCGCCGGCACCGCGCAATCTCTGGAGATCGTGGGCGTGGTGAAGGACCGGCGGGGCTACGATCTTTGGGAACCTCGAGCCGACGTCTACGTGCCCTTCGCGCAGCACCCTGTATCCTGGGCTTACCTGGACGTTCGGACGGCCGTTCCGCCCATGACAGTGGTGCCGTCCATTCGCGACGCGGTGCTGGCTCTCGATAAGGAACAGCCGCTGAACGACATCAGGTTGCTGAGCGACATGGTGGCGCAAACTTATGGCACCCTCCGTTTCCCGATGATGTTGGTGTGGATATTTGCCGGCCTGGCTTTGGTGCTTTCTACCGTGGGAATCTTCGGCGTTATGTCTTACACCGTGAGCCGCCGCACGCAGGAACTAGCCATTCGCATGGCTCTGGGCGCGGATCGGTCGGTGGTGCTGAGGCTGGTGTTAGGCGAAGCCTTCGGTGTCACGCTGACAGGCGTAGTGATCGGTCTGGTGGCCGCACTGGGCCTGAGCCGTATCATGGCGGACTACGTTTACGGCATCAAGTCCACAGACCCGCTTACCTTCGCCGCCGCCGCGCTGCTGCTGATGCTGGCGGCGCTCGCGGCCTGCTACGTTCCGGCGCGGCGCGCCACGCGGGTGGATCCGATGGCGGCGCTGCGATATCAATGAAGCAGTGGTTAGGGGTAAGTGGGAAGCACTAACCACTGTTTGGTTGGAGGCATACCACATGAACACTCTCCTAAGCGATATTCGGTATGGCTTTCGGCTGCTCTCCAAGAATCCCGGCTTCGCGGCGGTGGCGGTTCTGACCCTGGCGCTCGGCATCGGCGCCAATACCGCAATTTTTAGCGTAATCGACGCGGTTCTGCTGAATCGGCTTCCTTATCCCGATGGCAACCGCCTGGTTGTGGTGTGGGAGCAGAATCCGGAGCGCGGCTGGTTTCGTAACATTGTGTCCGCGGCGAATTTTGTGGACTGGAGAAAGCAAAACCACGTCTTTACCCAGATGGCCGCCATCCGCGACGGCAGCTACGACGTGAGCGGCACGGGTGAACCTATGGAAGCGCAAGGTGAGCAAGTGTCTGCGGACTTTTTCGCGGTGCTGGGCGTCCGCGCGGCGATCGGCCGCACCTTCACAGTGGACGAAGATCAACCCAACGGAGCGCACGTAGTGGTCCTGAGCCATTCGCTCTGGAAGCAGCGTTACGGTGGCGACCCATCGGTGGTGGGCCGCACCATCAGCCTGAATCGCACGCCGTACACCGTGATCGGAGTCACGCCGCCGGGTTTCTATTTCCCGCCCTGGCTTCCGGCGTGGGGTGAGAGGGCCGACTTATGGATCGCGGGGCTCGACCTCACTCGGCCTGACAGGACCTGGCACGAATTCTATTCGATTGCCAGGCTGAGACCCCGCACGAATATAGCCGAGGCTCAGGCCGAAATGGACGCTATCGCCCGCCGCCTCGAAAAACAATACCCGGAACAAAAGGGCTGGGGCGTGCAGCTGTTGAGCCTGCACGAGCAGACTGTAGGGGACACACGGCCCGCTCTGCTTGTGCTGCTGGCGGCTGTGGGCATGGTTCTGCTCATCGCCTGTGCGAATCTCGCCAACCTCCAACTCGCGCGACTAGCCGCGCGTGGTAAGGAAATCGCCGTTCGGGCGGCTTTGGGCGCGGAGCGCCGGCGCATTATCCGTCAGCTTCTGACCGAGAGCGTACTGGTCGCAGTGTCAGGCGGCGGCATGGGTCTTCTGCTGGCCAACTGGGGTGTCAAGTTCCTGGTGATGCTGGCGCCACAAGACACTGCCGGAATCAATCAGGCCGGCGTGAATGCAGGCGTGCTGGTTTTCACTCTGATTCTCTCGGTGGTCACGGGAATTGTGTTCGGCTTGGTTCCAGCGCTGGGCGCTTCGAAAGTGAACTTGAACCAGTCGCTGAAGGAATCCGGCCGGGGTGCAACCCAGGGTGCGCATAGCCACCGCTTGCGGGGACTCCTTGTAAGCGCGGAATTCGCCCTGGCACTTGTCCTTTTGGTAGGAGCAGGATTGCTGCTTAAGACTTTTGTGGCTTTGAACCATGTTGATCTCGGATTCGATCCTCACAACGTGCTCACCATGCGGATCGCGTTGCTTGGGCCTGCCTATCAGGAGGGCAACGGGAAATTGACGCGGCAGACGGAATTCTTTCGCGGGTTGCTGCAGAAAGTGGATGCGTTGCCTGGCGTAGTTTCTGCCGCGGCGATCGACGGAGACGGTCTTCCGCCCGACGGAGGCAGCGGTATGGACTTTTTGATCGCGGGGCGGCCGGCGCCGCCCCCTAGCGAGCGTCCCGATGCTGTGTATCGAGACATAAGTCCGGACTATTTTCGGACCATGGGCATACAACTTGTGAAGGGCCGCTTCTTCACCGAAGCCGATAACGAGAACGCGCCGGGCGTTGCCATAATCAATGAGCGATTGGCCCGCGATTACTGGCCGGGACGCGACCCGATGGGTAGCCAAATCACCTTTCCCGGCCTGGAGGTTGCAGTGCCCGGGACGACAGGGAAGAAATCCCTGAAGCCGTTTTCGATTGTGGGTGTGGTCAGGAGCGTGAAGAACCGAGGGCTGGAAGTGGAGCCCGACGAAGAAGTCTACGTGCCCTACAACCAATATCCAGCGTTTTTCGCACCGCGAACGCTGGTGGTTCGCATTGCCGTCGATCCAGCCTCGCTGGTTTCCGCCATACGGCACCAAGTGGAATTGTTGGACAACGACCAACCGGTTTCCGATATTGGAACCATGGATCAGGAGGTGGCCCAAGCCGAAGCCGGTCATCGGTTTCCCATGCTGCTGCTCGGACTCTTCGCGGTACTGGCGCTGGTCCTGGCCGTTGTCGGCATTTACGGCGTGGTGTCCTATACCGTGGGCCAAAAGATGCACGAGATTGGCATCCGCATGGCGCTTGGGGCCGAGCGCCTCCACGTTCTCAGGGCCGTAGTTGGCAGTGGACTGCGCTTGGCAAGCTGGGGAATTGGCGTCGGCCTGGTCGGCGCATTGGTCATTGGACGAGTGATCGATCGCCTCCTGTACGGCGTTCGACCCACAGATCCGCTGACCCTCGCCGCCGTTTCTCTCAGCCTGGTGGTAATGGGAACGCTGGCAAGTTATATCCCTGCGCGCCGCGCCGCGAAGGTGGATCCGATGATGGCCCTGCGGCGCGAGTAAAGCAGTGGTTAGGGGTTAGTGGCTAGACCGCCGTGCATGAAGCGGAATTACGAGACGTGATGGGCATGGGAAAGACACCAATTCGAGACTACAAGGACTTGCAGGTTTGGCAAAAGTCTATGGAACTGGCAAAGCAGATTTACGAGCTGACGTTGGGCTTTCCCGGCGAGGAAAAGTATGGCCTCGTCTCCCAGATGCGACGGGCAGGCGTGTCCGCCCCCTCGAATATTGCTGAAGGCCAGGCACGAAATACCACTGGCGAGTTTGTTCAGTTCATCTCGCACGCGAAGGGTTCGCTGGCGGAACTGGACACGCAACCCCGTTTAGCTCGCTTGCTCGGCCTGTGTGCGCAAATCGACACTGGCCGAATCTCAGCGCGGATCAGGGAGCTTCAAAAGATGCTGAAGAGTCTACGCCGGAGCTTGGGTAGTGGGCACTAACCGGGCACTAACCACTAACCCCTTACCACTCACTCGGGCTTTCGCTTTGGCCGATTCAGCACAGTCAGATTGTCAGTCACAGAAAAGACGTTCGGCACCGAGTTGGCGCGCGTGCGGATGAGGGTGTCATCGAACTGATTGTCGACCACGCCCTCCAGCGTCACGTGCCCGTTATCGACGATGATGTGAATGGAAGGCACGGCCTGGTATCCGTAGCGCGTTCCGATCTCCGGGTCGCCATAAATGGCTTTCGCCTCGGCTCGACGAATCTGCCAATCAAACTTAGACAGCGGCAGGAGCCTGATGTTGTTGATGACTTGCGTGACGCCCGGAATCCGTTTCACCACATTCTCCGCGTCAGACTTGATGTTATAGGGCGGCTCGGGAGGGCACGCACCTTGCAGGGTGACCACGCTGCCGTTCAACTGAAAAGCAAGGTCGGTGAAGATCGAGTAGTAGGGTAGCATCAGGAGCTGATGTCGGACGTCCTCGGCCAACTGCGTCTCATTCTCAGGTCCCTGAACAAAGGCATCATTGTGGTGTTTCTGAGCGGCCGCTCCGAAAGCCGCGGCCAAGAGAGTGACGGTCGCGAGTGCAAACAACTTCCGCATTTTCAGTTTCCTCCTCGCCGGGTGGAATAGAGTGCTGAGCTATCATAGATGCCTCAGGCTGCCGAGGGGTGGCGACAACATTGGTTGGCGATCTGGATTGCGGTGTTGAAGTCATCAGCCGACAGCGACCAGCCGTCAGCCCCGCATATCTCCGATGATGCTGATGGCTGACGACTGACGACTGAAGGCTGATGGCTCGTGCAGTCGGCAATTGTGAGTTACTTGCGAGCCACGCGTTTGACAGCTTTGCTGCCCGGAGGTGTTGGCTTGGGACCGCGCTCTTCCTGCTCGTGGCGAGGTCCGTGATCAGATTTGGCGTTTGGAACAGGCTTGTCATTCGCCGAGCTGAATGTTGGGCCAAGCTCCACGGCGCTGAGGCCAGTGGCGGTTGTATACATCGCTTCGTTGAATGTTGTTCCGCTCTTAGTTTTGGCAAGGGCAAAAACCCCAAAGGCGACTCCATTCACAAACGAGGTGGAGATGTAATCACCTACCATCCGGCCGCTGGTGGTACTGGGCAGCCAGCTGAGTTGCATTGAACTGGTCAGTAGAGTCGGTTTCGTCCAGGTGGCGCCACCGTTTGCCGAGGCCATGTAACTTACCGCCAGCCGGCAAGTGCTCTGTGTACACTTCGACACCGGATACTCGTAATAGGTGAGGGCAAGATGAGCTGTCGAGCCGGAGGTCGTTTTGTCGGCATCAACCCCTGGAATGAAATGGTCCACGGTACTGGAAATAGGATCCTCGGGAATGCGCGCGACCGGCGTCCAGGTGGTGCCATTCGTGGAAGTACTGAGGACGATGTCGTTGGACGAGCACGACGTCCGGAACCGGCAGTCCTGCCAGACAACGTAGACGGTGCCGCCTCCATCGACTGCCGCCGATGGCAGATTAAGACTCCGCAGGCCGCCAGCCTCCGCGTGGTCGGTAGCACTCGAGATCGTGACCACTTTGGTCCAGCTGGTGCCTCCATCAGTGGAGGTGAACGCTTGAATGCCATTACCCAGAAAAGGCACCACCACGGTTCCGTTCGGCTGCACCACAGGCTGCCCGCCGAGGCCGAGATCGCTACCCGACGGATGAAGCGCGGGACCCCAGGTGGCGCCGCCGTCAGTGGAGGTGCTCATGCTGATTTGGTCGCCGGCCGCGGGGTTATCCCACTCCACGTAGCAGTTTCCGTAGAATGGACTGCTGTCCCAGGTGTCGCAGACGATCCAATCCTTATCGGAACTGGGTACGTTGCCGGTGACCGAAACCGGGTTGTCCCAGTTGATTCCGTCGGTGGAACGGCTGACAATTACGGCTGGAATGGCGCCGCCGGAGTCAACGATGGGCAAGGTGGAGATCAGCCACTCGCCATGCTTCGGGTCGTAGGCGACTGCGGGGTCGCTCACCCGGTCATAAGGATTGCCCGCCCCTTCGATGGTCGTGGTGCCAGGGAGGAAGCCGCTGGTCCAGGTGCTACCGCCATCAGTCGAAGTAGCGAAGCCCACGTCCGAGGCGCCCCCATCTGTGAAGCGGCCGCTCTGGAAGGTGGCCACGATAGTCGATCCGAAAGAGAAGGTGTCGGGCTCCACTTGCGTCGCGTGCTGGCTGGTGGGATTGGTGAAAGGGTCGGAACTGAGTTGGTTGAGCGTGACCGCAGCCGGAACGGTTTGAGCCTGGACTGGGCGGCCGAAGCCGATCGTGAGCGCGAGCGCCAGAGCCGCAATAGCCGCCCCCACGCACGCACGGCGCCCGGCGAAACTTTGGATCATGGAATGATACCCCCTCGAAGTGAGACTCGCGCTCCTGTCGTCCTGGCGGCGCCATCGTGGCGCCGCGTGCTGCGCTCGGAGCGCAGCAGCGCGAAGTGAATTAGTGATGCTAACACATCTCCAGACAGAATTGTTCTTGTTCTAACACGATTCTTATGACAAGCCCGCTCTTACTCGAAATTTGTTGCGACTCCATTGATTCGGCGTTAGCGGCCGAGCGCGGCGGGGCACAGCGGATCGAGCTGTGCAGCAGCTTATTGGAGGGAGGCCTTACGCCAAGCGTCGGATTCATTCGGACCGCTCGCGCAAACACTTCCGTCGCGCTCTTTGCCATGATTCGCCCGCGCGGCGGCGATTTTTGTTATAGCGAAAGTGAATTTGAGGCGATGAGAGAAGACATCTTGCTCGCCAAGGCGTCGGGTGCGGATGGAGTGGTCTTGGGGTTGCTCGCTGAAGACGGGAATATTGACGTTGCCAGAAGCGCCGCGCTGGTGGAACTGGCAAGCCCGCTGCCCGTCACCTTCCATCGCGCTTTCGATCTCTCGGCTGACCTGGAGCGATCCCTCGAAAATGTGATCAAAACGGGCGCCCGGAGAATCCTCACTTCAGGCGGAGTGCCAACTGCGCCGGAAGGCGTCGAGCAGATTTGGCGGCTCGTGCAGGCGGCCGGCGATCGCATCAGACTTATCGCCGGCAGCGGGATCAACTCCGAGAATGCGGCCCAGCTGATTACACGGAGCGGGGTGCACGAAATTCATGCGTCGGCCAAGGCAAAGATACCGAGTCCGATGCGCCTGCGCAAGAATGTGCCGATGGGCTCGACGGGAAATGAGGAGTACACCCGCTTTGTCGCCAACGAGGAAGAAGTGAGAAGGCTGGCGAGAGTGCTCCGCGACCTCGAGGCCACCCACTGACGGAGAACGTTCAAACCCGGCGTTCACCGCGCCCACGCCAAGCCATCTGCGTTCTTCCCGGCGTCGATAAGCTTATCAACCTTCCAGTCGCTGAGATCCACCGCGGCCACTTGGCGGCTCCTGTCGCAAGAAACGTAAGCCACCTTTCCATCAGGGCGGATCAGTACTTCCTGCGGGGCCGGGGGCAGGCTGATAGTGCGTGCGAACTCCATGGTTGCGAGGTTCACCACTCCGACGCCCGGCGCATTGGGCAGGGCAATGAGCAGCCATTTGCCGTCGGGCGTCACCGCGCTGCCGTAGCCTGTAGCGGGCAACGTAATCCACCGGCTGACCTTGTTGCTCGCCGCTTCGATCACTGCCAGGCGAGGATTTTCGGTATCGGAGGTGAACACCCAGCGGCCATCGGGTGTGACCGAAATCCGTTGCACGTGGTTGGCGACAGGAATTACGGCGACCGTCTTGCGGCCCACCAAGTCGAGCACGGACACGCTACCGGGTCCTACGTTAGCTGTGTAGCCTCTCGATCCGTCGGAACTGATCGCCAGCATGTGCGATTCCGGCGCTCCCGTGGGGACTTTGGCGATGATCTTGAAAGTGTGCGGGTCAATCACGGTCACCGCCTGGTCCAGTTCGGTAGTGACGTAAAGCAGTCGGTCCTTGGGACCGAACATGGGGCAGTGCGGCCGCACGCCGTGCCCGAAATCGATCACGCGGACGCAGCGGCGTTCGCTGAGATTGACGACGTCAAGAGTACTGCCGTCGCTGCCCGGCTGACCCACGCCGGAGTTACCGTAGATGGGCACGAAAGCCAGGCTGCCGCCAGGGGAAGCGATCACTTCGTGTCCTGTGACGCCGCTTTCCGGCACCGTCGCGACCTCGCGCCCTTCGACCGGGTCAATAAGGCCTAGCGTGTGTTCGCCCTTGTTGGCCACCAGTAACAGTGCGGGAGATCCCGCCCTAGGAGATGGCGGCTGCAACGAGAGGAATGCGGCGAAGGCCAGCGTCAAAGTAACGTACGAGAGCATGGTAGACCTCCATAGGGGCAGCAGGCCAATAGGCAAGAAGCCAAAAGGCAAGGAGCTACTTCTCTCTCTGTCGTTTTCCTATCTCCTATTGGCCATTCCCTATTGCCTCTTGCCTATTCCCTCTTGGCTCTTCCCTGCTGCCTGGCCCGACTGGACCATCATACTTCACTCTTCCCCTTTCGAGCGATACCAAGCGGCGCGCGATCGAGGCACCCTGATGATAATTGTGCGTGGAGAATATCAGGGCTTTGCCCTCATCCGGCAACCTCTCGAGTAGACGTTCCAGATTGCCAGCCGAATCGGCGTCGACGCCGGTAAAGGGCTCGTCGAGCAAGAGGAAGGTCGGATCATGCAATAACGCGCGAGCCAACGACATCCGTTGTTGCAACCCTCGGGAGAGGTTCCGCGCGAGTTCTTCGCTCCGCGCGCGCACCGCGAACAAATCGAGAGCCCGGTCGATCTTGCGCTCCAGATCGTCAAGAGCGTACAGGCGGCCAAAAAATCGGAGATTTTCACGGCCTGTCAACTCGCCGTACAGAAACGTGGCGTGCGACACGAAGCCGATGTTGGCCTTCGCCGGGCGGCTGTCGTGGGCCAGGCGGCGCCCCGCGAACAGGACGTCGCCATCGCTAGGGCGCGCGAGCGCCGCCAGCGTCCTCAGCAAGGTGGTCTTGCCCGCGCCGTTGGCGCCGTAAAGCAGCACGGAGTCTCCGGGCTCGAGACGCAGGCTGACATCTCTGAGCGCGGGTAGATCTCCAAAAAACTTGGAGACATGGCACGCTTCGAGCGCGCCCTTAGCGGGGGTGTTGGCGGGCGGCATAGGATTCGAGCAGCGAGGCAGGCGTCTTCTTCAACTCCGCCACCAAACGGGCCTTAAGATCAAGGCGTTCCTTCCAGTACTTCTGCTCCGGGATTTTTCCCGCTGCGAAGAGTTCGTCAAGATCCGCAACCGAGTTCAGCAGCTTGTCCACCTTCACATTCAGCACGCGATCGGGGCCGTAACCTGTCTGAACTTTGCGCTGCGGCCACTCTTTGGTGGCGCGCACGCCGAGCGCCCACAGGAGCAGGAGCAGGAACGCGACCAACACAGGACCCGCAAGCTCGGAAATCGAGTTCGGAACCACCTTGACTTGGCCCTGGCCTTGGCCGCCGCCCTGATCGGATCCTGGTTCCGCGCCCTGTCCCGAGCTTGGGTTCCCCTGCCCGATGCCTGGAGGCGGCCCTGAAGCAGCCTCGCCGCTCAAGCGTATCGAGAGGGCTGTGGTGTCAGAAGCCAGTTGCGGCGCAGCATACACGTGAATCCTGTGAACGTTGTCGCTTCCCGAGGCCTGGAAACCGGGCGCAGTAACGGCCAGGCTCGAGGGATAAACGTAAAGCTCGGCCTGATCCATGGGAAAAGAAGCCTCGGCCTTGAGGTCGACACCGGATGCATCGTACGCCTTTATGTATTGGATCGTGATCTGGGTGACGCCGGGCTTCAGCGGATAGCGAATGGAGAATTCGCCCGGCACTTTTCCAGGCTCGGGGGTTTGAGGAAGGGACATGTTCATCAAGCCCGCAACCGAAACCGTGGGAGTACCCGCGTCGGCCGGCACGCGAAAACGGAAGGTCGCATTGGGTGCGGCATAGGCGCGCGGAGGGCTGGTGGAATTCTGGATGGCGTATTCCTCCTGAACGTGTAGCTCCGGGCCCGAGGACCCCGCGAGGGCTCCGACGAATACCCGCGCCGCCGGAATCCGCAATCCGGTGGGAGAGCGAGTGGAATCGTAGACCGTGAGACTCACGTTGGCGTTGCCGCTGGAATCGAATGCAGCCGGCGCGTTGTAGGTCGCTCCGTCAAAGTCGGTTGACACCAAGTAGAAGGATTTGGGATCAATGTCCGCGGCGCTTAATGCAAAATGGCCGGCAGCGTCTGTGGCGGCAGTGGCGACCTGTTGCATTCCGCCGCGCGGCATCAGCAAACGAACGTCCTGATTCGCAACCGCGCGAGCGGTGGTACCGTTGGACACCGTGCCCTGGACCTGCCCCTGACTAAAGAGCACGGCAGGAGAAAGCGCCGCCGCCAGGGCGGGAACGATGGCAAGGAATTGTGACGACAGCTTCATAACGAACACAAAGTAGAATCGCGAACGAAGGGCTCAACTGCGGCTGCTATTCAAAATTCAGAACGCCACATTCATTTGCAATTCGTTGCGGTTCAAAACTCAGCATGACGGCTTCAGGACTTTCGCTGCTTGCCCTGAATCTTCGCGCCGCACTCGCCGCAGAACTTGACAGGCAAAGGATTCTCAAAACCGCAGGCCTGGCACGTGTAATCGGGAACCGGTTCGGTTTTACGACGGGCGCGACGCACCGCGACTTCCCGCTCGATGAAGGCATCCTCTGTGCTGGCGCGCTCGACGTCCTTTGAGGTAGCCATCAGACGCGCGGCTTCCGCTGTGTAGGTCGCGCGGAGCGCCTCGTAGTCTTTGGCGCTCATTTTCTTGGCGCGATACTCGAATTCGAGATCCTGAATGTTCTCGTAGAGCACCAGGCGGCGTCGTTTGAGGTCGGCGAGCGGCGTTACGTCGACGGGCAGGCTGCCGGAGTCCTTGCCGGTGGCCAGGAGCGGCGTGGCCACGAAACAGGCCAACCCAAGCGCGATTACGAAAGCAAAGGCAATCAACATTGTAGAACCAGTGACGATCGACCGGTGGCCAGTAACAAGCATCCGGCTATCTGCAAGCAGCCGTCGGCGATCAGCAATCGGCGGACGTCTAAGCTGAAGGCTGCACTTTGATAGCTGATGGCTGGTTGCTTGTCACTTGTCACTCGCCACTCTCTTCATTTCTTCTTCGATCTCGGCCAGTATCTCCGGGTCAACCGAATCCGTGTCCGGCACCGCCCCTGCGGATTTCTGCACCCTGCGCCAGCGCCGCAACAGCGCAAACACCAAGCTGAGGCCAATAATCCCACCGCAGATGGGAAGAATCCAGACCGTGAGATTAAAGCCACTGGGCGGCGGAGTCGCCAGGACCTTGGTGCCGTATTTCAGCACAAAATCCTGAAGGATGGCCGCGCTGTCCTTGCCTGAAGCCACTTCCTTTTCAGCCATGGTCTCCATTTCGGCTTTCGAACTGCATCCTTCGTGGTTGCAGCCGGCCACCGTCATATTGCAGCCACACTGGCAGATGACGCTGCCTTCGATGGCCTTCGCGGTGGTTTTGGGCGTCGGCGTCCCGGCCCAACTAACCGTACCTGTCCCGACGAGAATTAAGATGATCGCGAGGATCGCAACCAGGGGCTTGGGAATTTGTCTGTCGTTCATAATGTTAACTTCCGGATTCGATCCTAGCGACCTGGCGTCCTAAAGAACGTTGACAACTGTGTCTGGAATCGAACTGGTAACCGCTCTGCAGACTCCCTCTCTTGGCCCTCTTCCCTTTCCTATAACCTCATTACTGTCAACAACCTCTTGGCTTTACAAAAATAACTTCCGTGTTTTCATGTACCTCTTGGCTTTGTTCGTTAATTTCTGTTTTGGACGGGTCCCCGGAATTGAGGGACGCGTCAGAGTCAGCCAGCCGGGCATCTGCCTTCACGGTACCAAAACGATCTTCCCATAAGCGCCCGGTTCCATCACCGCCTTATGCGCACGCGCAGCCTCCGGTAAGGGAATTTCCTGCCCTACTATGGGCCGCAGCGTGCCATTGTCCAGGCCGGCTACGAGCGCGGAATGCATCCCAGCCAGTTCAGCGTCAGTGGCGTTCAGCAGCGTCATTCCGATGATGCTCGCCTCGCGAACCATCGTGTCGCGAGGGTTGATCTCAACGGTGCCTCGGCTACCGACCACGACGACACGCCCTTGCCGAGCCAGAACCGTGAGGTCCTTTCCCAGATTCACATTCGACAACATCTCGATGATGAGATCAACCCCGCGGCCCCCGGTGAGCTTCATGAGTTCATCGAGATAGTTGGGAGCCGTGTGATCGAGAACGTGATGGGCACCTTCCTTCGCCACCAGCGATTTGCCTTTGTCAGTGCCCGCCGTGCCAATTACGCTGAGACCGGCCGCACGCGCCAGTTGCACCGTGGCCGTTCCCACGCCGCCGCTCGCGCCATGCACCAGCACCGTTTCGCCGGGTTGCGCCCTGCCGCGCAGAAACAGGGCTCGATGCGCGGTTCCGTAAGGAACGCCCATAGCCGCGCCCTGAGCGAAGCTGATCTTGTCAGGCAGCGGATGAACCTGGAACTCTTTCGCGATCGCTTGCTCCGCATAGGCTCCGGTCGTAGGTGAACCTGCAACATAAACCCGGTCACCCGCCGCGAACCTTTTCACGCCCTCTCCCACGGCTTTGATGGTCCCTGCCGCATCTGCGCCGGGTGTGTAGGGCAGCGAGGGCTTCACGGCGTAGGCGCCGTTGCGGATATAAGTCTCGACCGGATTTACTCCGGCAGCTTTCACCTGTACCAGCACCTCGCCGGCACCCGGATGGAGGTCCGGAACCACTTCCAGCTTGAGGACCTCAGGCCCTCCGAACTGATGAACTCGAATTGCCTTCATAAGTATTTTCTCATTACCGCGCTACGCCACCCAACCAGACGGCGCCTGTCGTTATTGCTAACCCTGGCCGTTGCCCCGAAGGGACGTTCGAGCGCCCACAGAAACGTCCAGATGCGTTCGTCCGTCTTCTTCTGACCCTGGGCTTATGTCATAGAATCCCTCTTCCTCGACGTTACTCCAGCGACTCGAGGTCCTTTACCTCGACGGCAATGTCCTGCTCGCGGCGCATCTCGGCCATTTCGCGCTCCACGCGGCTGGGAATCAAAGCCAACAACGTGCCCAGGAAGACCACGGCGCCCCCCACCCACACCCAGGTGACGAGCGGGTTGACGAACACCTGAACGATCGCCTTTTTCGTGTCCGGGTCCTGTCCGGCCAGCACCACGTAAAGGTCCTCGCGTAGCGAGCTGCGGATGGCCACGTGGCCCACCGCTTCCTGGCTGGCCTTGTAGAATCGCTGCTCGGGGGCCACGGTGCCGAGCGCGTGTCCGTCGCGAATCACGCTGAGTACGGCGCGCTCGTATTCGTAGTTTGGCGTGTCGCCCGTGGTGAAGCTGGAGCACCGCAGGATGTAGCCCTTGGCTTGCATGAGGTCGCCCTCGGCCATCAAGGTCTTGGTTTCACTTTTGAAGGCCTGGCCCAGGAACCCCACAAAAAGAATCACGATGCCCAGGTGGATCACATACCCGCCGTAGCGGCGCGTGTTGCGCACGGTCAGGTTATAAACGGCCTGCGGGAAACTCTCATGAAGAGTGCGTTGCCGGGTTCGCGCGCCCTTGTAAAATTCTCCTAACGTCGCTACCGCTACGAACGTGGTAAGCAGAACTGTCATGTCCAGATAGAGGCCGCGCACCCCGAAGACGTAGAAAATCGCTGTGGCCGCCAAGCCGGTCGCCAGCGGAACAGTGAAATTCTGCTTGATGCTCTGAAAACTCGTCTTGCGCCACGCCAGCAGCGGACCCGCGCCTGTTAGAAACAGCAGGATGAGCCCAATGGGGATCATGAAGCGGTTAAAGAACGGCGCGCCCACCGTTACGGTAGTATTCGAGACGGCCTTCGAGACGATGGGGAAAATCGTCCCCCAGAGCACAGCAAACACCGCCGCGAGCAGCACCCAGTTGTTGAAAAGGAATCCGCTCTCGCGCGAGGCGACGGAATCCAATTGATTTTCGCTCTTCAGGAAATCGAGGCGCAGAAAGAGCAGGCTAATCGAGAAAAGCAGAATGATGCCGAGGAAGACTGCGAAAAACGGTCCGATATTCGATTGAGCGAAGGCATGAACCGAACTGACGATGCCGCTGCGGGTGAGAAAGGTACCGAAAATGGAAAGGAAGAAGGTGGCGATCACCAGCACCATGTTCCACACCTTCAGCATGCCGCGCTTCTCCTGGATCATGACCGAGTGCAGAAAAGCGGTGCCCGCCAGCCATGGTAGGAGCGAGGCATTTTCTACCGGATCCCAAGCCCAGTAGCCGCCCCAGCCCAGGACTTCATAAGCCCAGTTGCCCCCCAGCACGATGCCCACGCCGAGAAACATCCAGGGCACCATCGTCCATCGCCGGGTAGTGCGGATCCAATTGTCCCCAAGCTGCCGAGTGATCAGCGCCGACATGGCAAAGGCGAACGGCACCACCATGCCGACGTACCCGAGGTAGAGCATCGGCGGGTGGATCACCATGGAGGGATACTGCAGCGCCGGGTTCAACCCGTTTCCGTCGGGCGCAGTGAAGGACCGGGCGCTCGTGCCGGCGAGCACGAGCTGGCTGAAAGGATTCGCCACGAAGTTGATCAGAATCGAGAAGAAGACGCCCGTTCCCATCAGGATGGAGACGACGTAGGGCATCAGCTGGCGGTTTCGCCGCCGGTTCATCAGTACGACCAAAGCGCTGTAGATAGAGAGAAGCCATGTCCAGAAAAGGAGCGAGCCTTCCTGTCCGGACCACAGCACCGGAATCTTGTAGTAAATCGGAAGGGCCCGATTCGAATGCTCGGCAACGTAGGCGCTACTAAAGTTGTCGGTCAAAATAAGGTATTCGATGGCCACGACGGCCAGCGTCACCATGACGAAGAACGCGAGCACAGCGCGCTCGGCGCTCCTCGTCACCCGTAGGCTCCTAAGCTTGCCCCCGACCACCCCAGCCACCACGCCGTAAAGCGCGAAGGCCAGAGCCGCAATCAGACCGACGCTACCGACTTGGTTCATAAGGTAAGCAGCCTCCGGTAGGCGGATTCGCCCTAGATATTAACATGTAGTAACAGACGCCACAATCTCTGGGTCTTGAGAAAGTCTCGCGCTCCCAGCGGCTGATTCTTCCGAAAATACGCGCATGTTGTTGATTCTAGATGACTGCCCTAGCCCCACGTTCGTCTATATCTCACCAGGGGCCAGCGCGCGCACGCGAATGCCCAGCTTGCCGAGTCGCCGTGCGTGGTGATAGATGAGGCGGCTTCTTTGTTTTTCGTCCATCACCGGCAGACCTCGTTCTTGGTAGGACTGCCCACTCTTCAGCACCCAATGCGAACCCCGTGCGCTCCATCACCACGTGGGTGATGCCTTCGGCTTGCAGCCACTGGCGTAAACGTTGCAGTTCGGCGACCGTGGTGCCGAACTCGCGATATTCGCTGCGCGGTTCCCAGGCTAAGGGCCCCAACAAGATGGTGACGGCCAACCGCTCCTTGCCCACGTCAATGCCAGCACACTCAATCTCTGCGCAAATCATCGGCGGCTCCTCTCTGTGCTGGGGAGCAACGTCTCAGGGCTCAGATTCTTCCGCGGCTCAACCACTCCACTCGGGGACGCCACACGTCAACCCGGCCAGTTTCTAAATCGGGACCAACTGCGCGCCAATTCAATCGCCGGCCATCCTCCCCATCACGCCTCGATTCTGCACAGATCACCCCATCCTCGCGCCCATTTTCATCCCCGGGGACGGCCAGCGCAGCCGGTCCTTTGGTTTCTAAAGGGCATCCAGCCTTGCTCGGGATTACGCCGCTCGTCGATAGGCCGCCGCTCACGCAATGGGCCCCCGAATCAGCAAGATTCTCTCTGATCCCAGATGGCGTCAACTACCGTTCTGGGCAACTTTGCTCTGAGGTCCAGGCGGCGCGGCCTGGTACTTGGACGCGCACTTAGCCTGGATCTTATCCGCCTGGAAGATACCGTTGGGGGAATAGCTGCCCTCGATAATTGCCTGCGCGCCGCCCACGAACGTGTCCGGCAGGGTGTCGGAGCCCACATACTGCACTGGCAGGGAAGCCGCGTCCTGGTTTAGCCGGAAGGTCACTTGGCCTCCGTGACGCTCCACCGATCCGGGGGCTACCAACCCACCAACGCGAACGCGCTCATGGCTGCTCTTCCCGCTAAGCAACTCGCTAACCGTCACATAATAGGTCTTGTTCTGCTCAAACCCTGAGACGGCCAGCCAGCCGACGACGGCCAGGATCACGCCAATGCCAATGCCGAATTTAAGTTGTTTTGCCTTCATGGATCGCACCCCCCAGGACGCCGCCTGGCTTGGGAGGGACTGCAAGGCGCGCAAACCAGCCACAAGCTGTCAACGGCGACGGGACAAATGAATTGTCTACCTTTCTTATTGCATGAGTCAACGGCAGGATTGGTCAATAGTGTCCTGAGTCGGACGTAGGGGCGGCCCTTGTGGCCGCCCAATCCGTGAAGCATCCCTGATCAGTACTGTCACCCCTGCGGCCAAGAGGGCCGCCCTACGTCTGAACTCAGGACAAAACAGGGGCCGTATAATCAGGTCGCTACTCATTCTCACTCATGCGCCGCGCCACCGCATGCAGGAGGTCGTATTTGGTGAGAATCTCGTAGACTCCCTTGTCGAGGCTGACGAAAACGGCGGGACAATCCCGTGTAATACATCCCATGATCTGATCAACGTTTGCCGACGGAGACACGATCGGGAAACTCTCGCTCATGGCCTCGCGCACGACCAACTCCTTGAGGTCCTTGCCCTCGAGAGCCAGGCTGAGGATGGCGTCCTCGTAGATGGCGCCCACGGGACGGGCGTCCTCGAACACCGGAAGTTGCGAGAAATCATTGGCTTGCATCTCTGCGAGCGAGCTGGCTACAGTGTCCGACGGCGCAACGGCAATGAGTGGCCGAGCCGGCGCGGCCGCAATCTTGGCCTGAACGATCTCACCCGCCGTGAGGGGCACCGAGGACTCCAGGTAGCGGTTTTCTTTCATCCACTCGTTGTTGTAAACCTTGCTCAGGTAGCGGGCGCCCGCGTCAGGAACGAGAATCACCATGAAGTCGCGCTCGCTCAGAGTTGGGGCGATCTGCATCGCCGCGCCCACCGCGGTACCCACCGAGCCACCGGCGAAGATGGCTTCGTTGCGCGCCAGCCGCCGCGTCCAGAGGAACGAATCGCGATCGCTCACCTGGATGACGTCATCGATGACACTGAGATCGAGCGTGCCCGGAAGATAGTCCTGCCCGATGCCTTCCACCTTGTACGGCTCACCCTCGATCAACTTGCCGCTGTGGAAAAACTCGGTGATCACGGAGCCCACGGGATCGGCGCCGATAATCTTCACACCCGCGTTCTTGCTCTTCAGGTAGCGTCCCACTCCGGTGATGGTGCCGCCGGTCCCGACACCGCACACGAAGTGCGTGATTCGCCCCTCGCTGTCCTCCCAGATCTCCGGCCCCGTGGTGCGGAAGTGGATCTCGGGATTTTTGGCGTTCTCGTACTGGTTGGGCTGGTAGGCGTTCGGAATATCATGGGCTAGCTTGGTAGCCACTGCGGTATAGCTGCGCGGATCGTTGTGCTCGACCGCCGTCGGACAGACGATCACCTCGGCGCCCAGCGCCTTAAGCAGGTCGCGCTTTTCTTTGGACTGCTTGTCGGCCATGGTGAAGATGCACTTGTATCCGCGGATGACGGCCACCAGGGCCAGTCCCATGCCGGTGTTGCCGGAGGTCGGTTCCACGATGGTGCCGCCGGGCTTGAGCAAGCCCTGGCGCTCCGCCTCGTCGATCATGGCAAAGCCGATGCGGTCCTTCACGCTGCCGCCAGGATTGAGATAATCGCACTTGGCGTACACCTCGGCCTTGCAGCCGCGCGTGATGCGGTTCAGCCGGACCAGCGGCGTGCGACCGATCGCTTCGAGAATGTTGTTGTAGCGCATGAGTTGCAATTATAAGAGAGTTTCAGGCACTATGGCCGCTAGAGAACTGGACCATGATGTTTCATGTCACTCTTGAGCACGCCGAAGACGGTTGGGTTGTGGCCGAATGTCCTGCACTCCCGAGGATGCGTTTCTCAGGGCAAAGACAAGCAGGAAGCCGTGGAGAACATCAGGGAAGCCATCACCGCCTGGTTGTGGGCAGAAGACCAGAAGGCGATGTCGGCACTCCAGCCCGGCGCAATAGAGCGCCAAATCGTAGTTGCCGTCTAGCCCTGCGTGACACCACCGAGAGGGCCGTCTTGGCGTACCGTTCATTGAGCTTCTGCCATGGGAAAGCTCAGGACGAGAAGCCGCGGCAGCTTTTCGCAAAGCAGGTTGGCAGGTGGTCGGACAGGTCGGAAGTCACCTCGTGCCCGTGAAGCCGGGCGTCCGAGCGAATCTATCCGTTCCTCAGCACAGGGAACTCTCCGTTGGAACGTTGCGCGCCCTGATTCGTTCTGCAGGGCTGACGGTAGATGAGTTCCTCAGCCTGCTTTGACGGAGTTGGCGGGGCCCGCAACGTTGGCCCCCTTGAATTCACGGCATAGGCGCTTCCTGGTTCCCTTGCGGCACTTGCGAGCCTTCCAAAAATAGTTGAGAATTCTGGCGCGCTCGGGAATATCCTGGGGCGCGATTGGCATTATCCTGATACAAGCTATGGAAACCGCAGAGGCCAATCTCGCACGGCAACCGGGGACCGCGAAACGGCTCGAGATCAAATCCAAGCACCCGCTGGCCATTCGCTGGTGCCATTGGGTGAACTTTCCCGTGCTGGCCCTCATGATCTGGAGCGGCCTCTGGATTTACTGGGCCAATGACGTTTACCGCATCGGCGCAGGGTCGGTGACTCTCTTCAAGTTCTTTCCCGAGGGTTTTTACCGGACGTTTGGCTTGAGTCACGAGCTGGCCAGGGGCATGGCCTGGCATTTCTTCTTCATGTGGTTTTTCGTCATCAATGGCATCGTTTACGTTGCCTACACGGTGCTCTCTGGAGAGTGGCGCTACCTCGTTCCCAACACGCAGTCCTTCGGCGAAGCGATCCTGGTTACGCTGCACGACCTCGGACTTTGGAAGGGCACCCTGCCGGAGCGCAAATTCAACGGCGCGCAACAGATCGCTTACACCAGCATCATTGTGATGGGCTTCGGTTCGCTGGTCACCGGCATCGCCATTTACAAGCCGACTCAGTTCGCCTGGCTGGACAGCCTGCTGGGCGGCTACAGGGCAGCGCGGTTCGAACACTTTCTGCTGGCTTTGGGTTACGTCTTGTTCTTCCTGATTCACATCGCGCAAGTGATTCGCGCGGGGTGGAACAATTTTCGCGCCATGGTCAGCGGTTACGAGCTGACCGCTTCGGAGGCTGCGCATGAGTGACGATCAGCCAAAATCCGAGACTCCTGGCCCTGGTTTGACGGCAGCGGGAAGCCAATCGGCTTCGCCTGCCACTGAAGCTCCGGCTGCGCCGCCCGCGGCCGCTGCGGCGGCGACGGCCTCGATAGTCGAACCCGCAGTCGCGACGCCCGCGCCCGCCCGGGTCACGACGCCTGATCCACAGGAAGTCGAAGCCTGGAACCAGCAGGTCCGCCGGCGCATGGCGCAGCGATCCCGGCGCGGCTTTCTGGGACTGGGCGCGGGTCTCCTGGGTGGCTTCGCGTTTTGGGAATGGCTCGTGACGCGACGCCAAATCAATGACGTGCCTTGGCCGTTCAGGCAGGTCCTCCAGGTGGACGAGCAACTGGCGCGCGACTACTTCAGTAGCCGCCGGCTGGCCCCCCAGTTTCAGCCGAGCCAGATCAGTCCGGATCGCGTGAACGGCGACGCCGGCCTGGACGACGATATTGACGTCTCCACCTGGCAGATGTCGGTCGAAGGCCTCGGCTCCAGCGACACCCCCCTCATGCTGGGCCTGGATGCCGTCAAAAAGCTCCCGCGCGCGGAGATGATCACGGAGTTCAAGTGCATCGAAGGCTGGAGCGTGATCGTGCAGTGGGCTGGCGCGCGTTTCACGGATTTTATGAAAGCCTACCCGCCGGCCACCCTCAGCGGTTCTCCCTTCAGCTTCGAGCGCCCGCACGATTTTCCCCCCTACGTCAGCATGGCCACGCCCGACGGCGGCTATTACGTGGGCCTGGATATGGAGAGCATGCTCCACCCGCAAACCCTGCTCTGCTACGAACAGAATGGCGCCCCGCTCACCCAGGAACACGGCGCTCCGTTGCGCCTGGTGATCCCGGTGAAGTACGGCGTGAAGAACCTCAAACGGATTGGGATCATTCGCTACACTACGCTCCGGCCGGCAGACTATTGGGCCGAACGCGGCTACGACTGGTACATTGGGCTTTAGCAGGCGGCGGACATCGGGACGCGCCGTGAAGGCCTGACATCGACTTGTTCTCTCGGCCCCTGACTCGTGTCGACGATTTCGAAGCTGCGGCCCTGCCCCACCTCGCGGCCCTGTACAGGACCGCCAAGTTCCTGGCCTTCGTGCCTGCCGAGGCGGAAGACCTGGTTCAGGAGGTCTACCTGGAGGCCTGGAAGAGCTTTCACCGCTTCGAGCCCGGTACCAACTGCCGCGCCTGGCTGTTCAGGATCCTCTTCCATCGCCTCCATCATTACCGCCGCCGTCAGCTAAAGTTGTCTAAGGTGGAATCGTTCGCCGACCCGGCCGCAGCAGACGCCCTTCCCGCAGCCCAGGCGGTTCCGCAGGACCTCCGTGACGAAGATATCCTGCAGGCCCTTGCCAGGCTGCCGCACGACTTCAGAGAGGTCGTGTTACTGGCGGACGTTCAGGAATTCTCTTATAAGGAGGTCGCCGAGACCCTGAGCATCCCCCTGGGAACGGTGATGTCGCGCCTCAGCCGGGGACGAAAGTTATTGCGGCAGCAGCTCGCGGAAGTTGCCCGATCCTACGGAATCCGGGTGGGCGATGAAGGTGGGCCGCTATGAAAGACCTGAACTTCGACTCGAAACCGTGTGAGTGGGTGCGCGAGCAGCTCGACGCCTACCTCAGCAGCGAACTCCTGGTGGAGACCACGGCGGCGATGCTGAAGCACCTCGAGGGTTGTGCGGCCTGCTCCGCGGAGCTGGAGTCGCGACTTCGCCTCCGCGATGCGCTGCGCAGGGCGGTTAATCAACAGCTACCGCCGGCAAATCTGGGCGAAGCCATTGATCGCCAACTCCGGCAGGACCGGCCTGCTCTTTTCTGGTCATCTGGTCCGAGGCACTGGATGCTGGCCCTGGCCGGCCTCGCTCTAGTGGTAGTTGCCGGCTCTGCCGCTAAGCAAGCTCTCGGCCTGCGGCGCGGCCGGCAACTTGTGGCCAAAATCCTGACATTGGGCGTCTCCGACCACGTCTATTGCGCGATTCGGACCCACAATTACCTCCGAGCGGGCCGGCCCGCCGACCAGCTTCAGGCCCGTCTGGGTCCTGAGTACGCGCCGCTCCTGCCTGTGGCGGAGCAGGAGCTTCCCGGCTTCGAGATCCTCGAAGCCCACATTTGCACAGTACCTGGCAGTCCCCGCAAATACGTGCATTTCATCGCTCTCGGGCATGGAACGATCCTGTCTGTGATCCTCACCCGGCGTCAGGGTGAAGCGCTGCCCGGCGAAGCGCGACTGGTGGCGGAGACGGTGGACGGCATGCGTCTTTACAAAAGCCATCTCTCGGGAATGGATGTCGCCGGTTTTGAGACCAATAACTACTTCGGATTTGTAATCTCCGACCTCGGCCAGAACGAAGTTCTCCACATCGCGGCCGCCCTGGCGCCTGCCTTGCGCAACCAGCTCGACGCGGGCTAGGAGTTGGGTGCCAAGTCTCAGGTGCCAGGTGTCAGGTACCGGATGCCAGCAGACGCGGATCGCCCGGCCTGGGAAGCTGACGCCTGACACGGCCCGAGTTGGCAATTGACATCATCACGTAACACTGGCGTAACATAATTACGCCAATTTGGAGCCTGGCGAACCGTCGGCCTCTGGTCGGCAATTGCAGCAACCAATGCCGGCCACTGCCGCGAAGGTTAACCGGCGTTTAGGGGGGCTTACCCTTTCATCGACCCGCTCGTCGTCAGCGGCAGCTGGCCAGCCTAAAATTATCGAAAACTAAAGGAGAGAACATGGCAAATCCGTTCGTCCACATAGAACTGAACACTACCGACTTGAGCAAAGCGAAGGAGTTTTATGGTCAATTGTTTGACTGGACGTTGGAAGACGTTCCCATGGGGCCCGACATGACCTACACGCTGATCAAGGTGGGTGAGGGCACCGGCGGCGGCATGATGAAGCACCCCGTGCCCGGCGCGCCTTCCACGTGGCTTGCTTATGTGGCAGTGGACGACATCAAAGCGAGCACTGAAAAGGCTCGGTCGCTCGGCGCCATGATCGTCAGGGATGTGACTGACATTCCGGGGGTGGGCTCGTTCAGCATCCTCGTCGATCCCACGGGGGCTCATCTTGCCCTCTGGAAGCAAAAGGCGGCGTGAGAAACCGCGCGAAGAGTCGACAAGGCTGCTGCGGGAGGCCAAAAACCGGGCTCCTGAGACGGTCGGGGAGTCTGGTGCCTGACGTCCCCTAGCGGCATACCAGTGTAGTTTGTTCTGATTCAATTGAGGTGTGAAGGAACGGGCGCGCTTGGAGGAAAACAGGCCCACTCGATGAAAACCGCGCGGGGGGGGCCGATATCAAAAAACGGAGCGGGAATGTTATCAATAATAAAGCGCTTCTATTTTTGGAATCGGTCAAAGGCTAGAATGTATATGAAAACAAGCAATTTATCGAAAAAACTGGAATGTCGCTGAAATATAATATAGTTAGCCGTTTGGCCGACTCTCGCCTTGTTGCCATGTCATTGAAAATAAGTTTGTTATGCTTGGTGGGGCGGAATGTGTGTCAAGCATCAGGACTTGTATGGATGTTGAATCTCCGCCTGTAGCTATCGCGTTGAAAAGAAGCTGTTTGCTTCGAGCTTCCAATAATGTTATTGATATTAAACAACTTAGGTGACACGGAGCTTGCTTGAACCCGTCGATTCGCAACGTCGCCATCATCGCCCACGTAGACCATGGCAAGACTACGCTGGTGGACGCCATGCTGCGGCAGAGCGGCATTTTCCGCGAGGGCGAAGTGGTGGTAGAGCGCGTCTTGGACTCGAATGAGCTCGAGCGCGAGCGCGGCATTACCATCCTCGCCAAAAACACCGCCATCACCTACAAAGGCGTTCGAATCAATATCGTGGATACGCCCGGCCACAGCGACTTCGGCGGCGAAGTGGAGCGCGCCCTAAAGCTGGTTGATGGCGTCCTCCTCTTGGTCGACGCCAGCGAGGGGCCGTTGCCCCAAACGCGCTACGTGCTGCGCAAGGCGCTCGAGGCGCACCTGCCGCCCATCGTGGTGATCAACAAGATCGATCGCAGCGACGCGCGTCCGCAGGAAGTGGTGAACGAAGTCTATGACCTCTTTATCGATCTGGACGCCGCCGAGGAGCAGCTCGATTTTCCCATTCTCTACACCATTGCGCGGGACGGCATTGCGAGGAAATCGCCGGACGATCCCTCCGAAAACCTGCAGCCGCTGTTCGAGACTATTCTGCAAACCATCCCGCCCCCAGCCGGCGAGGCGGACGGCACCCTGCAGCTCCTGGTGGCCAACCTGGACTACAGTGAATACCATGGTAGGCTCGCGCTGGGACGCATCTTTTCCGGCACTCTGCATCGCGGCGGCGAGGTGGCCATCGCCAAACTCGACGGCAGCCTTCAGCAGACGCGCATCACCAAGCTTTACGGATTCGAGGGGCTGGAACGCATCGACCTGGAGCGCGCCGATGTGGGCGAAATCGTAGCCATCGCCGGCGTGGAGGGCATCACCATCGGCGAGACGGTCACCAGCGTGACCGCGCCCGCGCCCCTGGCGCACATCCCCATCGACGAGCCCACCATTTCTATGGTGTTCACGGTGAACACCTCGCCATTTTCCGGCCGCGAGGGCAAGTACGTCACCTCACGGCATCTGCGCGAGCGCCTGGAAAAAGAGCTGCTTACCAACGTGTCGATTCGCGTGGAGGAGATGGCCAACACAGACTCTTTCAAACTGATGGGCCGCGGCGAGCTGCAATTGGCCATCCTCGTGGAGATGATGCGGCGCGAAGGTTACGAACTCGCGGTGGGCAAGCCCGAAATCATCACGCGCTCACTGAATGGCAAGGTTCAAGAGCCGGTGGAGCAGCTCATCGTCGACGTGCCCCAGGAGTTCGTGGGCGTGCTGATGCAGGAAATCGGCATGCGCAAGGGCGTGAACACCAAGATGGTGAGCCACGGCGCGGGGCGCGGGGGGCGCGTGCGCCTCGAGTTCTCCATCCCCTCGCGCGGCCTCATCGGACTGCGCGGCGAAATTCTGAAGGCCACGCGCGGCACGGCTGTAATGAATACGCTTTTTGAGGGATACATCGACTGGCAGGGCGACATCCCCGCAAGGCTGACGGGTTCCTTGATAGCCGACCGCCCTGGCCGCACCACGGCTTACGCGCTATGGAACCTGCAAGAGCGCGGCGAACTCTTCGCCGGCCCCGGCGTGGAAGTCTACGAGGGCATGGTGATCGGGCAGAACTCGCGCTGGGACGACATGGACGTGAACGCCGTCAAAGAGAAAAGGCTCACCAACATGCGCGCCTCGGTGGCCGACGAGGCCATCCGCCTGATTCCTTTCCGTCCCCTGACGCTGGAAGAATCCATCGAGTTTATTGCCGAAGATGAGTACGTTGAGGTGACGCCGCAATCGATCCGGCTGCGCAAGAAGATTCTGGAATACAACAAAAGGCCGAAAAAGCACAAACACAAAACGGAT
>Ga0335078_10003061_pt1 | contig 24997 bp, 23 predicted proteins | sample Lox_Sample_32_FD_206711 | JGI IMG/M metagenome (GOLD analysis project Ga0335078, IMG submission 206711) | Soil microbial communities from Loxahatchee National Wildlife Refuge, Florida, United States - Lox_Sample_3.2 | ecosystem: Environmental > Terrestrial > Soil > Wetlands | place: USA... | reverse complement strand
CTGTCCCCGTTCATCAAGCCGGGCACGGTGAGCACGGTCGACTACAACCACTACTCGATGCTGCGCAGCATCGAGGACATCTTCGGCCTGTCCCATCTCGGTGACGCGGCGATGCCGCAGGTCAAGCCGTTCGGCTCGGACGTCTACACCAACTCCTGACCCCTCTGGCGGGACGGCCCCGCCGTGGCGGCGGGGCCGGCCCGCCTCCCGGCCCGCGCCGCCGGGCGGCGGCCGGCGGATCAGGGTGCCACGGGAGCGGGGCGGGAGAGGGCGAACCGGTCGCGGGGCACCGGGATGTCCTCGCCCAGGGCCAGGGCCGCCAGCAGCTCACCGAGCAGCGGGCCGAACTTGAACGCGTGCCCGCTGCAGCCGCCGCCGACGACCACGGGCCCCAGCCGGTCGAGCACGAAGTCCTCGTCCGGGGTCATCGTGTACAGGCAGGTCTCCGGGGCGATCCCGGCCGGATCCAGGCCCGGGAGGCGCTCCCGCACATACTCCGCGGCCGCCGCCTCCTGCGCGGGGTCGATCTCCTCGAAGGGACCGTCGCGCGGGTCCGCCGGCCGCCCGGGGACGTGGGCCGCCACCTTCACCCCCGGCGCGCCGCCGGCGGCCGGGACGGCGTACCAGGACAGGCCGGCGGGCGGCCACTCGATCAGGGTCGGCCACGGCCCGGCCGCCGCGCCGCGCGGCGCGAAGTACCGGATCTGCTGCACGGTGGCAGTCAGCGGCGGGACCCGGGGGAGCAGGCCGGCCAGCAGGCCCCCGGCCCACGGCCCGGCCGCGATCACCGCCACCCGGGCCACGACGCCGCCCGCCGCGGTGTGCAGCAGCACCCCGCCTGCCCGCGGCTCGATGCCGAATACCTCGGTCCGTTCCCTGACCGGCACGCCGTCGCGGCGGGCCAGCCGCTGCAGCGCGGCGACGGTCCGGCCGGCCAGGCAGACGCCGGAATCGGGCTGGAACAGCATCCGCTCGCCCGGCCGCGCGGCGATCCCGGGAAACCGGGCGCGCACCTCGTCCGCGGCGAGCCAGGCGTGCGCCACCCCGCACTCGGCCAGCGCCGCGGCGCAGCCGGCCGCTCCCGGGCCGGCGTCCAGGCCGCCCGTGGTGACGATCAGCTCCTCGCCGGCGTCGGCGGCGAGCCGCGCCCACGCCCCGCCCGCCAGCACCGCCATCCGCACATACACCGGGTCGGGGTAGGAGAACCGGAAGATCCGCGTGGCGCCGTGCGACGAGCCGCGGGCATGGCCGGGGCCGTACTGCTCGAACAGCACCGCCGGCACCCCCCGGGCGGCCAGCGCGCGGGCGGTGGCCGACCCGATCAGGCCGGCGCCGACGACCGCCACCTCCACGTGCTCCACGGCGGCGACGCTAGCCGGCCGCAGCGGCGGGCCGCTCGTCCCGCCCGGGCGGGTTTGGGCGGGGCGGCCCCGGGCACGCAGATCGTGCGGTTGATCCTGGCGGGCGGGCATTAGGGTGGCGGGCATGCGCAACGGCAGGCACGGGAGCACGGCAGGGCGGTTGTTAACCGGAAGCCGCACCCTCATCCGGGGGACGGCCGTGGCCCGGGCGCTCGCGGTCACCACCGCCGCGCTCGCGCTGGCGGCCACGGCGGCCCCGGCGGGCGCGGTGCCCGGCCAGGCGCCGCCGGCGGCCCGGGCCCAGGCTGGCGGGTGGCAGGTGCAGCACACCCCCGACCCGCCGCCGCGGGAGGGAATCCTGGTCGCGGACTCGTGCGCCTCGCCCGGCGCCTGCATGGCCGTCGGGAGCTACCAGAACGGCGGCGGCTTCTACTTCCCGCTGGCCGAGCGCTGGAACGGGACCACATGGTCGGTCCAGAAGCCGCCGTTGCCCTCCGGCGCGAGCAGCACCCGCCTGCTCGGCGTGTCCTGCGCCTCGGCGAGCGCCTGCGTGGCCGTGGGGACCTACGACAACAGCCGGGGCATCTACTTCACCCTGGCCGAGACGTGGAACGGCACCTCCTGGACGATCCAGCCGACGCCGAGCCCGGCGGGCAACAACAACAGCGGCCTGGCCGGCGTGTCCTGCACCTCGGCCAGTGCCTGCGTCGCCGTGGGGTACTCCGGTGACTACGGCTTCGACAGCACGCTGACCCTGGCCGAGACGTGGAACGGCACCTCCTGGACGATCCAGCCGACGCCCAACCCGGCAGACCCCAACCACAGCGACTTCACCAGCGTGTCGTGCACCTCGCCCAGCGCGTGCACCGCGGTCGGCTCCAGCGCGGGCACCGCCCTGCTGGCCGAGCGGTGGAACGGCACCGCCTGGTCGATCCAGCAGACCCCGGGCCCCGCGGGCGCCATCGCCGCCGGCCTGCTGGGGGTGTCCTGCCCCTCGGCCGGTGCCTGCGTCGCGGTGGGGAACTACCGCAAGAAGTCAGGCGCCCACGTCGCGCTGGCCGAGGCGTGGGACGGCAGCGCATGGGCGCTCAAGCGGGCCGCCATCCCCAAGGGCGCCAGCCTCAGCTACCTCAACGGCGTGTCCTGCACGTCCGCGGGCGGCTGCACCGCGGTGGGGAACGACAGGTCCGCCGCCGGCGCCTACCTCACGCTGGCCGAGGCGTGGCACGGCAGCGCGTGGTCGCTCCAGGCCACGCCCAACCCGGCCGCGCCCCGCGCGTTCCTGTCCGGGGTGTCCTGCCCGTCCGCGGGCTCCTGCGCCGCGGTCGGCGACCAGACCTCCCGGTTCGAGGTGCAGACGCCCCTGGCGGAGGCCTGGGACGGCGCCAGGTGGTCCCTGCGGAAGACGCCCGCCCCGGCCACCAACACCCAGACCTACCTGTCCGGCGTGTCCTGCCCCGCGGCCACCGGCTGCATCACGGTCGGGCAGTCCGGCATCGACGGCGGCAGCGGGACACTGGCCGAACACTGGAACGGCGCCGCCTGGTCCATCCAGACGACGCCCAACGCGGGGCGGCAGAGCATCCTGTCCGGCATCGCGTGCGCCTCGGCCACCGCCTGCACCGCCGTGGGAAGCTACACCAGCCCGCACGGCGGCCGCACCCTGGCCGAGGCGTGGAACGGCGCCGCGTGGTCGGTCCAGCGGACGCCCAATGAACTCTCCGTCGAGGACAGCCTGCTGGACAGCGTGTCGTGCGCCGCGGCCGGCTCCTGCGTCGCCGTCGGGGAGGCGGGCGCCGAGAACGTCGCCCCGCTGGCCGAGATCCAGCACGGCACGTCCTGGTCCCTGCAGCAGCCGCCGGTGCCCTCGGGCGTCAGCAACAGCGGCCTGGCCGGCGTGTCCTGCGCCTCGGCCAGCGCCTGCGTCGCCGTCGGGTTCTACGAGCAGAGCTTCAACGTGTTCGAGCCCCTGGCCGAGGCGTGGAACGGCACCTCGTGGACGATCCAGCCGGTGCCCGCCCCCCCGGGTGCCACCAGCACCTCCCTGTCCGGCGTGTCGTGTGCGTCGGCCACCGCCTGTGTCGCCGTCGGCGACTACATCAACGGTTCGAGGGATGACCTGACCCTGGCCGAGGCGTGGAACGGCACGTCCTGGTCGGTCCAGCCGACGCCCAATCCGGCGGGCGCCACCACCAGCGGGCTCCTCGGCGTCTCGTGCGCGTCGCCGGGTGCCTGCACCGCGGCCGGGTACTACGACCGCCGCGGCATGCCTGTCACGCTGGCGGAGGCGTGGCACGGGACGTCGTGGGCCATCCAGCCAACGCCCAACCCGGCGGGCTCGGCCGCCAGCTTCTTCAACGGCGTGTCCTGCGGGCCGGCCGGCGGGTGCACCGCCGTGGGCAGCGGTTCGAAGCCGGCCGCCAGCGCACAGGCGCTCGCCGAGGCCGGGCCCTGAGGCAGGCCGGGCCCGGGCGGGGGTGTCCCGCTAGGCTCGGCTGATGGCCCCGAACCTCGTCCGCTACCGGTCCCCGGAAGAGGACAGCGCGCGGTGGGCCGGCTTCGGGTTCCGCGAGGGCGACATCGTGATCAGCGCGCGGTCCAAGAGCGGGACCACGTGGATGCAGATGATCTGCGCGCTGCTCATCTTCCAGACGCCGGACCTGCCCGCCCCGCTGGGCGACCTGTCGCCATGGCTGGACTGGCTCATCACCCCGCGCGACACGGTGTTCGAGCGGCTCGCGGCCCAGCGGCACCGGCGGTTCATCAAGACCCACACGCCGCTCGACGGGATCCCGCTCGACCCCGGCGCCACCTACATCGTCATGGCCAGGCACCCGCTCGACGCCGCGGTCTCCCTCTACCACCAGGGCGGGAACATCGACCGCGGCCGGGTGCGCCAGCTTCTCGGCCAGCCGGAGCCGGCCGCTCCCGGCCCGGCGCGCCCGCCGCTGCGCGACTGGCTGCTGGCGTGGATCGACGACGATCCGGACCCGCGGGAGCAGCTTGACTCTCTCCCCGGCTTCCTGCGGCACCTGTCCGACGCCTGGGCGCGCCGTGCGCAGCCGAACGTGTTGATCAGGCATTACGCAGATTTCCTGGCTGACCTGGACGGGCAGATGCACCGTCTGGCGGAGTCGCTGGAGATAACGGTGCCCGGCGGGACCTGGCCCGCATTGGTGGACGCGGCCAGCTACGCGCGGATGCGGGCCAGCGCCACCCGGCTGCTCGGCCCGCCGGGCGTGCTGAAAAGCCCGGCGGCCTTCTTCCGCCGGGGCACCTCGGGCTCGGGGGCGGAGCTGCTCACCGGGGCCGAGCTCGCGCACTACCATGCCCGGGCGGCCACGATGGCGCCCCGCGACCTGCTGGCCTGGCTGCACAGATAGGGCGCCCGGCGGCGGGCCCGGCCGCGGCGCACGGCTCAGTGCGGGGTGATGGCGCCGTCGATGGCGCTGACCACCGCCAGCACGAACGTGGCCACCGCGGCCAGGCCGTGGGCGGCCGGGATGAGCGGCGTGAGATGACGCCGGGACTTCCGGGCCGCGGGCTGCTGCCCGGCCGGGAGGCCGGCCAGCATGTCGTTGATGAGCTGGCCGGCCAGCGCCTCGCTGGACAGCGCGGTGGCCAGGGCCTCGTCGGTCACCCGGCCGCCGATCGCGTTCTCGGCGGGGGCGGCGAGCATCCCGCTGACTGGGCCGGGGGCCCCTGGGCCGCTGCCCCCGCCCGGCCCGCCGGGCGCGGGAGGGGCGGGGTAGGGCGCCCAGAGGGTCACCGTGCAGATGCCCAGCCCGATGCCCGGCATCAGCAGGCCCACGGCGCACCAGGCCAGCGCGTCCCACCCGGTCACCACGTAGCCGGCCCACGCCAGCAGGCCGAGTGCGCCGAAGCTGAGGTGCGCGAGGATCACCGCCGGCGGCAGCCCGTCATGGCGGGCGCGCTGGTGCCCGGGCCCGCCGCGGGACAGCCAGGTGCCGAACATGTAGATCCCGGCGGAGCCGGCGACGAGCCAGGTGATGAGCGTGGCGATGGCAAGCACAGGACCACATCCCGGCTGGGGGGACCAGGGGCGGGGCTGGCTCTTATCTACCCCGGCAGCGCCCCCGGTAGCCCTGCCACGGCTCAGCGCGGCAGCCGCCCGGCCCGCGCGGGCCGGGCGCCCGCCCCGGCCGCCGGCGCCCGGACCAGCAGCGCCGCTGGCGCCACCGTCACCGTCAGCGTGCGCCCGGGCGCGATCACCTCCCCGTCCACCTGGCGCGGCAGGTCCCGGTCGGCGCGTATCTCCACGTGGCGGGCGCGGTACCGGCCGATCAGCCGGTCATCGCGCTGGCTGCCGGTGACCACCCGGTACCCCACGCGCCCCCAGTCGAGCAGCGAGGCCGGCGCGAGCGTGCCCACGTCGAGCACGCCGTCGTCGGGCCGCGCACCGGGCAGGAACGCGAACCCGCCGGGCAGCAGGCCGCCGTTGCCGACGACGACCGAACGGGCCTCGCGGACCAGGGTCACGCCGTCCAGGCTGATCCGGAACGAGGCGGGCCGGCCGGCCAGATGCCTGGTCCCGGCCGCCGCGTAGGCGAGCCACCCGGTCCTGGCCTTCAGCCCGCCGGGCGTCGCGCCGACCACGGCCGCGTCGGTGCCGAGCCCGGCCATGGCGACGAAGGTGACCTGCTCGCCGGTGACCGCGAGGTCTATCCGGCGCTCGGGCCCGGCGAACCCGGTGGCCAGCGCGGCATCAAGGCCGCCCGGGATGCCCAGCGCGCGGGCGGCCAGGTTGGCGGTGCCGCGGGGCACGATCGCCAGCGGCACGGCGGTGCCCGCCAGGGCCTGCGCGCAGGCGCGGACCGTGCCGTCGCCGCCGACCGCGACGACCAGGCCCGCTCCCGCGGTGATCGCCCGGCGGGCCAGTACCGTGCCGGGGTCGGCGGCGGAGGTCTCGAGCAGGAGCCAGTCCCAGCCGCGCGCCTGGGCGGCCGCGGCACAGCGCGCGGCGACCCGGGCCGCGCCGCGGACCCGGCCCGGGTTCAGCACGAAGGCGGCCGTCCGGCCGGGCACATTCAGCCAGGGCCGCCGCACCGCTCGCGGATGGCCTGCGCGGTCAGCTCCGGCGCGCGCAACGGCAGGAGGTGATCGGCGCCGGGCACCCGCACCAGGCGGCACCCGGGGATGCGTGCCGCGGCCTCGGCACAGGCCGTCACCATCGGCGGCCGGTCCAGGTCGCCAACCATCAGCACGGACGGTGCGCGCACGTCCTCCAGGGAGCCGAAGACGGGCAGCCCGGGCCGCTCGTGCGCGTCCTCCGTCAGCCAGGCCGGCACGGCGGCCGCCAGCTGGGCGCGGGCCGCGGGATCGGCGCCCGCGGCGGCCCACGCGCGCAGCCCGAACTCGGCGAGCCCGGCCAGGTCCTCCGCCCGCACCAGCGCCTCGTACTCGGCATCCAGGCCGGGCTCGTCGGGCCACTGGTAGCCGGTCAGGCCCGGGCACAGCAGCACCAGCGCCCGTGCCCTGGCCGGGTCGGCCAGGGCAAGCTCAAGCGCGGTGGTCCCGCCCATGCTGCACCCGGCCAGGCAGGCACGGGGCAGCTGGAAGTGGTCCAGCACGGCGGCGAGCACGTCCAGTTGCGAGTAGGGACCGTCCGACCTGGGTGAGCGGCCGTGCCCGGGCGCGTCGTACCGGATCACCCGGTACCCGCCGCCAAGCCCGGGCAGCACCGGGTCCCAGATCCGGGAGTCCCCGATGCCCGGGTGCAGCAGCACGAGGGGCGGCGCGTCACCGCCGGTGTCGTCTGCCCAGACCCGGCCGCCGGGAACGGGCACCATCAGTTCCATACCGCCACCCTGCCGTCCCCGGCGCTCCCCGTCAGCTGGTTTCCCGGCAGGGACACGCCCCCGCAGCGGCGTATCACGTGATCGGGCGGGTCAGGGGGGTGCGATGGCGGGCGGGTGGCGGGGGTGCGCGGTTACAGGTTGTCGCGGCGGGTGGTGAGGAAGGCGCGCTCCGCGCCGTTGGCGGCACGGGCGATGGCGGCGTCGTAGGCGGCGACGGCCTCGTCCCGCCTGCCGAGCCGGCGCAGCAGGTCCGCGCGGGTCGCGTGGAACAGGTGATAGCCGTCCAGGCTGAGCTGGTCCAGCAGCTCCAGCGCCGCGCCGGGGCCGTGTACCTCGGCCACGGCCACGCACCGGTTGAGGGCGACCACGGGCGTCGGGGCCACGGCGGCGAGCTGGTCGTAGAGGGCCAGGATCTGGCCCCAGTCGGTGTCGGCGGCGCCGGCCGCGTCGCTGTGCACGGCGCTGATCGCCGCCTGGTACTGGTAGGGCCCGGGCTGGTTGCGGCGCAGGCACGCCCGGACGAGATCCTGGCCCTCCGCGATCATGGCGGCGTCCCACCGGGTGCGGTCCTGGTCACCGAGCAGGACCAGCTCACCGCCGGGCCCGGTGCGGGCGGGCAGGCGGGCGGCGGCCAGCAACAGCAGCGCCAGCAGGCCCAGGGCCTCCGGCTCATCGGGCATCAGCCGGGCCAGCAGCCGCGCCAGCCGGACGGCCTCGGCGCACAGTTCGCCGCGGATCAGGTCGTCGCCGGACGACGCGGTGTAGCCCTCGTTGAAGACGAGGTAGATGACCGCGAGCACGAACGGCAGCCGGTCGGGCAGCTCCGCGTCCCCGGGCACCCGGTACGGGATGCCCGCGGCGCGGATCTTCCGCTTGGCCCGGACCAGGCGCTGCGCGACGGTCGCCTCCGGCACCAGGAAGGCACGGGCGATCTCGGGCGTCTGCAGCCCCGCGACCAGCCGCAACGTCAGCGCGAGCTGGGCCTCGGCGGCAAGCGCGGGGTGGCAGCAGGTGAAGATCAACCGCAAGCGGTCATCGGGCACGGGTCCCGCCTCCGGCGGCTCGGTCCCGGCGAGCAGGCGGGCCGCCTGGGCCTCGCGGCCGGAGCGGGACGACTCCCGCCGCAGGCGGTCCACTGCCTTGTTCCGGGCCGTGGTGACGATCCAGCCACCGGGGTTGGGCGGCACCCCGCCGGCCGGCCACCGCCGGACGGCCACGGCGAAGGCCTCCTGCACCGCCTCCTCGGCAAGGTCGATGTCGCCGAAGACGCGGATCAAGGTGGCGACGGCACGCCCGTAACTCCCCCGGAACGTGCGCTCGATGGCGGCGGCGTCCGTGCCAGGCACGGCCTACTCCTCGGGAAGCTCCTGGAACGGCCGCACCTCGACCGGCTGGCCGCAGGCCGCCGAGCCCTTGGCCGCCAGCGCGAGCGCCGCGTCCAGGTCGGCGGCCTGGATGACCCAGAAACCGCCGAGCTGCTCCTTGGTCTCCGCGAACGGCCCGTCGGTGGTGACCACCTGCCCGCCCTGGGAGCGCACGACGGTGGCCGTGGACGGCGGGTGCAGCCCGCCCGCGAACACCCACGCGCCGGAGGACTGGAGCTCGGTGTTGAACGCGTCGACCGCCTGGTAGGCGCGCTGCATCTCGTCGGGGGACGGCGCCGGCCCGCCCTCGACGTCGTGCACTGCGAGCAGGTACTGCTTCATGGTCGTTCTCCCTTCGCCCGGGCCGGTCACCATACCGGCCTTCATGAGGGTTCACGAACGCCGGCCGCCGGAATCGACACCCGGCCGGAAGAAATTCGCGGGTGAACGGGTTCGGGCGGAGGGCCGCCCGCCGGGCCCCGGTTGGCGGATCACCCCGCGCGGCGGGCACGATGGAAGGACCATGACGCTCATCGACCAGTTGCCGGCGCAGGCCGGGCCCGACTCGGTGTTCGACGCGTTCACCGCCTGGGCCGGGCAGCAGGGCTTCACGTTGTACCCGCACCAGGAAGAGGCGCTGATCGAGATCGTCTCGGGCGCCAACGTGATCGTGAGCACCCCGACCGGGTCGGGGAAGAGCCTGATCGCCTCCGGCGCGCACTTCGCCGCGCTGGCGCAGGGGGTGCGCAGCTTCTACACCGCGCCGATCAAGGCGCTGGTGTCGGAGAAGTTCTTCGCCCTGTGCGAGCAGTTCGGGCCGGCCAGCGTCGGCATGATGACCGGCGATGCCAGCGTCAACGCCACGGCACCGGTGATCTGCTGCACCGCGGAGGTGCTGGCCAACATTGCGCTGCGTTACGGCCCGGCGGCCGACGTCGGGCAGGTGGTGATGGACGAGTTCCACTTCTACGCCGACCCCGACCGCGGCTGGGCCTGGCAGGTGCCGCTGGTCGAGCTGCCCCAGGCCCAGTTCGTGCTGATGTCGGCCACGCTGGGCGACGTCAGCAGGTTCGAGCGCGACCTGACCCGGCGGACCGGGCGGCCGACCGCCGTGGTCAGCTCGGTGGAGCGGCCGGTGCCGCTGGTCTTCTCCTACGTGCTCACGCCGCTGCACGAGACGCTCACCGAGCTGCTGTCGACCCACCAGGCGCCGGTCTACGTGGTGCACTTCACCAGGGCGGCCGCGGTCGAGCAGGCGCAGGCGCTGATGAGCATCAACGTGTGCACCCGGGCGGAGAAGGACGCCATCGCCGACCTGATCGGGGACTTCAGGTTCACCGCCGGTTTCGGCAAGACCCTGTCCCGGCTGGTCCGCCACGGTATCGGCGTGCACCACGCCGGGATGCTGCCCCGGTACCGGCGGCTGGTGGAAACGCTGACCCAGGCCGGCCTGCTGAAGGTCATCTGCGGCACCGACACGCTCGGCGTCGGCATCAACGTCCCGATCCGCACGGTCCTGTTCACCGCGTTGTCCAAGTACGACGGGACCAGGGCCCGGCTGCTGCAGGCCCGCGAGTTCCACCAGATCGCCGGGCGCGCGGGCCGGGCCGGCTTCGACTCGGCCGGCGCGGTGGTCGTGCAGGCCCCCGAGCATGTCGTGGAGAACGAGCGGGCGCTGGCCAAGGCCGGTGATGACCCGAAGAAGCGCCGCAAGGTGGTGCGCAAGAAGCCGCCCGACCGGTTCGTCTCCTGGGGCAAGCCCACGTTCGACCGGCTGGTGGCCGCGCAGCCCGAGCCGCTGCAGTCCAGCTTCGTGGTCAGCCACGCCATGCTGCTGGGCGTGATCGGCCGGCCGGGAGACGCCTTCGCCGCCATGCGGCACCTGCTCACCGGCAACGACGAGCCGCCCGCCGCGCAGCGCCGCCACATCCGCCGGGCGTTCGCCATCTACCGTGCCCTGCTGGCCGGCGGGGTGGTGGAACGGCTGGCCGAGCCGGACGAGCAGGGCCGCCGCTGGCGCCTGACCGTGGACCTGCAGGACGACTTCGCGCTCAACCAGCCGCTGTCGCCGCTCGCGCTGGCCGCCATCGGGCTGCTGGACCGGGAGGCGCCCGGCTACCCGCTGGACGTCGTGTCGGTCATCGAGGCCACCCTGGACGACCCGCGCGAGCTGCTGGCCGCGCAGCTGTACAAGGCGCGCGGCGAGGCCGTCGCGCAGATGAAGGCGGACGGCATCGAGTATGAGGAGCGGATGGAACTGCTCGACGACGTCAGCTATCCGCGGCCCCTCGCCGACCTGCTCGCCATGGCCTACGACACCTACCGGCGGGGCCACCCCTGGGTCGCCGACCATGAGCTGTCGCCCAAGTCGGTGGCCCGCGACATGTATGAGCGGGCGATGACGTTCACCGAGTATGTCGGCTTTTACGGGCTGTCCCGCGCCGAAGGGCTGGTGCTGCGCTATCTGGCCGGCGCCTACAAGGCGCTGCGGCAGACGGTGCCGGAGGAGGCCAGGACGGAGGACCTCACCGACCTGATCGAGTGGCTGGGGGAACTGGTCCGGCAGACCGACTCCAGCCTGATCGACGAGTGGGAACGGCTGCGCAGCCCGCAGGGCCCGGCCCTGGACCAGGCCGCCCCGCTGGACGAGCGGCCGCCGCCGGTCACCGGCAACAAGCGGGCGTTCCGGGTCCTGGTCCGCAACGCGCTGTTCCGCCGGGTCGAGCTCGCCGCGCTGCGCCGCTACGAGGAGCTGGGCGCCATGGACGCCGGGTCCGGCTGGGACGAGGACGCCTGGGCCGAGGCGATCGAGGAGTACTTCGAGGGCTACGACGAGATCGGCACCGGTGCCGACGCCCGGGGCCCGGCCCTGCTGATCATCGACGAGCATCCGGGGTTCTGGTCGGTGCGGCAGATCTTCGACGACCCCGCCGCGGACCACGACTGGGGCATCAGCGCGCGGGTCGACCTGGCGGCCTCGGACGCGGCCGGCGCGGCCGCCGTCGAGGTGACCAGCGTGGGCCAGCTCTAGCCGCCGCAGCGCCCCGCCGCGCGGACGCCGGTCAGCCCATCGACTTGGCGCCGTCGAGGGACTCCCTGATGATGTCGGCATGCCCCGCGTGCTGGGCGGTCTCGGCGATCACATGCAGCAGGACGCGCCGCGCCGACCAGCGGGCGCCGGGCGGGAACCAGGGCGCCTCGGGCAGCGGCTGGGCGGCGTCGAGGTCGGGCAGCCCGGCCACCAGTTCGGCGGTCTCGTCCGCGGCCGTCGCGTACTCCGCCAGGAGCCCGGCCAGGGTGTCCCCGGGCACCATCCGGAACGCGGACAGCCAGTCGCCCGCGCTCGAAGCGTCCCACGCCATCGCCGGCGGCCCGACCCGGATGAACCGCATCCACTGCCGCTCGGTCAGCGTCACGTGCTTGATCAGGCCGCCCAGGCACAGCTCGCTGACGGTGGTCCGCCGCGCGGCCTGCTCGTCGGTCAGGTCGCGGGCCGTGTGCCGGAGGAAGTGACGGGTCCTGGCCAGGGACTCCAGCAGGTCGGCGCGCTCACCGGTGAGCGCCTGCGTGTCACTCATGGGCATCCGCCTTTCCCCCAGGGTGTCGGTGCGGTCAACCCTACGGGGCCGGCCGGACGTTTGCCGTGCCCGCCACGAGCGCAACCGGGCAGGTCAGACGACCGGCGGCGGATTCGAGTCGGCGCTGGCGGCGAGGCCCGGGTCCCAGTCGCACACCACGCACGCATGCCGGAAGGCCGACTGGGCGAACTCCAGCGCCGCCGCATGCGGGTCCGCGGCGGCCCGCACGTCGTCCCAGTCCAGCACGTATTCCCCCAGCGCCCCGTCCCAGCGCGCGGCCGGGGGAGTGACGGCCCCCGCCCCGAAGCCGGGCGGCCTGGGGTGCGCGTAGGCGTAGAACGCCGCGCGGGGGTAGCGCGCGTCACCCGGCCACCAGCCGACCGCGACCTCCTGTGCGTCCATGGCGTTGCGCATGATGAAGTCCGCCGAGGGCGGGTCGGCCGGGCGGCCGGAGAACAGGCTCACGGCCAGGTCGAACGAGCCCCACCACGCGTTCACCGGGGTGGACCGGCCACGGTAGGGCGCCCGGAACGCCGTGAGCACCATCGCGGCCCGGGTTGCCGCCGCGAAGTAGGTGCTGGCCTGTGCCCGGTCGTAGGTGGCGTGCTCGGTGTCGGAGTCCAGCGGCACGCGCCAGCCGACCTCCTGGGGCGCGGGGTCGATCCGCACGTCGCCGGCCACGGCGCGCACCGCGGCCAGGACCGCGCGGGTCACCTCGCCGACCGGCCGGCCGGGGGCGAGCGGGATGCGCTCGGCGGCGCCGCCGCTGTGCTCCACCACGGCCTCGTGCGCGCGCAGGTCGAGGACGACCGCGACCGACCCGGAGCCGTCCGGGGCCCGCAGCGGGGCGGTTTCCCAGCCGCGCGCGGTCAGCCGCAGCGCGGCGTGCTGCAACTGCGGCTCCGGCGGGGCGAGCGCGACGGCGAGCTTGCCGAGCACCTGCGTGTGCGCGTGCAGCGTGTCGCATGTCGCCTGCCAGGATTCGTAGGAGCATGCGGGCCAGGTACCGGTCATAACCGGCACACTATTGCCAGCAGCACTCAACGATGAGGAGAGGGGGCCGTGATGCCGACCGTGCAGGCGAACGGCATTGACATCTACTACGAGGTCACCGGTGCGGGCGAGCCCATGGTGCTCATCCCGTACCTGGCCGCCGACCAGGCCTGTTATGCGTTCCAGGTGGCGGAGTACGCCAAGCACTTCACCTGCTTCACCGTGGACCTGCGCGGGGCGGGCCTGTCCGGCAAGCCGGGCGGCAACTACACCACCGAGTTGCTCGCCGAGGACGTCGCCGGGTTCATGCAGGCCGCCGGGGTGGACCGGGCCCACGTCAGCGGGCTGTCCCTGGGCGCGGCCGCCGGAATGTGGCTGGCCGCCAAGTACCCGGCCAAGGTGAAGTCCCTGTCGCTGCACAGCGCCTGGCCCAGCACCGACCCGTTCCTCCGCGTGGTCCTGGAGGGCTGGCGGGTGATGGCGCAGGCCCTCGGCAGCGTCACCGACATGGTGATCCAGGGGATCTTCCCCTGGTGCTTCACCCCCGAGCTGTACGCCGCGCGGCCGGAGTACATCGACTCGCTGGCCGATTTCGTCCGGAGCCGCCCGATGCCGCCAGTCGACGCGTTCCTGCGCCAGTCCGAGGCGGTGCTGACCCACAACGCGGCCGACGTGCTCGGCGTCATCGAGGCGCCGACGCTGGTCACCTTCGGCCGGCACGACGCGGTGACGTCCACCCGGTTCGCCAGCACGCTCACTGAGGGGATAGACAACACCGAGCTTGTGGTGTTCGAAGGCTGCGCGCACGCCCCGATCTACGAGGATGTGGCGGGCTTCAACGAGCGGACCCTGGCCTTCCTGCAGCAGCACTCCGGGTAGCGGCCGGCGCGGCCGGATGACGCCGCGCCGGGCAAGGCGCCGGCCGGGCTGGGTTACGCTGCGCCGGGTGGACATCCCTACCAGCGCCGGCGCCGCCCGGGCGGAGCTCGACCCCGCCGGGGACCCGCCGTTCCTGCTGGTGCTGACCCATGGCGCGGGCGGCGGCGTGGCGAGTGCCGACCTGCTGGCGGCGCGGCAGGCGGCGCTGGACCTCGGCGCGGCGGTCGCCCGGGTGGTGCAGCCCTACCGCCTCCGCGGTGCCCGGGCGCCCGGCTCGGCCGACGCGCAGGACGCCGCCTGGCTGGAGCTCACCGGCGTGCTGCGGCGGCGGTTCCCCGGGGTCCCGCTGGTCCAGGGCGGCCGGAGCAACGGCGCCAGGGTCGCCTGCCGCACCGCCGTGGCGGCCGGCGCCCGGGGGGTGCTGGCCCTTGCCTTCCCGCTGCACCCGCCCGGCAGGCCGGACCGCTCCCGGGCGGCCGAGCTCGCCGGCGCGGGCACCGGGGTGCTGGTCCTCAACGCGGCCAATGACCCGTTCGGGGTGCCGCCGGAGACCGGGCCGGTCCGGGTGGTGGTCCTGCCGGGAGGAGGCCACGCGCTGGCCGGCCAGGGCAGCGCGATCCGCCGCGCCGCCGGGTCATGGCTGGCCGGGCTCACGGCCGCGCGGCCTACCTGACGAAGGCGCGGTGCGGGGCGACGGCCTCGCCGTCGGGCAGCAGCTCGCCGGTGTCCTCGAATACCACCACGCCGTTGCAGAGCAGGCTCCAGCCCTGCTCGGGATGACTGGCGATGACGCGGGCCGCCTCGCGGTCGGTGGCATGGGAGTCCGGGCACGGTGGCGTGTGCGGGCACATGGCTGTGCCTCCTGGTGAATCGCATGAGTAGCTCAGGGGAGGCCGGCGATCCCCGGGCCTGGAGCCTCCCAGGACATCAGTGTGGCTGAACCGGGCTGCGGGCGACATAGTCCGTTGTGACGGTTTGTGTGAGCACCCGTCGTGGCTAGTACTACTACACGGCGGGGTCATTCCGCCGGCGGCGCGCCGTCCCGGCGGGCCCGATCACGCCGCGGGCCGCCGCGGCAGCCGGACGATCCCGGTCAGGCGGTGGCTTTCCCGCAGGGTGAGCAGCCGCTCCGCCTCCATGGTCCACGCGCGTACCTGGGGCGTGGCCATCGCCTTGCGCCGGTAGATCCGGTCGTCGTAGCCGCGCGGCCCGATCGCGGCCCGCTGCGCCGCGAACCCGGCACGCATCACGTCGGTCAGCGCGGCATCGAGGCTCTTGCCCGCCTGGCGCAGTTCCTCCTCGCTGGCGCCCTTCGCCTGCGCGGCACGCAGCGAGTGCTCGGCCGACTGCGCCCGCTCGAGCAACTCGTCGAACCGCTCCGCGAGGGCCACGTCGGCCTCGTGCCTGGCGGCCGCCTCCGGGCTGACCGGCTTGCGTTTTCCCATCACGGCGTTCAGCTTAGAGCACCCGCGCTCAGCGGGCGAAGTAGTGCCAGCCGAGCCACCACCAGCCGAGCAGGACCAGCACCCGGCCGAGCTTGGGCCGCATGAGGTAGCCGAGCCACTGGCCGACCGTCGGGATGCGCGAGCCCGGCCGGCGGGCGAGGACCTCCAGCACGACCATGGCCGCGACCGCGACCGCGAAGCCGGCGATCGTGATGGCGCGGGTGGGGATCGGGGGCATCGCCTACCGCCTCACCAGGGCCCAGCCGGCCAGCAGCCAGACCAGGATGGCCGCGCTCTTGATCAGGTGCGGGCCGAGCAGGGGGTCGATCAGGTTGGTGAACGAGGGATGCCAGGGCCACGAGTTGTCCCGCCAGGCCGATGCCTCCCACTCGAAGAACGCCGCGAGGGTGATCATCCAGTAGGACATCCCGGTCATGTCCAGCTGGTCGGGTGGCGGGATGCGCTCGGGCGGCCGGGCCAGGGCGATGGCGCCGAGCACCACGCCGGGGACGACCACGCCGGCCAGCGCCCCCCGGCTGAACGGGTCCGCGGACGCGACCACCCACGCGTACGCCAGCAGGCCGGCGCCGAGCAGCGTGGCCAGCGCCGGGTGTGCGGGGCGCTGCGGCCATGCCAGATGCCGGGGCCAGCGGCCGGGGTGGTCGTGCTGAGCCGTCGGGGTGCCGCCTCTCGCCATACGATCTCCCCCGCCCATGGTGCCATCGCGCCTTCCGGCGCGGCAATTTGGCAGGCCCCCATCGCTGACCGGCATGTCAGGCAAGACTGGATCGCCAGCTGGCATGCAGGGCAGAGTACCGGCCGCCGCCGGCCAGCAGCTCACCCGGCGGCCCGTCCTCGACGATCTGGCCGGCGCTCATGACCAGCACCCGGTCGGCTATCGCCACCGTCGACAGCCGGTGCGCGATGATGAGCGCGGTCCGCCCGGCCAGGATCGTGCGCAGCGCGGCCTGCACGGCCCGCTCGCCGGGGATGTCGAGCAGCGAGGTCGCCTCGTCGAGCACCAGCACGACGGGCGCAGCGAGGAAGACCCGCGCGAACGAGATGAGCTGGCGCTGGCCCGCGGACAGCCGGCCGCCGCGCTTGCCCACCTGCGCGTCGTAGCCGCCGGGCAGCGCGGCGATGAAGGCGTGCGCGCCGATGGCCTTCGCGGCGGCGGTGACCTGCGCCCTGCTGGCGCCCGGCCGGCCGAGCTCGATGTTGTCCGCGATCGTGCCGGTGAACAGGAAGTTCTCCTGGGTGATCAGGATGACCTCGGACCGCAGCCGGTCGGCCGGCAGGGCCCGCAGGTCGGTGCCGTCGAGCAGGACGCGGCCCTGGCGGGGGTCGTAGAACCGGGCCACCAGCCGGGCCACGGTCGTCTTGCCCGCGCCGGTCTCGCCCACCAGCGCCACCGTCTGCCCGGCGGGGATGCGCAGGTCAAGGCCCGGCAGCACGATGGCCTCCCGGTAGCCGAACCGCACCGCCCGCAGCGCGACCTCCCGCCCCGCCCCGTGGCGGCACGGCAGCGCCGAGGGGACGTCCGGCTCGGGCACCCCGGGCGGCTCGTCGAGCACCCCGGAGATCTTCTCCAGGGCCGCGCCCGCGGACTGGAAGGTGTTGTAGAACTGCGACAGGTCCTGCAGCGGGTCGAAGAAGCGCTCCAGGTAGAGCAGGAAGGTGGCCAGCACGCCCACCTTGATGTTCCCGTCCGCCACGCGCAGCCCGCCGTAGAGCAGCACGGCGCCCGTGGCCAGGTTGCCGACGAGGGTGATCCCGGGGGAGTACACCGCGATCAGCCGCATCGAGCGCAGTGTGGCTGCCGCGTTACGGCCGTTAAGATCCGAAAAAATCTCCTCGTTGCGGCGTTCGCGGCGGAATGCCTGCACCGCGCGGATGCCGCCGAAGGTCTCCACGAACGCGACGATGACGTCGGCGATCGCCTCCCGGCCGCGCCGGTAGGCGGTGGCCGACTCGCGGCGGAACCACAAGGTGAGCGCCGCGAGCGGGCCGAACCCGGCCAGCACCACCAGGGCCAGCGGCCAGTCCAGCAGCAGCATCCCCGCGCCCACCAGGAACAGCGAGAAGACCGCGGACACCAGGGAGTCCAGCCCTTCCTCGAACAGGTCGGAGATGGAGTCGATGTCCGAGGTCTGCCGGGAGATGACCCGCCCGGAGGTGTACCGCTCGTGAAAGGCGACCGGCAGCCGCTGGAAATGGGCGAACAGCCGCTCGCGCAGCTCCCGCACGACGCCCTCACCGAACCGGCCTATCACCAGGATGAACGCCCGGGTCGTCACGGCCTGCACCGCTATCGCGGCGAAGAAGGCCGCGATGATGACCGCCAGCGGCGTCACGTCGCGGCCGTGCACCAGTGGCGGGATCCCCCGGTCGATGGCCAGCCCGACCAGCCAGGGCCCGGCCAGCGCGGCCATGTTCGCGATGATGACCAGCACCAGCGCGGTGGCGACCTGGCGCCGGTAGGGGCGCAGCAGCGAGGTGAGCAGCCGCCTGGCGCGCCTGCGCAGCAGGGCCGACAGTTTCCCGGTGACCTGGTCGGCGCCCTCGGCGGCGATGCCGCGCCAGGACTGCGCCGTCGCGGTCATGACGCCACCGCCCGCGGCGTGGTGCCGTCCGCGCGCGCCTGGCCGCCCATCAGCTCGGCGTAGCGGGGCTCGGTGGCCAGCAGTTCCGCGTGCGTGCCCTGGGCGGCGATCCGGCCGTCGGCGAGCAGGGCGACCCGGTCGGCGAGCAGCACGGTGGACGGGCGGTGGGCGACCAGCAGTGCGGTCGTCCCGGCCAGCACGCGGCGCAGCGCGGCGGACACCTTCTCCTCGGTGCGCACGTCCAGCGCGGACAGCGGGTCGTCGAGGATGAGCACCGGCGGCCGGGCGAGGATGGCCCGGGCCAGCGCCAGGCGCTGCCGCTGGCCGCCGGACAGCGCCATGCCCTGCTCCCCGATCCGGGTGTCCAGGCCCCACGGCAGCGCGGCCACGAAGCCGGCCTGGGCGACCGCCAGGGCCTGCTCGATCTGCTCGTCGGTGGCGTCCGGCGCCCCGAAGGCGACGTTCTCCCGCACGCTCACCGAGAACAGCGTCGGGTCCTCGAACCCGCAGCCGACCAGCGAGCGCAGCACGCCGAGCGGCAGGTCACGGATGTCGGTGCCGTTCAGCGTGATCGACCCGGACGCCGGGTCGGCCAGGCGGGGAACCAGGTGCAGCAGGGTCGTCTTGCCCGAGCCGGTCGCGCCGGTGAGCGCGACGGTCTGGCCCGGCTCCAGCTCGAACGACACCCCGCGCAGCACCGGGCGCTGTGTCCCGGGGTAGCGGAATGCCACCGCCTCGAAGCGGAGCCGTGCGGGGCCGCGGATGGCTGTACCCGCCGGGCCGGAGACCACCGCGGGCGGGGTGTCGAGGATCTCGAACACGCGCTGCGCCGCGGTGGCGGCTTCCTGGCCGGTGGCGATGATGTAGCCCATCGCCTCGATCGGCCAGACGAGTTCCAGGGTGAGCGTGATGAACGCGACCAGGCCGCCCAGGGTCAGCGCGTGCCGGCTGGTCGCGACGGCGCCGAGCAGCACGATCAGCCCGATGACCACGTTCGGGATCAGGTCCAGGCCGGCCCAGAACGTGCCGCGCAGGCGTGCCTTGGCCAGCTGCGTCCGGTAGACCAGGGAGGCCTGGGCGCCGTGCCTGGCCTCCGCCTCGGCGTGCCGGCCGAGCGCCTTGAGCACCGCGATCCCGGTGGCCGCCTCCTCCACGTAGGTCGCCAGGTCGCCCTGCTGGTCCTGGGCCTGCCGGGACAGCACCCCGTACCGCCGCTCGAACCTGCTGGTCGCCACGGCCACGGGCAGGAAGACCGCGCCGGTGAGCAGGCCCAGCCACCAGTTGAGGTGGATGAGGATCGCGATCACCGCGATGAACGTCACCACGTTGGTGATCAGGAACACCGTGCCGAAACCGGCGAACCGCCGGATCGCCGACAGGTCGGTGGTGGCCCGCGACAGCAGCTGGCCGGACTGCCAGTCGTCGTGGAAGCCGACGTCCAGCCGCTGCAGGTGCGCGTAGAGGTCGCGGCGCATGGCTTGTTCCATGCCGGTGACGGCGCTGGCCTGGACCCAGCGCCGGATGAAGTTCAGCGCCGCCTGCGCGATGCCGAGCCCGGTCGCGGCGAGGCCGATCGGCAGCAGCAGGCTCCGGTCGCCGGTGGCGATCGCGCTGTCGATCAGCGCCTTGGTCAGCAGCGGGATCACCAGGGCGGTGGCGACCGAGGCACACGCGACGGCCAGCATGACGAGGAGCCGGCCCAGGTAAGGCCGCAGGTAGCCACGGAGCCGCCACAGCGCTGCCAGGGGCTTGGCCGGGGATTCGGCACGCTCGTCGGCAGCGGCGTGCTCGGCAGGCATTACCGTGACGCTAACCGCCGGTCCGCGCGCATGTCATCTGGTTTTCTGCCGCCCGACCCTGCCCGGTTCGCTGGCTATTACGACACTATGAGCCATTTCGTGGCGAAACCGTGGCCGCCCGGGGTGGCGGACGGACCGCGACTCTGGCACGCTGGCTAGCCCGGCTCGTGGCCACGGCCGGGAAGGCGCGGACTGTAAGGGGGCAGTCCATGACTGATTGGTCAGCTGGCGCGGCGCTGGCCGAGTACCACGCCGGCGTAACGGTCATCTGCGAGCTCGCCGCCCAGTTCACCGGCGAAACCTGGGGGGCCCCGACGCCCTGCCCCGAGTGGCGCGCCGCTGACCTGGCCGGCCACCTGCGCTGCGTCGCCGACGACTACCACGAGTACCTCGACGACGCGCCGGTCAGCCGGCTGTCCCGCCTGATGGCGCGCAGCCCGGACGCCGAGAGCCTGGCCCGCAAGCTGGCCAGGCAGAACAGCGCCGAGCTCGCCGCGCTCGCCGACGCGTCCGGCCCCGAGCACATCGCCGCGTTCGAGGCCTCCGCCCGCGCCTACGCCGCCCGCGCCTTCGCCGTGTGGGACCTGCCGCACCACAGGTTCGGCGGCACGGTGGTGACCGTCGGCGGCATGGTGGGCGCCGCCTGCGCCGAATGGCACCTGCACGCCTGGGACCTCGCCGCGGCGCTGGGCAAGGACTACCAGCCGGCCGGCCCGGAACTGCTCGCGGCCGGCTGGCGGGCGGGCATGCCGCACCTTCCGCTGGACGCCGGCGTCCACATGGCGCCGTGCGGCGCGGCCGTGGCGGGCGCGACCGGGGGGCCGGGGCCCGGGGGCCCGGCGGGCGGGCCTGCCTTCGGCGGGTCGGCGTTCGGCGGGTCGGCGGGTGCCTGGCAGGCCCTGCTCCGCGCCTCCGGCCGCGTCGCGGGCTGATCCACCGGGCATGCTCATGTCGTCCCCGGCTCGTGCGCGCAAACCGCCCCCGGCGGCCGCCCGCTGAGCACGAGCGCCGGTGTCAGGCATGGGATTGCGCATGTGCTGCACCACTCGGAGCACCGCCAGCGCACTCGCTACCCGGGCATCGCGTCGTCCAGGTCACTGGCCACCACCCACCTCCGCGACGGCCGCCTGGCCGACCTCCCACGCCTGGCTAACTCGCAGGTTCGGGACCGGGACCATCTTCCGCCTCCCGCGTCGAGCGCGCGTGATTACTGCAGGTAGTCAGGGTGTGCGGGTGCTCGGGGCCCAGCGCCCACTCGACGATGGGGCAGTTGCGCGGCGAACTAGTCATGCGCCCCGGCCGCATCCCCCGCCTGCCCGGTCCAATAGGCGAGGTTGCCGCGGGCAGTCAGGGTGTCCGCGTGCTCGGGGCCCAGGACCCGCTCCTGGATCGGCAGCAGCGCGGCGTACTGGTCACGGGCCGCGGCCGCATCCCCCGCCTGCCCGGTCCAGGAGGCGAGGTTGCCGCGGTCGGTCAGGGTGTCCGGGTGCTCGGGGCCCAGGACCCGCTCACGGATCGGCAGCAGCGCGGCGTACTGGTCACGGGCCCCGGCCGCATCCCCCGCCTGCCCGGTCCAGTAGGCGAGGTTGCCGCGGGTGGTCAGGGTGCCCGGGTGCCCGGGGCCCAGGACCCGCTCCTCAATGGACAGCGTGGCGGCGTACTGGTCACGGGCCCCGGCCGCATCCCCCGCCTGCCCGGTCCAATAGGCGAGGTTGCCGCGGTCGGTCAGGGTTTCAGGGTGCTCGGGGCCGGACACCCGCTCACGGATGGGCAGCAGCGCGGCGTACTGGTCGCGGGCCCCGGCCGCATCCCCAGTCATCCCGCTGTATCGTGCGAGGTTGACGCTGAAATTCAGGGTGTTTGGGTCCTCGGGGCCCATCACCCGCTCGGCGATGGGCAGCAGCGCGGCGTACTGGTCACGGGCCCCGGTCACATCCCCCGCCCATCCGGTCCAACCAGCAAGGTTGTCATAGGCGGCAAGGGTGTCCCGATGCTCCGCGCCGTAGGCGTCATCCTCCTGATGGGCGTGGGCGATCGCCTGGAACAGATCTCGCGCTGCCAGGTAGCTGCCACTACTGCCAAGGTATTCAGCGATCTGCCACATGCCGCCGCTGGTCATGTCAAGGACAGTCTGGGCGTGCGGCAACAGTTCCGCGTACACCGGCCACGCTGCAGGCAGTTGCGCGTCGGCGGGGATCGCGGCCTCGACCAGGGCCGCGGCAGCCTGCTCCCACCGGGCAATAACGTCCGCCTGCAGCTCGGCGCGGGTGACGTGCTGGACCAGGCGGTGCACCAGGACTAGGCCGTTCCCGGCTGGGGTGATCAGCGAGTAGCGGCGCAGCGCGGCGACCGCATCCCCCGCCGCGACCGGGTCACCCAGCAGCGTCCCGACCGCGGCCGCGACCTCCGGAACAAGCTCATCTGTGACGTGTGCGTCGGCGAGCAGCAGGGACAGTGGTACCGGTTCGGGCGCCAGGCAGGCCAGCAGCTGCAGCAGTCCTGCGGCGGCGGGTGCCGATTCGTCGAGTTGGCGCAACGCCAGCGACCAGGTGGTGGCGACCGTCTTGTCGTACCCGGTTGGCTCACCGCGGGCCAGCAACTGGTCCTGGTGCTGCCGGAATGAACCCAGGTACCCAGCCAGGCTGCCGGCGGTGGCCTGGATGTAGGCGGCGGCCTGCTCCAGCGCCAGCGGCAGCCCGCCCAGCTCACCGGCCAGCTCCAGGGCCGCCTGCCGGTCTGCGTCGCCGGTCCGGTTGACCAGGAACTCCGCCGCAACCTTCGTGTCGAGCACCGGCACCTCCAGGGCCTGGGCCGGTGGCCAGATCTGGTCCCGGCTGGTGATCAGCACGCGTCCCCGCCCGGCCGGGGGCACAAACGGCGCTACCGAGGCCCGGTCCGGCGCGTTGTCGAACACCAGCAGCCATTCCGTCGGGTGGGCCGCCAGCACACCGTGGACCGACGCCACCGGGTCCCCCGTATCGAGCAGCTCCCGGGCACCAAGCTGGGCGGCTAGCTCACCGAACCCAGCCGCCAAAACTGCCGGGTCCTCGGTGGGGAACTGCCAGGCCACCCCCACTTCAGCCAGGTGACGGTACGCGTACTCCAGCGCCACGCTGGTCTTGCCCGCGCCGCCCAGCCCAAACAACGCCACTACCCGCACACCGGGCACCTCTGGCCTGGGTGCCAGCCGACCATCAAGCTCTGCCAGCAGCTCTTCCCGCCCGGCCAGATATGGCGGCCTCGGCGCGAGCCGCACCGGCCGGCGGGCCACCTCCCGCCGCGCATACTCCACCCGGCCCACGGCCACGCCGCCGCGGTCGGCTGCTGTGGATCCCTGCCCAAGCGTCCACGAACCCCCGGACCCGGCTAGCTGCTCGCCGGGCCCGGGGGAGGAGGGTTTCCGGTCGAGATCCCGCCCTGGACGTTCCCGTCCACCACGACCCCGCCTCGATCCGCCATCTTCATATCCCCGCCGACGTAGATGTCCCGCCCGGCCGCCACCGCATGACCGGACGCCGACACCTGCGAGCGAACCTGGTCCACCAGGGCACGCAGATCGCTCTCCACGCCCGGATCATCCTCCAGCAGATCCGCCCACCGGGTGGTCCACTGCGCCTCCAGCGCCGCCCGCGCCTGCTCCAGATCCGCACCCGTAGCCTGGGTGAGCTGGTCGTGTGTCTCCTCCAGCCGCCTATCCGCGGCCTTGGTCTTGTCCGGGTCACCGCGGCCCAGCAGCCGCGCGAACCCCTTCCTGGCCGCCTCCCACGCATCGGTCACCGCCGCGGTCACCACCGTGTTCCCGGCCAGCGCCGCCAACGCCACCAGCGCCGCCACCAACGGCATGGCCCCCACCCCCTCACACATCCCGTGATCCAACCATTACACGACATCACCCATCGCGCCATACGTTCCCCACCGGTGAATGAGGAGGCTTGTTTACCCGAAGGCCCAGCGAGCTGCCTTACCCGTGCTGCGCCCATCCGGCACTCTTCAGAATGTGTTGCGAAGAATGGACCAACCAGGCCGCGCCTGACCACGGCCGACGCTTGGTGATCGAGTGGACCGCGAACCTGTGAGACCGGCTCGGCGGCACCGCTGCCGCTGGCTGCGTACCTTCCCAGTGCCGACCGCTGAAGGAGGCAAGATCATGGCTGTCGCCGCCGCCCAGGGTGGCGTGACAAATCCGAAGGATGATCTTGGCTGGCCAGCAGGGCGGCCACGGTAGCGGGAGTGGCGGAGGTGATGGTGGCCCGGGTGGTGACCTGGCCGGCAGCCTTGCTGTAGGTCATGGTCAGGTCGAGCGCCTCGAACAGCCGGGCCTTGGCCTGACCGGACAGTTCGGGCAGCATGTCCCCGAGCACGGGCAGCGTGTCCAGCAGGGCCGGGTCCCCGCCCTGATCGTCGGCCTGGCGGGCCAGGGCAGCGAGTCTGGCAGTGATGTCGTCGCGTTCGGCTTCCAGGCCGGTGAAGGCGCGCAGGTGCCGTTCCCTCATCGCCTTCACAGCCGGTGAGTTCGGGTCCAGTTCGGCCAGGGCCTGGACTTCGCGGACGTGGGCGTCCTCGGTGGCGTCGTCCGCAGCCCGGCAGACTCCTTCTCCCTTCGTGCGGCGTCTTCGGCGGCGCTGGCGGGGAGTTGCTGGCGGAGCAGGGCGGTGCGGTCGGGGCCGAAGATGCGTGCGGCGAGGAACTGGCGGGCGTGCCCGATGAGCAGGTCTTCGCGCACCGACACGGTGACGGGGTGATCGGGGGCCTGGGCTTGGTGGGCGGGGTTGCCCGGGTCGTGCGGGCACAGGTAGTAAACATGGTCCACGTCCGCGCCGCCGGTGTAGTAGCGGGTCGAGGGCCGGGTGACCCCGTACATGCGCCGCTGGCACGGTCGGCAGCGGACCCGTCCCCTTAGCAGGTAGGTCCGCCGGGCTTGGGGGTGGGCGGATAGCGCCGGGCCGTCGCGGCTGGTGCCATGCGCTTTGGCCATCTGCTGGGCGGCGTCCCAGGTGGCCCGGCTGATGATCGGCGGGTGGGTCTCGCCGGGTGACCAGATCCACTGGTCCGGGGGGACGCGGCGGCCGCGCTTGCCGCCGGTGGTGCGGCGGCGGCCGAACACCATCCGCCCGGTGTACTTGGGGTTGGACAGGATCGAGTACACCCCCGATTGC
>Ga0335078_10003060_pt1 | contig 25004 bp, 16 predicted proteins | sample Lox_Sample_32_FD_206711 | JGI IMG/M metagenome (GOLD analysis project Ga0335078, IMG submission 206711) | Soil microbial communities from Loxahatchee National Wildlife Refuge, Florida, United States - Lox_Sample_3.2 | ecosystem: Environmental > Terrestrial > Soil > Wetlands | place: USA... | reverse complement strand
TCGCCGGCGGCGCGCTCGCAAGCTCCTTTGAAGATCGGGTTGCTCGGCCTGGGCACCGTCGGCCTGGGTGTATTCCAGGAGCTGTGGAAGCACCCGCATCTTTTCGAGGTGACTGCAATCGCCGTGCGCCGGCCCGAGTTGCACTTCGATCATGCCCCGCGGCACCTCATCACGCACCATTGCTGGGACGCGATTGCCGACGTCGATGTGGTGGTGGAGCTGATTGGCGGCAGCGATCCGGCGGGCGCGCTCGTGCGTGCCGCGTTGTCAGCGGGCAAGCCGGTGGTCACCGCCAACAAGTTGCTGGTGGCGGAGGACGGAAGCCTTGGCTGCCGTCGTGCTCTGCGCTATTCGGCGGCGGTGGGCGGCGCAGTACCTGCTCTGGAGGCAGTACAGGCGCTGGCCGATGGTGGCGGCATCGTTTCGCTTTCGGGCGTGCTGAATGGCACCTGCAACTACATCCTCGACCGCATTGCCGCCGGGTGCTCGTGGGAACAGGCGGTTTCCGAGGCTCAGGCGCACGGTTTCGCCGAGCAGGATCCGCACGCCGATGTCTCCGGTTCCGACACGGTTTGCAAGCTGCGATTGCTCGCGCGCCATGCATTCCCGGAGATCGATGATCACACCGTGAAGGCCATCGGCATCGACTGCATCGACGCCGGCTGGGTACAGGCAGCGGCTCGTGACGGCGGACGTGTACGCCTGGTGGGCACGGCGCGTCTTCACGATGGCAGAGTTCAGCTAGAAGTGAAGCCCGAGCTGGTGGACGCCTCCCATCCCTTCGCGCAAATCAGAAATGAAGAGAATTGCCTGCTGATCGATACGGGGCGGTCCAATGCGCAACACGTCTGGACTGGCCGTGGCGCAGGACGCTGGCCGACTACGGCTGCCGTGATGGCGGATCTGTTCGATCTCAGCCGGGAACGGCCAGTGGCCAGCGAAAGAAGCACTGCGGCATCAACCCGCCGCAAACCACTTCCGGCCCATGTTCACGCCCCTCGTTCAGAGCCCTCCCAAGCGAGCGGGGAAGCCTCGGTTGCGGCCGAATTCATCGCGGATTCGCGCAGGCCCGTTTCCAGCCCCTATGTCGTTCAACTGACAACTGACCACTGGCAACTGACAACTGCTTCCGGAGGTGCAGCGTGAAATTCGCTACCCGGCTACTCAACTTCGATCCGTCTCCGGGCGACCGCTGTACGCCCGCCAACACGCCCATCTACCAGACGGCAACCTTCCGCCAGCAGAACGCGACCGAGTTCGGCGAATACGATTACTCACGCAGCGGCAATCCCACACGCGCCGCCGTCGAAAAGCAGATCGCCGCGCTGGAGGGCGGCACGCGCGGCTTCTGCTTCAGCACCGGCCTGGCGGCGATCACCGCGGTCACGCGGCTGCTCTCGCCGGGGAAGGAAATTCTCGCCTGCGACGATCTGTACGGCGGGACCTATCGCCTGTTCGGGCGCATTCTCGCCAAACGTGGCATTGTTGTGGGTTATGTGGATTTCCGCGATCTGGATGCGCTTGCGGCAGCCATCAACGAAAACACCAAGCTGGTGTATCTCGAGACGCCGACCAATCCTCTGCTGCAGATCATCGACATCGCAGCCGTCGCGGAGATAGCGCATCGCAATGGAGCGCTGGCATGCGTGGATAACAGTACGCTGTCACCTTATCTCCAGCGACCGCTGGAGCTCGGCGCAGACATCGTCCTGCATTCTGCAACGAAATACCTGTGCGGGCACAGCGACGTTATGGCCGGCGCAGTTGTCGTGGCTGACGAAAAGCTTGCGCAGGAGCTGTACCTGATTCAGAACGGCGAAGGCGCAGTGTTGTCGCCATTCGACAGCTATCTCCTGCTGCGCGGGATGAAGACACTGGCCTTGCGACTGGATCGGCAACAGGCAAACGCGCGCATCATCGCCGAATTTCTCGCGAGTCATCCGGCGATAGAGCGCGTGTATTATCCCGGCTTGGCGGACGAGCACGCCTTGGAGGTCCAGCGTTCGCAGGCCTCAGGCGACGGAGCCGTCATCAGTTTCGTGACGGGCGATGCGGAGTTCTCGCGCGCGCTGGTCGAGGCGACCAAATTGTTTGCTATCACGGTCAGCTTCGGAGGGGTGAACTCCACCATTAGCTTGCCGAACTACATGTCGCACGCCAGCATCCCGGCGGAGCTGCGCCATCAGAAGCACATTCCTGCTGACTTAGTCAGAATTTCAGTGGGAGCGGAGGACATTGACGATCTGGTGGAAGACCTCAGCGCCGCTCTTGGGCTGGCCGGCAGGCAGAGCAACAGCCGGCTCGCCGTGGCCGCCGACTGAGGTGATATTGGCCGGTGAGATATCACGAGCCGATCCTTGTGTGGCTTACCAAAGAAGCTTTAGCGCAAATTGCACCTGTCTGGATGTGGTGGAGGTAGTAGTGATAGCGCCGGCCGTCGGCGAAAGGCCAGAAGGCGTAAAGGTAATCAGGTTGGGCGTGTTGAAGTTCGTGTGGTTGATGATGTTGAAGAATTCCGCTCGAAACTGAAGCGTCGTGCGTTCGTGAATGCGCGTGTCCTTGATCGCAGAGAAGTCCCAATCAAACAAGCCTGGCCCAGTGAAGGTATCCCTTCCCAAATTTCCATAGAATCCGCTGTTGGGCGGCGGCTGTAAGAACGCCGCCGGATTGAACCACTTCGTCGGAGTGCCGAGGATCACGTTGCCTGTGAAATCAGGATTGATGAACGGCCGCACGGGATTGCGCGTGTCGCCGTTATTGGAAGGGTTGTAACTTAGCTGCGGCGTAAAAGGCAAACCGCTCTGCGCAAGCAAGATGCTGGTCACGGACCACCCACCAACGAATCCGTTTCCCCAGCTTCCCAGGTTATTCGCATAGGCTTTGCCGTTGCCGAACGGCAGCGCGTAGACAAGTCCGAGCGAAAATAGGTTTCTGACATCGTACGTCGCGCGCCCATAGTCGGCGCGAATGTCATACGGATTGGCGACGAGGCCGGGCGCATTCCCGGCCGTCGTTTGGTTCAACGAATCCCCATCGTCCAGCGCCTTCGACCAGGTGTAATTCGCTCGCAGCGACACATCGTGACTGAAGCGATGATTCAGATTGAGTTCCAGTGCGTTGTAGTTGCTATCCGCGGCCGAAAACCAGGTCCAGGTGTTGGCGAGTGTGTGATTAGCCTTGGGAGTTCCCGCGGGAATGTAGTACGTTCCAGCCGGCACGGGTGTACCCGCCAGCGGCGCCGGAAAATTCGCCGGATAGACGGCAGGACATGGTGAGGCCGGACAAATCACGGGGACCGGCGTGTTGGCGTCGAGGCCCACGATCTCGTGATAGCCGTGCGAACCGACGTAACCCATGGTGAGCGATGTATTCGGAGTGATTTCCTGTTCAATTCGTAACGACCAGGAAGTCAGCGTCGGCATCTGAAGATTGGGTTGCACACCGCCAGGGCTCAGCAGCGCCTTGGCCGGCACCGGCGCTAACGGGTCGATTGGTAACTTTGATACCGGTAGCGCAGCGATCGTGTACGTAGGGTTGAAGGGCGCATTCTGGTCCATGCGATAGCCCAGCGCGTCCTGCAGGTCGTTGTAAATACCGAAGCCCGCGCGGACAACCGTTTTGTCGAGGACCGGGCTCCACGCGATGCCAACTCTGGGCTGAGGCAGGAACTTCGCATTGTTTACCGTGAACGCGTTGCTGGAGATGCGGGGATCGTTGGAGATTACACCGTCGGTGAACGTGTAGTTGGCGGCGCGCCCGTGCGCTTCGTTCCAGCCGGTGGAGAACTCGTCGCGGAATCCCAGGCTGAGGGTGAGCCGCGGCGTCGCGCGAATAACATCCTGAACGTAGAATGCGCCGAACAGCGATCGCCAGTTCAGTTCGGTCGGTGCAGGATCGTACAAGAAGCTGGCGATCGTGCCGCTCAGGAAGGTTTGCAGGCTGGCGAAGGTCGCTTGGCCGTACTGGCTGAGCGCGAGCATTTCATTGGATTGAAACTGCTGGAACCATGCGCCTACGCTTAGCTGATGTGCGCCGTGGGTGAGACTGACCTGGTCTTCGTAGGTGAAGATATTGCGAGCGATATGCAGATTGCTGCCGTTGTTGCTTCCGGCCAATCCAATCTGCGCCTGCGGGTTTGAGGCCGCGCTTCCGCCAACCACCACCGCTCCCACCGGCAGCCCTGTCAGAAATCCGGGAACAGACGTGGCCGGCGTTCCCGGCGTCGGCTCACCGGTGAAGAAGTAGCCGGCGCGGGAATATCCAAAGGTGGCGACGTTCAACAGCGTCGGCCAGAAAACGTGCGTCTCCGACAGGCTAGCCACCTGCTCGCGCAACGTCAGGATATCCGTGCTGTAAGGGTCAGCCGTAGTGGGAGTGAAGTCATGCCCGTCGTCGATGGTGTACACGCCGGATAAGGTGTCTTTGGACGAGAAAACGTGGTCCACGCGGGCAGTGCCGAAGTTCTCACGAATGGTTTGCAACGGAGCGCTGGATACGGCCGAGATGCCGTTGAACGTGAGATCGCTCGCAGTTGGGGTGGGCCACAGGTTCAAGAGTGGTTGCACACTTGGGGCCGCTGCCGCCCGCGACGCCAACGACGGCACAAAAGCCACTGAGGTCTGATGCAGGTTTTGAATGAATCCTTCGTAATTCAGGAAGAAGAAGGTCTTATCTTTCTGAATCGGGCCGCCGAGCGCGGCGCCGAACTGGTTGCGCTGAAATAACGGAGTGGTATCCGGTGAATCGAAGTAGTTCCTGGCGTTGAGAGCGCTGTTGCGGATAAATTCAAAGAGCGAGCCGTGCCACTGATTGCTCCCCGATTGCGTGATGATATTCACCTGCGCGCCGGGATGCATGCCATACTCAGCGCCATAGGTGTCACGCAGCACATTGAACTCCTGGACGGCATCGACGCCCAGCAGGTTTCCGCTTGCACCTCCCGGCGTCATGTTGTTCTCGGCCGCGCCGGTGTACTGAACCCCATTCAGCAAGAATTCATTCTGCTGCGGCCGGTTGCCGGCAACGGCGAAGTTGTTCCCGGTGGTTGAGTTCGAGACACCCGTGCCGCCAGTCTTTTGCGAAGTGAAATTGACGACCTGAGGCGTCAATTCGAGCAGCAGGTCATAGCTGCGTCCGTTCAACGGCAGGGCCTTGACCTCTTTCTCGCTGATCAGGCCCGATATGTCCTGGGTCGTGGTATTCACGATGGGAACATCGGATGTGACTTGCACCTGCTCGTTGACTTTGCCGACGTGCAAGCTCATATCGGCCGTCGCGTCCTGGCCGACAACCAGCACGATGCCGCTGCGCACTTCTTCGGCAAAACCGCTTTTCGCGGCTCGAAGTTCGTAACTGCCGATGGGAAGAGCCACCAGTTGGTAGCGCCCAGCCTGATCGGTAATGGTGTTGCGAGTGAGGCCCGTATCCACATTCTTCGCAGTTACAGCGGCGCCGGTGATTGCAGCCCCGGTCTGGTCGGTGACGCGGCCCGACAGCTTCGCCGTTACCTGGCCCGTGGCAGGCAGGGCGTAAAGTACCAAAAGACACGGAAGCAGGAATCGCAGGTATCGGTGGTCAGCCGGCATCATCTTCTCCACAAGGGAGGGTTCGATAAGCTCCGCCCTGCGGTCAACGCGGGTGTCCACTGATTTAATCGGATAGAATCGTTAAAGTCAAACGATATTAGTCCGGTAGGACAGTCATTGACTCCTGCTGGATTTGCAGAGCTGCCAGAGCTGCTGGCGCTACCAGGCGCGCGACCAGCGGGAGCCGCGCTTTGCGTTGGCGGTGCGCAAGGATGCGTTGACCCCGGCGTCAAGCTCCAACTTACGGCCAAACAGCCAGAGCAGATCGGAGAGGCGGTTGAGATAGGGCAAGGCGTTGGGATCGACGGTCTCGCCGGCGTCGATGAGCCGCACCAAGCAGCGCTCCGCCCGGCGGCAGACGGTGCGGGCGATATCGTAAGCCGCGGCAGCGGTGTGCTCGCCGGGAATGGTCCAGTCGGAGAGCATTCCCTCGATGGCTTCCAGTTCGTGCACCTGATCGGTCAGCGCCTCGATCATCTCGGGACGCAGCGGCGGCTCGCCCTTGCGATTTTCGGGCGGGGTAGCAATCGCCGAGCCTACCTTGAAAAGCTCCCGCTGAATCGCTTTGGTGCGGTCGCGCAGATTGGCGTCTTCGCATATGGAACGCGCGAAGCCCATGAAAGAATTCAGTTCGTCGACGGTGCCGTAGGCTTCCACGCGCATAGACGATTTGGAAACGCGCAGACCGCCGGTCAGACTGGTCTGTCCGCCATCGCCTTTCTTAGTAGCAATACTTGTCGTCATAATCTCGTCCTCAATGATCGTATCAAGCGTTGCCCGGTTAAAACATTTTCACAACCGCTAATTGTGGCCGGGTGGAGTACGCCTTCAGGTTTATAGGATGGCGATTCCATCCCGGCCGGCTCTACTGGCCAATGAAAGCCATATTCCTGAATGGTGTCATCCTGAGCGCAGCGACCCGCAACCATCCTGACACGCGCGTCCCTTGCGCGCGGCTGGATGGTTGCCCGGTCGCGGAGTCGAAGGACCCCTATGTCGGCTTCACAGTAACGGTCCTTCAGTTCAGCTTCCACGACTCGCCGCCGAAAACAAATTTCATGCCTGCACGAATGTTGAAGGGCAGCGCAGGATAGCCGTAGGCTTCCTGATACCGCTGATTGAGCACATTTTGTAGCGACGTGTATGCGCTTACACGCTTGGTGAGCTGATAGCTGCCGTACAAATCGACTTTCTGGTAAGCGGGATCGAGATTGCGATTGGGCAGCAGCAGCGTATTGCCGAACTCGGTGTCGCTGAGGAAGGTGCTGTCGTCGCGGCGCGAGATGAAGGTGCCAATCGCCGAGACGAACCAGCGGCGCCCCTGCCAGTCCACGCCGGCATAGCCGGTATTGGGCGCGATATGGAAAGGCCGCGCGCCCACCAGCGGCGAATAAGCGCCGATCAGGACGTTGGGGAACAGCGGATTAATCGCCGGCTCCAGAGCGCTGCTGGCAAACGATTGCTGTACCACAGCGTCGGTATAAGTCCATCCGCCGCGCACATTGACCGCATGATTGATGCGATAGGTAAAGCTTAATTCCGCGCCCTGCGCGCGGTAGTTCAAGGTGTTGACCGCGGCCCCGTAGTAACTCAGGGCCTCGGCAACTTGCGCCGGGACTCCCAATTGCACCAGCGCGGCGCCATTGACATATTCCGCCTGGTTGGTGAATTCGTTATGGAAGTAAATGGCCGAAAACTGGGCTTTGCCGCCGAACAATTGCTGCTCCACGCCGCCGTCGTAGGTCCGCGAGTTTTCCGCCAGAAAGGGTTGAATATGGTACTGCTGAATTAATTGCGGACCGTTGGGCACCAGGGAGGTGTTGCTGAGCAGTCCATACAGAGAATTGTTCTGATAGTAGATGCTGGGCTCTTTCACTCCTTTGGCAAAGTTAAAGGTCAGCCGCGTCCCGCTAAAGATGTTGCCGCGGCCGGGACGCACCAGGTAATACGCCAGCGAAGCGCGTGGCGTGCCGGCCACACCGAAAATGGCGTTGTCCTCGATGCCGCCGCCCAGAGTGTAGAACAACCGGTTCCACAAGCCGCCCTGGATTTCCATCAGGTAGCTGTAGTTGTTGCGGTCTGTCGATTGCCGGCCGACGTAGGGCTCAAAAGTGAAGCCGGTCTCGTTGCTGTAACGGAAGCCGAACAGCGCCGTCAGCTTTTCGTTGAAGCGGAAATCGGTCTGCGCGTAGGCGGTATTGGTATTGGTCAGATAGGCCGACAGCTCGGGATAGGTGCCGGCGTATTGGAAGATGGCTTGGCCGGGATAGGGCAGCGTCGGTTCGGCTCCGGCAATCGACGCCGGCGTGATGACATAGCCGTTCGCGCCCTGTAAGGTCACGGGCGCCCCCAGGTAATAGGAGGGGTAGCCCAGATCGTAGGGATCGTAAGGAATGCCGGTCGGCGCCCAGTCGTTGAACTGCTGGCGCAGCCGCACTCCGCCGTATTGCAACAGAGTGTGCCAGCGGTCTGCTAGGCCGCGATGTTCCAGCGTCGCTCCGAAATCGGTATCGCCCTCGTCGGTGGAAGCATCATCGGGAATGCCGTAGGCCAGGATCGCATTGGCCGTGTTGAATCCCGCAGTCAGCCGCCGCACCGTAGCGCGCAACGTAGTGTTGGGATCGATCTGCAATCCGAAGTTGGCGAGATAGACATCGCGGTGATTCTGGCTGGCGGGAAGGTCGTTCTGCGTGCCGAAGCCGGAGTAGCCGGCGAAATAATCGAAGCGCTTCCAGTAGCCTCCGACGCTGCCGTCCTCGTGATAAGTGCCGAAAGTGCCGCCGTCGGCGCCGAGGGTGAACAGCGGCAGCGGCGTATCGCCGCGCGCCGTGGTGATGCTGACCACGCTGGCCAGCGCGTCGGAGCCATAGAGCGCGCTGTTGGGACCACGCTGGAATTCGACCCGCTCAAAGCCGTCGGCCTGGAGATAGGAGAAATCGACGTAGCCACCGATATCGTTAAGGGGAAGGCCGTCGAGCAGTACCTTGTTGGCATCGCTTGGCCCGCCGCGCACATACAAGGAAGTCAGTGCGCCCATCTGACCGGTCTGCACCACCTGGCTCCCGGTTTCATCGCGCAGCGCCCCGTCCACATTCAGCCGCGTCTCCAGGGTTGCACTGTCGATCACGCTGATGGTGGTGCCCATTTGCGATTCGGGCGTAGCGATGCCGGTCGCGGTTACCACGATGTTCTGCGCCACCGGCGAAGGCGACAGCGTCAGGCTGACGTCGATAGGACGGCCGGGCTCGGCAAACACCTCTTCGCTAGTGGAAGCCGCAAAGCTCTTGGCTTCGGCGTGGACCGAGTAGCGGCCCGCGTGATCGATCTGGAAGTGGAACCTGCCGCTAGCGTCACTGGTGGCAGTGGCCAGATCCTTGCCGTTCTGAACCAGGGCTATTGTAGCTCCGGCGATAACGGCGCCCAGTGAGTCGCTGACCGTGCCGGTGATGGCCGGCTCATCCGGCCAGGCCGGAACGGTCAGCGCAAGCAAGAAAACGGCGGTGAGCAGTCTGCGCATAAACTCCCCCTCGGAAGTCTGGTTTGGTATTCACGCGACCGGTCTCCTGACTCAGGACTCGACGGCCACCTTCCCGCTTAGCGCAGTGGTTGCCGGCCGTCGATAATTCGTCCATAACAGTTGCGGGGCAGTGGCGGATTTTCACCGCGCTTCCCGAACGTCTCGTGATGTGGTTGTGGTTTTCCATGCGATCTCAACGAGATTGCATGGCGTGAATTTGCCGTGCGAAATCTTCCGGTCCATCGAAGGCCACCGGCGCCGGGACCTGGATGTGGTGGTCGAGGACAATCACCGTCCGCGCTGCACCGCTGCGAACCCCTCCCAGCACGCGGACCACTCCTCGTGCGGCCCGCTTAGACATACCGCTGCCACGCACAAGTTACATATGGGACGGAAACCTCGTGCCGCAATGCTTCCAAAAAAACCTAAGCGAGCAGGTCATCAAGACATCGGCCAAGCCCTCCCATCGAGGCTGGACCGAACCCAGGGTAAGTGTCTGGCCGGAATCCTGACTTGCGCCTCCTCGGTCCCCACCGCCTTCCCAGAGCTTGCACTCCAGTGGCTTGCTAACGGGACCCTCACGCTCACAGTTGCGGGGCAGTGGCGGATTTTCACCGCCTTTCCCAGCTACCAGACACTCCGTTTGTAGTCCGGAGGACGGGGCGGTGTCAATAAAAAGGTCCAGTCATCCGGCTACAGCTTAGAGGCAAATGCTTCCGCAGCTTGGCGCTTTCAGAAGTGTCGATGGTTTGCGGGAATGGCACAAGATCGCCCAGCACGGAGCGCCTTCTTTTGGTGCGGAGTGCTGGGTACGCCTTCTAAAATTGAGGTTCAGAGTCCCTTCAGGGACAATAATTGATTTGACCCCGAGAGAGAAGCCCGGAATCCTTGATCCCGCCCCCGAAGTCCGCGAGTGCATGGAGCATCAGGCCGCCGCGCGCACGGTATTATCTGCAAGGTGACCGCACCGCCATACAGCCGCCTCAAGACTCAGGTTCAGAAGGTTCGCCTTCGGTGGTTGGTTCGATGGCTGATTGTCGTCGCGCTGCTGCTTTGGTCGCTTGCCGTATTACTGCTGGTTGCTGTCCGGTGGATTGATCCGCCGACGACTGCGGTACAGATGGAGCGGCGTTTTCAGTCCTGGTTCCGCCCCACGCCTTATCAGAAACGGTACAACTTCATTCCGCTTACTCAGATTTCGCCCGATCTGCAGCACGCCGTCCTTGCGGCGGAGGATGCCCGCTTCTACCAGCATCATGGGTTCGATTGGCACGAACTCCAAATCGCCGCGAAACAGGACCTGGAAGGTGACCGCACGCGCGGAGCGTCCACACTCACGGAACAGCTGGTGAAGAACCTGTTCTTCGGGACAAGCCACTCGATTCTGCGCAAGGGCGCCGAATACACGCTGGTACCGGTTGCCGAATTCGTCCTGGGCAAGCGGCGAATTCTCGAGCTTTACCTGAACGTGGTCGAATGGGGTCCGGGCATTTACGGCGCCGATGCCGCGTGCCGTCGCTGGTACAAAACGCCGGCCCGGACGATTGGCCGGGAAGAGGCGGCACGGCTCGCCGCGATTTTGCCCGGCCCCCTGAAGCGCCGTCCCGAGCGCATGAACCAGTACAGCGCGATCATCCTAGGCCGAATGCGGCAAATGGGTTGGTAAACGGACGCAAGGCCCTTAGGTTCCACTCAGCAGCGCGGTGGCTTCGGTACGTAACATTGGCAGCTCAGTCTGAATGATGTCCCAAACGATTCGATCATCCACATCGGCGTAGGCGTGAATCAGGATGTTGCGGAAGGCAATGATACTGCGGTGCTGTCCGATGCTTGCCGCCAGCCCTGGTTCAAGCTTCGCAAGTTGGGACAGCGCCTCACCAATTATGGCCAAACCTCGCTCCACGGCATAGCGCAGCATGGCATCCTGCTGATACTCGGCAAACGTTTTTCCCGCTGTGAACTGTGCTTACAGGTCGGCCGCGTGCTGCATGTCGTAAAGGAACTTCTTTGCCTCAAGCTGCATAGAGCAGCGCCTTCTTGCGATCAACGCCTTCACGGAAGTATGGGTTCTTGATGGCAGAGGCTACGACCAGGTCAACTTTGCGTTCGAGGAGATTCTCCAGTCCCTCGAGCAGACCAAAGTAAGCGTTGGCGTAGGTGCCCGGCGGCAGAGCCTCGAACTCGACCAGGAAATCGAGATCGCTATTCTGCGCGTCGAAGTCATCCCGTAAAGCGGAGCCGAACAATTCCAGGCGCTGCACGCAGTATTTCCGGCAAAGCTCAGCAATCTGTTCGCGCCTGCTTTCGATTTGCTTCTGCATATGGAACCGCGGAACCCCGTACAGAATACCAGTAGGCCGGTTCGAACCCGCTCACTCCGATTCGCACACTGGCATCAGAGCACGAACAACGATGCCAGAGTCCCGCTTGCGGGACGGAATCAGGATAGCCCAGCATGGAGCGATGCCGCAGGCGAGCGGAGTGCTGGGTAGGCGTTGATTAGAGGATTCGAGTCCCGTCAGGGACGGCACGACGCCTGAATAACCCTCAGACTGCAAAGGCATCGGAGCGCGAATCACGTATGCCCGAGTCCCGCTATGCGGGACGAACCCAAGATAGCCCAGCATGGAGCGACGCCGCAGGCGAGCGGAATGCTGGGTAGGCGTTGATTAGAGGATTCGAGTCCCGTCAGGGACGAAACAACGCCGCGCGGAGCCTGGTGAGGTACCTTATCTATAAGAAGCATTACTTGTCGTCCTTGTACTTCAACACAGGATGAGTCTCCCTAGTGCAGCGGTGGTACGTCTCCCAGCCGTCCGCCGTCTTCTCCCTAAGTTCATCCTCGCTGATTACCTGGTAGTGCGGGTCTTTGGTGATGAATGTCTTCGCGCCTTCGCTGGCCGGGTCACCGCAACCGCCTGGACCACAGAACACGATGGAATATTTTCCGTCGATTCCAAAGTGCTTGATCTGGAGACCAAACGCATTTTCGCAGTCGGTCTTCCAAAACCCGGTGAAGTCCTTTGCAGAGTCAGGTTCGCCAGGATAGCTGTCTGCCACGAGTTTCTTGCGAACATCTGCTACGGTTTTGTAGGTCGTAGTCTCCGGAGCTGCGCTGTAGTCGATTATTGTTGAGTCGCCCTGCTTGCGCGACTGCGGTCCGACGCCGAAGAGCTTCCACTTCTCCAGGCTCAACTGATCGTCGATCCGCGTGTTTGGGCTGTTAAAGAGAGTACCGGAAGATGTGACGGTACTCTTTGCACCGGGGTTGCGGGCATTGCTGGACGTCAGTGTCAGGTCGTATTGAACGACGTCGGGCTCAACATGTCTGAGTTCGCCGACAACCCGCCAAGGCGCCTGAATCATGCCTCCCGCGCTCTGGGTTGCGACCTGTATCCCAGTTTGTGCGTCTGAGTAGTCAACGTGCTGCGCAGGTTTTACAGATGCAGGGCCGCCGGGAAAGGCGCGACCGAGCGCCTTCATCACAACCTGCACTTGCAGGACGGCTGCATCGAGCGCGTCGATTTCATATCCGGGCTCGGCGATGGGGCCTTGCAGCGCCATGACCCGGCCATTAATCATTAAGATCTTTCCTTTGGTAATTGTGCCGGCTTGTGAATTCTCGACGTCAATCTGAATGTCACCGGATTCCTTATCGAATCGGCCCTGCCATCGCGTGTACCCTGGGTGATCCGGGGTGGTGACTTTCAACGTGAAGCTATTGAATTCCTGCCATGCTGTCGGTACTCCGCACGGATCGCTGCAAGGTTTTTGTTGCTGCGCGCCCAACGAAGCAAGAGATGCAAAGTACGCTGTCCCCAGGAGGAAAACACAACGACGCAAAATGGTCATGGCGATGAGAGATTACTCGCCAAGGTCGCTCAGATCAAGTGACGTTGAACATTCCCAGGCATGTGCCGGGTGCCGGGTGCCCCGTTCAAGCGAAGCTTGAGCGGGGATTTTCGTGCTTGGAATGAAAAGCCCCACACAAGCCCAAAAGATGGGCTTGAATGGGTCACCCGAATCCTTCACTCCGAGCCCCTCACTTCGAGTCGTTCGACGTTCTCAATCGATTCATGGGCGGAAGTCCGTCCTACAGCGTCCTCTTAAACAGCATCGTCGCAATGGTGATCATCACCATGGCCGCAAGGGTCAGGTACGCTAGGTCGGCGCGGATGGCCACGAAGCCGGCATCTTTCAGGAGCAGCGCTTTAAAGCCGTGCACGGAGTAGCTGAACGGATCGATAGGCGATCCAGCGCAGCCATGTAGGAAAGGCTTTGTCGGGATAGATTGCGCCCGAGGGAAAGAACAGCAACGTATTCAGGATGCCGAAGGTGGCGCGCGGCACCAGCGGGTCTTACGCCCGGCGTCGCTTTGGATTGGCGTTCTGCTGCGTGCTCCGCATCGCATGTCTGAGAAGTAGGTTGGCCTTGGTCTGATAACCGGGTCCGTAACTCTTCAGCCACGCGATCACGTCCGCATCCAGCCGCATCGTGACCGGCCGCTTTGGCGGACGATAGAACTTGCCTACCTCGGCGCCGCTCCAGTCGACGACCTCCGGCATGTCGGCAAGATCAATGTCGGCGTCTCGTTTGGCCGCGATGACGACGATCTCCTGTCGCTGTTTTTTTGCAAGCTTCCTCATAACTCTTCCTCTCGCGTGCGGTTGCGGGACGGGCGGAGATGATCCGGACGATTTCCTCGCCATCGGCATTCTCATAGCTCACATGAACCACAAACAAAATCGCACCCCGCCCAATTGCTCCTAAAGTAATGAACCTGTCTTCGTCGGACGTGGGATCTTTCTGTGTTAGCGAATAGGGATCGTCAAATACCAGCTCGGCCGTCTCGAAACTCACATCGTGCTTCAGGAAATTGGTCCGGTTCTTCGCCTCGTCCCATTCGAACATGATGCGATCCTTCTTAGACTAGCTCCTGTACGTACTGATGTCAATATTAGAGACGCTACAGCGTCCGCTTGAAGAGCGTCGTCGCGATCGTGATCATCACCGCCGCGGCGATGGTCAGGTACGCCAAATCCGCACGGATGGCGATGAAGCCTGCGTCCTTCAGCAGCAGCGCTTTGAAGCCGTGCACGGAATAGGTGAACGGATCGATGTACGCAATCCAGCGCAGCCATGCGGGAAACGCCTTGATGGGATAGATTGCGCCGCTGGGGAAGAACAGCAGCGTATTCAGCACGCCGAAGGTGGCGCGCGGCACCAGCGGGTCCTGCACGCGCACCATCATCAGGAACATCATGGTGTTGAACGCCAGCGACGTGACCAGGATCATCAGGCACACGTAGAAGAAGTTCAGCGGCAGGAAGATCGTTCCTAGCCCCGACAGCAGACATCCCAACACGGTGATGATGATGCCCGCCAGGATGGCCTTGATCGCGCCCGCGACATTCAGCCCGGCGACCAGCTCGAACTTCGTGATCGGCGTGACCAGGTAGCCCTCGTGCACGCCGCGCGCCTTGTCGTCGATGTACAACATGCCGCCGCCGATCATCACCGACACGAACATGGCCAGCGCAATCGAGCCCGGCAGCAGATACTTCATGTACTCGATGTACGGGTAGAGCTCGACCGTATCGAGCGAAATCTGCTGCGGGATGCGCGACGGCTCGACATCGGGCTGGTTCAGCGCGTCCACCAGCGACTGGAATTGCGTCTCCAGCGTCGAGCTCATGAAGTTGTCGGTGTTGTCGACGATAAGCGCGATGCGCGGATGGTTCTGCTCATACACGCGCCGCGAATACTCCGGCGGAATGATGATGGCGCCGTCCAGCTTGCCCGTGCGCACGTCTTCCATCGCCTGCTTGTCGCTCGTGTAATCGACGGGATAAAACGTGTGCGCGTTCGATTCGACCGCCGCCAGCGCCTCGCGCACCTTGACCGATTGCGTGCCGCGGTCCTGATCGACCACTCCCAGCCGTGCCTGCTTGATCTTGCCGCCAAACGCGTTGCCCAGCACGATGAGCTGCACCAGCGGAAACACCATCGACACCAGCATCAGCGCCGGTGAACGGAAGAACTTGCGCAGCTCGCGCTCCACAATGGCCCACATGCGATTCATAAGCGACTCAAACCTGTCCCCCAAGATCGAAAATTCACCACGGAGGCACGCAGAGCGCGGAGGTTCACCGGAGTTTTATCTTCTCCGGGCCTCCGTGTCTCCGTGGTGAAATGATTTTCATGACCGCATCCCCGGACGGTCGGGCATCATGAACGCAAAAGCCTTCACCTGCTCATCGCGCAGTTGCCGTCCCGTGAAGTGGACGAAGACATCGTCCAGCGTTGTGTTCTGCACCGAAAGCGACTTCACCTCGACGCCCTTGCGCACCGCTAATGCAACCAGCTCAGTCGTGGTCTTCGAGCCGTTGGCGGTGAGGATGCGGTACATGTGCGCCGCCTCAGGCTGCACGGACGTCACGTCGTCGAGCTTCTCCAGTTCCTGCTGCCAGTCGGCGGGAGCGTTGAAGAATTGCGCTTCGATGACGTTCGTGCCGGGCACGCTCGCCTTCAGCGCGGCGGGCGAATCGAGCGCGACCAGCTTGCCGTGATCGACGATGGCGATGCGATCGCAAAGACGATCGGCTTCGTCCATGTAATGCGTGGTGATGAGGATGGTGAGGTCGCGCGAGTTCTTGATGCTGGTCAGCATCTCCCAGACGGCAACGCGCGAGACCGGGTCGAGGCCGGTGGTGGGCTCGTCAAGGAAGAAGATTTTCGGCGAATGCACGAGGCCGCGCGCGATCTCCAGCCGCCGCCGCATGCCGCCGGAGAGCGTCTTGGTCTGCGCGTGCCGCCACTTGGTGAGATCGACGGTCGCGAGCAGCTCGTCGATGTTCTTCTTGCGCTGACCGGCCGGGACGCCATAAAGCTTGGCGTAGATGCTGAGGTTCTCTTCCACAGTAAGGTCGATATCGCTGGTGAGCGCCTGCGGGATGACGCCCATGCACTGCCGCGCCTTGTCGGGCTGCTTGACGACGTCGAAGCCGTTGATGAGCGCCTGCCCGCTGGTGATGGCCAGCAGCGTGGTCATCATGCGGATGAGCGTCGATTTGCCTGCCCCGTTCGGGCCGAGCAGGCCGAAGATTTCACCTTGCCGGACGCTGAACGAGACGTCATCGACGGCGGTGAAATCGCCGTACTTCTTCGTGATGTGATCGACGACAATGGCGTCGCCGTTGGGGGGTGAAGCACAATTCATAGGCGCTCGGGCAGAGCTGGCCTTCAGGCCAGCGTCTCGATCCGTTCTTCTTCATGTCGGAGCGGGCTCCAGCCCGCTCGAAGGCTGTTTGAAACTCACCCTATCTCAGCCAACGCAGGGAGCAACCCAGCCAGAGCTCGCAGCCCGTGTCATGACAGCCCAGCACGGAGCGCAGCCGGGCCCCAATGCCGCGCTTCTTGCGCGGATTGGGGTGGGGAAGCGAGTGCTGGGTATACAGTAACTCTGAAATGGACGCATGAAAAATCGGGGCACCCTTGCGGATGCCCCGTTTCGGAATACTCAGTCAGACATTTTAGTGGCAGTTCGGGAACGACCAACTGGAGATGTTGGTGCTCCAGGAGAACGTCGCGGTGACCGTGTAGTACTCCTGGGTGTAGATGAAGCTGCAGTTGTCGGAGGGATCGACGAGCATGGTGCTGTAGTCGCCCCAACGGTCGGCGGTATCCGGCTGCGAGCCCGACCCGGCGGCGGCCTGCGCCTCAGGCCCCAGCGTTCCGACCGGATCGGTGTACACCCGTCCGGCCACGTAGATGGAAGGATACTGCGTCGAGCTGGATTCGCTGTAGCCCAACAAGATGTTGCCCACCTTGTCGCGAGCAATGGAGCCCATCCACCGATATTGGCTGTCGCCTGTCGTCCCGACATAGGTACCCTGCTGGTACAGGTTCAGTGAGGTGGCAGGGACAGTCCGGAGACTGGCGTTAAAGTCCATCCAGCGCACGCCGATCGAAGAGGTCGCCGCATTCCAGACATCGAAATCGACGGACCAGTGCTGCAGGGGTGCGGGTATCGGCGGGGTAGCCGTCGCGTGGGTGGGCGCCTGGTCAGACCAGTAGGCGAAGCGATACATCAGGCGATCGCCCAACGAATCTGCTTCATCCGTAATGCCTTTCTGCGGGACACAGTCGCCGCCGTACTGGCCGTTGCAGGACGGTGTGTAGGGAGCAACCGCGATGGGCTGAGAGTTGCCCAGACCGGTCATGGTTGCGCTGGCTGGCGACCAGCTGTTGATGTGCATCGAGTAGACCGAGAGGTGAGAGTTGTCGATGTCGCCCACGCTGCCGATGAAGAATTCATCTTCGGTGGCGGGAGGCGTGACCTGTGATTCGGCATCGGCCGGCAACAAGCTGTCTTCGATCTGTTCCAGCTGGAAGCATATCTGCTCGGCGGAAGGATCGCCAGCCAGGAACTTGGCGCGATCATAGCCGCACATTACCGGGCCAACGAAGCCGCTGCCGTTGACACCGAAGTTGTTCCAGTTCTCGAAGTAGCCGTCGCTGGGGCCACCGGTCGCCCAGACGCCCCACTTGGGATAGTCCGGGAAGCCGTTGTTGACCGCCGGGAATTCATAGACAGTCCACAGTTGGTCGGAGAAGGTCGCCGTCTGAGATACGGCCACGCAAACCGCATATGGAGAAGTGAACACGTTCTGCATCAGCAGCCAGCGGTGCGCATACCGGTCGAACTTCACGATGATGTCGCCGGGGTTGTGCTCGCCGCACAGGGTGTTCGGGATCAGCGCGTGCCACGGGGTATAGAACAGGGTGCTGTCCTGCCCGTTAATGGGGATGATCGCTCCTGTGCTCTTATTGAAATCAGCATAGGAGACATTGACGCCCTGAACGACTTCGGTGTCGCCCACGGCCATGGTGGTGTCCGGCGGAGCGTCCGGAACGCTGTAGTTCGGGAAGCCGACGCCTACGCCCAGAACGCTGTAGTTGTTGTTGAACTCAGAAGTGTCCGCACCCATTCCTGGGCGCTGCGCCACCGAGTCCTCGCTTGGCCGGATGTACGGTTTGGCAATGTGATGGACCGGGTTGGCTTCGTGCATGCCGAAAATTTCGGGTTGATAGGACACGGTCACGTGACCCTGACCAAAAGCCCTTGCATGTTGCACGATGGCCTGCGGCGAGTCCGCAGCGACCATCGGCAGGCTGAACAACAACAGGGCGCCCATCGCGAGCATGCAGACGCCCAGCACCTTCGTCTTCGTCATTGTCTTCGATTCTCCTTTTGCTTCATCCCCGCGGCACATCTGTGAAACGCAACGGACGCGGAGGCTTGAGCCGCAATCGCAGATTGAGTTAGAACACACTGTCGTAAGGAACCCGCAAACATCAACGTGATTGAATGTGGTTTCGCAGTGCCTTGGCAGGTGTCTGAACTTGTATCACAGGGGTTCCGCACGGCGCAACTATTAATCGCGTAGTTAACGAAAATAAAATTTGTTTTGGAATACGCCGCAGCTCGGCAAGGATTACCAGGAACTAAGGTAATCATCGCGATGCAGTTACTTCCGCCGCAAGAAGCGACGCCTAACCGGCGTTTTCGCCCGATATCGTAGTGTTACGGAGTCAATAGTACGATGTGCACCGTCGCAACGGATTCGGTAAATCGCAGCAACCGAGAGGACGGCGGAAGAGCCGGTGGCAAATCGGATTGACAAACCAACTCCCCGGTTTTACGCTCGTCAGACGAGGTATGGTTTTGATCCGAACATCTTCATCTCGATTCGGCCCTCTCATGCTCGGTCCGCTCGAGATCCAAGTCATGGAAGTGGTTTGGCAATGCGGGGAGAGCAGCGTCCGCGAAGTCGTGGAGAAATTGGAAAACCGGCTGGCGTACACCACGGTCATGACCACGCTCGACCGGCTCTTCAAGAAGGGGCTTCTCGACCGCTATAAGTCGGATCGCGCGTTCGTCTATAGCGCCCGCCTCTCCAGTCAGGAATGGGAGCGGCAGTGCGCGGGCAATTTGGTGGCGGGGTTCCTCGCCGGCCCCGAGCCTTCGCGCGAGCTCTTGCTTTCCTCTCTGGTCGACGCCGTCGGCCACTACGATGCCGTTTTGCTGGATGCCCTGGAAGAGAAGATTCGCAACAAGCGCCGCGAACTGGCAAAGGTCGGTAAAGCATGAACCTTCCCTACACGATGCGATTGTTGTGCCTGTGTTGCGCCTCGTTCTTCCTGATTCACATGGCGCTGGCACTGGCAGCGCGCCTGGGCGCGGGCACTGCGGTTCGCCTCGCCGCGCACCTGCGGCCGCAATCGGCTGCGCGCTTGCTGTTTGGGCTTCGCATCTTGCCTCTGGTTTTGACCCTTATTGCCGTGCTCGCCTTCTGCATTCCGAGCTATCTCTGGTTGGAACCCGAGGCCACGGGCGAGAAGGTTGGTTTGCTTTGCGTGCTGATGGCCCTGCTCGGCGTCGCGCTGTGGGCGCCCGCGGTGAAGCGGGTGATGGGCGTGGTGCGCGGCACCAATCGCTATCTGAATGAGTGCGAGCGTCACGGCCGCAAGATCACCGTTCCCGGCGAGACCGCGCCCGCGCTCCTGGTCGGCGACAAGGTCCCGGTGCTGGCCGTGGCCGGTGTGTTTCGTCCGCGCTTGCTCATCTCGCGCCGCGTCTTACGCGAACTTTCCCCCGAACAGCGGGAAACGGCACTGCGTCATGAGCACGCGCACCGCTCCTCGGGCGACAACCTCAAGCGCCTGTTGATGCTGCTGGCGCCCGATGCCCTGCCATTCGTCTCGACCTTTAGCGGACTAGAGCGCGCCTGGTCGAAGTTTACCGAGTGGGCTGCCGACGACGCCGCTACGGCCGGCGATCCCGAGCGGGCCTTATCGCTGGCGTCTGCATTGGTGCAGGTTGCCAGAATGAAGCCGGGGTCGCCTGCGCGCGCCAATGTGTTGTCCTGTTCCCTGGTCGGGGGCACCCAAGAGCTCGCCGAACGAGTGGATCGCTTGCTGCGCCCGCAGCCCAAGCCGGAGAAGCCGGTAAAGGAAGTGGTCCGGCTATTGGGCAGCGCAGCCGCTCTTGCGCTTTCCGCCATCGCGGTAATCACGGTGTGGCCCGGCAGCCTCTCCCTCGTGCATCAGGCGCTCGAGCGTTTAGTTCACTGATCGGCGCTAATTAATATTGACGATATCTCGTACGCTGACGCGCTCGCGGTCACGCGACACGAGCTCCTTCTTTAACTCCGTGAAGACTGGACCTTGCACGCCCGTGTAGAATTTCAGATTAGTTCTATGCCCCGGTTACGCTATGCCGCCGTAATCGCCGTCTCCCTGGCGCTGCTCTTCCCTGCTTTCGCGATCGGCAAAAACAAGCCTTCGCCCGCGGCAAATATCAGCCGCGATATCGAAAGCATTTTGCAGGAACCAGACGCTACTCGTAGCTTTTGGGGAATCGATGCGGTCTCGCTGGACAGCGGCCGCACTCTCGTCGCCGTGAATGAAGACAAGCTGTTCACTCCCGCGTCTAACGCGAAGCTGTTCACCACGGCTGCCATCTTTGGCCTGATCGGCCCGGACTACCGTTTCAAGACCACCGTCGAGACCATGGGCACGCTGGACAAGTACGGACGCCTGGATGGCGATCTGGTGCTGGTGGGGCGCGGCGATCCCAACCTCTCCGGACGCACGTTGCCATACAGCATGCATACGGAGCGCAAAGCGCCGCCGATCCAGGTGCTGCAGCAGCTCGCCGACCAGCTTGTGCAGCACGGGCTGAAGTATGTTGACGGCGATGTTGTGGGCGACGATTCCTATTTCGTGTGGGAGCGCTACGGCGAGGGGTGGACGCAGGACGACCTGGCGCGCGAATGGGGAGCGCCGGTCTCGGCGCTGACCATCAACGACAATGTCGTCTTCGTCAACATCATGCCTGCCGATCGGCCGGGCGAGCGCGCTTTCCTCAACATCACGCCGTTTCCCGAGTATTACAAGATCGACAATCGCGTGAACACTACGCCGGCGGGCAGCGCGCCGCGCACCGTCTCCATCAATCGCGAGCCGGGCTCGAACCTGATCACGTTCTGGGGCAACATCCCGCAGGACGATCCGGGATTCGGCGAGGCGCTCGCCATCGAAGATCCCGCCGATTTTTCCGCGCGCCTGTTGCGCGAACTGCTGGAAGAGCGCGGCGTGACCATCTATGGCCGCGCGCGCACCCGGCACACCGAGTTGGCTTCCACGCAGACGTTCAGCGTCACCTCGTTGGCCTCGGGCGGCGGCGACAACACGCGTCCGCCCAATCCCACGCCGCTCATCCTAGCCAGCTATCAGTCGCAACCCGTCGGCGAAGATTTGCGCGTCATCAACAAGGTCAGCCAGAACCTTCATGCGGAGCTGATGCTGCGCCTGCTGGGCAAGGAAAAGGGTACCTCCGGCTCAATTGCAGGCGGACTGGAGGTGCTGCGCAGTTTCCTGGTGAATGCCGGAATTAAGGCCGACCAATTCGTTTTTTATGACGGCTCCGGCCTCTCGCGCGAGGACCTGGTCACACCGCAGGCGATCGTGGAACTGTTGCGTTACAGCTCACAGCAGCCGTGGGGAAAAGCCTATCAGGACACTCTGCCCGTCGCCGGAATTGACGGTTCGCTGGCCGAGCGCTTTCGCAATACCCCCGCTGCCCGCGTGGTCCGCGCTAAGACCGGATCATTGACCCACGTCTACACTCTTGCCGGCTATGCCACCACCGAGTCGGGCGACCACATCGCCTTCGCCATCATGACCAACAACAACGAAGAGCAAACCAAGAAAGCCCTGGACAGGATCGACCGGATTGTAGAGCGTTTGGTCGAGGACAAGGGAAGCAATTAGCAGCTAGGGCGACACAACTCTGCCAAAGCGGACGCTCGAAAGCGGGCTTCAGCCCGCGACGCATTCGCCGCGGCCGCATGAACACTGTGTGCCGCCGGCCGAAGCCGGCCCTTCCAAAAGTAAAACGCACCGTTTGCCCGACGGAGTCGTGCCCTGACTCATGTCCTCCAAATCAACGGTTACTTAAGCAGGGCCAGATTGCTCATTGCTACTCGCGGGCAATCAGATACGTCCGGCTGATGCGGTCGTGCCAGCAGAGCATATCGACGTCCACCAACGCCCACAGCAGACCCATCATCAGCGACGCTGTCGAGAAGTAAAGAGCAATGACGCGGCTGCGGCGCTGCCGCCAGCGCGGGGTCCCTCCCTTGAAGCTGCTGAGGCGAATCCTCGTCACTCGCATCCCCACCGTTCTCCCTCCATACATGAGAAAAAGGTACTGATAGGCTGCCCATAGCAAAACCGGGACCGCGGCGAACGTCACCAGCAAGGGTTTCGTCAGCGGCAGCCTGGGCAGAAGTTTATAACCCGTACCGATACAGGCAGCGGCTGCGGCCACGACCAGCGCGCAGTCGATCAAGCCGGCGTAGAGCCGCTGTGCAACGCTCGCTGCCTGATGCGGCAGCTCAACGTGATCGGCGGCTGGAGCGACGCTTGCCTGCCGGTGCCAGGGAAACTCTAGCCCATCCAGCAAAGGTGTCGTGGGGTAATTCGCCGGAGCAGCGGCGTAATTCGGAGGCTCTACGGGAACATCCAGAATTCGCGGCTGGTCTGGAATAACCGGTGCTTCCTGATCGTAGTCCGCCTCGGCGACCACGGGCCGGGGGAACGCAATCACCTTGGGTTTCGCTCGCGGCACCGGAAGTGGTGCCACTTCGGTTTGCTCGTCAGCGACCGTGTCATTCGCATCGCGCGCCGGCTCCAGGGCGCCTTCTAAGGTACGCCGACTCTCGACAGCCGAGTCCGCCGACGCCGAAAGAGGCTCTGCCTCAGCCTCGCCGGCCGCGCGATCGCATTCGGCAGGCATTGCTTCTGGCTGCGCGAAACCAGTTGAAGCCTCCAAAGGAGGAAACGGGAAGCGCATGCTGAATGCGCCTTCAATGCGGCGACCGCGGCGGTGGCGATATCCTGCCACCCGCGCTTGCACCTCGTTCCGCCAAACCTCCTGGCTATCCGGCAGTGGCTCTTCGCTGTTCTCCGCTGCTGAGCTTTCCTCTTTCATACACCTCAAAGCAATCTTGGTTCCGGTCAGTCGGCCGCTTGCGCTGTAATCCCGGAACCTAACACCGTCAAAATTTGAACCTCCAGATATAAATGCGTTTTGCCTCGCGACAATGCAACGTGCTAACGTGCAAGATTCAGCTCCAGAACAGGCAGCAGCGAACGGATGAACGCCCGTCGATGATTGCTCGCACTCGATTTCTTATCACGGCAGTGTTTCTCTGTCAGCTGCTACTCTGTCTCGCCCTGTTAACCACCCGGTTGCATGCTGCCCCATGGCCGCAGCAGAATTCGCTTTCGGCCGAACCGCAATCCACTTCCTCCATCCCGCAGGCAGGGCAGAACGGTAGCGCACCGAGCGACCTTAAACAGGGTTCGCCGCAAACTCCAACCGCCAACTCCCCCGTGAGTGTGACCAACGACAAGGGAGACGAGGACACCACCACCGAGCAGATTATTCAACAGGAGGTCAGCACGAGCGCTGACGATCAACAACTGGGACCGCCGCGGCCGGCCATGAACGTCCCATTGGGCCGCAACGAGGTGTTGATTCGCGCCGACGAGCAGGAGAAAAACCAGGACCTCTTTCAGGTGCGCGGCAACGTGGAGATGCGCTTCGGCGCTTACACGCTCAACTGCGACGAGGCGACGTACGATTCCACCACCGGGATCATCAAAGCCATCGGCCATGTAGTCTTCCAGGGGGGACCGCGGAACGAGCACATCGTCGGCAGCCGAGCCACCTACGATGTCAGCCGCGACACCGGCACCTTCTATGACGCCACCGGCTCTATCGGGGCGCGCGTTAAGAACAAAGTCATGTACCTGACCTCCTCCACTCCTTTTTTCTTTAAGGGCAAGGTGGTCGAAAAGCTGGGGCCGGACCATTACCGCGTCAACAACGGCTATATAACTTCATGCCAGTTGGCCAAACCGAAGTGGGTGCTGGGTTCCAAGAGCTCTACGGTAGAGGTCGGCGACGAAGCCGTCGTGCAGCATGCCACCCTGAAAGTCGAGGGCATTCCGGTGTTCTACTTCCCTTTCGTGGAACACCCCGTCGACAACCTGGGGCGCAAGACCGGATTCCTGATCCCGGAGATCGGAAGTTCCACCAGCCGGGGAACAATTTTCGGGGATTCTTTTTACTGGGCCCTGAGCCGCAACATGGATGCAACCATCGGAGCCGAATACTTCAGCAAGCGCGGTCCGGCCGAACTCGACAATTTCCGCGCGGTTGGCTACACCTATGGCCTCCAGGCCAATTTCTACGCCGTGCAGGACCTGCAGGGATACCCCACCGTTGGTCATCCAGACCAGGGTGGCGAGGAGTTGCGCGTGAACGCGTATAAGACGTTGCCGGATGGCTTCCGGGGCGTGCTTTCCGTCGACTTTCTCAGCTCCTACATCTTCCGCCTGGCATTTGCGCAGGGATTCAGCGAAGCCATCGCCTCCGAGGTTCGGTCCACCGGGTTCGTCTTCAAGAGCTGGAATGGCTACAGTTTCGGGCTACTGGGCTCCAGTTACAAGAATTACGAGAGCCTGACGCCGGGCGATTACATTGAGATCGTTCATGCGCCCAGCCTGGAGTTGTCATCGGTGGAACGGACCTTCAGCAGGTCCGATTTCGTGTACGCGTTCGACGTCGATACCTCGGGACTTTCGCGCAACGAGATCGGCTTTGAGACCGCCCCCTTTGTAACCCGCGCGGATGCAGCTCCGCATTTCGCCTGGCCCAAGCTTTTTCATGGCTGGACGGTTCGTCCCGAGACCGGCGTGCGGGAGACAGTCTACTCGCAGCGCCTGGTGACCAGTCCGACGGGCGTCGTCACGGCCGTAAGTGATGC
>Ga0335078_10003059_pt1 | contig 25005 bp, 26 predicted proteins | sample Lox_Sample_32_FD_206711 | JGI IMG/M metagenome (GOLD analysis project Ga0335078, IMG submission 206711) | Soil microbial communities from Loxahatchee National Wildlife Refuge, Florida, United States - Lox_Sample_3.2 | ecosystem: Environmental > Terrestrial > Soil > Wetlands | place: USA... | reverse complement strand
CTCGGCCGGCGCGACCACGCCGGGCAGCGTCTCCACCGAGCGGAGCGTGGCGTCCCGCAGCCGGATCCGCTCCGGCATGGTCCCGGTCACCGCCGGATCGCGGTTCAGCGGGCTCACCGACCAGCGGCCCGGCTGGTAGGCGCCGGGGTTGCGCTTACCAGCCAGCTCCTGCCGGAACCGGCCGATCTCCTCGTCGGTGAAGACCCTCGGCAGCCGCACCCAGCACCTCCGCAATGTTCCAGAATTGTGTCGACACTACTCGACCAGCGCATCCTATATCGAGGCTCGCAGGGCCGTCTTTAGCGCATGCCACCCTCCGGCCAATCGCTGGTTGAGTGTCGACACTAATTCGGCTAGGGTGCGGTACACGAGACGCTGAGCTTGCCTACCTGCAGGTATCCCGGAAGCCGCGCGACCTAATGTCGCACCTTCGGTGGCTATCCGTGTGCCCGGCTGGGTCGGCGGGGTGCCAGCCGGTGCTCCCGCCGAATGCTTCGCTGTCGACACTAATGGCGACGGCTGGTGGGCTGGCCAGCACCCGACGAGAGGATGGCGATGGCCCGTCTGCAGGGCGCTGCCGGCACCGGACCGGTGGCTGATCTCATCAGGCAGCGCCGCGGCGGCGAACTCCGCCCGCTTGATGAGCTCCTTCTGCTGTCCCCGCCGGTGGCCGAGGGCTGGAGCGTGCTGCTCAGCGCGATCCGCGGGCAGCTTTCTCTGAACGCCAGCACCCGCGAACTGGTGATCCTGCGCATCGGGGCCGTCAACGGGGCGGACTACGAGTGGCAGGCGCACGAGCCGGTGGCGCGGGGTTGCGGGGTGACCGGCGACCAGCTCACCGCGCTCCGGCAGCCGCCGGGAGCGGAATTCGATCCAGCCGTATTCAGCCCGGAAGAACGGGCCGCGCTGGCTTATGCCGACGCGATGACCGTGGCCGTCACCGTCCCGCCGGAGGTGTTCGGCTGGGTGGCTGAGCTGTTCAGCGACCGTGAGGTGGCCGAGCTGACCGCGGTCGCCGCCACCTACAACATGGTGTCCCGGTTTCTGGTCGCGCTGGAGATCGGGTGACCGGTCGGCTGGCGGGCAAGGTCGCCCTGATCACCGGGGCGGGCAGCGTCGGCCCGGGCTGGGGCAACGGGCGGGCCACCGCGGTCATCTTCGCCCGCGAGGGCGCGTCCGTGTTCCTGGCCGACCGCGACCCGGCCGCGCTGGCCGGCACCGTCGCACCGGCGCAGGCCGAAGGCGGCCAGGTGGTCGCACACGAATGCGACGTCACCACGGACGGCGAGGTCGCGGCCATGGTCGAGCGGTGCGTCGCGGCGTTCGGAAAGATAGATGTGCTGGTGAATAACGTCGGTGGCTCGGCCCCGGGCGGTCCGGTGGAGCTGACCTTGGCCGACTGGCAGGCACAGTTCGCGGTCAACCTGACCAGCGTGTTCCTCAGCTGCAAGCACGTGATCCCGGTTATGCGCGGCCACGGCGGCGGGTCGATCGTCAACACCGCGTCCGCGTCCGGGCTGCGCTGGACGGGCGCCGCCCAGGTCGCCTACGCGGCGGCCAAGGCGGGCGTGATCCAGTTCTCCCGGGTGGTCGCGGTGCAGCACGCCGCCGATCGGATCCGGGTCAACACCGTGGTGCCCGGGCAACTGCACACGCCGATGGTCGAGGCCCGGCTGGCCGGCCAGCGGGCCGGCGGCGACGTGGCCACGCTGCTACGGGACCGGCAGGCCCGGATCCCGCTCGGCTTCATGGGGGATGGGCGGGACACCGCGTACGCCAGCCTGTTCCTGGCCTCGGACGAGGCCCGGTTCATCACCGGGACCGAGATCGTCATCGACGGCGGAATGACCGCCCGCTGTGACTGACGCCCAGGCCGGCGCGGCGTCCGGGCCGGCCCTGTCCTGCCCCCCACCGCACCCGGCGCCGCGCACCCCGCAATTGCGGCTGCCGGCCGGCAGCTGTGACTCGCACTGCCACGTGTTCGGGCCCGCCGCGGTGTTCCCGTACGCCGCGGACCGCACGTTCACCCCCGTGGACGCGCCGGCCAGCCAGCTCATGGCGCTGCACCAGCTGCTGGGCCTGGACCGCGCCGTCATCGTGCAGTCGTCCTGCTACGGGGCTGACCACCGGGCGCTGCTGGCCGCGCTGGCCGCGGGCGGCGGCCGGTACCGGGGGGTCGCGCTGATCAACCCGGCCACGCCGCCGGCCGAGATCTCCCGGCTGCATGCGGCCGGGGTGCGTGGCTTCCGGCTGCACTTCCTGCCGCACCTGGGCGCCCCGCCGACCATGGCGGAGATCAGGGACATGGTCGGGCTCACCGCGGACTTCGGCTGGCACGCGGAGATCCACCTGCACAGCGCCGACATCGCCCGGCTGGCCGGGCTGATCCGGTGGTTCCCCGTCCCGGTGATCATCGACCACTTGGCCCGGCTCGACCTGGCCGCGGGTGCGGCCGGCCCGGAGGTGAGCGCGCTGCTGCATCTGCTCGACACCGGCCGGGTCTGGGTGAAGACGAGCGGGGTGGACCGGGTGTCGCGCGCTGGCCCGCCATATCCGGACGCGGTCGCGCTGGCCGCGCGGCTGGTCGCGCACAGCCCCGAGCGGGTGCTGTGGGGCACCGACTACCCGCACCCCAACATCACCGGCCCGGCCCCGGACGACGGGCTGCTGGTCGACCTGCTGGCCAGCATCGCCCCGGGGGACAAGGAACTGCGCCGGATGCTGGTGCAGAACCCGGCCGAGTTCTTCGGGTTCAGCTGAGCGCGCCGGCTTTCGGCTTGGCCGCGCGGGCGGGCCGCTTCGCTGCCGTGGTCTTCGGCGCCGGGCTGGCTCCGGGGGCCGGGGTCTCGTCGTCCTCGGTGCCGGGCCAGCCCCACTCCGCCCACGGGCTCTGCTCGATGGCCGCGTAGGCGGCCCGGGTAGCCCGGGACAGCAGCATCGCGGCCAGTTCGGCGTCGTGTTCCTCGAGCGCCTCCAGGATCTGTTCCTGGGCGGCCACGCTGTCCGGCAGGCGGCCGGGCTTCTCCAGGCTGGCGTGCCGCAGGATCAGCGTGCGCAGCGCGAGCGAGTCGAGGATCCCCTTGAGCGTGTCGTTACCGGCGATGACCGTCATCCGTTCCTGCAGCGCCACGTGGGACCAGAAGTAGCCGTCCACGTCGCCGCCGTCGGCCTGCTGGCGCATCAACTGCACCCGTCGCCGCAGGTCGGCCAGGTCTTCTTCGCTGGCCTTGGCCGCGACCAGGCGGCCGACGAGTTCCAGCAGGTGCTCGCGCACCTCGTAGATCTGCCGGACCCGCTCCGGGGTGAACGCGGCCACCCGGGGCCGCCGCCGGGCCCGGATCTCCACCAGGCCTTCCTGCTCGAGCAGCATCAGAGCCTCGCGGACGGGGGTCCGGCTGGAGTTGAACCGATGAGACAGGTCCACGCTGTTCAGGTCCTGACCGGGACGCAGCCGGCCTTCGATCACACCCAGCCCGACCCAGGTGGCGACCTGCACCACCAGCGGCTCCCGGCGCTCGTTCAGCTTCAGCAGCCGGACCAGTTCCTCGCCACGGTCCGGCTGCCCGGCCGCCGGCCGGGTGTCTGCGGCCCCGTTTCCGCTGGCTGGCGCGGCCTTGGCCCGAGTCATGCTGACCTCCAGATTCCCCACCCCCCGTTCCAGTCGGATCCCACCGTACCGCGCCACGGCGTCCTGTCGACACTTACCGCACGGTGGCCGCCCGCCTAGGCCGTCGGGCACCGCGTGAATGTGGAATTGCTGTAGTCGGAGGTCAATGCCGCTTACTCAACGGCGCGCAGGCGGCCCGGGCCAGCCCCACGCACCGCATCGGTGAAAATCTGGTGCACACCGGTGTGCAGCAAAGGTTCACCCACGCCAGCACGGACGGGGACCGATCTTCGCCACTGCGCTGGGTGAGGAAACGCCGGGTCAGGTAATAGGCAGGAACAGATTTGTTAGGCGTCCCGTGTACTATCCTGCGCGGCCACGGCGGAAGCAGGTTCTTCCACCGTCGCGGTCAACTGGTCCGTGGCCAGCCGGATGGTGATCAGCTCGGCCGGCGCCACCTGGCCGGCGGACCGGACCACGGTGCCATCCGCGCGCTGCACGATGGCGTAGCCGCGGCGCAGCGTGGCCGCGGGCGACAGAGCCAGCAGCCGGGCCCGGGTGTGTGTCATGCCATCCTGGGCCCGGTCCAGCATGGCCTCCAGCCGGCGGCGGCCGCGTTCGGCCAGGGCGGAGAGGGCTTCCTGGCGGCGCTGCACGTCCCGGTCCGGTGCGGCCAGCGCGGGCCGGGACCGCATGCTGGCCAGCCAGCCCAGCTCCCGGTCCAGCCGGCCGGCCAGGCAGCGGCGGGCCCGGCCGCGCAGCTGGCCGATCAGCGCTAGCTGCTCAGCCACGTCCGGGACGACCAGGCGGGCCGCGTCGGTGGGTGTGGACGCGCGCACGTCGGCCACCAGGTCGAGCAGGGGCGAGTCCTGCTCATGGCCGATCGCGCTGACCACCGGCGTGCGCACGCCGGCCACCGCCCGGATCAGCGTCTCGTCGGAGAAAGGCAGCAGCTCCTCGAGCGAGCCGCCGCCCCGGGTAATGATGATGACGGCCACGTCCGGGTCCGCATCCAGCCGGTGCAGGGCGTCCACCACTTCGGTGACCGCGTAGGGGCCCTGAACGGCCACCTGTTCGACCCGGAATCCCGCGGCTGGCCAGCGGCGGGCCGAGTTGCGCAGTACATCCCTTTCGGCGGCGGAATCACGCCCGCAAATCAGGCCGATCGTGCCAGGCAGAAACGGCAGCGGGCGCTTGCGTTCTGGAGCGAAAAGCCCTTCCGCGGCCAGGGCGCGCCGCAGCCGTTCCAGCCGGGCCAGCAATTCGCCGATGCCGACGGCGCGGATTTCCAGCGCGGCCAGAGAGAAAGCGCCCCGGTTGGTGTTGAAGTCGGGTTTGGCCCAGACGACGACGCGGGCGCCTTCGCTGGGTGGCGGGTCGGTGGCATCCAAAACGGTCCGCGGGCAGATCACCCGGACCGAGACCGCCGCCACCGGGTCGCGGAGGGTCAGGAACACCGTGCCGCCGCGCCTGGTCAGCTCGGCGATCTGTCCCTCCACCCAGACCCGGCCGAGACGGCTGATCCACTCACCGGTCAGCCGGAGGATGGTCCGGACCGGGACCGGCGCGTCCGCGGAGGTATCCAGCGCCATCATGACCGGCCGGGGCTGCCCGTGCGCTGCGCGCGGTGTGCGCTCAGCCGCCCTGCTCCAGCTTGGCGATGCGCCGCTCGAACATGGTGACCACGTCGGCCCGGTTCTGGTGGGCCTTCTCGTAGTCCAGCAGCGCCTGCACCTGGGTCACGTCCAGCACCCGCAGCCGGGCCCGCAGCGAGGCCACGGACAGCTGGTCGTAGCCGGCCACCGGCAGTGCCGCCGCTGGCTCGGTGGTGGCGGTCACCTCGGCCGGCTCGGGCGTGGCGGTCAAGATGGGCTCGGCCGGGACCGGCTCCGCCGGCGCTGGCGAGGCCAGGTCGGCGGGCTCGGGCACGGCCAGGTCGGCGGGCTCGGGTTCGGCCACCTCAGTGGTGGAGGGCACGGCCAGGTCCGGGTCGCCGTCGTGCAGCACCCGGACGTTGCCGGTCTTGTCCAGGCTCCGCCAGCGCGAGTCGGCCGGGTCGGTCACCTCCGGCGGCACCACCGACGAACCAGGCGGGGCGGCCGCGGTCGCCGCCGGGGGAGCGGGCGGGGCGGCTGGCTCGGCGGGCCCGGGTGTGGCGGTGGCGGACGGCTTGGCCTGCTCGTCGGCTGGCGTGGCCAGCTGCTCACGGACCTTCTCCGCGGCCAGCAGCAACTGGCCCACGCCGGCGAACACGGCCCGCAGCGCCTGGCCGGGGAGTTCCTTGATGCGGTCACTGACCTGAGGCAAAGGCATGATGATCGTTCTCCTACGCTGAGTTCCCGGCGTACCGGGCCCGGTTGTACCCGGTACGCCCGGCTGCGTCGGTGCAGGTTCGTGACAGGCACAGTCGTACCAGATCCAGCCTGACCCTGCTACGCGAGCGTGGACGCTCACCCTACTGCGTACCGGCGCGCTGGCCGGCCCGGCACCGTAAGGCCCTCCGGCCCTGCAGAGGGCACCCTGGGCTCATCTACCATAGGGGACATGCCCGTGACTACCCGACGCGTACTGCTCGCCAAGCCCCGCGGTTACTGCGCGGGCGTTGACCGGGCCGTGCAGGCGGTCGAGATGGCCCTGGAGCGCTACGGCGCCCCGGTCTACGTGCGCAGGCAGATCGTGCACAACACGCACGTGGTCCGGGAACTGGAAGCGCGCGGCGCGATCTTCGTGGCGGAGACGGACAGCGTGCCGGAGGGCGCAGTCGTCGTCTTCTCCGCGCATGGCGTCTCCCCAGCCGTGCGAGAGGAAGCACAGCGCCGTGGCCTGCGGACCATCGATGCGACCTGCCCACTGGTGACCAAGGTGCACAACGAGGCCAGACGGTTCGCGGCCCAGGACTACGACATCCTGCTCATCGGGCACGACGGCCACGAGGAAGTAGAGGGCACCACGGGCGAGGCCCCGGCCCGCATTCACCTGGTGGACGGCCCCGAGGGCAGCGCGGACGTGCAGGTCCGCGACCCGGCCCGGGTGGCCTGGCTGTCCCAGACCACGCTGTCGGTGGACGAGACCATCCAGACCGTGGCCGCGCTGCGCGAGCGCTTCCCGCAGCTGATCGACCCGCCCAGCGACGACATCTGCTACGCCACGCAGAACCGCCAGGCCGCCGTCAAGCAGATCGCCAAGGAATCTGACCTGGTCATCGTGGTCGGCTCGGACAACTCGTCCAATTCGGTCCGGCTGGTCGAGGTGGCGGCGGAAGCCGGCGCGAAGGCTGCCCACCTGGTCGATGACGCCTCAAACATCGACGAACGATGGCTGGACGGCGCCAGCACGGTCGGCGTGACCAGCGGCGCCTCGGTGCCCGAGGCGCTGGTCTCCGGTGTGCTGGCCCGGCTGGCCGAGTTCGGCTACGGCACGGTGGAAGAGGTCGAGGCGGTCGAGGAGCGGCTGGTGTTCGCGCTGCCGCCGGAACTGCGCCGGGCCGCCCGCTGACGTTCGCTCAGCGATAACGCTTGACGCCAGGCTGATACCCGCCCACGGCGGCGGTGCCGTCCGGATCACCGGACCCGGCGGGCCGCCGCCGGGCCAGATCCGGGCGAAGGTCGCGGCGCAGGTCGGCGACACAGCGGGGCAGCCCGCGGAACCACGCGATGACCAAGGACAGCACCACCCCGGTGAACAGCCAGGGCGCGACGTTGGCCAGGGTCAGCGCGGTCCCTTCCACCGTGGCCAGCACGGTGTTACCGGTCGCGGTGAGCGCCTTGACGCAGATCACCACGATGAAGAACAGCAGCGGCGGGCTGACCGCCACGGTAAGCAGGTCGCGCTGCTTGGTGTACCAGGCAGCGGCCGCGCTGCCGAGCAGGAAACTCGCATCCGTGAGCGGGCTCCAGTGCAGCCAGTCGGCGGCCAGCACGCCAACAAAGAACACCAGCAGCATCCCCGCGATGGCACCGCGCCCGGTGAGCCGCGGTCCGCGCCGGTGACCAGCAGGCCGGTCACGGGCCCGGTCCGGCGGTGCAGCGCTGCCCGGCGGATCACCGCCCGTCTGGGGATCACCGCCCGTCCAGTCCGGGGCTGAAACAGTCACACCGGCCCAGTCGGGATCACCGTCCGGCTCGGCCGGGTCGGGCTCCATCCAGCCTGATCCAGGCCGGGCCGGAGTCCAGGATGCTTCGCGCCGTGGCTGAGACACCCCGCCCTCCTCCCCGGCAGGCGCCGGACCGGCACACGGCGCCCGCACCACGCTATCCGGGGATCAGGCCGCCGGGCCGCAGACACGCCGAAACGCCCCCGTCAGCTGGCTTGCGCTACGCCTTTGGCCCACCGGGACAGCAGGCTGTTGGCCACCAGGATCACCAGCCAGCAATAGGTCGCCAGGTTGGGGGAGTAGAACGCCACCGGGATGGACAGCACGAACACGAGCGGGGCGATCAGCAGCCGGAGGGTCACTTCGCGGCGCAGCGCCGGTGTCGCTTCGGGTTTGAGCAGGTCCTTGCCGATGGCGTACCGCCAGATGGCCAGCTCGGCCAGGCCGGCCGCGGCGATACAGCCGGCGTAGAAGACGGTCGCGGGCCAGGCCAGTCCGGAGTTGTTCCCGCTGAGCAGCCCGGTCGGGAACGGCAGGAATGCGATGACGCCCAGGAAGAGCAGGTTGATGCCGATCAGGCCGCGATCGAACGCGGCGATGTACCGGCTCAGCGAGTGGTGGCCCATCCAGAACAGCCCGATGACCACGAAACTGATCCCGAAGGCGAACATGTGCGGCAGGGCATGGCTGATCTCCGCGCCTGGGTTGCTGTCGTAGCCCGGGACTTTGATCTCCAGGACCAGCAACGTGATCGCGATGGCGAAGATGGCGTCGCTGAAGAACAGCACCCGGTCGTACTCCAGGTGGCCGGCCCGGGATAGCGTGCTCCACCGGGACGACTGCGGCTCGGTGTGCTCGTCGTCGGATGACACCCGGCTATTATCCGGTGGCCGCCGTCTGGTCCGGCACGGTAAGGGGGGTCGTGTTCTCACCGGTCAGCTCCGGGGCGGACAGCGCCCGGGCCGTCGCCTCGACTAGCGTGGGCGGTTCCAGGTCCGTGTCCACCACGCCGAGCTGGTTCAGCCGCCGCGCGCTGACCAGCACTTTGGACTCCAGCCCGCCGACGGCTTGGTTGTACGCGGCGACCGCGCCGGTCAGCGCCTTGCCCACCTTGTCTACCTGCCCGCCCAGCCGGCCGATCCGCTCGTACAGCTCACGGCCGAGGTCGAACACCGCCCGCGCGTTCTCCGACAGCGCGGCCTGCTGCCAGGCGTACTGGGCCGTGCGCAGCAGGCTGACCAGGGTGGTGGGCGTGGCGATGTGCACCCTGCGGGACACCGCGTACTCCAGCAGGCCGGCGTCATAGTCCAGCGCTGGGGCCAGGAACGCCTCCCCGGGGATGAACAGCACCACGAACTCAGGCGCCGGGCTGAGCACCGACCAGTACGCCTTGGCCGCCAGGCCGTCCACGTGATCGCGCAGGTGCCGGGCGTGCGCCCGCAACCGGGCTGCCCTGGCATCCGGGTCCGGGGTCTCCGCCGCCTCCAGATACGCGGCCAGCGAGACTTTCGAGTCCACCACGATGTTCTTGCCACCGGCCAGCCTGATTACCATGTCTGGCCGTTGGGCGCCTTGGTCGGAAGTGACAGTGACCTGCTCCTCGAAATCGCACCGTGCGCTCATCCCAGAGAGTTCGACCACCCGGCGCAACTGCATCTCACCCCAGCGGCCGCGGGCCTCGGGCCGGCGCAGCGCGGTCACCAGCGCCTGGGTCTGGGCGCGCAGTTCGTCCGAGCTGCGCCGGGCGATGGTGACCTGCTCAGCCAGCGCGGCGTGCGACCGGTGCCGGTCCGCGTCCGACTCGCGGAGCTGGGCCTCCAGCCGGTCCAGCGTCTCACGGAGCGGGCCGACCAGGTGGTCCACGGCGGCCCGGCGGGCCTCCAGTTCGCCCGCCGCGGCCACGTTGGCCGCGTTCAGCCGGCCCTCGGCCATCTCCATGAACCGCCGGGCGCTGGCGTCCAGCGCTTGCGCGGACAGCGCCTCGAACTGCTGGCCGAGCTGGCCGTCGGTCAGCGCGGCTCGCTCCAGCGCGGCCCGTGCGCGCTCCTCAGCCGCCCGGACCTGGCCGGTCAGCTCGGCCGCGGCGGCCGCCTGCCGGCTGCGTGCGTACAGGAAGCCCAGCGCCGCCCCGATGACCAGGCCCAGCAGTAGGCCGGCGAGCACCGGCATCGCGTCCATACCGGGCATGCTCGCAGCCGATGCCGACAGAACCGGGCAGCCCCGCGGACGGCCTAGACTCGCGGGGTGAGTCTCTCGATTGGCATCGTCGGCCTGCCCAACGTGGGCAAGTCCACTCTGTTCAACGCGCTGACCAGGGCGAGCGCGCTGGCCTCGAACTACCCGTTCGCGACCATCGAGCCGAACGTCGGCGTGGTCGGCATCCCGGACCCGCGGCTGGCCGTGCTGGCCCAGATGTTCGACTCGGCCAAGATCGTGCCTGCCACCGCCCGGTTCGTGGACATCGCCGGCCTGGTCCGCGGCGCATCGCAAGGTCAGGGGCTGGGCAACCAGTTCCTCGCGCATATCCGCGAGACAGACGCCATCGTCCAGGTGGTGCGGGTGTTCACCGATCCCGACGTGAGCCACGTGGATGGCGACGTGTCGCCCAGCCGGGACATCGACACGATCGCGACCGAGCTGATCCTGGCCGACCTGCAAACGCTGGACAAGGCCGTGCCCCGGCTGGCCAAAGAATCCCGCTTCGCGAAGGATGCTGAACGCCAGCGCATGGCCGATGCCGCCGCCCGCGCGCAGCAACTGCTGGACGGGGGGACCACGTTGTCCGCCGGCGCTCCGGCCGCCGGCATCGACGTGGCTGACCTGCGCGAGCTGCACCTGCTGACGGCCAAGCCGTTCGTGTACGTGTTCAACATGGACGAGGGCGAGCTGGCCGACGAGAGCCTACGGACCAAGCTGGCCGCCCAGGTGGCGCCGGCCGAAACCGTCTTCCTGGACGTCAAGACCGAGGCCGAACTGGCCGAACTCCCCGAGGACGAGGCCGCCGAGATGGCCGCCGAACTGGGCATGGGGGAGCCTGGGCTGAATCGGCTGGCCCAGGCCGGCTTCGCCGCGCTCGGCCTGCAGACGTTCCTGACCGCCGGGCCCAAGGAGACCCGCGCCTGGGAGATCCCGGTGGGCGCGACCGCGCCGGAGGCGGCCGGGGTGATCCACACCGACTTCCAGCGCGGCTTCATCAAGGCCGAGATCGTGGCCTACGACGACCTGGTCGCGGCCGGCTCGCTGGCCGCCGCCCGGGCCGCGGGCAAGGTCCGGATGGAAGGCAAGGACTACGTCATGCGCGACGGCGACGTAGTCGAGTTCCGCCACAGTTAAGGGGTCTGCGGAACTTTCCTCACGTCCTGGCCGGGTGATCGGCGGTGCTCAGCACCGCCGACAGCGCGTTCATGGCGGAGGGGACGAGGGCGTAGTAAGCCCAGACGCCGCGCTTGTCGCGGGTGAAGATCCCGGCATCTACCAGGATCTTGAGGTGGTGGGAGATGGTCGGCTGGGTCAGGCCGAGCGGTTCGGTCAGGTCACAGACGCAGGCCTCGCCGCCTTCGTGCGCCGCGACCATCGACACCAGCCGCAGCCGGGTCGGATCGGCCAGGGCCTTGAGCAGCCGGGCGAGGTCGGCGGCCTGGGCGGCGGTGATCGGCTCGCGCAGCAGCGGGGTGCAGCATGCCTGGTCGATGACCGGGAGTGCGGGCCGGTCCTGAATGCTGGCGATGGGGGCGTTCACCTGATCAGTATGCGGCAGACATTGACAGCTGTCTATCTCTAAGGCAATGTTGGCATCGACAACCATCTATGTCTAGGGGTGACCGCGGAATGAGTGACCAGACGAATACCGATCTGCGCGAGCAGGTCCGGTCCCGGTACGCCGCAGCGGCTCGCGCGGTACTGGAGCCTAGGCCGGGCGTCACCGCTGAGTGCGCAGAGACTTCTGCCACGGGCTCGTGCTGCGGCAGTTCGGCGTCGGATTCGTGCTGCGCTGCCGGGTCGGCGGCGGGGGAGGCTGTCGGCGGCTTCGCCGCGGATCTGTACCGCGCGGGTGAGACCGATGGCCTGCCCGAAGAGGCGGTGCTGGCCAGCCTGGGCTGCGGCAACCCGATCGCTGTGGCGGACCTGCAGGACGGTGAGCGGGTGCTGGACCTGGGCTCGGGCGGCGGTATCGATGTGCTGCTATCGGCCCGGCGGGTCGGCCCGGCCGGGTTCGCCTACGGCGTGGACATGACCGACGACATGCTCCAGCTCGCCCGGCAGAACGCCGCCAATGCTGGGGTGGCCAATGTGGAGTTCCGCAAAGGCCAGATCGAGGACCTGCCGCTGGCCGAGGCGTCCGTGGACGTGGTGATCTCCAATTGCGTGATCAATCTGTCCACCGACAAGCCCGCGGTCCTGGCCGAGATGTTCCGGGTCCTGGTCCCCGGCGGGCGGATCGGCATCTCCGACGTCGTCGCCGAAGACCACCTGTCACCCGCTGACCGGGCGGCCGCCGGTTCCTACGTCGGGTGCATCGCCGGGGCGCTGTCCCGCAGCGAGTACCTGGATGGCCTGGGCGCCGCGGGATTCGCTGAGGCGTCGGTGACCTTCGCCGCCGAGGCAGCGCCGGGCCTGCACGCGGCCATCATCCGGGCCGTCAAGCCCGCGAGCTCGTGACCGGCACGGCCGGCAGGCGGCTGCTGGCCGAGTTCACCGGTACCGGTCTGCTGGTCGCGGTCGTCGTCGGGTCCGGTATTGCGGCCACCCGGCTGACCACCGATGGGGCGCTGCGGCTGCTGGTCAACTCCGTGGTTACCGCGCTCGGCCTGGCCGTCCTCATCGTGGTGTTCATCCAGGCTGGTGGGGCGCAGTTCAACCCGGTCGTCACCGCGGCCGACTGGGTCCTCGGCCGTCGCACTCCCCGCCGCTACAGCCTCGGCCAGGCCGTCGCCGTCATGGCCTGCCAGATCGCCGGGGCTATCGCCGGGTCGGCGCTGGCTGATGCCATGTTCGGCGAGCCCGTCCTGGCCGCCTCGCAGCATCACCGCGGCGGCGGGCCGATCCTGCTCAGCGAGGTCGTGGCGACGGCGGGCCTGCTGTTTGTCATCGTCGCCCTAGCGCGGACCGGCCGTCTCCAGCATGTGGCCTGGGCGGTCGGCGCCTGGATTGGCGCGGCCTACTGGTTCACCGCGTCCACTTCGTTCGCCAATCCCGCCGTGACCGTCGGGCGGGCCTTCACCAGCACCTATGCCGGGATCGCCCCCGCGTCGGTGCCGGCGTTCATCGCCGCCCAGGTGATCGGCGGCGCGATGGGCACTCTGCTGGCCATCGCCCTGTACCCCACCAGCCGGGTGCCGGTTCCCGCGGAGCACACCGCCCAGCTCGCTGGCTGACCAAGGAGGTACCCGGCGTGACAGTCATCCCCGAGGTCCTGTTCGTCTGCATCCACAACGCGGGCCGTTCCCAGATGGCCGCAGCCCTGCTCGACCGGCTCGCTGCTGGGCGCATCCATGTCAGCTCGGCGGGATCACAGCCAGCCGGCCAGCTCAACCCGGCCGTAGTGGCCGCTATGGCCGAGATGGGTCTGGACATCTCCCGCGAGTTCCCCAAACCGCTCACCACCGGCAAGGTCCAGGCGGCCGACGTAGTGATCACCATGGGCTGCGGCGACGCCTGCCCGTTCTACCCCGGCAAGCGCTACGAAGACTGGGACCTCCCCGACCCCGCCGGGCAGAGCATCGACACCGTCCGCAGCATCCGTGACCAGATCAGCACCCGCGTCCAGGCCCTGGCCGACGAACTGCTTACCGATTCCGGGCACACGAGCCTAGATGCACAGGACACGCCGCCCGGGACGCGCTCCCTCTGAAGGGCGATCTTTCCGGCTACTGGTTGCGCCGCATTGATGACGAGCACCGCCTCGTTGGCGTGGGCCCTAGCAGCAGCCGGAACCTTGCCAGGACTGGCAGCCTTGCCAGACCGACCAGGCCGCGATTCCTAGCGCGATCACCGAATCGATTGGCCAGCCGCTGGGCCAGCTGGCGGTGACGACCAGGCCGCCGAGGACGGCGGCGGCTTGGGCCGCGCACATCAGGTTCTGGATGCCCTCGCCTGCTGTGGCACTGGAATTCAGCCGCTGACCCAGCCGCTGTTTCGTGATCCCGAGGATTGGCATAACGATGACGCTGCTCGCGGTCAGGGCTATTCCCAGCACTGAATTGGTGGCCTGGTGGTGGCTGGCCAGGTCGCGGCTGGCCTCGACGGCGATGTAGGGCGACAGCAGCCAGAAGCTCACCGCGACGCCGCGTTGCGCGCGCCGCTCGGCTGTTTCGGACAGTGTCCGCTGCCCGGTGAATCGCCAGATCACGATGATGCTGGCGAGGCCCTCAATCCCGCTTCCGAGTGCCCAGCCGGTGAGGGCAATGGAGCCAGCAGTGATCCCTGCGGCCAGTCCGATGACGCCCTCGGCCATCATCCAGGCCAGAGACGCCCAGGCCAGCCATCGGGCGTACTGGGCATAGCGCAGCCAGCCTTGGTCGCGGCTGGCCTGCGCCCCGGTGCGCGTGGCCGGAGCCGGGATTTCCTCTGCTGGTCGCACTGAGTGCGTCTCCGCCTTTGCGGCCTGACTTGGGGCCGCGTCTTAGTCTTCCTCCATCTTCCCCGTAGGCGCCAACCTCATCTAGGTGCGGAGATCTCGATGAGGACGACGGTGACCATCGATGACAAGCTCTTGGCGCGCGCGGTTGAATTGACGGGCATCACGGAGCGGTCCGCGCTCTTGTGCGACGGGCTGGAAACCTTGATCCGGGTGGAGAGCGCCAAGCGCCTGGCCGCCCTGGGACAGTGGAGCCGCCTATGTCAAGGAGTCTTGAGGCACGTCGGGGTTCCCGGAGCCAACCACGCCCTATAGAATGTAGTTACATATACTACTTCAAGGGAGGTGGATGTGACTACTGTCACTGCGGCTGAGTTCAATCAGCGCCCTAGCCAGGTCAAGCGCGCGGCCGAGGACGAACCGGTAGTGATCACCGAGCACAGCCGCCCGTCCTTCGTGCTGTTGACCTACGCCGAGTATCAGCGGCTCCTTCGCACGCCGACTGACCTCGCCGATTGGCTGGAGATGGATGAGGAGGCCGAGTTCGAGATCGAGCCGGTCGGCTTGGACATCCCACCCGCGGACGTGTGATGTACCTGCTCGACACCAACGTCATCAGCGAACTCCGAAAGCGGCGGGGCGACCCCGGGGTCAAGAAGTGGGTGGCCTCGCAGAGCGCGGCGGATCTTGCCGTCAGCGTCGTGACCATCATCGAGATCGAGACCGGGATCCTGCGGAAACAGCGAACCGATCCGGACCAGGCCCGCATCCTCACCCGATGGTTCGAAAACAATGTGCTCACCGGCTTCGCCGACCGCATCCTGCCACTCGATCTCCAGGCCGCCCGCCGCGTCGCGTCGCTGCACGTACCAGACCAAGCACCTCAGCACGACGCGCTCATCGCGGGCACCGCGCTGGCACGTGGGCTGATCGTCGTCACCCGGAACGCCCGCGACTTCGAACGCGCCGGCGTTGAGTACCTCAACCCCTGGTCCGATAGTTGATGTGGCGACCCGCCGAACAGAAGGCCGCAGCCGACGCCGGGCCTGAAATGTCGTCCGCCCGTGAGACAGTCGCTCCGTGAGACCCGGTGATGACCTCGAGATCGTCCAGCTCTCCCGGCCCAGCGATGCCGATCAGGAGCTGCGGCAGGAGCTGATCGCCTGCTGGATCGCGGTGACGAACGCGGGCGGGGCAGCAGGGTTCCCGTTTCCTCCAGTTGACGTCGGCCACGTGGCTCCAGTGGTCGATGCTCTCGTGGACCGCCTCAATCCAGACCGCAGCCGGATACTCTTTGCCCGCGTCGGCGGCAGCCTGGCCGGGTGGGTGGCAGTGAGTCGTGATGCCAGCCCCCTTATCGCCCACTGGGGCGTCGTCAGCCACTTGCAGACGCAGCTCTCCCACCGGAACGAAGGCATCGGGTCAGCTCTGATGCGCCGGCTATGGGAGGTCGCCCGTGACGATATGCACCTGGAACAGCTTCACCTGGCGGTCCGCGGCGGTATGGGGCTCGAAGCCTTCTACTCCCGGCTCGGGTGGCAGGTAGTGGGCCGCTGGCCAGGCAAGCTCCGGCTTGCCCCCGACGACACCCGTGACGAGGTCTTGATGATCCTCGCCCCCCTGTGATTAACCTTAAGGGCTTCCTCTCTGCTCCTAATTGCCCCGAGAGTTTGACCTGGCTTGCCTCATATGTCGTAAGGACGCCATTGGCAGTATCTTAGTGAGATGCTCGCCGCGACCGACTCCAGCTCATCTTCTGCCGACGCCATCGTCGGACTGATCGCGATTGCCGTGTTCCTCGCAGTGGTAGGTGCGCTAACGCTGGCGTTTGTCCGTGCACGGATCCGGCTGGCCCGTGCGGAGGCCGAGCTCAGCTTCCTGCGCGCCGGATCACTGGCATCCCCAGCGCCAGGAGTGGGCGCACCTGGATCCGCACCTCCTGCTGCGCCGGGGGGCCTTCCAATGCCGCCTCCTGAGCGCACGTAGCCTTGTTCCCGCGCCAGGTTTAAGCATCACTCCGTCGAGTTCCGCTTCATTGTGCAGCCCTATTCCGTTGTGCCGGGCCCATGCCACACCTGCCTGAGCCGACCGGCCCGTATCCGGTCGGCGCCGTGTCCTTCCACCTGACCGATACCTCCCGTCCCGACCCGTGGGCCGTGGGGGTGACCGTCCGGGAGCTGATGGTCTCGCTGTGGTATCCAGCGGTGCCGTCGGACGGGCCACGAGCCCAGTACATGACGCCAGCGGAGTCCGGACTCCAGCTCACCAGCAGGAGCATCACCGGCCTGCGGCCGGACGCGCTCAGCACGACCCGGGCCAATGCGGCCGTCGGCGCCACGCCCGCCGGGACCCCGCGCAGCCACCCCCTCGTCGTGCTCTCGCCCGGCTTCACCAACTCCCGCAGCGTGCTCACCGCCCTAGCCGAGGACCTGGCCAGCCATGGTTACGTCGCGGCCGGAATTGACCACACCTACGAGAGTTACGGCACGGAGTTCCCCGACGGCCGCGTCACCACCTGCCTGGCCCGCCAGGAGCGCGAGCGGGACAGGGAGTTCAAAGAGAAGCTCGTGGCAGGCCGGGCAGCGGATGTCTCCTTCGTGCTCAGCGAGCTGACCGGTGCGCACGCGGCCTGGCCGGGCGGTGCGCTGATCGACCCGTCCCTGATAGCGATGGCGGGCCACTCCGTCGGCGGCGCAGCCACCATCGCCGCCATGCTGGCTAACTCCCGCATCCGCGCCGGCGTCGACATGGACGGCGCCACGGTCGCCGAGATCCCGGATGAGGGTCTGTCACGGCCGTTTCTCTTCCTGGGCAAACAATCCAACTACACCCCGGGAAGCGGAGACGCTGTGCCCGCCGGGACGCTGGCCTGGAAGCGCCTGAGAGGCGCCGTGACCACGTGGGAGCGGGACTGGGAACTCCTGACCGGGTGGAAGCGGTGGCTCGTGGTGACCGGCGCGGTGCACGCCTCCTTCACCGACCTGGCGCTGCTGGCCGAACAGACCGGTATGGACACCGGCACCGGCCTGTCCGGCGCCCGGTCCCTGGACATCACCCGTGCCTATGTCCGGGCGTTCTTCGACCAGCACCTGCGCGGCCAGCCACAAGCCTTGCTGGACCAGCCGTCACCGCGCTACCCCGAGGTCATGTTCTGCTCCTCAGAGCCCTGATCCCTATTTCAGCTTGACCGTCTGGCATCGGCGGCCCGGGCCTGACCCTAGGCCGCATCGGTGAAAATTTGGGGCACACCGGTGTGCAGCAGACCTTCACCCATGCCGCGGCGGATGGGGATCCCTGCGCTCACTAGCCACATCAGGCATTGCAGGCCTCACCGGCCACGGCTGCGGACCGGGATGCCTCGCCCGCACGGTGGGCGCGACCCGCGCCGGCCTAGAGTCAATGGCGTTGACCAATCTGTTGATCGGTCACGAACTGCTGAGGAAGTGGGGGACATGTGGTTCGCGTGGGCTGGGGCGAGGAGGTGGCGGTGCGCGGCGATGCCGGGTGGGGCGCGGGAGTTTCACCGGTCGCTGCCGGGGTTTGCGGACACGCCGCTGACCGAGGTCCCGGCGCTGGCGGCCGAACTCGGGCTGGGGCGGGTGTTCATGAAAGATGAGTCGGCCCGGCTGGGGCTGCCCGCGTTCAAGGTGCTCGGCGCGTCCTGGGCGGTGCACCAGGCGCTGGCCAGGTGGACCGCGCCGGGCCCGGTCACGCTGGTGACGGCCACGGACGGCAACCACGGACGGGCGGTGGCCTGGGTCGCCCGGCTGCTCGGCCAGCGGGCGAGTGTCTTCGTCCCGGACGGGGTCCATCCCGCGGCCGTCGCCGCCATTGCGGCCGAAGGGGGCGAGGTCACCCACGTCACCGGGGACTATGACGAAGCCGTGCGCCAGGCGGCCGCGGCGGCCGCCGGGCCGGAAGCCATCCTGATCCAGGACACCGCCTGGCCGGGCTACCAGCAGATCCCGGGGTGGATCGTTGAGGGCTACGGCACGCTGTGCGCTGAGATCGACGAGCAGCTGGCCGCGGCCGACGCCGGGCCACCGGATCTGGTCGGCATCCCGGTGGGCGTGGGCTCGCTGGCCCAAGCCGTGGTCACCTATTACCGCAGTCGGCCGGACGCGACGGGCCCAGCGCTGCTGGCCGTGGAGCCCGAGGCGGCCTCCTGGGTCGTGGCCAGCCTCACCCGGGGCGAGCCGGTCAGCGTGCGCACCAGCGAGACCATCATGGCCGGGCTGAACTGCGGCACGCCGTCCAGCCTGGCGTGGCCGATTCTGCGCAGCGGGCTGGACGCGGCGGTCACCGTCACCGATGCGCAGACGGCCCGCGCGGCCGGGGACCTGGCCGTGGCTGGCGTCCCGGCTGGGCCATGCGGCGCTGCCCCGCTGGCGGGCCTGCGCGCCGCACTCACCGGCGACGGCGCCGTTCAGCGCCGTGCCGAGCTGGGTCTGGGCCCAGGCGCGACCGTGGTGCTGCTGAGCACCGAAGGCAGCGCCGCCAACCCGCACGTGCTCCTGGGCCGCTGAGCACATCAGCCCGCCGGGGCGGCCTCCAGCCGGGACGCGTCGGTTGCGGACAGGTGGAGGGCACCGGCCGCGATGTTCTCGATCAGGTGGTCCACCCGGCCAGTGCCCGGGATGGCCAGGACATGCTGGCCCTGGTGCAGCGTCCAGGCCAGCCGGACCTGGGCCGGAGTCGTCCCCTGAGCCAGCGCGACGGCCTGCACCGCGTCGTCGGTGGCGCGCTGCTGCGCGGCCTGGTGCCGGCCGCCCGCGATCGCGAAGAACGGCACGAACGCGATGCCCCGCTCCGCGCAGGCCCGCAGCATGGCAACGCCGTCGGTGTGCCGCGATTCCAGGCTGTACCGGTTCTGCACGCAGACCACCGGCGCGATGGCCTGGGCCTCGTCGAGCTGTGCCAGGGTGACGCCGGAGACGCCGAGCTGCCGGATCAGCCCGGCGTCGCGCAGGCTGGCCAGGGTGCCGAACCGCTCGGCCAGCGAATCTTCGCTCTGCACCCGCAGGTTGACCACGTCGAGATGGTCGCGGCCGAGCTGGCGCAGGTTCTCCTCGACCTGCCCGCGCAGCTGGTCCGGCCGGGCGGCGTTGATCCACCGGCCGGACGGATCCCGGCCCGGGCCGACCTTGGTCGCGATGACCAGCCCGTCCGGGTAGGGCGCCAGCGCCGAGTTGATGAGCTCGTTCGCGCTGCGCAGCGCGGAGAAGTAGAAGGCGGCCGTGTCGATGTGGTTGACACCAAGGTCCACCGCACAGCGCAGGACGCTGGTCGCCTCAGCCCGGTCGCTCGGCGGGCCGCCGTCGAACGGGGTGGGGCCGGTCAGCCGCATCGCCCCGAAGCCCAGCCGGTTGACGGTGAGGTCGCCCAGCGTCCAGCGGCCGGCCGCGGCCGCGGTGATCGCCGTATCGGTCATGACCGCGAGTCTGCCGCACCCGCGAGGTGCCTGAGCCGGCTCACTGACCGCTCAGCAGCGCGGCGATCTGGTCGGGCAAGGGGCGGGCCGCGGTCAGCCGGTTGTCGATCTCGCTGTGCGGCGCGGCAGGCTCGGCGCCGAGCCGCATCCGGTCGGTGAACTCATCGAAGCCAGCCAGCTTGCCAGAATCGCGCGCCGACTCCCGTGCCCTCAGCCGGTGCCGCAGGCTGGCCGCGTCGGACCGGACCCAGATCAGCCGGACGGTCCCGCCGCCGAGTTCGGCGGACCACGTGGCCCACCGCTGGGCATCGTGGATCTGCTGGGTGAACGGGGCGGATAGCAGCACCGGGCAGCCGTGCGAGCGGATCTCCCGCGCGGTGGCGGTCAACCCGGCGTACTCGTGCACCTTGATGTGCTCGTCGTACCACGGGCCCTCGCGCTCACCGGCTGGCCGGCCGGCCGCGGCCAGCGTCGCGGCGACAAACGGCCCGTACACGGTGTCCTTGTCGAGCAGAGCCGGGGTCGGCGTCAGGGCCGCCAGCAGGAACCGGGCCACCGTGCTCTTCCCAGATCCGGGCGGCCCGGCCACCACCCAGGCCGTTGCGCGGGCATCCATGCGCCTGAGGATAGAGAAGTGTCCGCGCGCCGCGAGCCGGGCCGGTGCGGGCTGGCGTCAGCGGGCCCGCCCGGACGCCCGGCCCAGCGACGCGGGCACCCGATCGGAGCGGGTCGCCGGCGGCTGGCCACGGTGGCTGCCGACGGCACCGCCATTGTCAGCCGGGCCGCCCCGGCACGGCCGTAACGGCGCCTGCGACCCGCGATATGACCAACGGCAACGCGTCCATCCGGCAGCCCTATCGGCGCGTCTCACCAGGCACTATGGTCAATTGCAACGCCACGGCCCCAGCAACCTGAGGGGTCCGCCGGGGCACGCTAGACGCGAGGAGACACGTCCAGCGTGGTCCTGGATACCAGGTACCAGGCCCGCTACCCTGTCTTAACGCGTTGGAATGCCGCTAATCGCCGGGCGCCGCTGGCCTCCCGGCAGCGCCCTCCGGAGCGGTTCTGGCAAAGCTCTATATCGCCATAAGCCCAGGTCAGAGACCAGAAGACGATCAATCGCCGGTTCGCATGCTGCTCAATGCCAGGGGCCTTTGCCGGTACGGCTCACAAGGCGCATCGGCAAAGAGGCTCGCCCGTGAGCGGTTTATGGCGCAGAATAGTCCGGTAGACGGCATAGGAAGGCACCGCAACTCATTGCTGCGCGTGCGCAGGAGCGAGCGGAGGTGCGATGGTTCGCCGGTCAACCGCTGAACGCAGTCCGCATTCGGTCGAGCACGACCTGGGCTACGAAGCGGGGACCGAGTACACACAACCAGACGCAATCGGTCGCAGCCGTCCCACCCGACCCTGGCGAGGTGCTGGCGGACGCTGGCTGATCTGGCTGTTCCGGGGCATCGCCTGGGCAGTCTTGCTGCTGATCGGCTTTCGCGGAGTGCAGGCGATCGTGACCGGTGAAACGCAATCGGGCACCCCAGCAACGCCTACTACTTCGGGTAGTCCGGCTTCGTCGTTCCCGGTTACTCTCGCGGACGCGTACGCCTTGGAGTTTGGTCAGGTGTACTTGAATTACAGCCCGGCTGATGCCACGCAGAGAGCTAGTGAACTAAGTACCTTTCTGCCCTCTGGTTCAGATCCACAACTGGGCTGGAATGGAACTGGTACATCGCAATTGCAGTCCGCCGTCGTAGCGAGCACGGACGTACGGGACGCGCACCACGCGGTGGTGACCCTGCTGGCCCGGGTCAACGGGCAACTGATGCAGTTGGGCGTGCCGGTCTACGCGTCCTCCGGCCAGCTAGTCGTCTCGGGCTCACCCGCTTGGCTGCCCGCCCCGGCGCGGGCCAGTCTGCCCTCGGCCACGCCGCCCAGCACCGACTCGGCGCTGCAGGCCACCCTGATGAACCAGCTACCGGAGTTCTTCCAGGCCTATGCCAGCGGCAACCAGGTGACGCTGGGCAGGTTCCTGGCCAGCGGCAGCTCGGTCACCGGGCTCAATGGAGCGGTAACCTTCCACTCCATCACCAGCCTCACCGTGCCCAACGGAGGCAACACCCGCCATATCATTGCCACGGTCATCTGGAGTGTCCCGGACCGAGGCGCAAACGGTCAGGTCACCAAGGCTCCTCCGGCTCAGCTGCAGATGAGCTACGCGATGACGGTGGTACAGAACAACGGCACTTGGTACGTGAGTGACATCAGCACGTCCACCGCGCTGCCGGAGTCGCCATGACCCGACTTCGATGGCCACACGCCACCGCCCGGCCAGGCGTGATCCCCCATAACCCGGAGTAGACCGATGTCGTTCCAATCGCTTGTCGCCGCGGCCCCGTCGGGGCTGAGCACCTCGGGTCTGGTCAGCTACCTACAGGGGCTATTCGGGCCGCTGTTCCTCGGCATCGTCGGGATCGTGGCCTTGTTCTTCTTGTTCACCAGGGAAATCATCCGGTTCGTGCAGTTCCTCGTGCTCGCCGTGGCGATCGCGGTGATCTTCTACACGCCGAGCATCGTGCAGACCCTCGCCAAGGGCATCGCGAACGCGCTCGGCGTCCACTGATCTCCGCCCCGGCCGGAAGGAGAGCACCTGGTGGATCTGCCCACCTATACCAGCATCTGGCGGATCGAGAAACGGCTGTACAAGCTGTACGACTTCAGGCTGCCTATGCCGGTACCGGTCGGCCAGATCGCCGTTTTCGCCGCGATCACCGTGCCCTACGTGATCATCCTCACGGTGCTCGGCCTGCCGTTCAGCCACACGCTGTTCTGGCTGTACGTGCTGCCCCCTGGCGTGCTCACCTGGCTGGCCACCCGGCCGGTCCTGGAGAGCAAACGGCTGCCTGAACTGGTCATTTCCCAGGTGCGGTATCTGGGCGAGCCGGCCACCTGGTGCCGGATGAGCCCGCTGGCGGAGAAAGACGAGATCGTCGTTGTCGGCCGGGTCTGGCGCCGGGCGGCAACAGAGAAGCCGGCCGAGGCGCCCGCCCCGGCACCGGCTAGGCGGCCCGCGCCCGCCCCGGCCCGGCCCGCGCCTGCCGCCAGCCCAGCCCGCGCCCCCCAGCGTGCGGCCGCCCCCCAGCGTGCGGCCGCCACTCAAGCGCCGGCCCGGGCTGCCGCCGCGGCGCGGCCGGTGGCCCGGCCTGGCCGGGCCGGGCGGCCGATGTCCGCTCGGCCCGCCCTGCCGTCACGGGTACCGGGCCCACGGGGACCGGTACCGGGCCGTCAGATCCCGGCGCAGGCGCCTGGCCTGCCGCCGGCCCCACTGGCCCGGCCGGTCGCGTTCGGGCAGCCCGACACGGACGGCCCGGCGGCCCCGCCCGAGCCAGCCGTCCGGCCTGACTGGGGACCCCCGGCCGGCGCAGGTGACCCAGGGAGCGCAAGCGTCCCGGCGGCCCCATCGACCCCGATAGACCCATCGGTCCCGGTGGCACAGCCGGTCTCGCTGGCTCCGCCGGTTCCGGAGACCGGGCCGATGCCACCAGCCGCGCCGCCTGTTCAGGCCAGGCCGGACAGTCCGGAGGACGCCCCGCGGCACGCCACCCCGGGGCACCGGCCGCGCTGGCCTGGCACCGCCGACCAGCCTGGCCTGCCGGTACCGCCGCCACCGGTCGTCCCGGCGGCTAGGCCCGCGCCGCCGGAGCCGGCTGAGCTGGCCGGACCGAGCGCACCCACCGCCCCGGCTGAATCGGCCCGGCCGTCCGGGCTGGTAGCCGAAACTGACCCAGCCGCGCCGGAGTCCGGGGTCGGCCAGCCCGCCCCGGCCGAATCCGCCGGGTCGGCCCGAGCCGAGGCGACGGCGATGCCGCAGGCCGGGCCGCCCGAGATCGCGCACGACGAGCGGCGCGCCCCGCCGCACCGCCATGCCGCGCCGGAGCCGGCCCCCAGCCAGCCCGCGGAGGCTGCACAGGCCCCCGCCGAGGCCCTCTGGCCCACCCCAGCCGAGACAACAGGCACGGCGCGCGAGATTCGGCGCACCTCAGCCGCGCCGGTGGCCCAGCCAGCTGCTGAGCCGGCCGGCCCGGCTCCGTGGCCGACCGCGCAGGCCCCGGCCGAGGCCGTGGCACCAGCGGAGACTGAGACCGCGGCCCCGGCCGACGGCACGGGACCAGCCGACCGGTTGGGACCAGCCGGGCCCGCGGCGTTCAGCACACCCGAGGCGACCACGGCCCTCCCAGACGCACCGGCCGCCCAGCCCGCCTCGTCGGCCGGGCCCGCCTCGCCGGCCGCGGAACCAGCCTCGTCGGCTGAGCCAGCCCTGCCCGCCGCCGAGCCAGCCGCGTTGGCCGAGCCAGCCGAGCTGGCCGAACCAGCCGAGGTGGCTGACCAGACCGAGCTGCCTGACCAGGCTGAGGTGGCTGACCAGGCTGAGCCAGCCGAGCCGGCTGAGCCAGCCGAGCCGGGCGAGTCAGAACCAGTGGCGCCCAGCCCGCCTGCCCCGCCGGTCGTGGTGGTCCGGAACGGCAGCGGCACCCGCCCGGCCGCCGTCGAGCGCGCCCTGGGCGCCCCCGGGCAGTTGCGGGGCGGGATCAGCTGGCGGGAGCACGTCCGGGTGGTGCCGGGCGGGCAGGGACCGGGCCGGCCGGACATGGAGCGCCGGGACCGGGCGCGGGTGCTGCTGCCGATCCGCGGTCCCCGCCTGATCGTGGTGCTCGGCTGCACGGTCGGCGCCGGGCAGACCGTGACCACGCTGATGCTGGCCGAGGTGCTGGCCAGCCTGCGCACCGAACCGGTAGCCGCGCTGGACCTCAACCCCGGCCAGACCGCACTAACCGAGCTGGCGCACAGCCGCCCGGCCGCCACTGCGCGCGGTCTGCTGACCAGCGAGCAGCCCGTCGGCCCGGTGAGCCCGGGCCAACTGGACCTGATCGCGCACGACTCCATCGGGGACGGGCGGGCGGACCTGACCGACGCGGAGTACGCCCGGCTGATCCGGATCCTGGCCAGCCGGTACCCGCTCACCCTGGCCGACCCGGGGGCCACCGCGGTGGCCCGGGTGCTGGTCGCCGCGGACCAGCTCGTGCTGGTGGCCCCGGCCAGCGCGGACGCGGCCCGGGCGGTGACGATGACGATGGAATGGCTGGACGGGCATGGCTACAGCGATCTGGTCACGAACGCGGTCGCGGTGATCAACGGGGTGAGCAAGCGCAGCATGGATCATGTCGAGCAGGCCGAACTCGTGGTCCGCGGCCGGTGCCGGGCGACCGTCCGGGTGCCCTGGGACGATCACCTGGGGGCGGCCC
>Ga0335078_10003058_pt1 | contig 25006 bp, 20 predicted proteins | sample Lox_Sample_32_FD_206711 | JGI IMG/M metagenome (GOLD analysis project Ga0335078, IMG submission 206711) | Soil microbial communities from Loxahatchee National Wildlife Refuge, Florida, United States - Lox_Sample_3.2 | ecosystem: Environmental > Terrestrial > Soil > Wetlands | place: USA... | reverse complement strand
GTCAAGACCCATTCGGCGATCGATTGCCGTCGAAAGATTGACTCTCGAGCCGACAGCATTGGTAGGATTGGTTAAGAAAGGTCCAATGGGCTTCTGGGAGGTGGGACAGGGCATGCGGGACAGCGCATGACCGGGCAGCAGACGGCCGACGGCGGGAGCCGGAAGGCCGACGGCCGGGACGCCGCGGCGCGCGGGCTTGAGCTTGCCGAGCTGATCATCGCGCGCTCACTGCAGGCCGGCCTCGGCCCGGACGGGCGGCTGCCCACCGAGCGGCGGCTCGCCGCCGACCTCGGCGTTACCCGGTCATCGGTCAGATACGCGCTCGGCATCCTGGAAGCGCAGGGCCAGATCTCCCGCGAGGTGGGCCGGGGCACGTTCCTGCGCTTCGCGGCCGACCGGGCCACTGCCGACCAGCCGCCGGCCGGCGCCGACGGCGGCCGGTCCGCGTTCGCGCCCGCTGACGTGATGATGGTACGGCGGCTGCTCGAGCCACCCGCCATGCCGCTTGCGGTGGCATGGGCGACGGCGGCCGACTTCGCCGAGATGGATCGCTGCCTGGCCGGCGGCGACCGGTCAGCCAGCTACGAGGAATTCGAGACCTGGGACATGGCGCTGCACCGCGCGATCATCGCCTCGGCGCACAGCCCGCTGCTCAGCACCCTGTACGCCTCGATCGAGGCCGCCAGGCACGGCCACATCTGGGGCGACCTCAAGCGCCGCAGTGCCTCGGCCGAGCGCAGGCAGCTGTACCAGGCCGACCATCACGAGATCGTGGCCATGCTCAAGGCGCGCGACCCGGCCGGGGCGGTCAGGGCCATGCGCGCGCACCTGGCCAGGGTCTCTGACCATCTCAACGCGACCGACCCCGCCGCCACGACCTGGTAGCCAGGGCCAGGCCCGCTGACCGGGCTTGACCTGGGAGATAGCGCATATGGTGCGCGATCGGGCAGTTCGGTTCAGTAGTGTCGGGCGGGATGGCTCGGCAGGACGCGCCGGGCTGGATGACTCGATGCGAGGAGGCCGACCGTTGCGAAATGCGGCGTTCGGGGTTAGGGGCACATCGCCCAAAGGCGATCCGCGCGAGAGGGCCGATGGCTGGCTGCCCTGTCCGATGGCCGAGTCCGAGCCGGCGGCCTGCTGCGCGTGGTGCGGTGATGTGTTCGACGCCTCTGACGAGCGCATGGCCGGCCGAGTCCGGTGCAGCCGGTGCGGGGTCGCGACGACATCGCCGTGGCCGAGCGACGCGCAGCTGAAGGAGGCTTACGACGGCTGGTACCGGCCTGCGGGCGGGCGCTTCGCCGGCCTGGGTGACGCCGTACTCCGCCGTACCCGTTCCTCGCTCGCCCGCCGCGTGGACACCAGAGTTCCGCCGGGCCCGATCCTCGATGTCGGAGCCGGCGACGGGACTCTCGTGACGGCCTTCGTGCGGCGCGGGCGCGAGGCGGTCGGACTGGAGCCGCATGCGTCCGGGCCGCGCATACTCAACGCCGAGGTGCAGGACGTGGAGGGAGAGTACTCGGCGGTAATCTTCTGGCATTCCCTTGAGCACCTGCGCCAGCCGGCGGCGGCTCTGCGCCATGCGGCGGAACTCGTCGTCCCCGGCGGCCTCGTGGTCATTTCCGTGCCTAACGCAGTGAGCTGGCAGGCTCGCATCTTCGGGGACCGGTGGCACGCCCTGGACGTGCCCCGCCACCTGGTCCATCTCAGCCCGCAGGCGCTGCTGTCCACGATCGGGGACCTTGGGCTGCACGTCGAGCGGGTGAGCTACCTGCGCGGAGGCCAGGTGGTCTTCGGCTGGGTCCACGGCCTTGTCGGTCAGCTGCCCGGCCATCCCGACCTCTACGACGTGATCCGCAGAAAGCAGGCGCGCAGGACCGCCCAGGGCCCGCTGCGGCGGCTCTTCGCCCTCGCCGCCGCCGTCGTAGCCCTTCCGCTCGCCCTGGCCGCGACCGCCATCGAGGTCGCCGCCACGGCCGGCGGCACGATCTACGTCGAGGCCAGGCGGAACCCGGCCGGGTCGCGCCGAGCGTAGGCTTCCGAATGTGAGCAAGACCGGCGCGACAGGGCTTATGGTTACTTGACCACGTTTCCCGGCGGTCCTGCCAGGAAGGTCACTGTCAGCCTGCCGAGGAACAGGGAATGTCGAAGTCAACTGAGGTGGACGGCTCGCCCCAATCGCAGCAGCGCCCGACCCCGCGGCCGTATCCGTCGTCCGCGTCGGCATCGCCCGGGGAACCGGCGGCGGGCCGTGCCGGGCAGGAAGCAAGATCAAGGAGGCAACGCTTGTCCGTCGCAAGCCTCGCGCTGGTTCTCTCCGCCGTCATCACGGCGGCGTCCGCGCAGGTCATGCTCAAGCACGGGATGCGGCTCGCGTCAGTCCGCGCCTCGGACACCCGCGGCTCGCTGATTGCAAGCGCGGCCACCTCGCCTTGGGTGTGGCTGGGGCTCCTGGTCTTCGCCATCTCCGCGATAGCCTGGCTGGCCGCATTGTCCCGGGTCCCGCTGAATGTCGCCTACCCGTTCAACGCCCTCGGATACCTGGTCATCCTGACCGCCAGCGTCCTCGTGCTCCATGAGCGTGCGGGCGTGCTGACGTGGGTCGGCTCCCTCCTGGTCGTGTCGGGGCTGATCATCGTGGTGTTGTCCCAGGGTTCCTAGGCCCACCTATGCGCGCTGGCGAGCGGTACACGAGCGGTGCCCATGTGACAGCCGCGGAACATCGGCCTCCATCGTCGCCACGCAGGCTCGAGGCGCACGGCGAAGCACCGGAACAGGTGCCGCCGACATGGAACCGAAGATTGTCCACCGCGGCGTGGATTGCAGGGTTCGTAGCACTCTTCGCTTTTCTGCTGCGGATTTCGCTCAGCTCCCCGATTAACTCCGACGGGGCTAACAACGCACTGCAGGCGTGGAGCATCCTGCACGGAGACCTTCTGCTGCACGGCTGGATCATCGGTGACGCCACGTTCTACACCTTCGAGCTGCCGCTGTACGCGGTGATCGAGAGCATCGTTGGACTGCACAGCCTCACCATCCACGCCGGTTCTGCGATCACGTTTGTGATCGTCGCGGCATGCGCGGCGGCCATCGCGATGACCGGCAGTCGCGGCGCGGCCCGCGCCGCTCGCGGCGGAGTCGTCGTCGCCGTGCTGGCCGCGGCGCTGCTCACCCCGCGGGGCGTGGCGATCCTGCTGGAGAAGCCCGATCACACCGGAACCTCGGCGATCATGCTGGTCTCCTTCCTGCTGATTGACAGGCTGCCGAACCGGCGCTTCACGCCACCCGTGCTTTGCGCGATCTTGACAGCCGGCCAGCTAGGCGACGCCACGGTGCTATACGTCGGCGTGCCGGCCGTCATGCTGGTGTGCTGCTATCGGATCGCGGCCGAGCGCGGGATGCGCGCGGCTGCAGCGGCGCAGCTGGTGGCGGCGGCAGCGTCGGTGCCCCTGGCCATGCTGATCCGCTCGGTGGTGGAGCATCACGGCGGCTATCTGATGGTCGCGCCGAGGACCGGGATCGCCCCTATCAGCACGTGGCCGCAACACGCGTGGCTGACGCTGCGCGCCATCGGCGTCCTGTACGGGGCCGCGGCCCCGCAGGGTTCAGCGCTGGGCGTGGCAGGAGCAGTGATCGCGGCATGCTGGCTGCTGGCAGCCGCGGTCGGCTTCGTCAAGGTGATCTGGAGGTGGCGTACTGCCAGCCGAGCCGAGCAGATGCTGTGCGCGGCAATCGTCTGCAACATCGGCGCTTACCTGGTCTCCACGCTTCCGAATCCCACCAACGAGAGGGAGATCGTCGCCGTTCTGCCCTTCGGCGCGATCCTGGCGGCCCGGGCCTGCGTGCCTGGCCGTATCGCCGACGTTTCACGTCGCCGCCTGGCAACGGCGGCGGTCGGGGTCGCCGTGTTGCTCCCCCTGGCGGCCGAAGCCGTGCTGCCGCCTGCGACGCTGGCCGCGGCTCCGCTCGCCTCGTGGCTTGAGGCTCACGGGCTCAGGTACGGCGTTGCGGGGTACTGGGATGCCTCGGCCATCACCGTGCAGTCGGGTGACCAGGTCCGAGTTCGCGCTGTCTCTGTGACGAGCTTCATGGGGCCGACGCGACTCGGCGCCCAGGACTGGGAGACAGATGCCTCCTGGTACAACCCGTCGCTACACTACGCGAACTTCGTCGTTGCCGACCTGAGCCACACCTACGCCGATGACAACGTCCCCTGGGGCCTGTTCGAGAAGTACTTCGGTCGACCGGTCTCGATGCACCGGGTGGCCGGGCGGGTCATCTTGATCTACCGGAGGAACCTGCTCAGGCAGGTCCGGCCCGCATTGCCGCTTCCCAAGCACGACCGCTGAGCAGCGTCAGTCAACCCGGCAGCGTCAGTCAACGCAACAGCCTCAGTCAATGCGCGGCGGCTGCCCGAAGTTCCGCGGCGTGTGCCAGGCAGGACGCATAGCCAGGCAGCAGCCCGGCCTGCTTGGCCTCGGCCAGCGAAGGGGCGCCGGCGTCCTTTTCCGACACGATGACCGGACCCTGATCCGGCCAGTCGATGCCGATGGCCGGGTCGAGCGGGTTGACACCGTGCTCGATGCCGGGAGCGTACGGCGTCGAGCACAGGTACACGACCGTGGCCTTGTCGGTCAGCGCCATGAAGGCGTGCCCGAGGCCCTCGGCGAGGAAGACCGCGCACCGCGTCTGATCATCCAGCCGCACGGCCTCCCAGCGGCCGAATGTCGGAGAGCCGATTCTGACATCCACGACGACGTCCAGGATCGCGCCGGCGGCGCAGATCACGTACTTTGCCTGTCCAGGAGGGGTCTCGGTAAAATGTATGCCACGGACCACTCCGCGGCTGGACACCGAGCAATTCGCCTGGCTAAGCCCGAACTGGTAGCCAAGCTCCCCGGCAAGCTCGGTGCCGACAAACCACTCATGAAAGCTCCCGCGGTTGTCGCGGTGAATGCGAGGCGTGTAGACCCAGGCGCCATCTATCCCGAGCGCGTCCATCGCGGGACCGCTACGCCGACGTGCTCCGGCCGGCCGCATCGCTGGCCGCAGGCAACCGCAGAAGCACCCCGTCGTGATCGAAGTCGAGGTAGCCGTACCGGCGCATTCCCCGCTTGTGCAGCCAGTACTGCCCGCACGTGCGCAGCACCCCGAAGCCGTACTTGGTGCTCCGGCGCAGGTTGATCGAGGAGGAGTCGGCCTCGTAGCGGGTCGGGCAGGACACCTCTCCGATCCTCGCGCCGGCCGCGATGGCCTGGGCGATGATCTGGTTGTCGAAGACGAAATCGTCGGAGTTGCGCTCGAAGGGCAGGCCCGCCAGCAGCGTGCTGCTGAACGCGCGCAGTCCGGTGTGGTACTCCGACAGCTTCTGACCGAGCATGAGGTTCTCGACTAGGGTGAGGAACCGGTTGGCGACATACTTGTACCGAGGCATGCCACGGTCCACCGGATTCTGCGCGAGAATACGCGAGCCGAGAACGAGGTCATATTCCCCGTAGGCGATCATCGATGCCATCGCCGGAACGAGCCGCGGCGAGTACTGATAGTCCGGGTGCACCATCACGATGATATCGAGTCCGAGCTCGAGCGCCCGCCGGTAACAGGTCTTCTGGTTTCCGCCGTAGCCAAGGTTTGACTCGTGCCGGATAGGATCAAGGCCGAGACTGTGAGCCAGCGCGACAGTCTGGTCGGTGCTGGCGTCATCGACGAGCACAATCTCGTCAATCAGCCCGCGGTCGAGCTCGGCCGCTGTCCTCGACAACGTGGTCTCTGCGTTATAGGCGGGAAGCACGACCCCGATTCTGCGACCATTGAGCATGCGGGCCACTATACCCGCCGGGCCCAAGCATAGTGGGGCAAAACGCTAGCCGGCAGACCGGTGGGCCGCGGCCCGCTAGGCGGCCATCCGCTGGCACAGCCACGCCAGCGAGAGCGGGTAACGGTAATCGATCGCGGCGTGGGTGGCGTCGAACAGCTCGAACCTGATCACCTCGTCGGCGACTCCGGCCTTGGCCAGAGCGGCCCTGAACGCCTCGGCGCCGAGGTCAAGGAAGTAGTCGTCGGCGGTGCCCGCGTCGATCCAGATCGCGCGCATCGACCGCAGCGCAGCCGCGTGCGCCGGCACCATCCGGACCGGATCCCAGGCCAGCCAGCGCTGCCAGACGTCCTGCCTGACCACGCCGGTCCTCGGGTCGAAGGGCAGCTCGGGCGTTCCGTCCGGCGCGGCCGAGAAGCAGGCGGCCACCCCGAGAATGCCGAGCAGCGTCTGGTCGGCCTTCCTGGTAAACGCGGTCCGGCTGCGAAAGTCGTCCCACCAGCGCATGATGTCGCCGTCGTACTCCCTGAGCAGCCGCACGCACGGCCCGAACTGCGGGCCGTAGCACAGCTCGTACAGCGTGTCGCCGGCGTGGGTGGCCAGGGCGCCGAACAGGTCAGGCCGCAGCATCGGGGTGATCATCGCGCCGAATCCGCCGCTCGACTTGCCGGCGATGGCCCTGTGGTCGCGGTCGGCCAGCGTCCGGTACCGGCCGTCCACCCACGGCACCACCTCCTCGCACAGGTAGGAGTGGTACCTGCCGGTGCCCGGCGAGTCGACGAACTGGCTGCCGCCGTATGCGGTCCAGGCGTCCACGTAGACCACGATCGCCGGGGGCGCCTGGCCGGCCGCGAACACGCGGTCGGCGGTCTCGGTGAAGGGCTGGCGGAACGGCGAGCGGTTGCGCCACATCGCGACATGCCCGGTGTAGCCCTGGATCACGTACACGGCCGGGTACCGGCGCCTGGGCTCGTCGTCGTAGCCGGGCGGCAGGTAGACGAGCACGGGCCGCTCGAAGGGATCGCCGAGCGTATTGCCACGCAACAGGTCGCTGCTGATCACCTGCTCGTCGATGCGTCCGGACAGCTCCTCCGACCACGGCAGCATGGGCAGCTCCTGACGACAGCTCTCGCCTATCACACCACACGTCACCCGGCGCACGCCGCGCGACATGTGCCGGGGCTGGGCGGGTAGCGTTGCGGCGGTGACCGTGACCGACCCCGCGATGGAGCGCGCGGACCGCCACCTGATCGAGACGATCGGCGCGCTCGCACCCGCCACGGCCGGCCCGGCGCCGGCGCCGACCGATCCGGTACGGCCGGGCAGCGCGCTCACCGCCGGGCTCTGCGCTACGGTGCTCGATGCCCAGATGTCGAGCCGCCACCTGGACGAGGCGGCTCGGTGGCTGCGCGCCAGGGGCACCGGCTACTACACGATCGGCTCGTCCGGCCACGAGAGCAATGCGGCCGTCGCTGCCGCGCTCCGGCCGACCGACCCGGCACTGCCGCACTACCGGTCGGGCGCCTTCTACCTGCTGCGGTCCTGCCAGGCCGGGCGCGGCGCCGACGGCCAGCGCGACGTCCTGCTCGGGGTGGCGGCCGCCGCGGCCGAGCCGATGGCCGGCGGACGGCACAAGGTATTCGGCCACCCGGACCTGCACGTCATCCCGCAGACCTCGACGATCGCCTCGCACCTGCCGCGCGCCGTCGGGCTCGCCTTCGCCCTCGGCCGCATGGCCAGGGCAGGGCTGCCGGCGCCGTGGCCGGCCGACTGCGTGGTGACCGCCAGCCTCGGCGACGCCTCGGTGAACCATTCCACCGCCGCCGGGGCGATCAACACCGCCGCCTGGTGCGCCTACCAGGCCCTGCCACTGCCCCTACTGCTGATCTGCGAGGACAACGGGCTCGGGATCAGCGTCCGCACCCCGCCTGGCTGGGTCCGGGCCGCTCTGGACGGCCGGCCTGGCATCCGCTACGCCCACGCCGACGGTGCCGACGCCGCGGCGGTGTACGACACCGCGGCCGACCTGGCCGGCCACGTGAGGGCGACCCGCTCGCCGGCCGTCCTGCACCTGACCACCGTCCGGCTCGGCGGCCACGCCGGCTCGGACGTGGAGTCGGCCTACCGCACCGCCGCCGAGATCGCCGCCGACCTGGAAGCCGATCCGCTGCTCGGCACGGCACGCCTGCTAGTCGGGGCCGGCGCGATCACGCCGGCCGAGCTGATCGCCAGGTACGAGCGGTCGCGGCAGGCCGTGTTCGCGCTCGCGGCGCAGGTCGAGGGGGCGCCGCAGCTCAGGACCGCGGCCGAGGTCATCGCGCCGCTCGCGCCGCGTCGGCCGAGGGCCGTGGCCGAGGCGATCAGGGCGGCCGGCCCGCAGGCCAGGCAGCGCGCATTCGGCGGGCGCCCGCCAGAGGATGCCGGACCGCTGACCCTTGCCCAGGCCATCAACCGGACGCTGGCCGACGAGATGGCGGCCTGGCCGCAGGTGATCGTGTTCGGCGAGGACGTGGCGCGCAAGGGCGGCGTGTACGGGGTCACCAGGGGCCTGCGCGCGGCGTTCGGGGCGGGCCGGGTCTTCGACTCGCTGCTCGACGAGCAGTCCATACTCGGGGTCGCTCTCGGTGCCGGACTGGCCGGCCTGCTGCCGGTGCCGGAAATCCAGTACCTCGCCTACCTGCACAACGCCGCCGACCAGATCAGGGGCGAGGCCGCCACCTTGTCGTTCTTCTCCCAGGGCAGGTACCGCAACCCGATGGTGGTGCGCGTCGCCGGGCTTGCCTACCAGCAGGGTTTCGGCGGGCACTTCCACAACGACAATGCCGTGGCCGCGCTGCGCGACATTCCCGGCCTGATCGTCGCCTGCCCGGCGAGGCCCGAGGATGCGGCGGCGATGCTGCGCACCTGCCTCGCCAGCGCCCGCACCGACGGCAGCGTGTGCGTCTTCCTCGAGCCCATCGCCCTGTACCACGAGCGTGATCTGTATGCCCCGGGCGACGGCGGCTGGCTGGCACCGTACGACCCGCCGCCGATGTGGGGACTCGGCCACGTGCCGGTCGGCCGGGCGCGGGTGCACGGGCACGGCGCCGACCTGACGATCGTCACGTTCGGCAACGGCCTGCGCATGAGCCTGCGTGCCGCCGCCCGGCTGGAGCGTGACGGCATCGGCTGCCGGGTGGTCGATCTGCGCTGGCTGGCACCGCTGCCCGCCGACGACCTGCTCCGCGAGGCCGCGGCGACCGGCGCGGTACTGGTGGCCGACGAGACCAGGCGTACCGGCGGCGTCTCAGAGGGCGTGATCACCGCGCTGGTCGACGGCGGATTCGCCGGCCGGATCGGCCGGGTGGCCAGCGAGGACAGCTTCGTGCCGCTCGGCAGCGCCGCCGCTGCCGTGCTGATGTCGCAGCGCACGATCGAGGCAGCCGCCAGGGACCTCGTGAGCTAGCCCCACATGAGGACCTGGCGTCGCCGACCCGCCCGGCCGGCACCGGCAGGTCAGGCGCCAGCTGCCCCGCTCAGCGCGCCGGCGCCGGCGGCCGCGGCATCGGTGAGGGGCGTCCTCGTCGCCAGCGCCAGGAGCATCGGCGGCCGCTCGATCAGCAGCTCGGTGAACTCCTCGAGCTCGACTCCGCGGGCCGCCGCCACCGCGTGCAGGTAAGAGCCCATCTCGCCGTCCGGCGACTCTGGACCTGGCTCGGCCGCCACGGGCTGCCCCTGGTGCTGCATGGCCCTGGTCAGCACCGCCCGCAGCACCGCGTAGCCCATCCGGCTGAGGCTGCCGAGGTCCTGATGCCGGTTCTTCCGCATGCCGGCGTCTACCTGCGCCATTGCCGACAGGCCGCACGCATTCAGCACGTCGATCAGCATTCCTACCTCGACTGCGTAACCGCTCATGAACGGCACAGAGAACATCAGATCCCTGGTGCCGCCGAATTCTCCTGCCAGCGGCTGAACAAATCCAGCCAGCTCAGGAAACAGGAGGTTAAGAGCGGGCTTCGCGGTCAGCTCGGTAACTCGCCCGCCGCCATCTGGCACGGACATGTCCTGCTGGGTAAACGGCCGCCGATAAGCGGCCTTGACGAACTGAATATCGGACCTCGACACCAGGCAGCCGACGACGCCCGTAACCAGCTGACGGCAGAAGTTGCCGGTGTCGGTGTCCGCGAACGCGATCACGTCGCCGGTCGCGACGGACAGGCCGCGCCACATCGCGTCGCCCTTGCCCTGCGCCGGGCCGTACTCCGGCATCAGCGCGTTCTCGGAGTAGACCTCGACGTCGTAGCGCCTGGCGAGCCCGGCCGTCCCGTCCGTCGAGTCCGCGTCCACCACGATGACCTGGTCGATCAGCGCGACGTCCGGGCGGCGCAGGTTGCTGACCTCGTCAAGGACCGAGCCGATCGTCTCCGCGACGTTCCTGGTCGGCAGGATCAGGGAGACGGTGATCCCGCGCTCCCGCTTCGCCCGCCCTAGCTCACGGACGCTGCCGAACTGCCGATAGTGGAAACTGTTCGAGCGAAACCACTCGTGTGTTCGCATAAGGCTCTCCTCGACAGCGGGGCGGGCCGTTCCTGCCACCAGATACCGTATGACCGCAACCTTAAACACAGTGCGCGAGTTTCGCGTACTGGGCCGAACGGTTATCGGTCCGTACGTTTTGGGCTTACCGTCTATACCGTTTAGCCGGTGACTCGACTGTTATGCCTCCGATGTAAGGATAATCCGAAGTGCCGGATCGTTTCGGTCATGCAGATACTACATACTGGGCCGGTGGTCGTGGCGATTATGAGAACTCCTGCAGCAACCTCTCAGTTCTCCCTGAAGGAAGGCCGACGCGCGGGGGCGGGCACGCAGCGGCGCGGGAGGCGGGCACGCCGGGGGTGGCCCCGGCGGGCGGATCGCCGCCCGGCCGACGTCGGTGCGCCTGCCCCATCTATTCTTCCGCTATGAGCCTGCACTCCACTGTTGGCGGACCAGGGCTGGTCCAGCGGCGTCACCTGGTTACCGAGATACCTGGTCCTGTCTCCCGCGAACTGCTCGAGCGCCGGCAGCGGAGCGTAGCGCGCGGGCTCAGCCACGTGCTGCCGGTCTTCGTCACGGCGGCCGGCGGCGGCGTGCTGATCGACGCCGACGGGAACTCGCTGATCGACTTCGGCTCGGGCATCGCGGTGACCTCGGTCGGCAACAGCGCCGAGCTTGTCGTCACCCGGGTCACCGAGCAGGTCGCGCACTTCACCCATACCTGCTTCATGGTGGTCCCCTACGAGGGCTACGTGCAGGTGTGCGAGGAGCTGAACCGGGTCACGCCCGGCAGCCACGACAAGCGCTCCGCCCTGTTCAACTCCGGGGCCGAGGCGGTGGAGAACGCCGTCAAGATCGCCAGGCACGCGACCGGCAGGCAGGCCGTGGTGGTGTTCGATCACGCCTATCACGGCCGCACCAACCTGACCATGGCGATGACGGCGAAGAACATGCCGTACAAGGACGGCTTCGGCCCGTTCGCCGGAGAGGTCTACCGGGCGCCGATGGCCTACCCGTTCCGCTGGCCGGGCGGCCCGGCCCGGTGCGCGGCCGAGGCGCTCGACGTGGTGACCGGCCTGATCCACGCCCAGATCGGCGAGAGCCGGGTCGCTGCCGTCGTGATCGAGCCGATCCAGGGCGAAGGCGGCTTCATCGTGCCGCCCGACGGCTTCCTGCCCGGCCTCGCCGAGTTCTGCCGTGAGCACGGCATCGTATTCATCGCCGATGAGATCCAGTCGGGCTTCTGCCGCACCGGCGACTGGTTCGCCTGCGACCACGAGGGCGTCGTGCCCGACCTGGTGACCACGGCGAAGGGCATCGCCGGCGGGCTGCCGCTGGCCGCCGTCACCGGCCGGGCCGAGATCATGGACGCCGTGCACGCAGGCGGGCTCGGCGGCACCTTCGGCGGGAACCCGGTCGCGTGCGCGGCGGCGCTCGGCGCCATCGAGACCATGGCGAAGGAGGACCTCCCCGCCACCGCCCGCCGGGTCGGCGAGATCATGCTGCCGCGGCTGCGCGAGCTTGCACGGCAGCATCCGGTGATCGGCGACGTGCGCGGCCGCGGCGCGATGCTCGCCATCGAGCTGGTCAGGCCGGGCACCACCGAGCCGGACGCCGCGGCCGCGGCGAAGATAGCCAAGGCCTGCCACGCCGCCGGCCTGATCGTGCTGACCTGCGGCACCTACGGCAACGTGCTCAGGTTCCTGCCGCCGCTGGTGATCGGCGAGGAACTGCTGATCGAGGGACTGTCGATCCTGCAGGACGCGTTCGCGGCCCTGTGAGCCCGGCCTGTGAGCCGGCCCTGTGAACCCAGTCCTGTGAGCCCGGTCAGCCCTGGTAGTAGCCGTCCACGGCGGTGAGCACCTCGTCGAGGATCGCCAGGCCCTCCTTCGCCTCGGCGTCGCTGATCGTGCACGGCGGCACCACGTGCAGCCGGTTGAAGTTGGTGAACACCAGCAGGCCGTGCGACTTGGCCTGCGCGGCGAGCGTGTTCATGGCCTCGGAGGCACCGCCATAGGGTGCCAGCATCGCCCTGGTGCGGCGGTCAGAGACCAGGTCGAGCGCCCAGAACACGCCGAGCCCGCGCACCTCGCCGATCACCGGATGCCGGTCCGCGAGCTCGGCGAGGCCGGGCCCGAGCGTCTGCGCGCCGATCGCCGCGGCGTGCTCCACGATGCCCTCGTCGCGCATGGCATCGATGGTGGCGACGATCGAGGCGCACGCCAGCGGGTGCCCTGAGTAGGTGAGGCCGCCGGGGAAGACCCGCTCGTCGAAGGTTGCCGCGATCGGTTCGGAGATGATGACGCCCCCGGCCGGGACGTACCCGGAGTTCGCGCCCTTGGCGAACGTGATCAGGTCCGGAGCCACGCCGTGCGGCTCGAAGGCGAACCAGGACCCGGCCCGGCCGAAGCCACACATCACCTCGTCGGCGATCCAGATGATGCCGTACCTGTCGGCGAGCGCGCGCACCCCGGCGAGGTAGCCGGGCGGCGGCACCAGCACTCCCGCCGTGCCCACGATCGTCTCGATCAGGATCGCCGCGATCGTGTCCGGCCCCTCGAACTGGATCACCTGCTCCAGGTGCTGCAGCGCGCGCTGGCTCTCCTGCTCCTCGTCGGCGGCCCAGAACGATGACCGGTACAGGTAAGGGCCGAAGAAGTGGACGTGGCCGGTCGCGTACTCGTTCGGCCAGCGCCGCGGGTCGCCGGTCGAGGTGATCGCGGCGCCGGTGTTGCCGTGGTAGGACCGGTAGAAGCTGAGCACCTTGTCCCTGCCGGTGTGCAGCCTGGCCATCCGGATCGCGTTCTCGTTCGCGTCCGCGCCGCCGTTGGTGAAGAACACCTTGCTGAACCCTGCGGGGGCGAGGTCGGTGAGCCGCCGCGCCGCCTCGCCGCGTGCCTCGTTGGCGTGCTGCGGCGCGATCGTGGTGAGACTGGCGGCCTGCTCCGCGATCGCCTTGGTCACCTTCGGGTGCTGGTGCCCGATGTTGGTGTTCACCAGCTGGCTGGAGAAGTCCAGGTACCTGTTGCCGTCGTAGTCCCAGACGTAGCTGCCCTGGCCGCCGGCGATGACCAGCGGCCTGAGAGCCTTCTGCGCCGACCAGGAGTGGAACACGTGGGCACGGTCGGCGGCGTAGACCGCGGCGCCGCGCTGGGGGTCTGGGGTGAACTCGGTCATGATCGTCTCTCCTGTCGCCGGCTCGCTGCTGCGGCCTACTGGTTCACCGGGAAGCCGAGGTTCACGCCGCCGTGGCTGGGATCCAGCCAGCGCGAGGTGACGGCCTTGCCCCTGGTGTAGAAGTGAACGCCCTCGGTGCCGTGCACGTGCGTGTCGCCGAACAGCGACGCCTTCCACCCGCCGAAGCTGTAGAAGGCCATCGGCACCGGGATCGGCACGTTGATGCCCACCATCCCGACCTCGACCTCGCTGGTGAACCTGCGGGCCGCTCCCCCGTCGTTGGTGAAGATGGCGGTGCCGTTGCCGTACGCATTGGCGTTGACCACGCCGAGCGCCTCGGAGTAGGAGGCGGCCCGCACGACCGAGAGCACCGGCCCGAATATCTCGTCGGTGTAGCAGCTCATCGCCGGCCTGACCTGGTCAAGGACGCTGGGCCCCAGCCAGAACCCTTCGGCCGCGCCACCGCTCACCGGGTGCTGCCTGCCGTCCACGGCAAGCACGGCCCCGTCGGCCACGCCGGCGTCGAGGTAGGAGGCGACCTTGTCCCGGTGCGCCCGCGTGACCAGTGGGCCCATCTCCGACTCCGGCTGGTCGCCGGGGCCGACCCGCAGCCTGGCGACCCGCTCGGAGATCTTCGCGACCAGGTCGTCGCCGATCGGGTCCACGGCCACGAGCACCGAGATCGCCATGCACCGCTCGCCCGCCGAGCCGAACCCGGCCGACACGGCGGCGTCGGCGGCCAGGTCAAGGTCGGCATCGGGCAGCACGACCATGTGGTTCTTCGCGCCGCCGAGCGCCTGGACTCGTTTTCCGGCGGCTGTTCCCACTTCCGATACATAACGGGCAATCGGCGTCGATCCGACGAAGCTGACTGCTTTGACGTCGTGGTGGATCAGCAGGGCGTCCACGGCATCCTTGGCGCCGTGCACGACGTTGAACACGCCGTCCGGCAGCCCGGCCTCGGCCAGCAGCTCGGCCAGCCTGAGCGACGCCGACGGGTCTTTCTCCGAGGGCTTGAGCACGAACGTGTTGCCGGCCGCGATCGCGACAGGGAACATCCACATCGGCACCATGGCAGGGAAGTTGAACGGCGTGATCCCGGCCACCACGCCGAGCGGCTGGCGGATCGAGTACGCGTCGATGCCCGTTGACACGTTCTCGGAGAAGGCGCCCTTCAGCAGGTGCGGCATGCCGCAGGCGAACTCGACGACCTCGAGGCCGCGGGCCACCTCGCCGGCCGCGTCGGAGGCGACCTTGCCATGCTCCGAGCTGATCAGCGCGGCGAGTTCCGCCGAGTGCTCTTTGATCAGCTCGCGGAACGCGAACATCACCGAGGCGCGCTTGACCAGCGAGGTCTGCCGCCAGGCGGGGAAGGCGGCGGCCGCGGCCGCGACGGCAGCGTCCACCTCGGCGGCGCCGGCGAAGTCGACCGTACCGGTGACCTGCCCGGTTGCCGGATTGTAGATGTCGCCGCGCCTGCCAGACCCGCCGGTCGAGTCCGGCCCGGTCCATGGCTTGCCGCCGATCCAGTGCGTGCAGTGCTTGTGCCTGTCCGCCTGCTGCTGCGCCATCGGTCGCCTCCGTGCTTACGTCCGCTCGCCCAGTGCCCCTGAGATCCAGTGCCCTGAGATTCAGTCTCCACCTGCGGTCCGGCCAAGCCAACTTACGGGATGTAAGCTCAGACCACCGTGGGCTGACTTACTGTCGGATCCTGGGGAAGGGATCCCTGATGCTGCCGACCGTCGCCGACGTGCTGCGGCTCGAGCCGGTGCGCCGCGGCGCGCCGCGCGTGCTGGCGGCGGCGGACCGGCTGGATCAGCCGGTCCGCTGGGTGCACGTGATCGAGCTTGCCGAGGCCGGGCACCTGCTGCGCGGCGGCGAGCTCGTGCTCTCTACCGGGATCGCGCTGCCGCCCGACGCCGACGGCCTGGCCAGGTACGTGGCCGGGCTTGCCGCGGCCGGCGCCAGCGCGCTGACCGTCGAACTCGGCTCGCGCTACGTCAGGGAGCTGCCGCGCGCGCTGGTGAGCGCCGCCGCCGCGCGGCGGCTGCCGCTGATCGTGCTGGAGCGTGAGACCCAGTTCATCGCGATCACCGAGGCCGTACATGCGCAGATACTCGACGCCCAAGTCGCCGAGCTGCGGGCCGCGCAACGACTTGACCGGGTGTTCAGCGAGCTCGCGGCGGCAGGCGCCAGCCAGGACGAGATCGTGGGCCAGGCCAGCGCGCTGGCGGGGGCGCCGGTGATTCTCGCGGACCTGGCCCACCGGGTTCTGGCCTGCGCCGCGGCCGGGCGGGAGGCAGGCTCGCTGCTCGACGGGTTCGCGGCCCGCTCGCGTGCGCTTCGTGCTCCCGGCCGGGTGGGACTCGACCAGGCGACGGGCTGGCTGGTCGCCGCGGTAGGCGCCAGGGGCCAGGACTGGGGCCGCTTGGTCTTCGTGCTGCCCGGCCCGCCCGACGCCGCCACCCCGGTGCTCGCCGAGCGAGCCGCAACCACGCTGGCGCTGGCCCGGCTGGTTGCCGACCGGGGCGCCGGACACAGCCCGGAGCGCGCCGCGCACCGCTCGGTGCTCGCCGCGATGGTCGGCTCCGGGTACGCCGACCCAGCCGACCTGCACGCCAGGGTCGTGGCGCTTGGCGTGCCGCTGGCCGGCCGGGCGCTGCTCCCGGTCGTCGCTGGCCTGCGGCCGAGGTCGCCCGGCACCCCGGGGGGCGGGCACGGACCCGTGGTAGCCGGGCCCGGGGCCGACGTCACCGCCGCCGCGGCGGCCGATGCGCTCGCCGCGGTCTGCCAGGACCTGGCCCTGCCAGCGATCTGCGGCCCGCTTGGTGACCGCCGCGCGGCGGCGCTGATTGCGCTGCCGCCCGAGGCCGACCCCGATCTGATCCTCGCCGACCTGGCCGCCCGGCTGCGGCCGGGATCCCCGCGCTGGATCGAGGCACTCGGAGCGGGCCCGCTCGTGACCGGCCTTGACCAGTTCGGCGCGGCCTTGCGCGAGGCCGACGAGGTCGCCGGCGCGGCCGCGCGTTACTGCCCGGATCTGCCGTTCGCCAGGCTCGCCGACCTCCGGCTGGCCGGCCTCCTCTACCAGCTGCGCGACGACCCGCGGGTGGCTGCGTTCGCCGAGGGTCAGATCGGCCCGCTCCTGGCGCATGACGCGCAGACCGGAGCCGGCCTCGTCGGCCTGCTGGCCTGCTACCTGAACGCCGGCGGCAGCAAGGCGAGGGCCGCCGCGCACGCTGGCATCGCCAGGCCGACGCTCTACGAGCGACTGCGCCAGATCGAGCAGGTGCTCGGCATCCGCCTGGACGACCCGGGCGCGCGGCTGGCCTTGCACGCCGCACTGCTCGCGCTCGAGCTCGACCGCGGACGGGGTGACGCGGCGTGACATGCGCGGGGGACGATGGTCCGGTGAGCGAATCCGACCTGACCACTGCCGCGTCCGCGGAGCTTTACGCGTGCGATCCCGATGAGTTCACCGAGCGCAGAAAGGCGCTGTCCGCGCGGGCCAGGGCCTCAGGCGACGCGGCCGCCGCCCGCGCGATCACTGCGCTGCGCCGGCCGACCAGGGCAGCCTGGATGGTCAATGCCCTGGTCAGAGCCGACCCGACCGTCGCCGAGCGGCTCGCCGCGCTCGGCGATCAGCTCAGGGCCGGCGAGGCCGCACTGGACGGCGCGAGCATCCGCGAGCTGTCCAGGGCCAGGCGGCGGCTCGTCGATGACCTGACCAGCCAGGCACTGGCGCTGGCGGGCGCCGAGCAGCCGACGCCGACCGCGCGGGAGGAGATCACCGCGACCTTCGGTGCCGCGCTGGCGGATCCGCAGGTGGCCGAGCAGGTCGCGGCGGGCGCGCTGGTACGCGCCGCAAGGGTCGCCGGCTTCAGCCCGGGCATCGGATCTGCCTGGCCGGGGCCGGACGTACCGGTGCAGCAGTCCGCTCTCGCCGCGCGGCCCGGCGGTGACGAGGAAGCCGCGCGGGTCCGCGAGGCCCAGCGGCAGCGCAGGGCGGCCATCGCCGCGGCCAGGCGCGCCGTGGCCGGGGCCGAGCGAGCCGCCGCCAAGGCCGCGGTGGCGCTCGCGGAGCGCGATCGGCAGATGTCAGCGATTGAGCAGCAGCTAGCCACGGCACGGCAGGGCGCGGCGCGGGCCGGCGAGCAGGCCGGTCAGGCACGGGCCGCGCTCGACGCGGCGCGCCAGGCGCTGGCCAGGCTCGAGTCGGCCGATCTGGCCGATGCCGACGGCCCGGCGCCATGACCTCTCCCGCGAGGTCAGGAGTCGAAGCCGAGCCCGACCGCGTCGAGCGCGCGGAGCCAGGCGTTCCTGCGGCCCTCGTTCCTATCGGCCCTGGCTAGCGACCAGCGGGTCAGGCCGATCCCCGCGGCGCGCAGCGGCTCGGGCGGGAAGGGCAGCGGCCTGGTCCTGACCATCTCAAGTTCGGTCAGTTCGGTCCGCTGACCGGACAGCACATCGAGCAGCACGCTCGCGCCGAACCTGGACGCGCCGACGCCGAGGCCGGTGTAGCCGGCCACGTAGGCCAGCCGGCCAGCCATGGCGGTTCCGAAGAACGCGCAGAACCGGGAGCATGTGTCGATCACCCCGCCCCAGGCATGGCTGAACTCCAGGCCGGAAAGCTGCGGGAACGTGGCGTAGAAGTGCTCGGCGAGCGCGGCGAACGTGCGCGGCCGCTGGTCGAGCCTGGCCGCGATCGTGCTGCCGTAGTAGTAGACGGCGTCGTAGCCGCCCCACAGGATCCGGTCGTCGGCCGTCAGCCGGTAGTAATGAAACAGGTTGCCGCTGTCACCGACCCCCTGACGGTCCTGCCAGCCGATGCTGGCCAGCTGCGCCGAGCTCAGCGGCCTGGTCATCAGCACGTAGTCGTAGACAGGCACCAGGTAGTACCGCAGCCTGCGAAGCAGCGGCGCGAATGCTCCGGCGGCCAGCGCGACCCGCTCGGCCAGCACGCTGCCCTGGCCAGCGGCGAGTGCCAAACGGCCGCCTGATCCGGACTCGGCACCGACGGCGCGCACCGGTGTGTGCTCGTAGATCCGCACGCCCGCGGCCAGGCATGCCCGGCGCAGCCCCCAGGCGAGCCTCGCCGGGTCCAGCGTCGCGCAGCCGTGCCTGTCCCACAGGCCGCCCAGGTAGGTCGGCGAGTTCAGCGCGCGCCGCACCTGCTCGGCGTCGAGCAGGTCCAGCCTGATGCCCAGGCCAGCGGCCGCCCTGGCCATCTCGGCCAGCCCGTCGAGCTGCCACGGCTCGGTCGCCACAGATAGCTCGCCGGTCCTCGCGAAGTCGCAGTCGATGCCGTAGCGCTCGATGGCACGCTCAATCTGGTCCAGGTTCTCCCGCCCGATCCGGTCAAGCGCCGCGATCTCGCCGGGAAACCGCTCAAGGCCGTTGAACAGTCCGTGGGTGATGCTGGCCGAGCAGAACCCGCCGTTGCGCCCGGTGCCGCCCCAGGCCACCCTGCGCCCCTCGACGAGCACCACGTCCCTGTCGGGGTCGCGCTCCTTGGCCAGCAGCGCGGCCCACAGTCCGCTGAACCCGCCGCCGATCACCGCGAGGTCGGCGTGCTCGGTCCGGTCGAGCGGCGGCAGCGGTTCGGGAGCGTGCGGCTGGTCCAGCCAGTACGGCACGTCGCTCGCGCCGACCAGGCTGCGCAGGATGGCCGGTCTCCCGCTTGCCATCGGACGGGCGCTACTTGCCGATGTAACTCATCACGTGCTTGATCCTGGTGTAGTCCTCGAACCCGTAGATCGACAGGTCCTTGCCGTAACCGGAGTGCTTGAACCCGCCGTGCGGCATCTCGGACACGAACGGTATGTGCGTGTTGATCCATACCGCGCCGAAGTCAAGCCGGCGGGCCACCCGCATGGCGCGCCCGTGATCGCGGGTCCACACGCTGGCCGCGAGACCGTACTTCACCCCGTTCGCCCAGGCCACCGCCTCGCTCTCGGAGCCGAACCGCTGCACGGTGACCACCGGGCCGAAGATCTCCTCCTGGATCATCTCGTCATCCTGGCGCAGCCCGGCCACGACGGTCGGCGCGTAGAAGTAACCGCGCTCGCCCACCTGGCGGCCTCCGGCCCTGACCTCGGCGTGCGCCGGAGCCCGGTCGACGAATCCCGCCACCCTGGCGAGCTGCGCGGAGTTGTTCAGCGGGCCGTAGTAGGCGTCGGGGTCGTCCGGGCCTGCGGTCTTGACGTCGGCGGCCAGTGCCGCGAGCGCGTCGGCGAGGCCATCGGCGACGCCGGGACCAGCGAGCACCCGGGTGGCTGCGGTGCAGTCCTGGCCGGCGTTGTAGTAGCCGGCCTCGACGATCTGCCGGGCCGCCCGGTCGGTGTCGGCGTCGTCGAACACCACCACGGGCGCCTTGCCGCCGAGCTCAAGGTGGACGCGCTTCAGGCCGGCCGCCGCCGCCTGCGCCACCTCGATCCCGGCCCGTACCGATCCGGTGATCGAGACCATCTGCGGAATGTCGTGAGCGACCAGGGCCCGGCCCGTGTCGCGGTTGCCGCAGATCACGTTGAACACCCCGGGCGGGAAGATGTCGGCGGCGATGTCGGCGAGCAGCAGGGTGGAGACCGGCGTGGTGTCCGAGGGCTTGAGCACCACGGTATTGCCTGCGGCAAGGGCGGGCGCGAACTTCCAGACCGCCATCATCATGGGGTAGTTCCACGGTGTCACCTGTGCACAGACGCCCACCGGCTCGCGCCGGATCATCGACGTGTGCTCGGCCAGGTACTCCCCCGCCGACCTGCCCTCGAGCACGCGGGCGGCGCCCGCGAAGAACCTGAGCTCGTCGGCGAGCGGCGGCACCTCGTCGGTGCGCGTCATCGCCACCGGCTTGCCGGTGTTCCTGCTCTCGGCCGCCACCAGGTCCTCAGCCCGCGCCTCGATGGCGTCGGCGAACTTCAGCAGCGCCAGGCTCCGATCCGCCGGGGTGCTGTCTCGCCAGGTCTCGAACGCCGCGGCCGCGGCGCGCAGCGCGGCGTCCACGTCCGCCCCGCTGGATACCGGCGCCTGCGCGTATGCCTCGCCCGTGCTCGGGTCGATCACGTCGCTGACGGCACCACTGGCTGCGTCGGTGAACTGGCCGTTGACGAAGTTGCGCAGGACTGTCACGGTGCCCTCCTCTGGCTGCGGCTACGACTTTGACATTTAATCAGTCGCCTCACAAGTGATTCAGCGCCCACGAGGCACATTCGCAACGGAATCAGTTGACAACCTACCGTGGTTACGTGACAGCATGGACTGGCGAGGAGGCACATCGATGGCACACCTGCAGGCCGCCGGGCTTGCTAGCGAGCCGACGCCCGATCGGACCGGCGGGCGAGAGCGGCACCAGCCGCCGGTCGCGCTCGACGCGGTCTCCCGCCACATCATCGAGCAGCTGCAGCAGGACGGGCGGCGCTCCTACGCGGCCATCGGCAAGGCGGTTGGCCTGAGCGAAGCCGCCGTGCGACAGCGGGTCCAGCGGCTGATCGACGTCGGCGCGATGCAGATCGTCGCGGTCACCGACCCGATGTCGCTGGGCTTCCGGCGCCAGACCATGATCGGGATCAGGTGCACCGGCGACCTCGAGCGACTGGCCGATGTGCTCGCGGGCATGGACGATATCGATTACGTGGTGATCACCGCGGGCTCGTTCGACCTCCTCATCGAGGTCGTCTGCGCCGACGATGACCAGCTACTCGAGATACTCGGCCAGGTGCGCTCGCTGCCGGGCGTCACGGCCACCGAGACCTTCGTGTACCTGAAGCTGCGCAAGCAGACCTACCACTGGGGGACCAGATGAGCGGCGCACCGGCCTACGACCACGCGCGACTGCAGGAGGCGGCGAAGCGGCACCTGTGGCTGCACTTCACCAGGCACTCGACGTTCGACGATGCGGACGTTCCGACGATCGTGCGCGGCGTCGGGCAGTACGTGTTCGATCAGCACGGCAAGCGGTACCTGGACGGCCTGTCCGGCCTGTTCGTCAGCCAGATCGGCCACGGCAGGACCGATGTGGCCGAGGCTGCCGCCAGGCAGGCCGCCGAGCTTGCCTACTATCCGCTGTGGTCCTACGCGCACCCGCGTGCCGTCGAGCTCGCCGAGCGGCTGGCCGGCTACGCGCCGGGCGACCTGAACCGGGTGTTCTTCACCACGAGCGGCTCAGAAGCCGTCGAGTCGGCGTGGAAGATGGCCAAGCAGTACTTCAAGCTGACCGGCGAGCCGAGCAGGTACAAGGTGCTGAGCCGGTATATCGCCTACCACGGCACCACGCACGGCGCGCTGGCGATCACCGGCCTGCCGGATATCAAGCCGCCCTTCGAGCCGCTGCCGGCGGGCGGGGTGCGCGTGCCCAACACGAACTTCTACCGTGCGCCATCGTTCGTCGCCGATGATCTCACCAGGTTCGGCGCCTGGGCCGCCGACGAGATCGAGCGGGCGATCCTGCGCGAGGGTCCTGAGACGGTCGCCGCCGTCTTCGTCGAGCCAGTGCAGAACTCCGGCGGCTGCTTCCCGCCGCCGCCGGGCTACTTCGGGCGCGTGCGCGAGATCTGCGACAGGTACGGCGTGCTGCTCGTCTCCGACGAGGTGATCTGCGCGTTCGGCCGGCTCGGCTACATGTTCGGTAGCGACCGCTACGGCTACCAGCCAGACGTGATCACCTTCGCCAAGGGCGTCACGTCGGGGTACGCGCCGCTCGGCGGCATGATCGTGAGCGACCGGCTGATGGAGCCCTATCTGAGGGACGAGACGTCGTTCCTGCACGGGGTGACGTTCGCAGGCCACCCGGTCTCCTGCGCCGTGGCACTGGCCAACCTGGACGTGTTCGAGAAGGAGGACCTGCTCGCCCACGTCAGGGCCAACGAGGGCGCGTTCCGGGCGACTTTGGAGAAGCTGCACGACCTGCCGATCGTCGGCGACATCAGGGGCGACGGCTACTTCTACGGCATCGAAATGGTCAGGGACAAGGCCACCCGTGAGACGTTCGATGACGACGAATCCGAGCGGCTGCTCCGTGGCTTCCTGTCGCCCGCGCTCTACGACGCCGGCCTGATCTGCCGCGCCGACGACCGCGGCGACCCGGTGATCCAGCTTTCCCCGCCGCTGACCTGCGGCCAGGAGCACTTCGACGAGATGGAGCAGATCCTGCGCAGCGTGCTGTCGCAGGCCTGGCAGCAGCTGTGAGCCGAGGGAGGCGAACTCAGGCAGTTCGCCACCGCCGCGCTCGGCGCCACCGCTCCGGCCGATGCACGGCTTGCCCGGACTCATTGCGAAGAGTTGCCATCTCGTTACATGCGATTTAGGTCCTGAGCCACCTCCGGAGCGTCTGTATAGGTGAGGGCGTTGGACGGCACGGAGCGCGTGCCGGGGCAAGCCCTGACGCGGTACGTCGTTGCGGGAGGCACCATGTCAGGCACCACCAAGTCGACCACGAGCGGCGCGGCGGGCAACCAGCGCTGGGCCGCTCTCGACAAGCAGAACGAGCGGCTTGTCGATGCCTCGCACCCGCTGCTCGCTGAGCTCAGGCGCCAGCCCGCCGACCTCGCCGACGAGCTGCCCGCCGCGAGCTGACGGCCCTGCCGCTAGCTGCCTGACCGGGGACCTGGCTCATCCCGCTGCGAGCAGGCTCCCGACGTGGCGCACCGCCTCGGCCACCGGCACGCGCTCCTTCCCCCCGGTCGCGCGGCTGGTCACCTCGACCATCCCATCGGCGAGGTCACGGCTGCCGACACTGACACGGTACGGAATGCCGGTGAGCTCGGCATCGGCGTACTTCACGCCGGGACGCACGTCGCGGTCGTCGATCAGCGCCTCGAGGCCGGCCTCAAGCAGGCCCGTGTAGAGCATCTCGGCCGCCGTCCGTGCCTGCTCGTCCCTGACCGAGAGCAGCAGGACGGTGACACCGGCGGGCGCGACCGCGACCGGCCACGCCAGGCCGGCATCGTCGTGGTGCACCTCGGCGATCGCCGCCATCGCGCGCTCCACGCCGATGCCGTAGCTGCCCATGATCGGGATGACCGTGCCGCCATCCGGCATGCTGACCGAGACGTCGAGCGCCGTGGTGAACTTGCGGCCGAGCTTGAAGATATGGCCGACCTCGATCGCCTGCACGAACTCCAGGCCGGACGCGCACCTCGGGCACGGCTCGCCCTCGGTGACCTCCCGCAGGTCCGCCCACATGGTCACGGGGATGTCGCGTTCCACGTCGACGCCGGTCAGGTGCACGTCGTCGGTGTTGGCGCCGGTCGCCATCCCGCGCCTGCCGCGCAGGGCCAGGTCGGCGATGATCGGGAACGCCGTGACGCCGACGGCTCCGAGGCTGCCGGGCAGAGCGCCGAGCGCGTCGCTGATCTCCTCGGGCTGGGCCGGCCGGATCACGGTCGCGCCGGTCGCATCGATGAGCTTCTGGTCCGATAGCGGGTGGTCGCCGCGGAGCAGGACGAGCGTCAGCTCGCCGTCGACGACCTGCACGAGCGTCTTGATCTGCCGGTCGGCGGCCAGCCCGTACCCCTTCACCAGGTCCTCGATGGTCCGAACGCCGGGCGTGTCCAGCCGATCGGGCGCAGCCGGGGCCGCATCGGCCGCAGGGTCATCGACCGCCGCAAGCGCCGACGTGGCCTTCTCCAGGTTCGCCGCGTACCCGCAGTCGGGGCACCTGGCGACCCGGTCCTCCCCGGCCGGCGACGGGCACATGAACTCGATCGAGTCCTTGCCGCCCATGGCGCCGTTGGACGCCTCGACGGCGAACGCGGGTATCCCGAGCCGCGCGAAGATCCGCTCGTAGGCGCCCTTGTGCGCGTCGAAGGACACGTCAAGCCCGGCCTCGTCCACGTCGAAGCTGTAGGAGTCCTTCATCGTGAACTCCCTGACCCGCATCAGGCCGGACTTGGGCCTGGGCTCGTCCCTGAACTTGGTCTGGAACTGGTACCAGGACTGCGGCAGCTCCCGGTACGACGCGAGTTCCTGGGCGAGGAAGGCGAAGATCTCCTCGTGGGTCATGCCGAGCACCACCTCGGCGCCCTTACGGTCCTTGAGGCGGAACATCTCCTCACCCATCACCGCGAGCCTGCCGCTCTTCTCCCAGATCTGGACGGGCTGCATGCACGGCAGCAGGAACTCCTGGGCGCTGATCCCGTTCATCTCCTCCCTGATGATCTGAATGATCTTCGCGCGGACGGCGATGCCGAGCGGCAGCAGGCAGTAGTGGCCCGCCATCAGCTGGCGGATGAAGCCGGCGCGCAGCAGCAGCCGGTGGCTGGCCGCGTCGGCGTCGGCTGGGTCTTCGCGAAGCGTCGGGACGTGCAGCTGTGACCAGCGCATGGGTCGGTGCCTTCAGTCTGTGGGAGTGGGCGGCAGCGGAAGACCAAAGTCTAAGGTGTCCACGCGGGCGGCTGCGTTCGATTGACGGCCGCTAGCGCCCTTTCGGCGAGCGCTTCCAGAAGCCTCGGGGCTCCCGTGCCTGACGCTCCGCTCCGGCCGGGCCCGACCCCTGCACGGTGGCCA
>Ga0335078_10003057_pt1 | contig 25007 bp, 24 predicted proteins | sample Lox_Sample_32_FD_206711 | JGI IMG/M metagenome (GOLD analysis project Ga0335078, IMG submission 206711) | Soil microbial communities from Loxahatchee National Wildlife Refuge, Florida, United States - Lox_Sample_3.2 | ecosystem: Environmental > Terrestrial > Soil > Wetlands | place: USA... | reverse complement strand
TTGATCTGCCGACCCTGATGGTGATGCAAAGTTTTGCAATGGCGAGCGCCGGTGCGGTGCTGCTTTTCGCCTGGACGCAGAACAGCAAGGTGTATTCCTTGGCTGTCTGGGGACTCGCGCATTTTTCCGCCGCTATCGGAATCCTGTCGCTGATGTTCGCGGTCGCGCTGCAGCAACCGGCGCTGTCCGTGATTGGTGGCATGCTGTTGTGCTCACAATCAGGCTTGATCTGGAAAGCGGTGCGCAATATCGACGGTAAGCCGGCGACGCTCGTGCTTGCGTTTATTGGTGCAGCGGCAACTGTCGCTGCCAGCACTGTCCCGGGTTTTCGCGATTATGCCGGTTCGATCGCTTTGGTCGGTGGCACCGTCTATGCCGCCGCAGCCGCGGCAAGCTTATGGCTTGGCCGCGGCGACCGCCTTATTGCCCGCTGGGCGCTCCTCGGCTTCGCCACGGTGCATGCGCTGGCCTTGTCCATTGGAACGCTCTCAACATTCATTGGCCTGACCGGGCAGGATGCCGTCCCGCAGCTTGCGAGCCTCTTCGGCTTTATTTATTTCGAAAGCGTCGCGTTTGCTCTCGGCACCGCAGTGTTTGCTCTCGCGCTGATCAAGGAGCGCAACGAGGCCGCAAGTTTAATTGCCGCTTGCACCGATTCACTGACCGGTGTCGCCAACCGCGCCGCCTTACTCGCCAATGCCGAGCGAGCCATGCAGCGCTGCCAGCTGCACGGTGCGCCTATCGCGGTGGTGATGTTCGATCTCGATCGCTTCAAAACCGTCAACGATCTGCATGGCCACGCTGTCGGCGACGTGGTGCTGCAGAAGTTCTGCGAGATTGCGAACGGCGCACTGCGGCCGCACGATCTGTTCGGCCGGCTTGGTGGTGAGGAATTCGCCGCGGTCTTGCCGGCATGCGGCCTCGAAGCGGCCTTCGCGCGTGCCGAGCGCATTCGCAGCGCCTTTGTTGAGGCCTGCAAGTTCGTCCGCGGTCGCCCGGTCAAAGCGACGGTGAGCGGCGGCGTGTCGGCAAGCGCGACCGCCGAGTACACGCTGGCCGCACTTCTCGAGGAAGCCGACGCCGCGCTGTATGAGGCCAAGGCGGATGGACGCAACCGCATCAAGCGCGCCGTGCAAGACCTGCCGGCGGAAGAAAAATCGAATATTTTTCGCGTCGCTTGAGTGCGCCGGTGTTGCGGCGGAACGCGCCGCGCGCTAGCCGCGCGGCCCGCTGTCGCCGGCAAGAATGAGCGCCCAGAACACCTGATATTTGGAGGCCGGCGCGTAGGCCGCAGCAATGCCCATTCGCGTGACTGCGGGATTGAGCATATTGGCGCGGTGCGGCGGCGAATCGCGCCAGCCGGAAAACGCTTCCGCCAGCGTATGGTAGCCCGCGGAAATATTCTCGACCGCAACGCTGCCACGGAACGGCGAGTTTTTGATCCGCTCGGCAAATGGTCGGCCGATATCGTGATCCATTCGATCGCGCGCCGCCATGGCGTGCGCCTGCTCGCTGGCAAACCGCATGAGTTCTGGGTCGACCGCAACTGCGGTAAGCCCGTTGTTGCCGCGGTAGCCGGAAATCATAGAGGCTGCGGCGGATGCGTCGACCGTCACATCGGTTTGCGCCAGATCCCGATAGAGGCTCGGCTGTTCCGGCGGGGCTTTGCCGGCGCAGTCGGCAAGCGCCGCGCTCGCGACGAAGGCGCAGAGCCACAAAAAATCGGACGGGCGCTTCATTGAATTCGCGTGAGCAGCTAGCGGTTTTCGGAGAGGGGTCGCCGAAGTTTTACGCGCTCACGCGCCTACCTGCAAATGATGGGACCGCGCGCCGCGCCACCAACGCGGCGACCGTGACAATTGCAGCGAAACCGACCGGCGCCTTCACGAAGGGAAAGATCAATATCAAAAGACAAGCGAGCCCAATCGCCGGCATCTCCTGAGGCAAGAATCCACGAGCGCGGCCGAGCCGAAAGAGGAAGGCGAGCGGAACGGCCAAGACAACGAGGTCGTAAGTGTAGAGGTACGGCGTCGCCAGCATGGCGGCCGTGCCGAGCGCTGCCGCCTTGATCTCGTAATCAGCGCGGCTCCGCCACACCGCGGCAACGCCTGCTGCCGCAGCAATCGCGACCGCCGCCTGTGCCCACCAGGCAAGCGCTTCGCTGCCGCCGAGCGTTCGGATCGTACCAAAAGCCGTCTGCATTTTGCCGAGGTCCGCGGCGCCTTCCGACAGGAACGCGTGCTCGGTATGGCCGATATTGGCGAAGAACGCGATCCAGGCGTCAGTGCCGAAGGCAAACCAGGACGCCATCGCCATCACGGCTGCCGTCACTGTCGCGGCGGCGAAGGTTCGCCAATACCCGCCCGCCGCGAGCGCGATCGGAAACAAAAAACCGAGATGCGGCTTGTAGCTCAGAAGTCCGATCAGAATCCCAGCGAGGATCGGACGCCGTTCGAGCAGAAAGAGCGCGCCGCCGAACAGACCGGCGGTCAGGAATCCATTTTGGCCCACGATGAAATTGCTGAGTATCGCCGGGAACGCAGCGGCGAGCAGATAGCCGGTGCGATCGCCGATAATGGCGCGAATAGCCGCGAGGTAGATGGGGAAGGTGGCGAAGACCCAAACAGCATAAGCCGCAGCATACGACATGAGCGCCAAGCGCGACGCGACGAACAGAAACGGCGGCGGATAGTGCCAGCCGAAATAGCCGGCGAATGGATGACCGACCGCGGCTTCCTCAACGAGCTTATGCGTCGGCCAGTCGTAGGCGGACGCGGGGTGGCCTTCGAGCACCAGCCGTCCGGCAGCCCACACGTTGACGAAATCGGACTGCACGCCGCTACCGTCGGGCGCGACAATCCAAATGCCGTGCAGATAGCAAGCGGCGAGATAGACCGCGTGCGCGAGCACGAGCGCGAAAACTACGAGCTCCAGCGGACGCGCGAGTTTGGCGTCAGCGGCATGTCCCGGGGAGGACGCGTAGAGGACCATCGACGGCTCGGCCTTTCATCGCGGGCATGGGCCGGAAAGCGCAAAGCATCGATTCCGGAAACATCATGCGCCGCGACGGCGCGAAGCTAGGCCGGGTCGCCTTGAAGAATTCTTAAGTCGGTTTCGCCCGCAGACGCATCGATCCGGCTTAAGCGCGCCGGACCAGCCGCAGAATAATCAGCAGGATGACCGCGCCGATGAAGGCGTCAATGATCGAGGCAATAATTCCGCCGCCGATATAGATCCCGAGCCGTGGCAACAGCCAGCCGGCGATGACGGCGCCGATGATACCCACAATAATATCGCCGATTAGCCCGTAGCCGCCGCCCCTAACCACCATGCCGGCGAGCCAACCAGCGATCGCCCCAACGATCAGCCAAATGATGATTTGTTCGATGCCCATGAATCCCCCCGATTGCCAATGTCGCGCGAATTAGCGGCCGCGAATCTGCCAGGGGCCGACCATACGGGCACGCATTTGCTCTGTCAGCACTCTGTTGGCCCGCCTGTTGATGGAACCCTTGCCCAACAAAAGTGCTTATTGCACTGCAACATGAACTGCGGCACATTTGTCGCGCGTATTGCGTGCAGAGAATAAAGCCGGAGCCCATCATGGCCGTCGCCCAGCAAAAGCGGCCCTTAGCAGCGCCGCTCAAGGACCTTTATGACATCGGCGAGATTCCGCCGCTCGGGCATGTGCCGGCGCAAATGCACGCTTGGGCGATTCGCAAGGAGCGCCACGGGCCGCCGGAAAAATCCATGCAGCAGGAGGTGCTGCCCACCTGGCCGATCGCCGAGGACGAGGTTTTGGTCTACGTCATGGCCGGCGGCGTCAATTACAACGGCGTGTGGGCGGGGCTGGGCCAGCCGATCTCGCCGCTCGATGTGCACAAGAACGCGTTCCACATTGCCGGCTCCGACGCGTCGGGCGTGGTTTGGGCTATCGGCTCGAAAGTGCACCGCTGGAAAGTCGGCGACGAAGTCATCGTCCACTGCAATCAGGACGACGGCGACGACGAGGACTGCAATGGCGGCGATCCGCTGCTGTCGCCGTCGCAGCGGATCTGGGGATACGAGACACCGGACGGCTCGTTCGCGCAGTTCTGCCGTGTGCAGTCGCGCCAGCTCATGCAGAAGCCGCCGCATCTGACCTGGGAAGAGGCGGCGTGCTACACGCTGACGCTCGCCACCGCCTATCGCATGCTGTTCGGCCATCCCCCGCACACGTTGAAGCCTGGCGACAACGTTCTGGTGTGGGGCGCCTCCGGCGGGCTTGGCGTTTTCGGCGTTCAGCTCGTCGCCGCCTCCGGCGCCAACGCCATCGGAATCGTTTCCGATGAATCGAAATCAGAATACGTTTTCAATCTCGGCGCCAAGGGTGTCATCAACCGCAGCAAATTCAACTGCTGGGGCGCGATGCCGAAAGTCGGCACGCCGGAATACGATATCTGGGTGAAGGAGGCGCGGAGCTTCGGCAAGGCGATTTGGGAAATCACCGGCAAGCGTGACGTCGACGTCGTGTTCGAGCATCCCGGCGAAGCGACCTTTCCGGTGTCTTGCCTGGTGGTCAAGCGCGGCGGAATGGTCGTGTTCTGCGCCGGTACGTCCGGCTACAACATCACCTTCGACGCCCGCTATGTGTGGATGCGGCAGAAACGCATACAGGGTTCGCACTTCGCGCACTTGAAGCAGGCAAGCGCCGCCAACCGCTTCGTCATGGACCGCCGCATCGACCCCTGCATGAGCGACGTCTTCCCGTGGGAGAAGATTCCCTACGCGCATGAATTGATGCGCCAGAACAAGCATAAGCCAGGCAATATGGCGGTGCTGGTCAATGCGCTTCGCCCGGGCTTGCGCAATTTCGAGGACGCGCTGGAAGCGGCATCCATGCCGGAATTGGCCGCTCAAGTCATCCGCGCTTGAACGCGCGGTTGGGGCGCGCGTGGCCGCGGTAAGGGAACAAAGCGGCAAATTCGCGAGTCGATGGTTTCGGAGGTGGAGGTAACGGCGTCGTTACGAACGATACCGCCATGTGGAGACCGTAGGAGTCCGATCACGCATTAACGGAGCACAACATGGGCGGTATCGGGCGGCGACAGCTTATAAAAGCGACCGCATTTGGCGGAGTCGCCCTATCAAGCGGCGCTGGCGCCCAAACTTTGCTTCTCTCGAAAGAAGCCCGCGCGGAAGGGACATCGTCGCCTCGTGGAGCTTGGCCGAACAGGCGCCTGCTCGATTTAGTGAAGATCGACCATCCGATCATCCAGGCACCCATGGGGGGTGGACACATGAGTGCCGACATGTCGGTAGCTGTGTGCACCTCGGGCGGGCTCGGCTCCTTTCCTTGCTCCTCGCTGACTCCCGCGCAGCTGCGCGATGTGGTCGGCAAAATCCGCAGCCAAACGGCCAAGCCGCTCAACCTAAATTTCTTCTGCCATGCGACACAGCGGGGTGCAGTAGTGGAAGCCGCATGGCTTAGACGACTCGCGCCCTATTACACCGAGCTCGGTGTTAATCCTCCTCAGTTTCCCGCCGCGACGCGCCCGCCCTTTAACGCGGAAATGTGCGACGTGGTCGTGGAGCTCAGACCGGCAGTCGTCAGCTTCCATTTCGGGTTGCCCGAGAAATCCCTGGTCGAGCGCCTCAAAGGTGCCGGCTGCGTAATTCTCAGTTCGGCGACCACAGTAATGGAAGCGCGCTGGCTTGAAGAGAACGGAGTTGATGCAGTCATTGCCCAAGGGATCGAGGCTGGCGGCCACCGCGCCATGTTTTTGACGAACGAGCCGGCGTCGCAACTCGGCACGCTCGTTCTCGTTCCGCTAGTTGCGGACGCGGTAAAAGTTCCGGTCATCGCGGCGGGCGGAATTGCCGATGGGCGGGGAATCGCGGCGGCCCTCGCGCTGGGCGCGTCAGGTGTGCAAATGGGGACGGCCTACTTGCTTTGCCCCGAGGCGACAATTTCCGCGCTCCATCGCGCTGCCATAAAGTCGGCGAAAGACCAACTCTCGACCATCACCAATGTGCTGACCGGGCGGCTGGCGCGCGTTTTCGTCAACCGGATCGTCCGCGACATAGGACCGCTTGCCACCGACGTTCCGTCTTTTCCTCTGGCCGCCATGGCGCTTGCGCCGTTACGAGCGAAAGCGGAGTCTCAGGGTTCTCTCGATTTCAGTGGGCTATACGCAGGAGAAGCGGCGGCGCTCTGCCGGGAGCTGCCCGCGGGTGAGCTAACCTTGAAGTTGGCCGCTGAGGCACTTCGGCAGCTCGATGCGCAAGGCCGGGCGGGTTGAAAATCTCGTGCCCGGGTTCGGCCCTTGCGAGCGCGCTTAGGCAGTCTACATGAAACGCGCCTTGCGCCAGCGGATGTAACTTAGCGTCGCGCGTTCGACTGCCGCCTTGCATGATGACGCAAAGCCGAGCAGGAGAAACGACGCCCACAGAAGCCAACTCGCTAGCTCGATGGCGCTCGCGGCGAAAACGATGGCGCCGCGCCCGAGCAGTTTGATGATGGCGCGCGTTTTTGGGCCCTTGGCCGCTGCCAGCCGCGCAAAACGTGATACGTCCTCGGGTGTTTCCGCTACCTTCAGACTGTCGAGCGCCGCGCCCGCGCCGGCTTTGCTCTCGACGCGGCCGACATTGCCGGCGAGGTCGGCGAGGCCTCCTGCACCTTCCACCTTCACCGCTTCGCGCGCGACGCGCGTCACAAGCGCAGGATTAAGATAGCCGGTGCGGCGCCCGACCTTAAAAAGCGTGACGCCCGCCCGCGCCGGGGCGCCCATTCCGAGCGTCACATAAGTGCCGGCGGTGATCGCGAGCCCGGCGCCGGCAAGACCGAAAATCCAAGGATCGGCTTTCTGGCCGGTCAGATAGCGCGTGCCCTCGCGCGCGGCGTCGCGTATATCGCCAAAAACGAAGAGGTCACCGAAGGCCGTGCCGGCGAGACTTGCGAGATCGACGGGTTCGCCGGTCCACAGGCCTTGCACGAAGCGGCCGGCGGTGTGGATCAGCGAGGCGTCTTTGACGCGCGCGGCATTGACGCGATCGGCCAGTACCGGGTCGATGGCAACATCGCGGTCAGCGGCAAGTTCGGTGAAGCTTTGCGCGAGATCGCTGTCGTCGGCGGCGAGCGCCGCACTGATTTCGCGCTCGGCGACCTCGCGGTTGAAACTTTCACAAAGCGCTCGATCAGCGATGGCGACCGGATCGTCCGTGGTCGCGCGGTCGTACGCATCGACACCACCGTAAACGACCAGCGCTGCGGCAAGTGCGAACACCGCCGCACCCGCAAGCGCGAACAGTGGATGTCGCGCGGCATGAACGATTCTCACTTGCCTTCTCCGGACCTTCGCCGCGCTGCTAGGCGCGCGGTGTCCGAAGACGAAGCTTACGTTCGTGGCTTTTTAGCAACCGCTTTAGCTTCCCTTGCCCTCGCGCACCCGCGCGATCGCTGCGTTGAGCTCGCCGCCATAGATGAAAATCCAGGCGCTGTAATAGAGGAACACGAGCGCGATCATCGCCGACGCCAGGCCGGCATAATAGGTGACGTAGGCGTAGGCGAAACTCGCAAGATAGCGGCCGAAGGCGGTGCCGCAGGCGAGCCAGAGCACCAACGTTGCCGCAATTCCGGGCCATACCCGGCCGATACTACGGCGTCCCGCCGGCAGCCACATGTGCAGGACAAACAGCGCGAACGCGATCACGACGCTGCTGACGCCGAACCGCGCAAAATCGTAGTGCGCTTCGAGCGGCGCGGCCCACGGCGCGTATTTGAGCGCCGTCTGAAAAATCAGCGGCCCCAGCACCACCAAGAAGGCCAGCGCCAGCATCGCAAAGGCGCTCACCAGCACGTAGCCGATCGATTCAAGCCGCAGCAGCCACCAGCCACGGCTTTCCTGCAACCCATAGGCGCGGTTAAGTCCGATGCGCAGACTTTCCACGCCGCTGGAAGCAAAATACACCGCAAACACCGCGCCAAAGGTCAGCACGCCGCCGTGCGCCGTCGTGAGGACATTGTGAATCTGGCTGGCAATCGGCGTTGCCACCTGTTGCGGCCAAGCGGCGAACATTAGCCGCGCGACTTCGTCGGCGAGATTGACCGAGCCGACGAAACCGGCGAGCGCGGTGACCACAATGAGAAACGGAAATACCGCCAATAGAACCGAGAGCGAAATGTGGCTCGCGATCGCCCAGCCGTCATCGCGGTTGAAGCGATAGAAGGCCTCGACGATCACGCGCAAGCTCAGGCGGAACGTGTGCAAGGCGGGTGCCCTCGCGGCAAATCTGCTTGCCCTCAGATATGCCATTCTGCCGCCGCTGCGAAGCCGTTGCGCAACCTGTCGACGCCCCGTTGGGCGATCGGCCACGCGCCAAGCAAGACCGCCTGGCGGGAGGAAAAAGGTGGTGTGTGCTAGGCCGCCTGGACGGCGGTGAGAAAGTGCCGCACTTCGGTTTCCAGGCTCTCCGCCTCGACGGCAAGCGCATCGGCGAGCGCCTTGACGTCGGCGGCGGTCGCGCGCGCCCCCGCTGTGGCGCCGGCGACGCGGCTGATGGAATTAGCTCCGGTCTTTGCCTCGGAAGCAGCCCGATTGACGCCCTTGGCGATCGCCGCAACTGCGGTGGTCTGTTGCTCCACCGTGGCGGCGACCGCCGTCGCGATGGTCGACATCTCGTCGATGACCGATGACACCTGGTCGATCGCCCGTGTCGCACCGGCGGTGGCCGATTGGATGGCGCCGATCTGGGCGGCGATATCCTCGGTTGCCCGCGCGGTCTGCGCGGCAAGCGTTTTGACTTCGGAGGCGACGACGGCAAATCCGCGTCCGGTTTCTCCGGCACGAGCGGCTTCGATGGTGGCGTTAAGCGCCAATAGGTTGGTCTGTCCCGCGATCGCCTTGATGAGCCCAATGACTTCACCGATGCGTTCGGCGGCGTCGCTGAGCTGAGACATGGTATTGGCCGTGCGCTTGGATTCGGCGACGGCGCGGGCGGCGACCTCACTCGAGTTCGTGGCGTGCGCCGCGATTTCTTCGATTGATACGGCCAGTTCTTCAATCGAACTTGCAATCGTAGCGACATTGGTCGAGGCCGCGCCGACGCTGTTTTCTGCGTCACTGGCTTGCGATGAAACTGCGTCGGCGGCGTTGTTAAGTCCGTGCGACGCGCCCCCGAGCCGGTCGCCGGACGCGCGCAACCGGGCCAGCACCTGCTCGACCGACGCCCTGAACTGGCCGATCATCCCGGCCACCTCTTCGCCGCGCCGCTCACGCATGGCATGGGCTTGCGTCTCCAGCGCGGCTAACCGCGCGCGCTCGATCATGTTGTCGCGAAACACGATGACGGTGCGCGCCATGGCGCCGATTTCGTCGCCGGCGTTGGTCGATGGGATGGCTGCTGAAGTATCGCCGTCGGCAAGTCGCTTCATAGCCGAACGCAGGCCCCCGAGCGGCCTGGTAATGCTGCGGCCGATGAACCAACTCAAAACGAAGCTTATCAGGACTGCCGCACACGCGATCAAAACAATGATGTGGCGTATCTGCGTTCTCGACGAGGTGAGCGTCGTCACCGCTGAGTTGGCGCCGAATTCGGCGGTTTCGATGATGCGATCCGCTTCCGGTAGCACGCGCTCGGTTTCCGCGCCGATGCCCAGCACCAGCGGCTCGATCTTGTCGGTGCTCTCCGCCCATCGCGCAAAAGCCTGATCATAGGCGCGAACCGTCGTGCCCAGCCGCTCTTTCATCGTGGAGTCGCCGTCGACCGCGTCCAGGAGCTCGTTGAATTTCTTGGCTTCGTCGACAAATCCTTGCCGCGCGACAGTAGCTTGCGACCCGGTCATCGGCTGTATCGAGAAGCGCAGGCGATTGAGCCGGTATTCGATTTCATTATTGCGCATGCGCAACAGCGACATTGACAGCGCCCCGGCGTCGGCGCCGGCAAGAAAAAGATCATCATGAATAAGTCTCGCGGCGGCATCGCTCGCCGCAACCAGCTCGCCCGTTAATCCTTCGTTTTCGTGAAAACCCAGCGCTTTTTCCTCCTGCACAAGCGCGCCAAACTGCGTGTTCAGGTTTTCCACCGCCGACCGCAGCGGGGCGATGGCGTCCCGTTCGGACGCGGGACGCGTCGCCGCTATGTTGTCGAGCGCCTGCAGGGCCACCTCCTGCCCATCGGCGAAATCTCGGATCTCCTGATTGGTGGGATTGGCCACGAAGCGCGCGGTGGCAGCGCGCATCATCAACAGCCCGGCTTTGAGATCGCGGCTGGCGTCGGCCGCCGCGGTGTCGCGATGCACGCTGGCAAAGGCGCGCCCGACTTCGTTGTCGCCGATCATGAAGGCAATTCCGATGGCGAGAAATGCGACCACCGGGATGGCGACGAGCGCGATGACGCGTGAGCGCACTGATAATCTTAGCAGCATGCGGAAATGGCCCGAGGCGACGCCGTCCCGAGCCGCACCCTCCATACGCAATGGAATAAGGAAGTAAACGCCGATGGTTAAAAAAATACCTCGATGAGGCCGGCGCAACGCCGCCAAAGCTCAGAAAGGCTTAATTCCTCCGCGGCTTGGCTTGACGCCCGGCGGAAACTGCCAAGTGTGTCGGATGGTTCGCGGACGACGACTTTCCGTCGTCCGCCCGATGACTGGAGGCGGCTATTTTGCCTTCTCGTAGGGGTAGATCGCGTCGCCGGTCTTTTGGTCCGCCGGATACACAATAGTCTGATAGCTCATGCCTCGCCAGGTTTCGAGGTTCGCGGCGTCGGTGATGTCGTGATATTGCACCTGAAAGAGCTGCGGCTTGGTCCACTCGCCCTCAGGGCCGAAGCTGATGTCGGCGATGACGGTGTGGACCTCATTGTGGTGCAGCCAATCAGCAATCTTGGCGTCGTCCAGACTCTTTGCGCCCTCGACGCCCGCGCCAAGCACCTGGAAATCGGCATAGCCCCAACCGCCGAGGTAATAGCCGAGCGGGTCGACCCCCTCCGCTTTGGCGCGCTCCTGGTATTTGGCGAAAAAGGCTTGGGCGCGCGGCATCAGCTTCGGCGACGGTACCCAGGTTTCGTAGTTGATAAAGCCGTTAAGCTTTGACTTGAGACGGTCCTTGAAGACCGTCGCCTGCAGCCCAACCATCGCGCCGCCGATCATTTTGGGTTTGAAGCCAAGTTCGTTGACCGACTGCACAATTCCGACCGAGCTGAGCGGATAAGAGACGACCATCACGATGTCGGCGTTGGCCGCGGCGACGGCGCGCACGACCGGTGAAAAATCCGTGGTGCCCGGCGGAAAGCTTTTGTTGTAGACGACCTTCATGCCGTATTTCTTGGCGTTGATCTCGCCGCTTTCGGCGCCGTTGTGGCCGAACTCGGTATCTTCCGAAATGATCGCCACGGTCTGCGGCCTTGGGTTTTGCTCGGCGGCTACTGCGAAAAAGCCTTCGCCGGAGGAAACCTTCGGGTCCGGTCCGTACGGCACCATCGAGAAATAGTTCGCATAGTGAAAATGGCTGTTCACCTCGAGTGCGAACAGGCCGATCATTACTTTTCCCTTTTGCATCGCGACGGGAATGGCCGGCGCCACAAGGTTGGTCCCGTAGGGACCCACGATGAGGTCGACTTTGTCGACGTCGAGGAGTTTGGCGTAGATGCCGGGCACGTTGGACGGATTTGACTGGTCGTCATAGCTAATCAACTGGACTTTCCGGCCAAGCAGTCCGCCCTTGGCGTTGATTTCCTCTTCCCAGATTCTGGCACCGAGCAGCGCCTGCTTGCCGTTGGGCGCGAGCGGGCCGGTCTGCGAGAAGCCGAAACCGATCTTGATCGGGTCGTCTGCGCTGGCGGGCGCCGCGGTCAACAATCCGGCCAGCAACACGGCGCTCAGTCCGCCGAGGCCGAGCACCGAAAATCTCCACAGTCTCTCTCCCATCGCCTGCTCCCTAAAATGTTGTTAGTGGTTGTCGCGGATGGCCGCGCCCTGGCCCAACGATTTTTCCCGAATTGCCGTTTGTGTCTTCCGCACAAGACAAGGGCACGCGATTGAAGCTGTCAACATCGGCTAGTCTAATATGCGGCAATCGCCCGGAGGCCGAGATGTCACATGCTGACGAGACTGCGATTCAGGAATTGATCGAGGCGATGACGGCGGCGTGGCGTGGCGGCAGCGCCGAGGCATATGGCGCACGCTATCAAGCCGACGCCACATTCACCAACGTCTTCGGCGATTTTTATGTCGGCCGGCAAGATTTCGATCGCCGTCATGAGGAAGTCTTTGCGGGGATCTTCAAGGGAACCAAATTGTCGATGCAGATCAGGAAGCTCCGCTTTCTGCGCCGGGACGTTGCGGTCGCCGACATCGTGACTACCTTGGCGGGCGCGAAGCTACGGCCGCACGACGTCAAGGTTGGGCCAGACGGCGCCTTGCACAGCGCTTTGCTTATGGTGCTGACGAAAGAGCAAGGACAGTGGGAAATCGCCGCGTATCATAACGTCTGGCAATCCCCCGACCGTTGATTGCGGTTGCGCAATTGGCTTTTGTGCACCGCACGCGTAAGCTTGATGGCAGCGCCGGGATAACGCAGACGAAGCTTTCGGAGCCATCATGTCGCTTGTCCAATCTGCCCCGCCCGCGCGCCACAACAATGCGCTGATTTTTACGTTGGGCCAAGCCGTTAGCGCGGTGGACGCGCTCTTTGCGGGTGCCCGGCGTGCAATGGCAGAGCGCGTAAGCGCGGGCGGCGCGCGCGTGCTCGACCGAGAGCAGCGCGCTGCGCATGGACTTGCCTGGCTTGCGACCTATGTCGAAGCGCTTCGCCAGATGCACGCGTGGGCGGAGCGACTTACGAGCGCGGGTCATTTCGGCGAAGCCGAAGAGTTGCTCGTAAGCATTGGCTGCGGCGAATATCTGGCACAGATTGTCGGCGGCATCCCGATGAGTCAGGGCGAGATTGTGCGGCTCTCGGATCTTGGACTTTCCGCCGCGGCGGTTGCTGCGCGTATCGATCCCGCAGTCGAGCAGTTGATCGCGGAGGGCAATACGGCGGGCCATCGCGCGCGCCTTGTCGAACTGATGCGCAGCGGACCGCAGGCGACCTTCGGCGTTTGCGGCCTTGATGGCACGCTGGAATCGATTCGCGAGGAGATGCGCAAATTCGCTGACGACAAAGTCGTGCCGCATGCGCAAGACTGGCATCGCCGCAACAACTACATCCCGTTGGATGTCATTGGGCAAATGTCCGAACTCGGGGTGTTCTCTCTGACCATTCCCGAAGACTATGGCGGCATGGGGCTGGGCAAGGAATCGATGTGCGTCGTCTCCGAGGAGCTCTCGCGCGGCTATATCGGCGTCGGCTCGCTGGGGACGCGCTCGGAAATTGCCGCTGAGCTTATTCTCGGCAGCGGCACCGAGGAGCAGAAGCGCAAATGGCTGCCGAAAATTGCCTCCGGCGAAGTGTTGCCGACGGCGGTTTTCACCGAGCCCAATACCGGCTCCGATTTGGCATCGCTGAAGACGCGCGCGGTGCGCGAGGGCGACGCCTATAAAGTCTTCGGCAACAAGACCTGGATCACCCATCCGGTGCGCGCCGACTTGATGACTCTTTTGGTGCGCACCGATCCGGCGGAGAAAGGCTATCGCGGCCTTTCCATGCTGCTCGCGGAAAAGCCGCGCGGCAGCGACGCCGATCCCTTTCCCGCGGCGGGCATGTCCGGCACCGAAATCGAAGTGCTCGGCTACCGCGGCATGAAGGAATATGAGATCGCCTTCGACGGCTTTGCCGTGCGCGCTGAGAATCTTCTCGGCGGCGTCGAGGGGCAAGGCTTCAAGCAACTGATGGCGACCTTCGAATCGGCGCGCATCCAGACCGCGGCGCGCTCAATCGGCGTGGCGCAATCGGCGCTGGAACATGCGCTCGGCTATGCGCAGAGCCGCGTGCAATTCGCCGCGCCGATTGCGGATTTTCCACGTGTTTCCGACAAGCTTGCCATGATGGCGGGGGAAATCATGATCGCCCGCCAGCTGACCTACTACGCCGCGCGGCAAAAGGATTCCGGCCGCCGCTGCGATCTCGAGGCCGGCATGGCCAAGCTTCTGGCCGCGCGCGTGGCCTGGGCGGCGGCCGATAACGCCGTGCAGATCCACGGCGGCAATGGCTTTGCGCTGGAATTTCCCATCTCGCGCATTCTCTGCGACGCCCGTATCCTCAGCATCTTCGAGGGAGCAGCGGAAATCCAAGCCCATGTGATTGCGCGGCGCTTGCTGGACGGGTCGAACTGAACCTTCGGCGCCTCGTCCGCAGCCCCGGTCGCGGCGCATGCTGCAGATCGTGATGCAAGGGAAGCCGGCTGCGAAAGGTCGATAGATGCCGCGCTGTTCCGTAGCTATGTTCGCCGCGATCGCTGGTCTGATGCTGGTCACGGTAGCGGCTGCTCGGGCGCAAGATCAGCGCCTGCCCTGCGAGGCGTTTTACAAAAATCCTGACGGATCGTGGACGGCCACACAATCCGTGTTTCTCCCGGGCACCGGTCGCGTGAGCCGGGTCGGCGGAGTTTTTCGTCCGGGAATCACGGTCGACGGCTTCGACGTTGCGGCGGCACTCGACAAAGCCTGTCCCAACCCGGCAACCTCAGCCGCGCAAACGCAGCAACCGCGCTCCTCGCTGTCGCAGTTCGCCGACGCAAACGGCACCATCGATATTGCCGGGTTGACCTGCGCGTCGCTTGCCGATGCGTCCGAGAGCGAAACCGCCCTGTTGCTTGCCTGGTATAGCGGCACAGTAGATCGTGCGCGGTCAAAGAGACGCACGTTCAACTTGGCGCGCCTGCGAACGACTATCCAGGATATCGTTGCTTATTGCGGAGACCATCGCGAGCAAAATCTGGTCAAGGTCATGGACGAGCTGATGCCGAAATAGCGACCGGCCGACGAATGCTGCGGCGGTAAAACTTCCTTTGACCGAATGCTTGCTGGTGGAATGGCCGCTTTTCCGGACAACCATCGCCGCACCGCTCGACCCACGTGACGATATGTGCGAGACTCCGCGCATGTCCGCGCTCTTTGTTCTTGTGCTCATTGTGATTGCCTATGTGCTCGTCTCGATCCGGGTACTGCGGCAGTATGAACGCGGTGTCGTCTTTCTTCTCGGAAGGTTTTCCGGCGTTCGCGGGGCGGGCATCACCCTCATCTTTGTCCCGTTCCAGCAGATGGTGCGCGTCTCCTTGCGCATCGTCACCATGCAAATCCCCTCGCAAAAAATAATCACCAAAGACAATGTCTCGATCGACATCGCGGCAGTCGCCTACTATCACATTTCCGATCCGGAGAAGGCCGTCATCGCTATCGAGAATGTCTTCAATGCGATCAATCAAATCAGCCAGACGACCGTCCGCAATGTCGTCGGGCGTTTCAGCCTCGATCAGCTCCTTTCCGATACCGCAAGCATCAACGAGCAGATCAAGAATGTGATCGACCGGCACACCGAGCCTTGGGGTACGCAGGTGACCGCGGTAGAGATCAAGGACATCGTGCTACCCGAGAACATGCAGCGGGCCATGGCCAAGGAAGCCGAAGCCGAACGCGAACGGCGGGCGAAAATAGTGGCGGCGGAAGGTGAATATCAAGCCTCGGTGAAGCTCGGTGAGGCGGCCGACATTATCACTCAGCATCCCGTGGCGCTTCAGCTGCGCACGCTGCAAACGATGGCGGAAATTGCCACCGAAAAGAACTCGACCATTATCTTCCCGGCGCAATTTATGACGACGGTGCAGGAAGCCATCGCCATGTTGAGCAAGGATTCGGCCGGCAAATAGCCAGGCGGCCAAAGCGACCCAGCTCCGCTGCGCCCCTTAACCCGGATTCCGACGCGTGGACCGCATTACGATTGAACCGGGGCGGCGGGCGTTCTAAGTACCACGCATGTCCCAATTCCTCTCCCACGGGCTCGTTCCGATCGCCATTGGCGCGGTCGCGATCGTGCTGCTGCTCGGCCTCATCAATATGATGCGCGGCGGGTCGGGCAACACCTCGCAAAAACTGATGCGGCTGCGCGTGCTCTTACAATTCGTGGCCATCGTGATCATCATGTTTACGATCTGGGTGATGGCGAAATGATCGGTTGCTGATATGGTCGTGCTCAACAAAATCTACACGCGCACCGGCGACGACGGCAGCACCGCGCTTGGCACCGGCGCGCGGCGCAAGAAATACGATCTGCGTATCGCCGCTTACGGCACGCTCGACGAGACCAACGCCGCGATCGGCGTCGCGCGCCTGCATACGGTCAGCGATCACGCGGTGCACAGCGCGCTATCTCATATTCAGAACGATCTGTTCGACGTCGGCGCCGATCTCGCGACGCCCGGACAAGGCCAGGGGCCGGGCGGCGCGCGGCTTACCGTCACCGCAGCGCAAGTGAAGTGGCTCGAGGATCAAATTGACCGCCTCAACGAAGAGCTTAAGCCGCTGCGATCGTTCGTCCTGCCGGGCGGTTTTGCAGCGGCCGCGTACCTTCATCTCGCGCGCACCATTTGTCGGCGCGCGGAGCGGCTGATTGCCGAACTCATGGACCGGCCGGACGAAAGCGTCACACCCGAGGCGCTGCAATACGTTAATCGCCTGTCGGATTACCTTTTCGTCGCAGCGCGTTATGTCAACGACAAGGGTGCGGCCGACGTGCTTTGGCGGCCGGGTGAAAATCGATAGTGCGAACTGGGCACGGGAGGAATGAATGGGCCGGCTCGACGGCAAGGTCGCAATCGTCACTGGGGCGGCAAGCGGCATAGGCCGCGCCAGCGCGGTTTTGTTTGCCCGCGAGGGCGCGCGCCTCGTGCTGGTCGATCGCGATGCCGATGGCTTGAGCGAAACGGCGAAAGCGATTCAGAAAGAAGACGGAACCGCTCTTCTCTTCGCCGGCGACGCAGCCGACGAGAACAACGTAAAATCTTTCGTTCGGCATGCCATCGAAACATACGGCACGTTGGACGTCATCTACGCCAATGCCGGGATCAGCGGCGGACTGATTCCGCCAGCGCTCTTGCAGCAGACGACTGAGGATTGGCTCCGCGTGCTGAAGGTCAATCTGCTTGGGCCGTTTCTCGCGATCAAACATGGGGCCCCGCACATGGTGCAAAAAGGCCGCGGCTCGATTGTGCTCACTGCGTCGGTTGCGGGTCTGCGCGCCAATGCCGGCGGCGCGCCCTATAGCGCCAGCAAGGCGGGCGTGATCAGTCTCGCGCAGACGGCGGCAAATTCGCTCCTCGGCAGCGGCGTGCGCGTCAACGCGATCTGTCCCGGTCTGATCGAAACTGGGATGACGCGCGAACTTTTTGAGGCGGCCCGCCAGCGCGGCACCGATCGCAAGATCGGGCAGCTCAATCCGCTGCAGCGCGCGGGAGCGCCGGCGGAAATTGCCGCCATGGCGCTGTTTCTCGCCAGCGACGAGTCATCCTACGTCAACGGCCAAGCGTTCCCGGTCGATGGTGGCCTTTCCAGTACACTTCCCTTCACCCGGCCGATCCGTTGACCGCAGCCGATCCCGCCGGTACGTTGCCGCACCGCAGCATTGTGGTCCGCCGCCGGGAACCTAAAAGCCACAAACGAAATAGGCCATGAAGATCCTCGTGCCCGTCAAACGGGCGGTCGATAAGGATGTAAAAATCCGCGTCAAGTCAGATGGCTCGGGCGTCGAGCTCGGCAACGTCAAAATGTCGATGAATCCGTTCGACGAGATTGCCGTCGAGGAGGCTCTGCGCCTGAAGGAGGGCGGCAAAGCGACCGAGGTCGTCGCCGTCTCCATCGGCCCGCCGCAGGCGACCGAGACAATCCGCACTGCGCTGGCGATGGGAGCCGATCGCGGCATCCTGGTGAAAACGGACAGCCCGCCCGAGCCGCTTGCAGTCGCTAAAATTCTGAAAGCGGTTGCTGCTGCCGAACAGCCCGGTCTCATCATCATGGGCAAGCAGGCGATCGACGACGATTCCAATCAGACCGGACAAATGCTCGCGGCGTTACTCGGCTGGCCGCAAGGTACGTTCGCGTCCAAAGTCGTCATCGAGGTCGACGCGCTGACGGTCACGCGCGAGGTCGACGGCGGCCTGCAAACGGTGAAGTTGAAAATGCCCGCCGTGGTGACCACGGACTTGCGCTTGAACGAGCCACGTTACGCCTCCTTGCCCAACATTATGAAGGCGAAGAAAAAGCCGATCGACGACAAGAGCGCAGCCGATTACGGCGTTGACACCAAGCCACGCCTGGAAGTGGTCAAAACCTCGGAGCCGCCGGTGCGCAAAGCGGGCGTGAAAGTCAAAACCGTCGCGGAGCTTGTCGATCAACTAAAGAACGCCGGGGCGATTTGATGCTTATTCGGTCTCCTCATTCTGAACCGCGAGCGCATTATCTTTGGTGAAGTACGAATGCCGACTCTTCTGCTTGCCGAACACGACAACAAATCGCTTAAGGACGCGACCAACAAGGCGTTAACCGCAGCCAAGGCGATCGGCACTGACGTCCATATTCTCGTCGCCGGGTTCAATTGCCGGACCGTGGCTGAGGCTGCGGCCAAGCTCGCCGGCGTCGCCAAGGTTTTGCTTGCGGACGCGCCGGCCTACGAGCACATGCTGGCCGAGCCGACTGCAGCCCTCATCGTAACGCTTGCCGGCCCCTACGAGACAATCGTGGCCCCGGCGACGACGAGTGGAAAGAACATCATGCCGCGCGTGGCAGCGTTGCTCGACGTGATGCAGATTTCCGAGATCAGCAAGGTCATGGCGCCGGACACGTTCGAGCGTCCGATCTACGCGGGCAACGCCGTGCAAACCGTGCGTTCGCACGACGTAAAACGCGTCGTCACCATCCGCACCGCTGCGTTCCCGGCGACCGGCGAGGGCGGTAATGCGCCTATCGAATCCGTGACGGCGGCCGCGGACCCCGGCATTTCCAGCTTCGTCGGCGAAGAACTGTCGCGCTCGGAACGGCCGGAACTGACGTCGGCAAAGATCATCATTTCCGGCGGACGGGCGATGCAAAATCGCGATAACTTCAGCAAATATATAGAGCCGGTGGCCGACAAGCTCGGCGCCGCCGTCGGCGCCTCGCGCGCCGCGGTTGACGCCGGCTATGCGCCGAACGATTGGCAGGTCGGCCAAACCGGCAAGGTAGTGGCCCCCGACCTCTACATCGCCGTCGGCATTTCCGGCGCCATTCAGCACCTTGCCGGGATGAAGGATTCAAAGGTCATCGTCGCCATCAACAAGGACGAGGAAGCGCCGATCTTTCAGGTCGCCGACTACGGCCTGGTAGCGGATCTCTACCAGGCGTTGCCGGAACTTGCCGAGGAACTGGAAAAGCGCGGCCGTTAAGCAAGCCGCAAAGCGGGCGTATGATGAATGTCAGATATGCTAAATGTCCGACGAATCCGATGTCCGATGAAGCCGGTGGAAGTGCAGTGTTGCCGCACAGGGTTGCGGACACTCTTGTCGCGACACTAGATCATCGCGAAAGGTGACGAAGATGGTCGAGGTGAAAGAACGGCCGAAAACGCGCGGCGATCACGCCGCCGCGGGCCATTCCATCCGCAAGGTTGGCGTGATCGGCGCGGGGCAGATGGGCAACGGTATCGCCCATGTCTGCGCGCTCGCCGGCTTTCACGTGTTCCTCAACGATATCGCCGCCAAACGCATCTCCGACGGACTGGCCATCATCAGCGGCAACCTGGCGCGGCAGGTCAGCCGCCAGCGTATCAGCGACGAAGAACGGCAAGCGGCGCTCAAGCGTATTACGCCGGCTGAGACGCTCGACACACTTGCCGATTGCGATCTGGTGATCGAAGCCGCGACCGAGAAGGAAGAAGTTAAGCGCAAGATTTTCACCGCACTCTGCGTGGTCCTCAAACCCGGGGCGATCGTCGCGACTGGCACTTCTTCGATCTCGATCACGCGGTTAGCCGCTGCAACCGACCGGCCGGAACGCTTCATCGGCATTCATTTCATGAACCCGGTGCCGCTCATGGAGCTGGTCGAGGTCATCCGCGGCATAGCGACCGACGACGCGACCTTCGAAGCCGCCAAGCAGTTCATCGCCAAACTTGGCAAGCAAATCGCGGTGTCGGAGGATTTTCCCGCTTTCATCGTCAATCGCATCCTGTTGCCGATGATCAACGAGGCGATCTACACGCTGTACGAAGGCGTCGGCAATGTCGAGGCGATCGATACCGCGATGCGGCTCGGCGCCCACCACCCGATGGGACCGCTTGAGCTTGCCGACTTCATTGGTCTCGACACCTGCCTTTCAGTGATGCAGGTGCTGCACGAAGGCTTGGCGGATTCGAAATACCGGCCGTGCCCGCTGTTGGTGAAGTACGTGGAGGCTGGCTGGCTCGGACGCAAGACACAACGCGGCTTCTACGATTATCGGGGTGAGAAGCCGGTCCCGACCCGCTGATTTTCGCTGCTGCCGAAAATCGGCTAGCCGGCGAGGCTGGCCGGTTCCTTGAAATCCGCCATCTGAGCGTCCAAGGCTCGTTCGAAAGCGGGACGAGCTTCGCAGCGCAGGCGGTAGTTTTCCAGGGGCGGAATTTGTGCGATCAGGTCGCAGTGACGCGGAATGCGCAAAACCGTGGTCATCAAGAGATCGGCGGCGGTGAAACGATCCTCGAGATAATCGCGTCCGTTCAGCCAATCGGCGAGTGCGTTCAGACGCGTCTGCGCTTGCTGAAGCGCGCCGGGGCGGCGCTGTTTCGCCCAATCCTCCTTGGCGAAAAACAGATCGATCGCCGTCAGGTTCACGATGTGCGGTTCGATCGAGTTAAGTGCCGCAAACATCCACGTCGTCGTGCGCAAGCGTCCTTTTTCATCGCGCGGCATCAAGGCTTCCGATTTCTCGGCGATGTACAGAACAATGGCGCCGGATTCGAACAGTGCGAGCCCGTCCTCCTCGTAGGCTGGGACTTGGCCGAACGGCTGCAGCGCACGATAGGCTTTCGAGCCTTGGTCTCCGGGACTGAGGAGCCTGGTCTCATACGGTAAGCCTGCTTCCTCAAGTGCCCAGCGCACACGCAGGTCACGGACCAGCCCGCGCGCGAACGAAGGAACACTTCGAAATGCACTGACTTTGATCATGATACTCTCCCGCGCCCGCACAATCGCTTGTCGTTCGCGCTGCAATCGGCGTCATTGCGAGGCAAACTCCCGCGCAATGACGAATGGGTTTACTTCACCAGCTCGACGAACAGGCCGATCACGCAGACATAGCCGAGCACGAAGAGAATCGTGCGGATGAAGGGAATGGCCGCGAGGAACACCACCGCGTGGGCGACGCGCACCCAGAAGAAGCTCGTCGCCCAGAAGGCGGTCATGCCGTCGTTCTTGTCGGCGAGCTGAACCGCGACCACTAGTGCCGCAAACGGCGCGAACGTCTCGACGGCGTTGAGGTAGACGCGGTGCGCGCGCTGACCCCAGAACGGCACCGGCCGTGGCGTCGGATCAACGTAATTTTGCGGTTTTAAGGGCCCGTTGGTCATCACTTGCGCCACGATGTAGGGAATCCACAGCGACGCGGTCAGCAGCGAGGTCAGTGCCAGATATTTCAGTTCAGTCGACATATTGCCCCCTTAAGTTTTACCGATTGTAAGGTGGAACGTTCAATCGCAACAGGAATCCGACTTTTTCGGCTCTTGGTAGGCGGCCTTCGGGTCGATGACTGCGCCTTCGTAGCGGTCGTGATGGCGCACCCAGGCCATGCCATAGGATAAGCCCTCCTCGTCGCGGCCTTTCGGCGCCACGTCGAGGAAGTGATAGGCGCCGATAAACATGTCGAGGCCGCGCCCGTAAGAGGAATAGGTGTGAAAGATTTCACCCTTTTCGTTCTTTGAGAATACGCTGGTGCCGGGACGCTCCTCGCTCGGGAAATCGGTGATCTCGTAATTGTACATCACTTTGCCGCCCGCTTTCTCCTCCGGCGACGCGGAGACGTGGTAATCGTAATTGAAGTCGTTGCCGAACGACGACACCCATTTAAATTTCCAACCCATGCGCTCCTTGAACTTCTCGATCTCGGCAAGCGGCGCACGCGAGACGACGACAAAGGCGACGTCGCGCTGCGCCAGATGGATGATCGAACCGTCGAAGTGATCGGCTAGAAGCGAACAGCTCGGACAGCCTGCTTCCCACCCGGGCCCAAGCATGAAGTGATAGACGATCAGCTGGCTCTTGCCGCCGAACAGATCGGCCAGCGTTTCCTTGCCGTTCGGCCCCTCGAACACGTAGTTCTTTTCGACTTTCTCCCAGGGGAGTTCGCGCCGTTTTTTGCTGAGCGCATCACGTGTACGGGTAAACGCCTTCTCGTCGGCGAGATGCGCCTTGCGTGCCGCAAGCCATTCCTCATGCGAGACGATCTTGTGCGGTTGCATATGCTGCTCCTTGCCTTGCACCCTGCTGTCAGGGCAATTGCGAGCGAACGCGAAGCAACTCCAGTTATCAAAGCTTCGCCGCTGACGCTCCTCGCAATGACGTCTTCAGTCTGCCGGCGTCATCCAGCCGACGCCGGCGCCGCCCGGCTCAAGCAGGATGGCAATACGGCCGACCCCGGGCACGTCAAAGGCAGGTTTCATGACTTTGGCGCCGGCCGAGGTTGCTTTCTTTACGCGCTCATCCACATTGTCGACAGCGATGTAGGGCATCCAGCTTTCCGGCACGTCTTTGTAGTCCGCGCCGCTGATATCGAAAATCCCGGCCGCAGGCGTTCCGTTGGCCATGGCGATGGTGTAGGCGCCGCCCCCCGGCATCGGCATGGCGTCATACGTCCATCCAAGCGTATCGGCGTAAAACTTCTTTGCCTTCTCGACGTTGCGGGTCATCAACTCGTTCCAGTGGAATTGCCCGTGCGACCAAGCCATGAAACACCTCCGACTTTCTGATTTCAGATTTCCACTTTCCCAGCTTGCGAATGTGCCGCTTAGCTGACGACGAATTTTTCGAATTTATCAAGCACCCCGCTCCAGCCGGCATTATGACGGTCGCGGGTTTCTTCATCGAAGAATTGTTCATGCATCAGGGTCAGCAAGGTGCCGTCACCGTCCGGCTTGAGCAGAACCGTCACCACCGATTCCCGCTCCGGAGTCGATTTCCACGCCCAAGTGAAGACGAGCTTCTCGTTGGCGATCACTTCGCGATAAGTGCCGCCGACATCGTGCATTTCGCCGTCGGGTGATTTCGTGACCCAGCGATAGCGCCCGCCCACGCGGGCGTCGCTTTCCGCAAGGACCGGCGTGGCTGCGCCGGGGCCCATCCAGCGTCTTACTTTTTCCGGGTCGGTCCAGGCCGCGAAGACTTTGGCGGGAGGCGCTTTGAGGCGCCGCTTGAGGGTGAGACTTGGTTTGACGGGGGATCGGGCGTCCATGAGTCTTCCTCCTCCAGGAACGTGGCAAGCCGGTGCAGCGCCTCGGACCAGAAGCGCTCGTAGCGATTGAGCCAGGCGACAGCGTTCTGTATCGGCGCGGCATTGAGACGGCAGGCGACTGTACGGCCCGCCTTGCTACGCGCGACCAGTCCCGCATCGGACAGAACGTCGAGGTGTTTCATAATTGCCGGCAACGACATGCGAAACGGCTCGGCCAGCGCACTCACCGAGAGTCCGGGCTGCACGGCAAGGCGCGCCACGAGCGCCCGCCGCGTTGGGTCGGAGAGCGCGGCAAACGTGCGGTCAAGTGCGGAGCCGCCGTGATGCTTAACCATGTAGTTAAGTATAGAGGCGCGATGCGCACTGTCAAGCGCGCGCCGGCGCGGGAAATTGCCCACCCGCATAGCCGAGGTGTGCAGCGCTTCCTGCGTTTTCCTTGACAGTTCCCGGTTCCGTTGCCACGCTTATAGGAACACAACTTGCCTTCATCGGCCGGGACAACGGCCGTCAGCGCACCAGGGGAGGGAGACCAATGACACGGATCGGAACGACGACTCTGCTGCTTGCGGGGGCGATGGCTTTGCCGCTCGCGGCCTTTGCCGCCGGCCAGGAGACCGGTGGCGGCGGTGCGGCGGGCAATGCCGCAGCGCCGGCAATTCCCAATGTCAGCCAGTCCATGCTCAACAATGCCAGTAAGGATTCGAAGAACTTCCTGCACACAAACGGCAATTACGATCAAACGCGCTTCTATCCCGGCGATCAGATCAACGCCAAGAACGTCAAGAATCTGCATGTCGCGTGGATCTTCCAGACCGACGTGCGCGAGTCGATGGAAACTTCGCCCATCATCGTCGACGGCGTGATGTATGTCACCACTTCGTTCGACCACGTCTATGCGCTGAACGCCAAGACCGGCGAACAGATCTGGCACTACAAGCACGACATGGGGCCGATCACGGTCTATTGCTGCGGACCGAACAACCGCGGCGCCGCGGTCTCGGGCGACAAGGTCTATATCGGCACGCTCGATGACAAACTCGTCGCACTCGATGCCAAGACCGGCAAGGTCGCTTGGTCGAAGAATATCGCCGATCCATCGCTCGGCTACAGCGAGACTATGGCCCCGACGGTGGTTGACGGCAAAGTCCTCATCGGCACCAATGGCGGCGAGTACGGCATCCGCGGCTTCCTCAAAGCCTTCGACGCCAATACTGGCGATCTGTTGTGGACGTTCACCACTATTCCTGAGAACTCGGTCGGCGTGTGGGCGACCAAGGACGCGACCGGCCGCGATATGCATCGCGACATCGCGGCTGAAAAAGAGCGGCTCGCGAAGGACGGTGATCCGTACAAAACGCTCGGCGGCGGCGTGTGGCAAAATCCGTCGGTCGACCTCGAGACCAAGCGCGTCTACTTCGTGGTCGGCAATCCGTCACCCGATCTCGACGGCGCGCAACGGCCCGGCGACAACCTCTATACCGACTCGCTTGTTTCGGTCGATCTCAATACCGGCAAGCTCGCTTGCTACTTCCAGTACATCGCCCACGACGTATGGGATCTCGATGCCACGAGCCCGACGGTTCTGGTCGATGTGAAGGACAAGAGCGGCAAAACCATCCCCGGCGTTCTGCACGCCGGC
>Ga0335078_10003056_pt1 | contig 25010 bp, 18 predicted proteins | sample Lox_Sample_32_FD_206711 | JGI IMG/M metagenome (GOLD analysis project Ga0335078, IMG submission 206711) | Soil microbial communities from Loxahatchee National Wildlife Refuge, Florida, United States - Lox_Sample_3.2 | ecosystem: Environmental > Terrestrial > Soil > Wetlands | place: USA... | reverse complement strand
GGTAAGAAGCCACTGCTATTCGGAGCCGTGGCTGCGAAGGAAAGCGGAGCGTGGGAGCTGAACCGGTATCAGCGATAGCACCTGCAGCCGATAGGCACACGCCCCCCAGAGCTGCGGATTGCGTCAGGAATTGGCGGCGAGTGACTCTGGCCAAGCGCGGCCAGTGTATCAGACATCGGCCTCACAACCCTCGCCTCGCCGCTGGAAGCTGGAATCCAATTTTGCGGCGTGGCCTTTGAGGTGGAATCATGAGTTCTCGAATAGCTTGGAAAAGCTCCTGGATCGCCTCGTCATGCGTTTCGAGGCGATTTTCCAATTCGTCGATTTTGAACGCGAGCTGGCGATTGGAGGCTAGTATTTCCCGCAAGCGCACGAATGCTCGCACTACAAAAATGCTCATCTGAGCTGCCCGTCGGGAATTAAGAACCGTCGCAGCCATGATTGCACCGTGCTCGGTGAATGCATGAGGCAGATAACGTCGTCCCCCGCGCTGCTTTGAGATCACAATCTGTGATCTCAAAGAATGCAATTCTTTGGGGTTCAATTGGAAAGTAAAGTCTTCCGGAAAACGCTCCAGGTTGCGTTTGATCTGCTGGTTAAGTTGTCGCACCGATACGCCATAGAGTTCGGCCAGATCGCTGTCCAAGATGACCCGCTGCTGACGCAGAAACAAGATGCGCGACTCGACTGAAAAAATCGGGCGATTCTTGCTCACTGGCATGCGGAGCAGCGCGGCGGTTTTTGGCTTTTTCATTTGAGATCACAATTTGTGATCTCAAAATCATAATGCCTGGTGGCGCGCAATCTCTCGACTGAATTACTAAGCAACGAGCAGATTTCCTCTTTTGGGATCAGTGCTTGTGCGCTCGGAAAAGTCGGGCAAATCAGGTAATGCTGGCTTCCGTGTAAGTTCCGTACACTTCGCGCAGCGCCTGGCAGATTTCACCCACAGTGGCGTAGACGCGCACCGCCTCCACAATATAAGGCATGGTGTTGGAAGAGGAGATATCGCCGCTCCTGCCGGCTCCGGATTCTGCAGCAGCGGCTTTCTTCAGCGCAGCCAGACGGCGACGGACTTCGTCACCGGAGCGTCGCGCTCGCAGGGCTTTCAGCTTCGCGGACTGGTGCTCGGCGACGCTTTCATCGATATACAAGATATTTGGTGGCTCTTCCTCGATGGCGAATTCATTCACTCCGACAGTGATCTTTTCCTTGGCTTCCGCCGCCCGCTGATAGTGGTAGGCTGCCTCGGCAATCTCTTTCTGCGGGTATCCGCGCTCGATGGCCTTGACCATGCCGCCCATCGCGTCCAGCTTGCCGAAATAGTCAAACGCGCCTTTCTCCATATCGAGGGTCAGCCGTTCGAGGAAGTACGAACCGCCGAGCGGATCGACCGTCTGCACCACGCCGGATTCGTAAGCAATGATTTGTTGCGTGCGCAATGCGATTCTCGCCGCTTCTTCGGTCGGCAAAGCCAGCGCTTCATCGTAGCCGTCAATGTGCAACGACTGCGTTCCGCCCAGGACCGCGGCCAGCGCTTGCAGCGCGGCGCGCGCAATATTGTTCATGGGCTGCTGTGCCGTCAGCGAAACTCCTGCGGTTTGCGTGTGAAAGCGGAGCAGCCAACTCCGCGGGTTCTTCGCTTGAAAGCGATCCTTCATCACCTGACACCAGATCTTGCGCGCCGCCCGATACTTGGCGATCTCTTCAAAGAAATCATTATGAGCATTGAAGAAGAAGCTAAGCCGCGGACCGAATTCGTCCACTTCAAGGCCGCGCCGCCGCGCCCAGTCGACGTACTCGACGCCGTCGTAAAGCGTAAACGCCAGCTCCTGCAGCGCTGTCGAGCCAGCCTCGCGAATGTGATAACCGCTAATCGAGATGGTGTTGAAGCGGGGAGTGAACTTCGAGCCAAACTCAAAAGTATCCACCACCAGGCGCATGGAGGGCGCCGGCGGATAAATATATTCCTTCTGGGCTATGTACTCCTTCAGAATATCATTCTGAATCGTCCCTGAAATCTTCTTCCAGTCCGCCCCTTGCTTCTCCGCCACCACCAAATACATTGCCCACAACACGGATGCCGGCGAATTAATCGTCATCGAGACCGTGGTCTTCTCCAGATCGATCCCATCAAACAGGATCTCCATATCCTCCAGAGAATCGACCGCCACACCGCACTTACCCACCTCGCCTTCGCTCGCGGGATGGTCGGAGTCATAACCCATCAGAGTGGGAAGATCGAAAGCAACTGACAGGCCACCGCCTCCATGCTCCAGCAGGTATTTGTAGCGCCGGTTAGTTTCCTCCGGAGAGGCAAAGCCGGAAAACTGCCGCATGGTAAAAAGCTTGCCCCGGTAGCCGGTTGCGTGAATGCCGCGGGTATATGGAAGTTCACCCGGATATCCCAGGTATCGTTCGTAATTCCAGTCGCTCGGCAGATCGGCTCGGGTGTAGAGGCGCTGAACGGGTACCCCGGAGATGGTGGTGAATTGTGCGTTTCCGTTTTCGTCCCGGTTGACGCCAGTCGCGGCGCCAATCGGCCGCTCAGGAGATTTCTCCAGTGTGGGCGCGAGGGTTTCTTCGGCCCACTGCTTTTCCGAAGCGGACGGCCGACGGTTCTCGAAAACGTCTTGAATCGTGCTTTCCGCGACCTGCGGCGGTTTCTTCTCGGCCATGCTCACCCCGCTAATCTCCATGATAGGAGGTGTGAAGGCGGCGGGCAAGGTACAAGCATGCCCGCTCATGCTTTCACTCCACGACAGTCAGGCGCGGTCCCAGCCTATATTTCCGGTGCCTGCGGGACCTTCCCGGACGAGCGTGCCAATTCCCAGGCTTTGGCGTACTTCCAGGAAACGTAAACCGAGTGGTAAAGATGCAGGAGCAGGCCCTCCCGGCCATCGAGAAATCCGAGGCGGATAAAGTAGTTGTAAGTAAAGGTCAGAAGGGGGCGCACGGCGATGTTGATCAGGCTGAATCTGCGGTGTCCTCCGGCGACAGCGATGGTTGCTCCGGCCGAGGAATAGCTGTTCATGTGGTCGATATACCCGCTCAGAGTGGGATAGGCATTATGCACAAGAGCGTATTTGAGCCAGACCGTTGGACCAGTCACCTTGACAGTGGGATGGGCGCCATACTCTTCAAACCTGCCCGCGCCGCGACGGAGCAGGCGCAATTTGGGATCAGGATAAAACCCACCGTGACGAATCCAGCGGCCGAGAAAGAAGTTCTTGCGCGGAATCCAGAAACCCATTGCGTTCGTGGTCGCCAGCACAGCCTCAATCTCGGTAGCCAGGCCAGCTTCGAGAGCCTCATCGGCATCCAGCTGCAACACCCAATCTCCCGCTGCCTTCTCTATTGCTGAGTTCTTCTGTGCCGCGAAGCCCTTCCACGGTTCCACAAAGACCTTAGCCCCGAATGACCGCGCGATCTCCAGTGTCCGATCCGTTGAACCAGAATCTACTATGATGATTTCTCCCCGGCCGTCGCGCACCAAGGACGCTACGCTTTTCAGCGTCCGTCGAAGATTCGCCTCTTCGTTGTACGTGATCAGAGCGACGGAGAGCAGCACGCCGAAAGAATAAACCCAGAAGCAGCCGGCGTGAAATGGCTCTGCAGGTGTCCGGAGACAGAGGTCAGCCTCTCAGCACATTCCCTTACCATACTCAGCTTAGGATCCCGGTGTCTGCGGACGAGGAACCGTTTGTGGTTCCGATGCTGGCGGCTGCATGACCGGCTGCGTATCGGAGCGGGGCGCTACATACGGCACATTTGGCAGATGGCTCACCTGGCCGGTCTGGGCGTCGGCCATTACGATTCCCGCATGATCCAGGAGCAAGCCGGTGGCCCGATCCATTTCGACTTGCGCCTTCTCATAGGCTGCCTTGGCGGAAACCAGATTAGACTCGGCAGTGGTCAACCCAGACTCGTCCTGCAATACCACGGTGGAAGTGCCCACCCCCGCCGCCAGTTTCTTCTGGTCTGCATCCAGGGTCTGGCGGGCAAAATCCACCGCCGCTTGCGCCGCATCCACACTGGCCCGGCTTTGCTGTACATCGAACTGCGCATTACGTACTTCGATCCGGACCTGGTTTTCCAGTTGTTGCAAGCGCACCTGCGCCTGCCGGTATTCCAGCTGGGCGCGCACCTGGTCGGCTTGCGCCACCCGATTGCGAATCGGGACACTAAGCGTCACCCCAACCCCCCGGTCGGGGGCAACCGCCGTCGCCAACTGATTGAGCGTGCCGCCGTAACCGACCGGTCCACCGTTGCGAAACGGAGGCGCGGCTCTGCCCGGATTGAAGCAGAATGTGGAACTCGCCCCCGAAGTCCCGCACAGCGCAACTGTCGGATTCACATCTCCGCCAATCCCAGACCCACCGTAATAAGCGTACAGGTCGAGTGTCGGCAACATCGCATTACGAACCGCTTTGTTATTGAGTTGGCGGCTGTTCAGATCGATACGCGACTCCGCCAGTTCGGCGCGGTGGCTGACGGCGTCTCTGATTAAGTCCTGGGTTGGAACCACCTCTTCCTGCAGAGGCAGCTGCATCGTGGAAGTTGGGATTACCTCCGCGCCCGCCAGCCCCGGATCCTCCAGGTTTCGGCTCAGAGCATTTTTCATGAGCAGTTGCTGCAATTCCAGATTCGTCTGCGCCAGAATCAGGTTCTGCTGATCGGTGGAGACACTAGCCTGAGCGCTTACCACCTGAATCGGGGGAAGAGTTCCAAACTGCACTTGCTTTTTGTTATCGGCCAGGGTTCTTTCGGCGAAAGCCAGCGCTTCCTGCTGCACTCTCACGTTTTCGTAAGCGTAGACCAGGTTCCAGTAAAGGTTTTCAATCTGGTCGACCGTGGTAATCACCTGTAGGCGGAATGCAACGTCAGTGATTTCGCGATTGTTCTTGGCTATGCGGATAAAGCGCGTGTTGGGCAGAAAACCGAAACCCTGCAGCAGTTCCTGGGTCACTCGAAACTGGAAATTCGAGCCGATGCTGGGAGTATACGTGCTGGTCGGGTTATTGGTAGTAATGTGAGTATTGTTAAAGCTTACAGACAAATCTGTCCCTGACTGGAATCCTTGCAGGTAAGAGAAATTCGCAATCCCGGTGTTCGTATTGGCAATCGGTACGGGGCTGAATACGCTGGTAGACTCCGCGTCGCCGCGGTCCATCTGGAGCGTGCCGGTCAGCACTGGATCAAAGCTGGTGAGCGGCGCGCCAATTCCAAGCGTCGAACTCACTAACCCATTCGTGCCTGTGCCCACGCCTCCAGCGGCCACACTGGTGCCGCCTGTTCCTGATCCCACAGTTCCGCTCAAGCCTCCAGTCCCTCCGCCGGGCGTGTTCTGGACGATGCCGGTGTTTACTCCCAAAACGTTGGCGCCGCCTCGAGCACGAAGAATATCGGTATCAGCAATGTTCAGGTTGTAGCGCGCCAGTTCGATATCGAGATTGTTCTCCAAGGCGAGCGCCACGGCGTCATTGATCGACAACATGATCCTGCCGTCATGCAGTAACTGATCGATACGGGCTGTGTTGCTCAGGTTCGTAGCAGGAATGGTCTCCGACTCGTATGAGGCCAAAACGTTGGGAAACGCGGGACGGGTACGCGAGTAGTCTCGAGAAGCATAATGCGGCTCCTGTGTTGGCACGGGCTGCGGAGTCGCGGGCAACGAACTCGCGCTGTTCGGCGTCGCCGACTGAGCCTCTTGCGCCCAGCCGCTGATCGTTAATATTCCTGCCAAAAAGATTGCAGTCGATCGCCGCATCACAGTATTCAATCGAACGAAGAACATTGTGTGTCTCCTTCAATACTTATTGGTGAGTATGACAGAGCCAACCGGATACGGGGATTGGATGCAGAGTACCGCGTGAACTGTCCCAAAATTTGGGACTCAACTTCAAAAGATCCTGCAGCAATTGTAAAGATTTATCTGTGGGCCGCCTTCTTGGTGGGACACAAAAGCAAATCTTTTGAGGGCGGCGCCCAACGCAGACGATCAGTTTAATGACAGAAAGGTCCGCCGCGAAGCGACGACGCTCACCCCTCTGTGAAGTCAGGAAGACAACTTCGCCTGCTCGACGCACTCCAGAACTTCTGCCTCGCTTAGCGTGTGGTCGGAAGCCTTGGCGCGCTGGTAGATGTGATCTACAACCCCGTCCGAGCCGGCAATCCCACGACGCTCCAGCCAATAAACGATGTTGGATTTCCCGCTCATGGGGCCAATCTCGATGATCTGCTCCAGTCCGAAGACATGCGAAGGTACGCCGGAGTACACCGTATTAGCCAGTTCGATATCGTTCTTCTTGTAAGCTTTGATGACTGCGGCGGCGTGTACCCCGGTCGCGGTGCGGAAGGCATCTTCTCCCACTACCGGATAGTTCGCTGGAATGGGCACTCCGGTGGCCCGCGAGACCGCCCGACAATAATCTTTCAATTTCGTCAGATCCTGCTCGCTCCAGGGGGGAATGCCCATCAGCCGAAGGTTCACCAGCATCTGATCCATCTGCGTGTTGCCGACGCGCTCTCCGATGCCGATGGCGGTGGCGTGCACACACTCGGCGCCAGCCACGAGCGCTGCCATGGAATTTGCGATGGCGAGTCCGCGATCGCAGTGCCCGTGCCAGTCCACCCGAACCTTCTCGCCGGAGGGTTTGACGACCTCCTCGATCACGAAACGGACCAGCGCAAATGTTCCCATCGGGGTGGCGTGCCCAGCCGTATCGCAGATTACGATGGCGCATGCTCCGCAGTTGATCGCGGCCGCATACAGGCGTCGTACCATTTCAGGATCGCATCGCGTGGTGTCTTCGGTGACGTACATGACGTCCAGCCCGAGCGATACGGCATACTTCACCGCGTCCTCGGTCGTCTGCAGGAGGAAGTCATCGCTCCAGCCTTCGGTGTAGCGTCGGATTGGGCTCGACCCAAGAAATGTGGCCGCGTCGATCTTCAAACCGGTGCGCTGCACGATCTCCGCAATCGGGCGAATGTCATTCTGCAGCGTTCGGGCCGCGCAATTGGCTCTAATCTTCATGCGATGCTGAGCCACTTCACGCGCCAGAGCCTCCGTATGCTCGACCGCACGAGGACCCGCACCGGGCAGCCCGAGATCGAGCGAGTTGATGCCCAGTGCCTCCATCAGGTGGAGAATCTCGATTTTTTCTTCAATAGAAGGGTCGCGCACCGAAGGAGACTGCAATCCGTCGCGCAAGGTTTCATCATTGAGCCGGACGGGGCCGACTGGCCGCAGCGACCCGGGATGGATCCGGTTCCAGTCGTAGATAAGTTCGGAGGATTTCACAATATGTCCAGGGATGGTGCCCGGCAGTGCACTCCGACCGCGCTATCGTTCTTTGCCGGGTATCGTCAGGCCGAACACGGAAGTCTGTCCTTTCCCGGCGACATTCAATCCGTCCGCATCCGCAGCGTTCGGCAGATAAAGCGTCTTGCAGTGCTCGCAGCGGTAGACCTCGGCGTCGCGGCCCCAGGCTTTTTCCACATCTCCACACGCTTGCTCTTGCACGTCTGTCGTATAGAACCAACGCTTGAGATGTCCGCCGCAGAACTTGCCTTTGGCGTCCTTCTCGTTGCAGGCGCGCTGTCCGGGTTTCTTGATTTTGACTTTGTGTTTGGGGAGCTGCGGAGCTTCGGGAACCGCGGTTGTGGCCAAAGATTCTACCCCCGTTGGAGCGGTGCGCCGCTCGAATCGCCTTCCGGCTTTCATTCTACTCGAACCGTTTTGCGGGATGCCACAAAGGCGGGATGCCACAAAGGAGAGAGGCAGATCGTCGCTGCTTCGCTCATGCCCATGCGCCGTCTGCCGCGTAAGCCAGGCATTGAAATGCCGTTACTGCGAAAGACCCGGCCCAAGGCGCATTGACTTGCCAGTTTCAGCGACGTAAGATTCTGCGCCAATGATCGGCCAGACCATTTCGCACTATCGCATCATCGAGAAATTGGGCGGCGGAGGTATGGGGGTGGTCTATAAGGCCGAAGACACGCGATTGCATCGCTTTGTCGCGCTCAAGTTTCTACCCCAGGAAGTTGCCCGCGATCCCCAATCGCTGGCCCGCTTTCAACGCGAGGCCCAGGCCGCGTCCGCACTGAATCACCCTAATATCTGCACGATCTACGACATTGGCGAGCAGGACGGCCAGGCCTTTATCGCCATGGAATTTCTCGACGGGATCACGCTGAAGCATCGCATCAACGGCCAGCCCATGGAAACCGAGACGCTCCTGTCGTTGGCGATTGAAGTGGCGGATGCCCTGGATGCGGCGCACAGCGAAAAAATCGTGCATCGAGACATTAAGCCCGCAAATATTCTCATCACCAAACGGGGGCAAGCCAAGATCCTGGATTTTGGGCTGGCCAAGCTTACCGGGTCACAACATCCCGCCATGGGAGACGCGACGATCGAGGGAAACTTGACCAGCCCGGGAACAGCCGTAGGCACGATCGCCTACATGTCGCCCGAGCAAGCGCGCGGCGAGGAACTTGACGCTCGAACCGATCTTTTCTCTTTCGGCGCAGTTCTGTATGAAATGGCGACCGGGCGCATGGCGTTCACGGGAAACACTTCCGCGGTCATCTTCGATTCCGTTCTGCACAAAACACCGGCGTCGGCCACGCGGGTCAATGAGGGGCTGCCCGCCGAACTTGATCGAACCATTAACAAAGCGCTGGAAAAGGATCGGGCCTTGCGCTACCAGAGCGCTGCGGAGATGTTGGCCGACCTGAAGCGTTTGCGCCGCGATTCGAGTTCGGGGCGTGTGCCCGTTGTGTCCGCGCCTCCCCACTCAGCCAAGCGCAAGACCGCAGTCTGGGCGCTATGCGGCGGCCTCATCGTGGCGCTGTTGGCAGGTGCTGCTCTTTTTTGGATGAACCGAGGGAATCACGAAGAAATCTCATCGGTCGCGGTCATGCCGTTTGTGAATGCCAGCAACGATCCTGACTCGGAGTATCTGAGTGATGGAATCACCGAGAGTTTGATCAATAATCTCTCCGAGCTCCCGAATCTCGCCGTGATGACGCGCTCGTCCGTTTCGCGCTATAAGGGCCGCGATTTCGATCCTCAAACGGTAGCCAAGGAATTAAAGGTGCAGGCGCTGGTCACCGGCCGTATCGCACAGCACGGAGATCAACTGATTATCAGTTCCGAATTGATCGACGCCCGCACCAACCGCAATCTCTGGGGAGAAGAATACGACCGCAAGTTGTCCGAAGCCCTGGCAGTACAAAGGGAGATTACGGGAGCCATAGCAGCTAAGCTGCGGGAGCGTCTGTCAGGCCAGACGACGCAGGTTGTAAGGGGAGGCACCAACGATCCGGAGGCTTACCAGCTTTATCTCAAAGGGATTTTCTATTGGGGACAGCGCACCCCGCAATCACTCGAAAAAGCAAAGGACTATTTCAATCAGGCGATAGAGAAGGATCCAAGCTACGCGGATGCATACGCCGGTTTGGCCGACTATTATGTAGCGGCTCCCGACTACGAACCGATTCCGGAGAACGAGGCTGCTCCAAAGGCCAAGGCTGCGGCGGAGAAGGCTTTGGCGATCGATGGTTCGTCAGCCGACGCTCAGGCAGCCCTGGCTGCCGCCAATTGGAGCCTGTTTAACTTCGCGGATGCGGAAGCCGAGTTCAGACGGGCTCTCGAACTGAATCCGAATCTCGCCAATGCCCATCACTGGTACGGGCTGTTTCTGTCATGGGAAAACCGCGACCAGGAAGCGATGGCCCATCTTCATCGCGCCATCGAACTCGATCCTTTAAATCTGCAATATAACTCGAACTTGGGGCAGCTATTCTGCAGTGCGCACCAGTATGACGCGTGCATCGATCAGCTAAAAAAGACGCTGGAGATGGATGCAAATTTCGCTTATGCCCACGCCATGCTTAGACAGGCCTATCGGCTTACCGGTAAGGATGACCTTGCGATGGAGGAGTGGAAGAAGTCTGCGGCCCTTTCCAACGACCAGGAGGAGCTGAGGATTGCCGAAGACGTGGCCAAAGTTTATGCGGAGTCGGGTCTGAGAGCGTCCGTGGAGCGCGAACTTGAGCTGCAGAAGCAACTTGCAAAGCGGCGCTATGTGGATCCCACTGCGATCGCCGAGGATTATGCTTACCTTGGTGATAAGGAGCAGACCTTCGCCTGGCTGGAGAAAGCGCGAGCGGAAAAAGCTGGGGGGCTGGAGTCGATTAAAATCTATCACTCGCTGGACCAGTGGCACAACGATCCGCGCTATATCGCCCTATTGAAAGAATTGGGCCTGCCGCAGTGAGATTCTTCCGGTTGCAACCTGCACGCGCATCCGGAAGGCAAGCCATCGCTCTCCCTCAAAACACTTTTTTTGGCGGCGTCTGTTCCGCTCCCACGCGTCCCGCGACAATGTCCGCCACGAAATAGTTTTCGCCTCCGATTGGGCTTCCTGCCAACCGGCGCAGCATGGCCAGTTGCCCCACGTGTGTAAGGGCATCGGCGATGGGGCCCTGAAACAGCTTTTCTGCGGGCGCCTGCAGGTTGTTCCCGGAGGCCAGAAAGTCATCGAAATTCTTGAGCGCGGCAAAAAAACGAGCGACATCCTGATCCCACGCCTGTGGCTGCGAGTCGTGCCATTGCCGCGAACCATTCGCCATCGATAGCGCCCAATCCAGCAGGTCTCCAATGTGAGCCAGAATTTGCCCTGGAGTTCGCCCGGCTCCCGCAAATGCAGCAAACTCGGCCGGGGCGCCGCGGAGCGCCTTGCCGCCGCGATAGGCGAGCGTCGCCACACTGTGGCGCAACAACTCCCGCTTGGAGTCGGAACTCGTCATCTCAGCACCTGCCCTTCCGCGCGTGCACTCCCGCCGAGCGTAACGCGCCTCGCAAACGTGTTCCCCAATTCGGAGCAAACATCAAGTCGATCACACCCTCCATCTGCTGGGTGAACTTCCCGCCGTAACCATACCACCACGATTTCTTCACCCCCGGCAGCAAATCCGAGTCCACATATTTTACTCGGACCATCTCCTCGAAACCGAAGTGCCCATGGGTGCGGCCCAGGCCGCTGGCCTTCACCCCACCATGCAGGGCTTCACTGATGCCAAAGCACGAAACCGCGTCATTCACCATGACCGTTCCGGCCTGGATGTGCCGGGCCAGCATCTGGCCGCGAGAGCGATCACGCGTCCAAACGCTCGCCCCCAGACCATAGTCGGAGTCATTAGCCAGGCGGATGGCCTCGGTGTCGGTGTCAAACGGCATGATCGGCAGCAGCGGCCCGAAGGTTTCCTCGTGCATGACTTTCATCTCGTGCGTCACGTCGGTGAGCACGGTCGGGGCATAGAAGTTGGGTCCCAGCTCCCGCAGTCGCACGCCGCCGGTGAGCACGCGCGCGCCCTGTGCCCTTGCATCCTCCACATGGGCCTCTACGATTCTCAGTTGACGCTCGTGGATGAGCGGACCGACATCTGTATCCGGATTCAGGCCGTTGCCCACGCGAAGTTTTTCGGTCTTGCGCACGCAGGCCTCGAGAAACTGCCCGTACAAGCTGCGGTGTACATAGCAGCGCTCAACCGAAAGACAAGCCTGGCCGGCATTCACGAAGGCTCCCCAAACCGCGCCGCTGGAGGCTACATCGACATCGGCATCTTCCAGAACCAGCATGGGATCTTTCCCGCCGAGCTCCAGGACCACCGGAAGCAAGCGCGCCGCCGCCGCTTGCGCAATGCGCTTTCCCGTGGCGACGCTACCGGTGAAGATCAGCTTGTCGATGTCGGCATGGGTCAACGCCGCGCCAGTGGCGCCATCCCCCAGGATCACCTGGAACACATCCCGCGGGACTCCGGCATCCCACAACAAAGAGGCCAACTCCAGGGCGACGAGTGAAGTCAACTCTGAGGGCTTGACCACTACCGCATTGCCAACTGCCAGCGCGGTCAGGCTCTCCGTGGCGGGAATGGAAAAAGGATAATTCCAGGGCGAAATGATGCCCACCACCCCGTGCGGTTGACGCTCGATGCGACCACTCTTGGTCTTCATGGCCAGATTGCCATGCGGAACCGGCTGTTCCCGCAGGAACGCGTAAACATGCTGGATGCAGAAGCGAGCCGCATCGAGAACCACCATCACCTCGGTAAGCAGAGCTTCGCCGAGCGGCTTGCCGGCTTCGCTGGTGATTACGCGGGCCACGCCGGACTTCCGGGCATGCAGGTGCCGCTGAAACTCCCGCAGAATGGAAATGCGCCGCTGCACCCCGATTTCGTTCCACGCGGCCTGCGCACCCCGCGCACGAGCTACCGCGGCGCGGACCTCACGATCGGTCGCCGGTTCGAACTCACGCAAGACTTCGCCGGTTGCGGGATTGATCGAAGTCAACTTGTGGGCCGCGGTTTGGAGGTCGATCGCCATTGTTCAAAGTTTACGCGGGCGAGAGCCTCTTTCGCTACGCGCTGCGCTCCTAATACATCACGTCTACCAGAAAAAGTCCGCTGGCCGGCGCAGTCGCTCCGGCCAGAGAGCGGTTCCTGGCCTGCAAAATTCCGAAAACATCCGAGGGAGTCAAAGTGCCTTTGCCGACCAACAAGAAAGTTCCCACAAGATTGCGAACCATGTGGTGAAGAAACCCGCGGCCGGAAACCTGGTAGACCAATTCCGGGCCCTCGCACTTCCAGACCGAACTGAAGATCTGGCGTACGTTCGAGACAATTCCTTCGTCCCGCGCGCGTTCAGGGTCCACTGCGGCAAAAGAAGTGAAGTCATGCTCGCCGACGACCGCGCCGGCAGCCTCCTGCATCGCAGCCTCGTCCAGCGGATAGGGGTAGTGCCACACATATCGCGCGAGGAATGGCGGACAAATATCCGCGCGGTAAATTCGATAGCGGTAGGTTTTCGCCCGGGCCGATTTGCGGGCGTGGAAATCCGCCTCGGCGTCGCTCGCTTCCAGCACGCGGATGGAAGCCGGCAGGATGTCGTTCAACGCTTTCACCAAATTGTCCGCGGGTATGGGGGATTCGGTCGCAAACGTGGCTACCTGCCCAATTGCGTGCACCCCGGCATCGGTCCGGCCTGAGCCTTGTGGCAAGACCTTTTCTCCCGTGATGCGTCCAATAGCCGAGGCCAGTGTGCCTTGGATCGTTTCCCGCCCTGGCTGCACTTGCCAGCCGGCGAAATCCGAACCGTCGTAAGCCAGAACCAGTTTTAACGTGCGCATGGGCAAGGCCTGAACCTGCAGACCGCAAATGTGCAATGCTTTACAACCGCGGTAGTGGCCGAGTTTCAAGGAAACCATGAGCCACACTCAAGCGCCGCGGTCCGAAATGATGCCGCTATGTCAGATATACTATTGCATTCCATCGAGCCGGTTCCGGATCGAAGGCTCAATCTCCCGAGCAACAAAGGTGAAACTTGGGACGGGTGTTTTGCGTAGCTACTTGTGAATTCGAAGTAAAGTTCATCTCATCTTCGCCAACAGCTCTTATTGCACGGAGAAAATCGAATGTTATTGCCATGTTTAAGCTCCATTTTGCGGATCGCGGTGCAGTGTATTTTGGCCGCTAGTCTGGTAGTTAGCGTTCAAGCTCAAGAGGCTCCCGCGTCTGCAAGCCCCACCCAGCCGGTCTCGGCGCCGCAGCCGCAGGCTGCCGTCGTGCAGAATTACTCCAAGCCCCAGTCGCACTTTCCCAACCCCATCGCTCCGTACCGCCCGCAACATGTTGCTCCTCCGAACCTGAGCAACACGCCACGCATGGACCAGTTGATGCACAACGGCAAGATCATGCTTTCCATCGACGATGCCGTGGCGCTGGCGCTCGAGAACAACCTGGATATGGCGATTTCGCGCTACAACCTCAACATCGCCGATACCGATGTGCTCAGGGCCAAATCGGGCGCCAGCATCCTGGGCGTGCCCTCGGGGGTGGTTCAGAATACTCCCGGCGGCGGCGTAGGCGGCCTCGGCACCACCGTGGGCTCGGGCGCTGGAGGAACCAGCGCAGCGGCGGGCGGCATCGGTACCGGAACCTCGGGATTGGTTACTTCCACCCTGGGTATCGGCAACAACATCGCCAGCTTTGATCCGATTATCAGCGGGACGCTACAGATGGACCGTCTGTATCAACTTTCATCCAGCGCCTTCAATGGAGTGCCGGTCATCAACCAAAATACCGGTACGGTGAACTTTTCTTATCAGCAGGGCTTCCAGACGGGCACCAATTTGTTGGTTGGATTCAACAATACCCACCTGACCACCAATATCCCGTTTACCACTCTCAGTCCCGAAGTGAACTCGAATTTCAGGTTCCAAGTGACCCAGCACCTGCTGCAAGGACTCGGGTTTCTTCCCAACAGCCGCTTTATTCGCATTGCCAAGAACAACCGTGAAATCTCCGATGTCGCCTTTCGGCTGCAGACCATCACCACGGTAGACCAGATCGAAAACATGTATTGGGATCTGGTTTTTGCCTACGAGAATGTGCGCGTGCAAAAGGAGTCGCTGGCCTTCGCGCAAAAAACACTTTCAGATACGCAGAAGCAGGTGCAGATTGGCAGTCTGGCGCCGATCGAAGTGGTTCGCGCCCAGAGCACCGTCGCTTCCGACCAGCAGCAGCTGATTACCGCGCAAAACAATCTGCAACTGCAGCAACTGTTGATGAAAAACGCGCTCAGCCGGACCTTGCACGATCCCACGCTCGCCGATGCCGAAGTGATTCCTATTTCAACCATGCAAGTGCCCGCCCAGGAACCCGTGACGCCGACCGAGGACCTGGTCAACGACGCACTGAGCCACCGGCCGGAGCTCGCAGAATCCCGCATCGATTTGAACAACCGCGAAATCAGCAACAAAGCGATTCGCAACTCGTTGCTTCCCAGTCTGGACCTGTTTGCCTACTATGGCGGCTCTGGCCTGGGAGGTAACCTCAATCCGAATATTCCATTTTGTACGGCGACCAATAATAATGGCGGCTTTTGCATCGTTCCTGGTGAAATCCCGGGCCAATTTGCCAGCGGCAAGCCCGTCGGCTATTCGACCGCGCTGAACGATTTGGTTAACTCTGCCGCTCCCGACAAAGGCCTTGGAATGACGCTCAACATTCCCTTGCGCAACCGCGACGCCCAATCCAATCAGGTGCGCGGCGAGCTCGAATATCGCCAGGCACAAATGCGCCTGCAGCAAATCGAGAACCAGATTCGCATCGAAGTGCGCAACGCGCAGTTCCAGGTCACCCAAAATCGCGCCGCGGTCGAGGCCGCGCAAGCAGCCGTCGAGCTCGGTCGGCAGTCGCTGGAAGCAGAACAGAAGAAATTGAGCCTGGGGGCTTCGACCAGCACGCTGGTCTTGCAGAACCAGTCGGCGTTGGCGACGGCTGAGTCCTCGCTGGTCTCGGCGATGGCGAACTATGAGAAGTCGCGGTTAGAGCTGGATCGGGCGACTGGCGTTCTGCTCGACCGGGCGGGCATTATCATGACCGATGCCGAACGCGGGGAGGTGACACACATGCCCAACATCCCCTACGCCCAGCCGCGGCAGAATCCTGATTCCGTGATGCCGCCGGCGCAGTCGGTGCCATCAGCGCAGCCGCAGTAGGAGGGGGCGTAGTCTCTATTCCTGCGAGGAGCCGAGCTTCCACAAGATTTGACGTAGGAAGCCGAGCCAACTCTGAACATCCGCCGCCGGAATCCGCAGGCTTCGCACCAGGCGGCGAATCCTGGTCTTCGCCGCGGCCTCTGGAGTTTGCTGCACGTATCCACTAGCCTGCAACGCCTCGAATAGCAGGCTCGTTATGCGCTCCAGATCTGCTGCGCTTGCAGACGGAATCTTTTCGGTGCGGCTCGCAGGCTTGGCCTCCCTGATCAGCTCGTAGAGGCAGACCGCTACCGCCTGCCCCAGGTTCATCGAACCATGGGCCTCATCGGTCGGGATGCGCATCAAGAAGTGGCAATGGCTGAGGTCGTGGTTCGAAAGGCCACGCTTCTCCGAGCCAAACAGCAGGGCCACATCCCCAGACCCGAGACGGGATCGAATCAGACGAGCTCCGTCCTCCAGGCGCCGTAGCGGTTGCAGCGTCTCCCGTCCACGCGCTGCCGTAGTGCCAACCACGAGAGTGCAATCGGCAACCGCTTCGCTCACGGAGATGAATTCCTGCGCCTCCTCCAGAACGGAAGCGGCACCAACCGCGGACCGTGCTTCCCGAAAAGCGACCTGGTACGGATTCACCACGTGCAGCCGCGAAAACCCGAAGTTTCTCATCGCGCGCGCAGCCGCGCCAATATTGAGAGGGTTCCGCGCGGCGACCAGAACCACGCGCAGCCGGTCGAGTTGCGATGAACAAGGCAAGAACTCATTCTACGGCGAGAGCGAACCACAGTGCCCCACCCAAGCTGGTTTTGCTTGGGTGGGATCCGGAAACCGCCTTCACGGCTGGTACACAAGATGGTCGCGCCGGTTCTCCTGCCAGCACTGCTCGTCATCGGTGGTGCAGAACGGCTTTTCCTTCCCGTAGCTGATGGTCTTAACCTGCGCTGTATTCACGCCGTCTTTCGCCAGAGTTTGCTTCAGCGCTTCGGCGCGGCTCACGCCGAGAGCCAGATTGTATTCTTCCGAGCCGCGGTCGTCGCAATGCCCTTCGACCAGAATCTTTATATCCGGATGCTGAGCCAGAAACTGCCCATCGGATTGTGCGATTGTTGTCTCGTCTGGACGGATGTTGGCTTTGTTGAAGTCGAAATACAAGTCGTGGACATTGCGGGCAAAAAGATCCTGTTCGGATTCAGCCGGTGGCTTGGCGGCCACAACTGGATTCACGGTTACTCGCGCCGAAGCCTCCTGCGTGCCACCCGGACCCTTGGCATCCAGCGTGTAGGTCGTCGATGAACCGGGGGTGACCGACCGCGACCCGCTGGCGGGCACGGTCCCCAATCCCGTAATCGTGATTTCCTTCGCGTTCTGAGTTTCCCACGTCAAGGTTGTGTTTTGCCCCTGCTGAATTACGTCCGGGGTAACCGCCAGGGTTGCCGTTGGCGCGGCTGGCGGTAAAGGCGGCGCGGGCGGCGGCGTGGATTTGGCGACTTTCTTGTTGCAGCCCATCAGGCAGAAAGCTGTGGCCAGCACAATAATGCTCGATAGCAAACGGATTCTGATTCGCGTCATAATTCCTCCGAAGTGGTGTTCACATAGGTTGAAAGGAGAAAAAGGACTGGGGCGCAAGATTCCTTCGATGGAAGAAATTGCGACCTCATTCCGTTTCAGACGGAGAGACTTGCGGAGTGGTCAGCAGCGGAGAACCGAAGATCGCGCATGCGGCGCCAGGTCAAGCAGGGCAAGTGAAGCAGAACGATCAGTCCAGGATTGGGTTAGACCAAGGCCGGCGGCCTTCGCGAATGTCAGGGACAAGATCGCCAGTAGAAGCACCCACGCTCGCATGGCCCGCAGGGCAGAGGCAGGGCCATGAACGCTGGCGTATGGACCGTTGGCCACCGGAAACAAAAAGATACCCAGCGTACAGATGATGGCCAGAAAGGCGAATTTACAGTCCAGAGGATGACGAAGCATAGCTCGCAAAACACACTACGAGGCGCGACATATTAGCTGATGCGCCATTTATTCGCCAAGTTGCACTATTCCGCCTTCCTTCGGTAACAACTGATGAGATGGTCATTTACCATGCCCACCGCCTGCATAAAGGCGTAACAGATGGTGCTTCCTACGAATGTAAAACCCCGTTTTTTCAGGTCTTTGCTCATGGCATCGGACTGTGGCGTGCTGGCCGGAACTTGCCCGGAAAATCGCCAGGAGTTGACCAGCGGTTTCCCGCCCACGAACTGCCAAATGTAAGCGTCAAACGACCCGAACTCGGTCTGTATTTTGAGGAAGGCCTGAGCGTTCTTTAGCGTCGAAGCGATCTTGAGGCGGTTGCGGACGATGCCAGGATTGCGTAACAAAGCCCGCAGTTTATGAGCGTCATAGGCGGCGATGCCCCTGGCATCGAAGCCATCCAAAGCCGAGCGATAATTCTCCCGTTTGCGCAGAATCGTCTCCCAGCTTAACCCTGCCTGCGCACCCTCCAGAACAAGAAACTCGAAGAGCACACGGTCATCGTGTGTGGGCAGACCCCACTCTTCGTCGTGATAACGAATCAAGAGCTCGTTGCTCGCCCAGGGACAACGCACCGGTGGTTTCGTCATAGAGTTTCACTGAAGCGCGGAGCGAGCAGCCATCAGCCACGAAGCGGCGCCAGAACAAGGCCTACGGCGTGAAAATATGGTAGCTCTGGAGGAGCGAGAGAATGTCGCGGTCCGCGCCTCCTACTGCAACGACTTCGGATCGGAGCGATTCTTGGGACTCTTTTTATCGAGAACCTCGACCAGTTCTGCGGCGCATGCTGGATTCTTGACCTTCCCTCGTCGGATGATGTCTCTTGCCGTCAGCTTCTGCCCATAGAGTTTCTCATTAGCGCTGCCATCGGAGCGTAGTGTCGAGCCCTCCAGCGAGATGCCTGCAAATAGTCCCTTATTGCGCGAGTAGGACAGGATTTCTGCTGTCATCACGATGTCGGTTGCGCCCTCGGCGGTGCGGCCTTTCGGGCCCGCAGCGGCCGAGGCGTCGGCCCCCAGTTTCACTTTGCTGCTCAGCAGCGATCGCGCCCCTGCCGGATTCATGACCAGCAACACGAAGTCGGTGGCCTGACCGCCCAGCTGGAATCCGATACTGGCGCCCTCCAGGGCATACATGGCGGGCGGTCCCCACGGTCCGCTGTAAGACACGCCGCTGCGGCAAATCATGACTCCCCGTCCGTAGCTGGCGCCCACTCCAAACGCCGCTTTCTTCACCGAGGGCAAAACTACAACGCACTCCGCCTTGTCCAGCAGGTCCTGCGGGATGTCATCCGGGATGTTCAGGATCTCCTTGAGTACATGACCGGCCTGCTCCACGCGGTCCACTTCGGTGCCGTTGTCGGCGGCGAAAGCCGAGCCCAGCATGCTACACGACACGAGCAGCGCAATTACAGTCTTCATGTGATCTCCGTTTTCGAAGGTTGGCGCGTCTATTCTAACGCGCCCTCGCGGCCTCGCTAGTGAGGCTGTGGAGTCGGGCCGTAAGCTACAGGTGTTGCACGCTTTATTCCATGACCCGACGAGTGCTCCTTTTGTAACTTGGCTTGTGGCAAAGGGTCTCCTAAAGTCAGGACAGCAAAAGTTCTGACTTACGGCCTCTCGCGTGCACCTACAATAGGGAGAACAGGCCGTAATCGGGGTTTCGAGCAGAAGCTCCGGTCTGGATGTGGAATGAAGTACACGCGGTGGTATTTTTTTCTCGTTGTGGGACTGGTGATAGGTTCGCCAAGCTCTCTGCCGGCACAGGCAAACTACGCCCTGCCGGCCAACTCTTTTGTGTCCTCCCCACCCGCCAACGCCGCCGACGACACGATCCTTACCATCAAAAAACGGGTTGATGAGGTAAACGTCCTCTTTATCGCCACTGACAAACACGGCAAGTTCGTCCGCAATCTGAACCAGACCGATTTCTCGGTGCTCGATGATCACAAGCCCCCGCAGTCGATCGTCAATTTCCGCCGCGAGACTGATCTCCCGCTGCAGCTCGGGCTGTTGGTCGATACCAGCGGCTCGGTGCGTACCCGCTTTGACTTCGAACAGGAGGCTGCCATCAGCTTCCTGCAGCAGGCCATTCGGCCGAATTTCGACAAGGCCTTCGTCATGGGTTTCAACTCGGCCACCACCTTGACCCAGGATTTCACCGACAACTCCCAGTTGCTGGCCGCCGGCATCCAGAGACTGAAGAACGGCGGCGGAACGGCACTTTACGATGCCATCTATCGCGCTTGCCATAACAAGCTGGCCAAAGACCAGGAGGATCGGCCGGTTCGCCGCGCAATCATTGTGGTCAGCGACGGCGAGGACAATCAGAGCGAAGTCAGCGAGGGGCAGGCCATTGAAATGGCGGAGCGGGCGGAAGTGATCATCTACGCCATCTCTACCGATGACAGCGGCCTGATTCTGCGGGGCGACACAGTGCTGCAGCAACTCGCGGATGCGACCGGGGGCAGGGCTTTTTTCCCCTTCAAAATGAAGGACATCAAGAACTCATTCTCGGCTATCGATGACGAGCTGCGCAGCCAGTACGTGATTTCCTATCGTCCTGCCGACTTTGAAGCCAACGGCCGCTACCGCCCGATTGAGATCACGGCCCTCAAGAAGGATCTGCAGGTGCGCGCCCGCAAGGGATATTACGCGCCGCGGCAGTAGATGTGCGTCGGATCCTGGTCTTTCCTGGCAAACTCTGCGGCTTAGGCCGGTGCTACAATTTGAGGAGTGCAAGATCGTCGTGGCTGAACGTTCTTCATATCAGGTGCAACCTTGCGGCGGGAACCCCTTATCGCTCTGGCTTTTAGCCTCCTGGTGACGCCAAAGCTGGTGGCGCAGCAGAAGTTCTCAGTACCGCCCCAACGGCCGATCCATTCGCCCGTATCCGCTACCGCGGTTCCATCCGCGCCACCCTTGAGACCAGAGCAACTGCCTGCCTCGCCGCCGGAGGTGCAATTTCAACGGGGCCAGCTCACGATCCTGGCCTCGAACTCTACGCTGGGAGACATCCTGAGGGCCGTGCACCAGCAAACGGGCGCATCCGTGGATGTACCGGGCAACGCCACGGAACGGGTGGTGGGACAGTTCGGTCCCGGTCCCGCCCGTGATGTGCTGGCTTCTCTACTGAACGGATCGCATTTTAACTACGTCTTGTTGGGATCGGCCGAGAATCCAGTCGGGCTCGACCGGGTAATACTGACTTCCCGCTCCGGTAATGGGTCGGAGCAGTCGGCTGCAGCAGTGGGCGCCTCTATGCCGCAAAGTCAACCCAATCCGGCGGCAATGGTGGTTCCGCAGCCCGATGATTCGGACGACGCCGCAAGCGACGACACTAGCGAAGCTCCCGATGCCACCGATGCCGACGACCAGGGAAACGCAGCCCAGGGAGATGACCAGCCTCAGCAGCCGCCACCCAATGCTCTCGGGCAACCTAGCGGGGTTAAGACTCCGGAACAGCTCCTGCAGGAGCTGCAGCAGCGGCAACAACAGTTGCAGCAACAGGGCATGCCAACCGCGCCCGGCTATCCCGCTCCGGGTGTGCCGCAACAGCAGCAATGAGTCCTGCTTAGGTGAAGAAGTTTGGTGGGTTAGTCGCCGCCGGCGTGGGCAGCGTGCGCTTGCGAAGAGATCAGAACTGGCTTGCCGACTTCGACCATCGGGTTTGCGGCGGCGAGCACATTTAAGATAACGATCACCGCTCCGTAAGCTGCCAGAATTCCCACCGCCACCACTACCAGCACTGTGAAAGAGAGTATGAAGGCACCCAATAAAACGCTCAAGTTCGGCCCGCCCTGTCCTTAGATTCCTGCGATTGCGACTGGTTGTCTCAGCGCATCCTCAATCTACCCGCGTTGACGCTTGCCGCCATTAGCAACTAAGATACGTGAGTAGAAGTGCGTACTATCACTCTCCAACATTTCTGCGGGCCGGTCCACATTACGGAAGGGTAGTTCGGGGTATTACCGTTGGGCAATATGGGGATTACCAAGATCTCGGTGCGCGGGGCGCGCCAGCACAATCTCAAAAATATTGACGTTGAAATCCCTCGTAACAGTCTGACTGTGATTACTGGCCTGAGCGGCTCAGGCAAGTCTTCTCTGGCCTTTGACACCATTTACGCCGAGGGCCAGCGCCGTTACGTCGAGACCCTCTCCGCCTACGCCCGCCAGTTTCTCGACCAGATGGAGCGCCCTGACGTGGACGCCATCGATGGTCTGAGCCCGGCCATCTCCATTGAACAGAAAACCACTAGCCGCAGCCCCCGCTCCACGGTCGGAACCATCACCGAGATCTACGATTATCTTCGTCTTCTATTTGCCTCCATCGGAGCCCCGCATTGTCCCAAGTGCGGCCGGGCGATCACTCGTCAATCTGCCGAGCAGATCGTGCAGCGGGTGATGGCGCTCACCCCGGAGGACCGGGTCATGGTTCTGGCGCCCATCGTTCGCGGACGAAAGGGTGAATTCAAGAAGGAGATGGAGAAACTGGTGGAGCATGGCTTCTCCCGCGCCCGCATCGACGGTGAATTGGTCAGCCTGGAAGACGAGATCGCACTCGACAAGCGAAAGAATCACACCATCGAGGTTGTTGTGGATCGCCTGCTGGTGAAGCCCGGCATCGAGCATCGTCTGGAACTTTCCATCGCCCTGGCGATGAAGCTGGCGGGTGGGCTGGTGCAGGTTGCGGTGGTAGGCGGCCAGGAAGAACTTTACTCGGAGAAGCTGGCTTGTCCGGATTGCGGCATCAATGTGGCGCAACTGGAACCCCGATCTTTCTCCTTCAACAGCGTCTATGGCGCCTGCCCGGGGTGTCATGGGCTGGGCAGCCGTTTTGATTTCGATCCCGCTAAGGTGATCGTCGATTGGTCCAAGCCCCTGCTCGACGGCGGTCTCGGACCCGGGTCCGCTTCGCAAAACCTCCTCCGCATGCTGCAGATCACGGCGGAAGCCCACAGCTTTGATCTCGGCACGCCCTTCGACCAACTTCCCGAAAGAATCCAGAACCTGCTGCTCTATGGCGAAGCCGGCCGAGGTGGCAAGACCGGTTTCGTGGGAATTCTGGCTTATCTGAAGCGGGTTATGGACGAATCGACCTCGGAGGGATATCGCGATTTCCTGCTGGATTACATGTCGGCAACCGAGTGTCCTGTCTGCCACGGCCATCGCCTGCGTCCGGAGAGCCTTGCGGTGAGAGTGAACGGCATGTCGATCGCGGAATTCACCAGCCTACCCGTTTCACGCGCGTTGGAGGTGGCCAGAAATATCCAGCTTGCCGGCCGCGAGGCTCTTATCGCCGGGCGGATCGTGCACGAGATCATCGAGCGCTTGCAATTCTTGAACGCCGTCGGGTTGGGTTACGTATCCCTTGACCGCTCGGCAGCGACACTCTCCGGCGGCGAGGGCCAGCGCATTCGTCTGGCCACGCAAATTGGCTCCAAACTGCGCGGAGTTCTCTATGTGCTGGACGAGCCTTCCATCGGCCTGCACCATCGTGACAACGGCCGCCTGCTGAAGGCGTTGGAGGAGCTGCGCGACCTGGGGAACACGGTCCTGGTAGTGGAGCATGACGAAGAGACCATTCGCCGCGCCGACTATGTGATCGACCTTGGCCCAGGAGCGGGCCGGCACGGCGGTGCGCTGGTGGCGCACGGCACGCCGCAGGAGATCCAGAAGGTTCCCGATTCGTTGACCGGAGCTTACATCTCCGGCCGGGCCCAGATCGAGATGCTGCCGGAACGGCGCCATCCCAACGGGCTGGGCATCACCATTTTGGGTGCCCGGCAGAACAATCTCAAGAATCTCGACGTCACCTTTCCGCTCGGCGTGATGACCGTCGTGACTGGCGTCTCCGGTTCCGGCAAGTCGACCCTGGTTAACGACATTCTTTATCCTGCCCTCGCCCGGACTCTGTACCGCTCCCGGGAAGAAGCCGGAGCCCACAAGGCCATCGCCGGCGCGGAAAACATCGACAAAGTCATTCGCATCGACCAATCGCCCATCGGCCGTACTCCGCGCTCGAATCCGGCGACTTACACCGGAGTGTTTGCCCAAATTCGCGACCTTTACGCCATGTTGCCGGAGTCCCGCGAGCGTGGTTACAAGCCCGGACGATTTTCCTTCAACGTCACCGGCGGTCGCTGTGAGGGCTGTCAGGGCGAGGGCCAGCGCCGCATCGAAATGAATTTTCTTCCCGACGTGTATGTGTTGTGCGAAATCTGCGGCGGCCGGCGCTACAACCATGAAACCCTGTCCGTGAAATACAAGGGATACTCCATCGCCGACCTGCTGGAGAGCCCCGTTTCCGATGCCTTGCCGATTCTTGAGAACATTCCCCAGGTCAAGCAAAAGCTGCAAACCCTCGTCGACGTTGGCCTGGGATACATTCACCTTGGCCAGTCGGCGGTGACGCTTTCCGGCGGCGAGGCGCAGCGCATCAAGCTGGCGCGCGAACTGAGCAAACGGCAAACCGGCAAGACTCTATACCTGCTCGATGAGCCGACTACCGGGCTGCATTTCGATGACGTCCGCAAACTGCTCGACGTGCTCCATCGTTTGACCAACCTGGGCAACACCATTGTCGTCATCGAGCACAACCTGGATGTGATCCGCAACGCCGACTGGATTATCGATCTGGGCCCGGAAGGTGGCGAAGAAGGCGGGAAAATCGTCGCTCAGGGCACGCCCGAACAGGTTGCCAGAAATAAGAAATCCTACACCGGCCAGGCCTTAGCCGGATATTTCAGCACAGAAAAGAAGTTCTCCACCGCCTGATTTTTTCTTGTCCCATCGCGGCTAAGCGGTTAACACGGAGACCGCAGAGAAAACCGCCAAAGGTCTCGGAGGCTCGACTGCAGCGGTGGCGTTTTTCGTGTAGATTCGAGAAGGCTCCCATCTCTCGTGTCCTCGTTTCAAAATCCGTGGCCGGATCCGGGTTCCTTGCCGCCGTTTCCGGAAGCACCCCTGCAGGCGAGGCCGGATGAAAACCCGCCCTGGAGCGGGTGGGACGTTTTGCAGATCGCGGTCCTGACGATCGCCTCCGTTATGTTTTTTCTCTTGCTGGTCGCAGCCGCTGCGCAACGGCTGCTGAACCCACATGCGGAGTTCCTGGATGTCATCAAGCAGCCGCTGGTTACGGTGGCGGCGCAGCTCTTGTCCTACCTCGTAGTGCTCGCGTTCATGGTCACGGTGATTAAACGTGCGCCCGGCCGGGATTTCTGGAGGGAAATCCGTTGGAAATGGCCATCCGCCTGGGGAGCATACCTGGCAGCGGGAGTACTGTTGTCGGTCGGACTGCAAGCCTTCGCCCACCTTTTGCCCATGCCCCGGGAACTTCCCATCGACCGCTTCTTCCAGACCAAACAAGAGGCCTGGGCGCTGGCAATTTTCGGAATGACGCTCGCGCCCCTGATGGAGGAACTATTCTT